>DehalE1_100008_pt1 | contig 152644 bp, 149 predicted proteins | sample DehspE1_FD_43922 | JGI IMG/M metagenome (IMG submission 43922) | reverse complement strand
ATATCTTCAGGGCAGGGTTAAATTCCCGACCGGCGGTAAAGTCCGCGAGCCGAAAGGTTGACTTGGTGAAATTCCAGGACCGACAGTATAGTCTGGATGGTAGGAGAGATTACTTGCATTTTGTGAGCAAATTACTATCGACATTTAGGCCTCTGAAGATTTCAGAGGTTTTTTATATTCTCTGACAATCTTTATATGCACAAGGAGGAAAATAATGAAAAGTGAAATTTCAGTAAATCAAAGAGGAAGTGCTAAAGTAATAGCAAAAGTAGGTGTATTATCAGCAGTGGCAACAGTTTTAATGTTGTTTGACTTCCCGCTGTGGTTCGCCCCTAATTTTTATCAATTGGATTTCAGTGAGGTTCCTGTTCTTTTAGGAGCATTTGCTTTAGGACCTGCTGCCGGAGCTGCAATTGAACTGGTAAAAATTTTAATTAACTTTGTTTTAAACGGAACTGATACAGGCGGTGTAGGCGAACTTGCAAACTTTATTATAGGATGCTCATTGGTTATTCCTGCAGGTTTTATCTACAAACATAATAAATCTTATAAAACTGCAATCATAGGCTTTATAGCAGGAACACTGGCAATGGCAATTGCTGGAGCATTCATGAACTATTACTTGCTTCTCCCTGTTTATTCAAAAGTGTACGGAGCTCCGGTTCAGGCTTTTATAGAAATGGGAAAAGCGCTTAACCCTGCAATTACAGATTTAAAAACTTTTGTACTTTATGCAGTCGTTCCTTTCAATATATTCAAAGGAATTGTAGTGTCTGCAGCCGTACTACTCATTTACAAAAGAATATCACCGATACTGCACAAATAAATATATGATTTAAAGCCGCGTTAATTAAAAAATGCGGCTTTTTTTGTTGCTTTATTTTTCTTGACTACAAAGCACATTTAATATTATAATTAATTGTTGGTTAACGTTATCATGATATATGATTTATAAATAGAGGGGAATTCTTATGAAAATAAAAATTTATTCGGTTTTATACTTCCTTAATTTTTATCTGTCAGGACTTTTGATTCCTGTACTCAGTCTTCTGTTGATTGAAAAAGGCGCAACGCTTAGCAACCTGTCTATTATTTTAGGATTTTACGCTTTTACTGTTGTCTTGCTGGAACTTCCAACAGGAATCATGGCAGATTTGTTTGGGAGGAAAAAAACTTTCAGTCTTTCACTTATTATTTCAACCATAGGTTTTATAATAATTTTGTTTGGAAAAGGTTTTTTGTTTATGTGCCTTGGAATTATGTTTTATGGTATCAGCAAAGCCCTGGCATCCGGTTCCTTTGATGCCTTATTTATTGATTATTACATAGAACACAACGGAAAAGATCACCTTCACAACATAACAACAAGACTTTCAGTTCTTGAAGCCCTTGGTCTTTCAGCAGGTGCTGTATCAGGAGGTTTTTTCCCAAAAATATCTGCTCTATACTTCCCTGCTTTAGGCATGTATGATTTAAACCTTATTGTAAGAATTGTTTTGTCACTTCTTGTCTCTTGTATGTCCATGATATATATTGTTGAAACAAAAAAACCGGAAAAAACAGAGAGAATTTCAATCAAACAGCACGTAATTAACAGTTCGAATCTTGTGATGAAAAACACAACTGTCATATGTATTTTCATTTCAGTTTTTGCAACAGGAATTTTTCTGAGTTCTCTTGAAACTTATTGGCAGCCGCATTTTATTTCACTTCTCCCTAATGATAACATGATGGGACTTTTGGGTGTTATGGCATTTTTGTACCTGGCTGCTGCAACTGTAGGTAGCATTGCTTCAAACAAATTAATTAAGAAACACAAATTAAACTCAAAAAAATTGTACTTGTTCATGAGGCTTATGATGTCATTGTTTCTTGTGGCTACATCTTTGCAGACAAAAATATATCCCTTCATTGGGTTTTATTCGATTATTTATATGATGTTTGGAATGGCCAGTGTACCGGAAGGAGCAATATTAAACGGTGAAGTTCCAAATGAAATAAGAGCCAGCGTGCTTTCGGTTTATTCTTTCGTCTTTCAAATCGGAGGACTCTCAGGGTCTCTTATTTACAGCATTATAATAAACTATGTTTCAATTCCAATAATCTGGACTATTGCAGCATGTATAATACTTGTAACTGTTTTAATAACTGCAAAGAAATTTTTATCCCATGTTCCTGAAACTTTAACTGCAAAATAAAAACAAGCTGTTTATTATAACAGCTTTTTTTTATACATAGGTCCCCCTAGCGGAGTTGCGGAGCAACTTTTTTATTGAAATTAATGTCACATCTCACTGCACTTTTAGCATTAATACGACACATTCTGTCAATTTGGTCATATGATATATTATTATTGTATGAAAGGAAGAACTATATGAACAACACTTTTAATAGAAATACAAATTTTAATGCACCATCTTTAAATAGAAACACAATGCTTACATCTTACAATTCATATACAAATGATTATGTCAGAGATACAACTCCAATAAATTCAAATTATTACAATCAGTATATTCCCAGTGTTTACGAAAAATATGATTTGAAGAAAAATGCACATTATGCAAAAACAGAAAAAGAAATGAAGGACTATGGACCTGAACCATTCACAGTGAACATTGAAGAAATTACAACGCAAAACAAAAATTTCCGTACTGTATTGTGGACAGGTGAACACTTGCAGCTTACTCTCATGAGCATAAATCCTGGTGAAGACATAGGACTTGAAATTCATCCTGAGCTTGATCAATTCCTTCGAATAGAAGACGGTCAGGGAATTGTTAAAATGGGTGATAATGAGAATAATTTGGAATATCAGGAGGATGTGTTCGAAGATTTTGCATTTATAATACCTGCAGGTAAATGGCACAATATTTTAAATACAGGCACAAAGGCGCTTAAGTTATACTCTATTTATGCTCCCCCTCAGCATCCTTACGGCACAGTCCATAAAACTAAAGAAGATGCAATGGCCGCTGAAGAAAATCACAGTCATTAAAATATTGTCAATTTCACTACCTGCAACATATCTTATAAGAGGAGGTGAAGTAAATAAATGTATAATATACGAGCTTCACAATACGGACCAATAATAGTGAACGGTTATGCATACCCATTTATCAATCAATCGGTTTTTCAGCAATGGACAAATAACATGACATATGTATCTTCTTTCAGTTATGGATTTAACAGAAATGGAGATTTGATTCCATTATTTGACGAGAGTTTAATACAGACAGCATACAGAAACCGCGTAGCGCCTATCATGACATTGACTCCGTTAGATGAAGCGGGAAATTTCAGCAATGAACTGGCCAGCTATGTATTAAATAATGAAGTTTCAAGAAATAGATTGATAAATAATATTTTCAACACTGTCATAAGAAAGGATTATTATGGTGTGGATTTTGACTTCGAGTTTTTGTTTGCTGATGATGCTGACGAATATGTTGAGTTAGTATCGCAGATGCAGCAAAGGCTTAATCCAATAGGAGCTGTGACATTGGTTGCTCTGGCACCAAAGACTTACACTGAACAACCGGGGTTGTTATATGAAGGTCATGACTACAGAGGTCTTGGAGAAGCAGCAGATTTATCGCTTCTAATGACTTATGAATGGGGTTACACCTACGGTCCTCCAATGGCTGTTGCTCCCATAAACAACGTGCGACAGGTACTTGAGTACGGTATAACTCAGATACCACCCAATAAAATATTAATGGGAATTCCAAACTATGGTTATGATTGGACACTGCCATTTGTACAGGGGCAATCTGTTGCTGAAAATCTTTCAAATCCGGAAGCAGTAGCAAGAGCGGCAAGCGTCGGAGCACAAATCCAATTTGATGAAACTGCTCAAACACCATTTTATGAATATACAGATAGTCAGGGACGACAGCATGTAGTATGGTTTGAAGATGAAAGAAGCTTAAGAGCAAAGCTTGAACTTGTAAATGAATACGGTCTGGCGGGAGTAAGCTTCTGGACAGTAATGAATCCGTTTCCTGCTGCCACAAAATTGTTAAATGAAATGTATGATGTTGTTAAGGTTATTTAGAAATTTTTAAATGGTAAAATAAAAAAGTCCGAGAAATCTCGGACTTTATTTATCTAATCACAAATTCCGTTGTCACACATGCAAAATAGAACAACCAATAGCAAGAAGAAAAACAACAATGTTGATCCATCTCCTAAAAATCCGCCTATTCCGCCTATATTATCTCTGTTGCATCCCATGTTTAAACCTCCCAAATAAATTATTTTAACTTATTATATGAGTGGTAGTTTTTCTTGTTACATAGAATCAGAGTAATTTATTTCTTCTTAACAGGAATCCAGACTTCGCTGTAAGCATAATCTTTTAATTTCTCATCCATTTTAGTATAAGAAAATGTTGGGACATTAATAACTTCATAATTTGAAGAAGGAAGCCATTCAGAATATACTTTTGCCATGGTCTCTTGTAATGTGGAAGGAAACGGTCCTTCATTTGGGAATACAGCCCAGCTACATGCTTCTACCTGCACTATATCTAAATGTTCACTTACCTTATTTTCAGTTGTTAAAACACCTATCAGGTGTGTTAAGTCCCCCTCTTCTTTTAAAAAGTCAGCATCTGCATCATAAGAAGCATTGACAATTTCACAAGGCTCCATATTTTGCAAAGAATGCATTTCTTCTTTTTGTTCTTTTGTTATGCTCATTGCAAGCTTTACAATTTCATTGTTGACACCTTCAAATTGCATGGGTACACGCTTACTCACTCCCACTAGATTAAATGCTGGTTTTTCTTCAATCCTAAATTCCATAGATATTCCTCCCTTAACGGTTATTATGAATGAAAGCTTGGGAAATGACTTGCTAATGCCAGTTTTTGTTACATCAGATGGTAAAAATCCACTCCATTTTTTAAATGCTCTTGTGAAGCCGTCCAATGACTGATATCCAAATTTAAAAGCAACATCTGTCACCTTTTCTCCCTTTAACAAATCCTTATTTGCTTCTGACAATTTTCTGTTTTTGATATATTCGTTAAGCGTCATCCCTGAAAGATAAAAAAATATCTTTCTAAAGTGATAATCAGAAACACCAGCATATTCGGAAATTATTTCAAGAGATAAATCATCTGTTAAATGCTCATCAATATAGTCCATCACCTGATTTAATTCTTTTAGCATTGTATCCCTCCTTTTCATGTCTACATAATACCAAAGTAATTTTAATAATGCTCGACATTTTTAATGCAAAAATTATCGGATATATTAATAATAAAAAACACCCGATAACAATCGAGTGTTTAAGTTCGTTTTGGTGAGTAAATACATAAGCCGAGTTCTGTATTAAACAGTCATCTATCTACGCCTGCCGTTACCGGCAGACTCCAGCAACCTACCATTTGGACTGTGACGAGCAGCCACTCTACGGTCCGTTCTTGGTCTTGCTCCAGGTGGGGTTTACATAGCCAATTAGTCGCCTAATTGCTGGTGAGCTCTTACCTCGCCTTTCCATCCTTACCGCTTGCGCGGCGGTCTCTTTCTGTTGCACTATCCTTAAGGTCACCCTCACTGGGTATTACCCAGCACCCTGCTCTATGGAGCTCGGACTTTCCTCATGCATCGCTGCATGCGACTGTATAATTTACTCTATGTTATAATACAGTATTTTTCATTTGTTGTCAAATGAATTATTAACCATTACTGTCATTTATTATTTTAAGTAATTAAGTTTTTTAAGCCACAATTGGTATGAAGCATCGCTTGGCATTCTCCAGTCGCCCCTTGGGGAAAGAGAAACTGAACCAACTTTTACACCATCAGGCATACATGAACGTTTAAACTGTTGAGTAAAAAATCTTTTGTAGAATATCTTCAGAGTTTCAAGAATTACTTCATCAGAAAATTCTCCCTTGAATGCTGTTTTTGCAAGAAAATATATTTTTTCAGGCTCATAGCCGTTACGCATCATGTTGTATAGGAAAAAGTCATTAAGGTCGTATGAGCCAACTGCTTTTTCAGTGAACTGCTGAATATTTCCTTCTTTGTCAGGAGGCAGGAGTTCCGGGCTTACAGGTGTGTCACACACATCAAGAAGCGCAGTCTTTATGTCCCCTTCTGTTTCTTCATCAGCATACCATTTAACAAGGTATCTCACAAGAGTCTTTGGAATGCTTGAGTTTACTCCGTACATGGACATATGGTCTCCGTTGTATGTGCACCATCCAAGTGCAAGCTCTGACAAGTCTCCTGTTCCAACCACAATTCCGTCTTCCTTGTTTGCAATATCCATCAATATCTGTGTTCTTTCCCTTGCTTGGGAATTTTCATATGTTATATCGTGAATATCCATACTGTGTTCTATATCCTTGAAATGCTGAATGCATGCATCCTTTATAGAAATTTCCTTCAGTGTAACACCAAGTTCCTTCATGAGGGTGACAGCATTGTTATATGTCCTGCTTGTTGTTCCAAAGCCTGGCATGGTTACTGCAATAATGTTTTTTAATGGCAGGTGGAGCTTTTTAAAGGCTTCAACAGTAACAATAAGAGCAAGAGTGCTGTCAAGTCCACCGGATATTCCAACAACCGATTTTTGCGAACCGATTTTTTTCATTCGCTGATATAGTCCAGTTGATTGAATGTTTAGTATTTCTTTGCAGCGTTTGTCTCTTTCTTCCCTGTTTGAAGGAACAAATGGCCTGGAATCAATATATCTTTCTATTTTTTCATTTTCGCTGTATCCAAGATCAAAATAAATATTTTCATAATCAAGTTTGTTGTTCTTACCCATGTATGTGTTGAATTTCACACGATCATTCATGAGTTTTTCAAGGTCAATATCACAAATCACAATACTTTCTTCATCAGAAAATCTGTTTTCTTTTAATATTGCTCCGTTTTCAGCAATTATTGCGTGTCCTGAAAATACAACATCAGTTGTGCTTTCACTTTGTCCTGCAGAACTATATGCATAAGCAGTGATGCATTTTGCAGACTGAACTTTCACAATATCTTTCCTGTAATCATTTTTAGCAATGGTTTCATTGCTGGCAGACATGTTCAATATAAGATTTGCACCTTGAAGAGTGTGATAGGAGCTTGGTGGAATGTTGACCCATAAATCTTCACAGACATCTATTCCAATGCATAAATTTGATAAATTGTCCTTGAAAAGAATGTTCTCATTGAAAGGAACACTTTGTCCGCACAACATGACACGGTTGCTTATTCTTGAAATTGAAGAAGCAAACCATCTTTTTTCATAAAATTCATTGTAATTTGGAATGTATGTCTTAGGAACTGCTCCAAGAATTTTACCATTTTTGAAAACTACGGCACAGTTAAAAAGCTGATTGTCTGCCTTCACAGGCATTCCCACAGCTATGACGGCATCAAGGTCTTTTGTTTGTTCAAGCAATATCACAAGTGCTTCTTCTGCTCCTGAAATAAGTGTTTTTTGATTGAACAAATCTGCACAAGTGTAACCTGTAACAGAGAGTTCAGGAAACAAAATTACTTTTGCTTTGTCTGTTACTGCTGCTCTTCTAGCCATTTCAGCAATTTCTTTAGCATTATAATCCGGATCTGCAACTTTTACAGCAGGTACAGCTGCTGCAACTCTTATGTATTCAAAGCTTTTCATGTCATTACCTCTATATTATTATTTCTTCTACAGTGTTTGTTTCATAAATTATAACATTAAGATCTGATTTTTTCTCAATTATTGTTTTTATAAATTCTATCACAGGAAATTCAGTGTTGAAGTGCCCTGCATCTATGATGCATAAATTTTTTTTTAGAGCTGTTTGAGCCTGGTGATATTTAATATCTCCTGTTATGTAGACGTGGGCACCTTTTTTTTCTGCATCAGGAATAAAATCGCTGCCGCTTCCCCCGCAAAATGCTGCCTTTGTTATTTTTAAATGTTTGTCCGGTGTATATAATTTTATCATGCTGCAGTTAAGTGATTGTTTAACTTTCTTTGTAAATTCTAGAATTCCTGTTTCTTCTATATCTCCAATGCCGCCGTAACCGCTGCTGTCTTCATTTATCTCATGCAGAACACTGCAGTTATTAATGTTTAATTTTTCAGCTAAAGCCCGGGTTACTCCCATATCAGCCATGTCAAGGCTCGTGTGCATGCTGTATACGTTTATGTTGTTTTGAATTAATAATTTGATTATTTTTCCGTCATAACTGTTCAAGTCAATTGATTTTATGGAATCAAACAAAAATGGATGATGGGCAAGAATTAAATCAACATTTTTGTCTTTTGCGTAATTTACAGTATTTAAATCCAAGTCAAGAGTTAACATAACTGTTTTTATGTTACAATCCATGTTACCTATCTGCAGTCCGCTGTTGTCCCAATCTTCCTGTTTTTTCAACTTTAAAGAGTCTTCCAGCAATTTAACAATTTCATGAAATTTAATAAGACATCAGCTCCCTTATTTTATTGTTTTTATCTTTTAGTGCTTTTATTTTTTCATTATATTCCTCATTGCTGTTTTTTTCAATACTTGCAATTATATTTTCATTTGTCTTAAGAACCTTTTTAAGATATTCATGCATGAGAGGGTCTTTCTTTTCAATGAGATGGCGGCTGTATTCGTAAAAAAACTCATCTGGTTTTTCAGCTGCACTTGGAATTGCCTTTATGATAAAATAGTAGTGGTGGTATTCCTTAACAATTTTCTCGTCTTCAATAACAAATCCATTTTCATACAGATATTTTCTTAATACTTCAATTGCTGACATAGGCTGAAGAACAAGTTCACGAGCATTAAGTGCAGTTATTTTTGAAGTTTCAATAATTCCTGAAATTAAATCTCCTCCCATTCCTGCAATTATCAATAATTCTGCTTCATGTTCCCCAAGGACTTCAAGTCCGCTTCCAAGCCTGAAATCACACCTGTGGGCTAATCCTTTTGCTGTAAGATATTCAGTAGCCCTTTTTAATGGACCGTGATTTAAATCTGTTGCAATGACCTTTTGGCATGTGTCATCAGAGAGCAGCATTTCTGCCACATATCCGTGGTCCGTACCAATGTCCGCAGCAGTACCGCACTTTATACACATTGACTTAATACATTCTAATCGGTTCATAACGCCTCCGGATTCTTTAATTAAGAATTAAGAGTTAAGAATTGTTGTAAGAATTTAATCGAAGAATAAATTCTTTTTAAATAAATAGAAAACAAATGGAATGTCTACATTCCATTTGCTCCATAATTCTTAATTCTTCATTCTTAATTCTTCATTCTTAATTCTTCATTCTTAATTCTTCATTCTTAATTCTTCATTCTTAATTCTTCATTGAATAAAATTGCAGTGCAATTTTATTCCAGATAGTCTTTCAGTTTCTTGCTTCTGCTTGGATGTCTTAATTTTCTCAGAGCTTTTGCTTCAATTTGTCTTATTCTTTCTCTTGTTACGTCGAATTCTTTACCCACTTCTTCAAGAGTTCTTGCTCTTCCGTCATCAAGACCAAATCTCAGCCTCAGTACTTTTTGTTCTCTGTCTGTCAAAGTAAACAACACAGCAGAAAGCTGTTCTCTTAGTAGTGTGAATGTGGCCACATCAGAAGGTGCCTGAACTTCGTCATCAGGAATGAAGTCTCCCAAATGGCTGTCTTCCTCTTCACCTATTGGTGTTTCCAAAGACACAGGTTCCTGAGCAATTTTAAGGATTTCTCTTACCTTGTCAGGTTCCATTTCCATTTCCAGAGCTATTTCTTCTGGAGTAGCATCACGACCAAGTTCCTGCAAAAGCTGTCTTTTGATTCTTATAAGCTTGTTTATTGTTTCAACCATGTGAACCGGTATTCTTATGGTTCTTGCCTGATCTGCAATTGCTCTTGTTATTGCCTGGCGAATCCACCATGTTGCATATGTGCTGAATTTAAATCCTTTTGTGTAATCAAATTTTTCAACAGCTTTAATGAGTCCAAGGTTACCTTCCTGAATCAAGTCAAGAAACAGCATTCCTCTTCCAACATATCTCTTGGCAATGCTTACAACAAGTCTTAAATTTGCTTCTGCCAGTCTTTTCTTTGCCTCTTCATCTCCGTCCTGCATGCGCTTTGCCAGTTCAATTTCTTCTGTTGCGCTTAAGAGAGGAACTTTGCCTATTTCCTTCAAATACATTCTTACGGGGTCGTCTATGTTTACCCCTTTCAAAATGTCGTCGTCGGACTGGCTTACAAAAAAGTCCGGGTCATCTTTTATTTCAAGATCCTCAGTGTCATCTACCTTTTCAAGTATCATGTCATCCTGAAAACCAAGGATTTCCAAGTCATTGTCTTCTGCCTGTTTGTAAAAATCATCTATAAATTCAGGGTTAATGTCTAGTTTTTCAAAAGATCTCAAAACTTCCTTATATGTTATAAAACCGTTTCTCTTACCTTTTTCAATTAACTTGTTTTTTATAGTATCAATTTTCTGCAGTACTTCTGCATTTCTGTCTGATTCTTCATCTATATTTGCCAGATTTTTATTTTCACTCATGGGTTAGTTAACCTCCTCTTTAGTTGATTTAATTTTTTTAGCGAGGCTAAAAATTTCATTCATAATTTCTTTGCTGTTTGCTGAATTTTCAGATTGTTTTAAACTTTCTGTCAATATTGTTCTCTTCTGTTCATAATATTTAATTTTAAGTCTTTTAATACAATCTTTGAAATAAGCCTCTAAATTATCATAATCAACATCGTCATTCTGCAGAAAAACACTCACATCCATATTATCCATTATCATATCGTTCAGGCTGTCTTTATCTATACTCTTATCATTTAATTTGCATTCATACATCTCTTTGAATGTTTGATAGTATTTCAAGTCCTTAAAGGTGTCTTCATTGACTATTTCTTTCAGTTGATATGCAAAATCGTTATTGATAAGTATTAGTCTGACCAGCTCTTCTTCATGTGATGTAGTGATTTTTACTGCCTGTTTTTTCTCTTCAGGCAGAGCAGCTTTAACAAAAGTTCCTTGTTTAGTACTTCTCTTATTGTATTCTTTTATTATAGACTCTTTGGAAACACCCACTTTACTTGATAATTTTTCAAATATGAGCTCTTTTTCTATTTCACTGCTTACATTTACTATGTTGTCAAAAAATTTATTTATATATTCAACTTTGTTAGAATTTTCATAAAATTCTTTATAATGGAATTCTAAAAAGCTATAATAATCTAAAGAATTTTCTAGTAATTTGTCGAAATTAACCTTGCCGAATTTGTTCAAAAATTCATCCGGATCCTTTGCACCAGGTATTATGACAACTCTTCCTTCAAGGTTGTTCTTCTTGAAGATGTTGATTGCCTTAAGGGCAGCAGTCTGCCCTGCGTTGTCTGAATCAAGAGCCAGATAAAAACTTTTTGAATATTTTTTCATGAGTTTTACCTGATTTTCTGTCAACGCTGTTCCAAGTGCAGCAACGGCTGTGTCATAACCATGTACGTGCATTTTTATTACATCCATGTAGCCTTCAACAAGTATGAAGCTTTTATCCCTTACAGCTTCCTTTGCCAGGTGTATGCCGTACAGGTTGTAGCCTTTGCTGAAAATAGGACTTTCTGGTGAATTCAAATATTTTGGAAGTGAGTCATCAAGCACTCTTCCTCCAAATCCTATTATTCTGTTTTTTATGTCAAATATGGGAAATATCACTCTGTTTCTGAATCTGTCGTAATAATTGTTCTTGGTTTTCTTTTCTATTATGAGGCCGGCTTTTAAAATGTCTTTTTCATTGAATCCCTTGCCGGTTAAATATTTTAGCAAATTATCCCATTCACTGCTAGCATAACCAATTCCAAACTTTTTTATTACATCGGCATCAATTTTTCTGCCTTTCAAGTATTCTGCCACGTGGGGGAACTTTCTCAGGTTTCTGTAAAAGTATGCTGCAGCTTCTCTGTTTATTTTATACAGCTTGTCAGTGAGCTGTTTGTTTTCATTTTTAGAGGAACTTGTTTCCTCAAGTATTATACCTGCTCTTCTTGCAAGATATTCAGCAGCTTCCACAAAAGTGTAATTCTTATATTTTGTCAAAAAACTAATGCTGTCTCCGCTTTCACCGCATCCGAAGCAATGAAACATCTGCTTGTCTGGAGACACAATAAAAGAAGGTGTTTTTTCTTTGTGAAACGGGCAATTTGTATTGTAGTTTGCACCTGCTTTTTTCAGAGGCAGATATTCTTCAATAACATCTACAATATTATTTTGTTCCAAAATCCTGCTGATTACATCCGAATCTAATCTATAGGGCATAATATCACCATTATCTTTACATTGAAGACAAATTATAACACAACAAAATAAGCTTGTCAACTAATATTTTAATTATTGTTTCCAAGGTTTTGGCATATAAAGATCTTCAAAAACTTTCATAGCATATCTGTCTGTCATTCCGGCTATGTAATCTTTAATTATTTCACTTTTTGTAAAATCATTGTCCTTGTATATTTTAAGATAAAATTCCGGAAGACAGTCAAAGTTGTTGATGTAGTACTCAAATATTTTTGTAACAATGAACGTTGTTTTGTTTTCTTCGCTCTTTGCTATTTTGTTGTAATACACATTTTCGAACAAAAAATCACGAAGCTCCTTAGTGAGATCAGATATACCCGTGCTCATTATTATTTTGTTTTTGTTCATGCTGTTGTTTATTACATCAAGGATCATGGTATTTATTCTTTGACCATGAGAGGAACCAAGTTCATTTAAAAACTTTTCCGGTATTTGACCGGGTTTTATGATGTTTGCCCTGGAAGCGTCGTCTATGTCGTGGTTTATGTACGCAATTCTGTCTGATATGCTTACAATCTGACCTTCCAATGTTGCAGCCTTGTATCCCATGGGATGATTTAAAATTCCGTCCCTGACTTCATATGTTAGGTTAAGTCCTTGTTTATCATTTCTTATTTCAAGAAAATCAACAACCCTTAAACTTTGCTCGTTATGCTTGAAACCCGTGAGGCAAAGCTGATTTAATATTCTCTCCCCTGTATGACCGAAGGGTGTGTGTCCCAAATCATGGCCAAGAGCTATTGCTTCTGTTAAATCTTCATTGAGATTTAAACTTCTTGCTATGGTTCTTGATATCTGAGATACTTCAAGTGTGTGTGTAAGTCTTGTTCTGTAGTGGTCTCCCTCCGGAGACAAGAAAACTTGAGTTTTGTGCTTAAGCCTTCTGAAGGCTTTTGAATGAAGAATTCTGTCTCGATCTCTTTGATAATCAGTCCTGATTTCACATTGAGGCTCTTCAACTGCTCTACCTTTAGAAAATCTGCTTTTAGCAGCATTTTCCGATAAATGATCCAATTCAAGTTGTTCGTATCTCTCTCTTATATTCACTACATCACCTTCTATTTTTATTTGTTACTGTCTGCTATGTAATCAAGTATTATAGAAGCCGTTTCTTCCACAGCCTTGTCTGTTGTGTCTATAACTTTGCATTTAAGCATTTTCATCACTTTTTCCGAATAATCAAGTTCAGCAAAAATTCTTTCCATGCTTGCGTAATTTGCAGTATCTTTAAGTCCCATTGCCTTGAGTCTTTCTTTTCTTATTTTATTAAGATTATCAACATTCAAAGTAAGACCTATAATCTTTTTAGGAGAAATAAGCTTTAATTCTTCAGGCGGACTCACTTCCGGCACAAGTGGTATGTTTGCAACCTTTAAATTTTTATGTGCCAGGTACATGGATAACGGTGTTTTTGAAGTTCTTGACACACCAACAAGGACAACATCCGCAAGAAGTATTCCCCTTGTGTCTTTACCGTCGTCATATTTAACTGCAAATTCAACTGCTTCAACTTTTTTGAAATATTTTTCATCAAGCTTCCTCAAGAGCCCCGGTTCATTTTTAGGAGACAATCCAAGCTGCTTAACAAGAGGAACCAGTATAGGCGTCATAACATCAACTGCTCCTATTTTGTATTCTGCTGCTTTTAGTGTAAGATAATCTCTCAGTTCTTCCACTACAAGGGTGAAAACTATAAATGAATTTTCCTTGGACGCTTTTGCAATTAAATTGTCTATTGCTTCCTTGTCGTTTACATATGATATTCTTTTAACGTCAAACTCTGCTGTTTCAAATTGTCTGATAACAGCCTTTGCAACTTGTTCTGCAGTTTCTCCGATTGAGTCGGAAACCGCATATATGTTTATTTTTTCCATAGATACCTCTTTACTTGGTTATTTCCAACAGAGCTTTTGTCAAGTTAGTCTTTGAAATTCTACCAACGGCCTTTATTTTGCCGTTAGGAAGCTCTGTAACGATTGGTATGCAGTCTATTTCATTATCTATTATTTTTTCGGCTGCTTCAACTATTGTGTCATCTTCAGTGCAGTACACTATTTTAGGCATTCTTGTCATTATGACACCCACAGGAACAAGATTCAGGTCTTTTCCGCCCATGGCTGCTTTCAAAAGGTCTTTTCTCGATATTACACCTTTCAGAGCATCATCTTCAACAACAAAAAGGGTCCCGACATTCTCCAAAAAAAGAGCAACTATAGCGTCGTAAACGCTTGTAGATTCTACAACGTTTATTGGAAGTGACTTTATGTCGGAAACCTTTATGCTGGACAATTTTTCATATATGTCCTTATTGTTTTTTTTGTTTGAAATATAATATCCAACCTTTGGTTTAGCATCGATTAAACCGCACATAGACAATACAGCTAAATCAGGCCTTAATGTTGCTCTGGTAAGGCCTACTTTTTCAGCTATGGATTCACCTGTTATGGGCTGATGTTTTTCTATTATTTCTATAATAAGATTTTGTCTGTCCGATAGTTTAATAGGAATCTCCTCTTTTCATTAGCAATTGAGTTAATATAAAAATGAATTTAACAATTGGATAGCTTTTTGCTATCCAATTGTATTAAAAGTATCAATTGTTAGAAGTTTATTTTTGCATTTATGAAATCAACTAAATCATCTATTTTAACTCTTACCTGTTCCATTGTGTCTCTGTCTCTAACTGTTACAGCGTTGTCTTCTAATGAGTCAAAGTCAAATGTTATGCAGTATGGAGTTCCGATTTCATCATGTCTTCTGTATCTTTTTCCAATGCTTCCTGCATCATCATAATCGACATTGAAGTTTTTCTGCAGTTTGTGGTAAAGTTCTGTAGCCTGATCATTTAGCTTCTTTGTAAGCGGGAATATTGCTGCTTTATATGGAGCCAGTGCAGGATGAAGCTTAAGAACAACTCTGTCTGTTCCGTCTTCAAGTACTTCTTCGTTGAATGCGTCAAGAAGAAGTGCAAGCATAACACGGTCAGCTCCAAGTGATGGCTCGATGCAGTACGGTACATATTTTTCGTTTGTAACAGGATCCTGATATGTTAAATCTTCACCTGAAGTTGTTATGTGTGCCTTCAGGTCAAAATCTGTACGATCTGCAATTCCCCAGAGTTCTCCCCATCCAAACGGGAACAGGTACTCTATGTCAGAAGTTGCATTGCTGTAATGTGAAAGCTCAGCTTTTTCATGATCTCTGAAACGAACATTTTCTTTTGTCATACCAAGGTTCAAAAGCCAGTTCATGGCATACTCTTTCCAGTAGTAGAACCATTCCATGTCTTCTCCCGGTTTACAGAAAAATTCTAGTTCCATTTGCTCGAACTCTCTTGTTCTGAATGTAAAGTTGCCAGGAGTTATTTCGTTACGGAATGACTTGCCTATTTGTCCTATTCCGAAAGGAATTTTCTTGCGTGTGGAACGAGCCACATTTTTAAAGTTTACAAATATGCCCTGTGCAGTTTCAGGTCTTAAAAATATTTCAGCCTGAGAATCTTCAGTAACTCCCTGGAATGTTTTAAACATCAGGTTGAATTTTCTGATTGAAGTAAAATTTGATTTGCCGCATTCAGGACATTCAATTTTATTTTCTATTATGTATGTTTCCATTTCAGAGTTTGACCAACCGTCAACAACCTGAGATTCGCCTTTTTCATGCATGAAATCTTCAATCAATTTGTCAGCTCTGAATCTTGACTTGCATTCTTTGCAGTCCATAAGAGGATCACTGAATCCTCCAACGTGTCCTGATGCAACCCATGTTGTAGGATTCATGAGTATAGCAGCATCAAGTCCAACATTGTATGGGCTTTCCTGTATGAATTTTTTCCACCATGCTCTTTTTACATTGTTTTTAATTTCAACTCCCAAGGGACCGTAATCCCACGTGTTTGCCAATCCACCGTAAATTTCTGAGCCAGGAAATATTATACCTCTTGATTTTGAAAGAGAAACTAATTTCTCCAGCTTGTTTTTTTCATTTTTTGCCATGATTTCCTCCATTTAATAAATATTATTTTAGGATGAACTGATTAAATACAAAAAAATCTCTCATCCCGTATAGGGACGAAAGATTAATTCCGCGGTTCCACCCTATTTGATGAAGCTTTTGCTTCATCCTCTTTAAACAAAGGACTCCAAAGTTCCCTTCATCCATAATTCATTACCGTATCCCACCAACTCCGGCTCTCTTAGAAATCACTATGGACTACTCCTCTTTATCACAGTCTCAACATTAACTATAATGTAACAAATTAAAGTTTTTATGTCAAGATTTTCTTTTAAAATTCGTCATTATTTTTATTGAAAGAGTTTGTTATGTCGTCCTTTAGGTTTTCTGCGCCTTCCTTCATATCCTGCATTGCATCCTTCACTGCGTCAACTCCCTGATCAACCTTTTGTCCAAGGTCAATAACATTGCCGTCTGCCTGAGTAATTTCAACAGTACACTGAGTAAGAAGAGCTGCTGTGATTCCTGCCGCAGACAAAAAAGGTGCTATAAAAGCTCCAATAAGGCCTGCAGTAATAGGAACATTGATTATAACTTCATTGTTTTTCTTGATTGTAAGCCTTGTTGCATTGCCCTTGGATAAAATGTCCTTGAGCTGATTCATGAGCTGTTCGCCTTTATTTTGACCAGAACTTGTTTTGCTTTTGTTCATGTTTTCAATGAGAATTATTGCTTCAAGAACATCTCCCCCTGCATCATCAAGAGCTTGTTTTGCAGTTGAGTAATCAGTGTTTGTACGTCTTAAAATCTCGTCGATTTTTTGTAAATTGTCATTTTCCATAGTTTACCTTCCTTTTAAATGAGCTTCAATGTAGTAAAATTATCTCTCCCTATGTAATAAAACAAAAATTTTCTGATTATATTCATAGATTTAATATTTACTTCAATTGAGCCTAAATTTTCAAATTTTGTCTTTAAAATTTTATCCAAAGTTAGTATTTCACCATAAGTGACATTTATACCGTTTCCATATTTTACGCAGTCGCTGCAGAACAAGCCTCCTTCACTGATTGAAAACCTCGCATCTTCCTTAATTGTTTTGCCGCATGAAATGCAGTGAACAAAGTCCGGCTTGTACCCAAGCATTGATGCAAGTTTAAGTTCATAGGCAGCAACAAGCTTATCAAGATTTTCCACGCTGTTTGCAAGGTATCCAAGAACCGCCACAGTCATGTCAAAAATTCTGTAATCATATTCATTTTCCTGAGCCACATAGCTTATGAGCTCAAGAATGTAGCTTCCTCTGTAATATGAATCGATATTGTTTTTAAGTCCGTAAAAATTATCAATGAGTTCTGCCGATGTTATTATATACATATCCCTTGAAAATGTCAGAGAACATTTTGAATATGCAAAAATCTGAGACACATTGACAAGATGTGAGTTAGGCTTTTTGGAGCCTTTTGACATGAGCTGAATTTTGCCTCTTGTTCTTGAAATAACGTGAAGAATTTTATCATTCTCCTTGTAGCTTACATCTCTGACAACAAGAACATCCTCGGTTATCATTTCTGATCATAGCCAAGGCTTTTTAAAAGATAATTGTTGTCGCGCCAGTTTTCTGAAATTTTAACAAAAAGCTGCAGATTCACCTGACTTCCAAGGAGTTTTTCTATGTCTTCCCTGGCACTTTTACCTATGCCTTTTATCTTTCTGCCTTCTTTTCCTATAATAATGCTTTTATGTGATTTTTTCTCACACAAAATACTGGCTCTTATGTCAACGAGATTCCTGTTTTTTCTTTCCTTCATTTCCTCAATTTCAACGGCAATTCCATGGGGAACTTCATCCTGCAGATACATAAGCGCCTTTTCTCTTATTATTTCTGCAACAACAAAACGCTCCGGTCTGTCTGTTATAAAATCGCCGGGAAAATACATGGGTCCAGGCTTTAAATATTTTTTTATGATGCTTACAAGCGAATCAACTCCCAGATTTTTAAGTGCTGATATGGGAATAATATCGTCAAATACATTGTATTTTCCGAATTCTTGTGCCATGCGAATTGCTCCAGCCTGATCAAACATGTCAACCTTGTTTATAATAAGTATTTTTTTCGAATTGACATTCTTGATTTTTTCAATTATGAACTCGTCACCAGGCCCTATTTTATTGAACTCGTCTGTTATCATAATTAATACGTCCATTTCTTCAAGAGCAGCATCAACTTCAGTGTTCATAAATTCGCCCAGCTGATTTTTTGGCTTGTGAATTCCCGGCGTATCCAGAAATACTATTTGTGCTTCTTCGTCAGTGTATACAGTCCTAATTTTATTTCTAGTTGTCTGTGGCTTATCTGACATTATTGAAATTTTTTCACCTATCATTGTGTTCATCAATGTTGATTTCCCAACATTTGGTCTGCCTATTATTGTTACAAATCCTGATTTAAACATTATTTCCCTCTTTCTTTTGTTAATCCAAGTCTTCCGGCCCGAAACTGTTCGGGAGAAGTTCTTCCAATGTATGTACTTCGTACTGATCTATATTTTTAGCACATATAACCTTTATATCTCTACCAAATTCTCTAAGAAACTGCCTGCACACACCGCATGGGAAAGAAATTTTCTTATCACTTCCCACAACTGCAATTTTTTCTATATCTTTGTATCCTTCTGATATGCTTTTTGAAAGAGCAACTCTCTCTGCACATATGGTTGGAGTGAACGCTGCAGATTCTATGTTGCATCCTGTGAAAATTTTTCCGCTTTTAGTGTATACGGCTGCTCCTACCTTAAAGTTAGAATATGGACTGTATGATTTTTCCCTGGCCTCCATGGCAATTTTTATCAATAGTTTATCTTCCATAATACCCGCCTTTTTAATTCTTTTCTATTTCTACATTGTCTAAAAAATTCACAACCTGTATCCAGGTATTGCCCGGATTTAATTTTATTTCTTCATTTCCTGAGTAAAATTTAGTCCTTGAAGCTTCTTTGCTTTTGCTCCAGGTTATTTCAACTGCTTCACCATTTGTTATGTATATACCTCTTCCTTCACCAACTGTGCCTATATACAGCCTTCCTGCGCTGTCAAGCACACTTTTTTTTGTTTCAATAATTATTATGTTTTTTGTACTGAGCTGTTTTTTATCTAGTTCATCAACATGCTTCTGACCGTCTTTGAACCTTAAATATACTTGAAGCTCTTTGTCATATTCATAGCTGGTTGTGTTGCTTTTATTATATGTAATATTTATATTTTGTGCAGAAATGATGTCTTTGTAATCTTTTGAAATGTTATGAGGCTTTTCATTGAACAGATACCCTTCAAAGTTACCTTCTTTTCTGTAACCGTATGAAGCTGCCTCATCACGTATAGATTTAACAGTTGTGTACATGTTGTGAGGCGCCTTCTTTCCAGTGTCGTAATATCTCCACATGGCTCCTGAATAAAGCCCGTCAACATCCGGGCAATCAAGGCGGTCAATTTCTGAAAAAGCGTCTTCACTTCCGCCTACATGGACAAAAATTCCGTCATTTTCCATTGCATAATAAATTATATAAGGCCTTGCGCTCCTCACGGGACCTATCATTTCAGGCTCTTGAGCATGAAAAATACACAGATACCTCGTGTATGGATACTCAACTTCAAACTCATATATTATTTCAGCCTGAGAAAGTCCTGCTTGCCATCTGGCATCCGGATGGTTGTCAATTGAAACAGCCACAGGACGATTTTTAAGTTGTTCGGGAAAATATTTAAGCCCGTCAAGAGGAGAAACAACCTTGCCTTTATCTTCATCTGTTTTGTCTTCAGCATTTTCTTCAGAATCTATTATTTCCATTTCACCCGATGTATTTTCTTCGGAAGGAACTGCTTCTTCCGCCGGGTTTTCAGAAACAGAAGTTTTCTTTGAACATGCTGCTGCAAATAAAAGCATTGCAATAATTAAAACAATAAAAGTCTTTTTTATCATGGATCATCCTTTGCAATTTATTTAAACAACTGAAGTTCTTTCATGATTTCTTTTTCTCTTTGTCTCATTTCTTCCTTTTCAGAAGTTGTCATGTGGTCATATCCAAGGAGGTGCAGCATACTGTGGACCGTAAGATAAATCATTTCTCTTTCAAGGCTATGTCCGAACTCATTGGCTTGTTCAATTATTCTTTGAGTTGAAAGGACAATATCACCCAGGATTATAACGCCGTCAAATTCATCATCGTCATCCATAGGAAATGACAATACATCTGTTTCGCTGTCAACATTTCTGAAGTCTTTGTTAAGACTTCTTATTTCTTCATTTGAGACAAAAGAAACGCTGACTTCATAGTTCCCTGACTGATTTTCTGCCTTTAGGACTGTTTCGACAGCAGTTTCTATTGCCTTTTCATTAGCCTCTGTAATTTCCATTATGTCTTGTCTGTTATCAAATAAAACACTTATCATTATTTGGCCTCAAATCTTTCATATGCTTTTATAATATCCTGCACAAGCTTGTGTCTTACAACATCTGATGTGTGGAAAAACATGAATCCTATATCTTCCACATCCTTTAAAATATTGATGACGGATTTAAGTCCTGATTTCTTGTCTCCCGGAAGGTCTATCTGAGTTATATCTCCAGTTATAACAGCTTTTGAGCCGTATCCAAGACGTGTCAGGAACATTTTCATCTGCTCATTTGTTGTGTTTTGAGCTTCATCAAGAATTATAAATGATGAATCTAATGTTCTTCCCCTCATGTATGCCAGAGGAGCAACCTCAATCAGCTGTTTTTCAACATTTTTCATGAAGTTTTCAATTCCCATTATGTCAAAAAGAGCATCATAAAGAGGTCTTAAATACGGGTCAACTTTATCCTGCAAATCTCCAGGCAGGAACCCGAGCTTTTCTCCTGCTTCAACAGCAGGCCTTGTAAGAATTATTCTTTCGACTTCTTTCTTCCTGAACGCATTGACAGCGGCAGCAACTGCAAGATATGTCTTTCCTGTACCTGCAGGGCCAATGCCGAATGTTATGTCCTTATTGTTTATCATGTCGATATATCTTTTTTGTCCCACGGTTTTTGCTTTTATGACTCTTCCTGATGCTGATGTTACAATGACATCCTTTAAAATTTCATTATAATCTATGTTGTAATTTGTTTTATTTGCTTCAATGAGATAGACTACTTTCTGGTCGCTTATTTCTCCTTCAGTATCTATTACGTTTATCATATCTTTCAATATTTTGCTCACGGATTCAACTTTAGACTTTTCGCCGGTTACTTTAATCTCTTCGTTTCTCACCAGAATGTTAACAGCAAAATAACTTTTTATTATTTTAATGTTTTTGTCGTGTATTCCCAAAAGTCTGATTAAATCATCTTCACCCGACAGTATTATGCTTTCTTCAAATAACTCCATTTATCCTCCTTGGTTTTCTTCATTTATTTCGTCTTGTGCATCAGTCATGGGATAAATTTTTACCGATTCGCCAATGTCTTCCATAACTTCTATCTGTGCTCTTAAATAATAAAACTGGTCATCCTCTGTGAAGTTTATGGATGATTTCAATATTTTTGAGTCATTATTGCATTTTTTTATAAGGTCGTCGTACATGGCAACCTTCATTTTATTCTGAGCCGTATTTTCATCTATTTCGATTTTTTTTACAGTCTCTTCATAGTATACACTTTTTACAATCTTTATATTAGTTAAACTTGACAGTATGGGAACAGCAATTGTTCTCTCTTTATAAGTATAATTTTCATATGGTGCTTTGTCACCTATTATTTTAACATTTTTACCATTAATTTTCAAGAAGAAACGAACTTTGCTGCTATCTGTTGATATATTCACATCCCGTATTTTTTCTTCTTTCATTTCAAAATTATAATATGTCTTTGCATAAATAATTCCGTCCGATGGAACCATTACAAATTCTTCGGAATTTTTATTTTTTATAATGCCCATAATCAACGTCTGACCTTCATAAACAACGTCTCCTTCTTTTACTACAGGCTGACCGCTTTTAGCTATGACCTTGCTAATGATTGCATTTTTCTTTGATACGATGCTTGAGGGCTCATTGTTCTTGAATTCTGCAGGTTCTATATTTTTTTCCTTTACAAATATGATCAGGTTTGAACCTTCCACATAGACTTCAACAAACTTAAAGTTGTCAAAATTTTTATAAAGCATTGTTTCAATAGATTTTGTCTCAAGACTTCCCTGAGATACAGGAACCTTTATTTCATTTTCTTCTAGAACCAATTTAATTTTTTTTGCAGTTAAATTGTTTGTTCCTATTACTTCAACATTCCATACAAGAGAAGACAAAAGATAAAGGCATATGGAAAGTATGAAAATGCCTGCAACAAATCCCTTGCGCACCTTAATTTTTCTTAAATTAAGTGCAAATCCCTTCTTTTTTATTGTTTCCATCTTAGTTTCTTTTATAATGTCCTGGTATTTTCGGTAATCATCGTAGGATATTTTAAACTTGATTTCGTCATTTTTCTTTTCAATATCCCACATAACAATTCCTTTTTTTCTGAGTAAATTCATGATTTTTTCGAAGTTTGCATCTTTTAGGCGAACCAGTACATAGCCCCTTATTAAATACATCAACTTAAATATCAGCATATTTACTCCTTGCTAAATATAATTTCTTTTATTTCTCCTTTTACTATAACTTTAAAGCTGTTAATTTCTTCTATTTTAAATTTTGAACCCTTTATCAAAATGTTCTGCTCATTGGTTTTTATTCCAACTTCATTGTCTTCGTATACTATAATTCCTGTGTGGTTTTCAATTATTACTTTTTTGTTGCCGTGCATTCGAAGATCAAAATTGTCCGAAAACGCATCATTTGGAATTTCCAGATTGTCTGCCAGATAGCTTCTAAAATTGTTAAATTTGCTCATACTGTCCTCCCTCCATATATCCTTACAATAAATTATGCTTGTTTATGGAATACTATGATACGCGTTTTGGTACAAATAAAAAAACCCCGTTATTTTCGGGGTCTTTACCTACTTTATATATTTAGCCACGATTTCATTTATGTGTTTGCCGTCAGCTTTGCCTTTTGTTTTAGGCATTATGAGAGCCATTACCTTACCCAGATCTTTTTTGGTCTGAGCGCCGGTTGTTTCGATTGCTTCTTTAACAATCGATTCAAGCTCTTCATCTGACAGTTGAGGCGGTAAATATTCTAATAGTATTTTGATTTCTTCATTGGTAAGATCAATAAGATCTTGTCTGTTGCCTTTTTCAAAGTCAGTAATTGAATCTTTTTTTTGTTTGATTTGTTTAGCTATTATATCCAGAACATCGTCATCGCTTAATTCTACTCGGTTGTCAACTTCTTTTTGTTTAACAGCTGCTCTTACCATTGTAACAACATTTTTTCTGACTTTTTCTTTAGATTTCATGGCTTCTTTAAGGTCATCCATGAGTTTCTCTTTTAAAGGCATACTTTCACCTCTTTATCTTGCTTTTTTGTTTTTCTTTCTACGAGCTGCTTCAGCCTTCTTTTTACGCTTAACGCTTGGCTTTTCATAGTGCTCTCTTTTTCTTACTTCAGACATAACACCTGTAAGTGCACATTGTCTTTTAAATCTTCTAAGAGCATTATCGATAGACTCGTTTTCTCTAACCTTTACCTCTGTCATTTTGCTACCCTCCCCTCGTCTTCTACTACTGTATGTCCAAGACACCAGCGAGTTTGAAATAGCACTCATTTATTATATAACATAGAATAAGTAAATGCAAGAAATTTATGATAAAGTTTCTGACAATTTTTTTCCACCAACTAAGTGGAAATGCAGATGCTTTACAGACTGGCATCCGTCTTCGCCGCAATTGCTGATAACTCTGTATCCAGAATCTTTAATATTTTCCTTTTCAGCAATTTTATTAATAACTTCGAATATTTCTGCTACTATATGACTGTTTTCACTTGTAATTTCGTTCATTGAAGAAATATGCATTTTGGGTACTACAAGTATATGTACAGGCGCCTGAGGATTTAAATCTTTGAAGGCTACTAAATTATCATTTTCAAATACTAATTGTGATGGTATTTCTTTGTTTGCAATTGCGCAAAATATGCAATCCATTTTTTCACCTCTCATATATTATAATCAAATAGCCGTATATTCACCCGTTAAATAATCATTTTCAACATTATTCACATGAACATCAACTATTGTGTTTCTAATATTAATATCACTTTTTAACAAAACTTTCAAGTAGTTTGTTGAGTATCCTTCAAATAAATTTTCTGTTTTTTCAGTTTCGACGAGCACAGACACATCTTTTCCCACATATTTTTTCATGAACTCGTTGGATACTTCTTCGCCGAGCTCAATTAAAACCTTGCTTCTTTCAGATTTAACCATGTCGTCAACCTGATTAGTCATTTCTGCAGCTTTTGTTCCTTCCCTTATGGAATATTTGAACACATGGATTCTGGAAAAACGTATTGCTTTTACAAATTCCATTGTTTCATTAAATTCCTCTTCAGTTTCTCCGGGGAAGCCCACAATTATGTCAGTTGTAATTCCGGCATGAGGCATATATTTTCTTATAAGCTCCACATTATTTTTATACTGCTCGGCTGTGTATTTTCTGTTCATTCTTTCAAGAACAGAATTGCTTCCGCTTTGCAGCGACAAATGGAAGTGGTCACAGGTTTTTTCAAGAGATGAATATCGTCTGATGAAATCTTCTGTTATAAGATTTGGTTCAAGTGAACCAAGTCTTATCCTTTCAATTCCTTCAACTTTATTCATGTCTTCTATAAGCTTTATAAGGGCATCCTGCTCTTTTATTTCCTTGCCGTATGAAGAAATGTGTATACCGTTTAGAACAATTTCCTTGTAGCCGTTTGCTGCAATGTCTTTAACTTCCTTCACTATGTCGTCGTGGTTTCTGCTTCTTATAGGACCTCTCACATAAGGAATTATGCAGTAAGAGCAAAACTGGCTGCAGCCGTCCTGTATTTTTATGTTGGCTCTTGTTTTGTCATGGACAGAGCTTATTTTTAATTCTTCAAAACATTCCTGTCCATGGAAATTTTCAATTATAACCTCTGAATCCTGTTCCATGTGGGATAATTTTTCTTTAAGCAATTTTCCGATGTTTCCTTTGTTTTTTGTTCCTATTATAATGTCAGCAGTTGTATCCTTGCTTATTTTTTCACCGTGAAGCTGGACGCTACACCCAACAGCTACAACAATTGCATTTGGATTAACTCTTTTTGCCTTGTTTATAAATTGTCTTGATTTTCTTTCACTTTCATTTGTAACTGCACATGTGTTTATTATATATATGTCGCTGACACTTTCCTGAACAACTTCAAAGCCTTCTTTTTCAAGAAGTTCTGACATTGCTTCGGTTTCAAACTGATTTACCTTGCAGCCTAATGTAGTAAATGAAACTGTATATTTTTTATTTGTATCTTTGTTGTTCAAATTTCTTCTCCTAATATGATATGTCCTTCATTTGATTAAGGAACTTTTAGATAATAACATACTTGGTCAAAACTTTCAAGATGAAAGCCAAAAAGCATTTTCTACAATGTTAATTGAATTTTCTTCCTGAATTATTTCCACAACGTCAAACTGGCAAAAAATATCATCCCTTCCTATTTGCATAAGGTAATATTTTGCCGCAGAAATAATTCTTCTTTGTTTGTAAGGAGTTACAGCTTCTCTGGGATAGCCGTGCTTTGTATTTATTCTTCCTTTAACTTCTATGAAGTGGGTAACACCGTCTTTTTCTGCGATTATATCTATTTCCCCAAGGCGGCAGAAGAAATTTCTATTTTTGATGTTAAAATTATTTTCCAGCAAGTATTTTTCAGCAATTTTCTCATATTCAAATCCCTTGTTCTTATCGTACATAGGAACCTCACAATATGCCTTAAATGTAGTACATCATGGAATCCGTACCCTTGTTGTATTCGTTGATTAAATCTTCCAGAGTCATGTTGTCAATTATCTGGTACAGTTTCTGGTCTATTTTGTCCCATAAATTCATTTTAATGCAATGTTCGATTTTACTGTTGCTTTGTTCTTCCTTGACAACTGACAAATCGCCTTCAAGTGCTCTTAATATGTTTCCTATGGTCACTTCTGATGTCTTGCCGTTAAGAAGATAACCTCCCTGTGAACCTTTTACACTTTTTACTATTCCTGTTTTTCTCAGAGCGGAAAAAACCTGCTCCAGATAATTTTTTGAAATATTCTGCCTTTCTGCAATGCTAATCAATGAAACATAATCACCGTTTGAATTGATACACAGATCCATTACTGCACGCAGACCATATCTGCCTTTTGTTGATATTTTCATATTTTCACCCTGCCGCTATCTTTTCAAGGAACCAAGAATTCCTCTTATGAGCGACTTTCCTATTTCTCTTCCGATGGCACTCATAGCTGAATTTGCAGCCTTTTCGGTAGGTGTCATCCTGTTGGATTTTTTACTGTTTTTTTGATACTTTTTTGCTTCTTTTTCTTTTTGTTCTCTTATTTTTTGTTTTTCTATTCTTTCTTTTTGACTGTCAATGTATTCCTGTTGTATTCTTTTTTCTTCCCTAATAACTTCAAATGCTGATTTTCTGTCCACTTCCTCTGAATATTTGCTGTATAATTTTGAGCCTGCAATAATTTGATTTCTTAATAGATCATCAATTGTTCCGAACTTACTTTGAGGAGGCAGTACAAAAGCTCTTTCTACAACAGAAGGTCTTCCTTTTTCATCAAGCATGGAAATTAAAGCTTCTCCTGTGGCAAGTTCTGTTATTGCTTCAACTGTGCTGAATTTCTGGTTCTGGCGGAAAGTTTCAGCAGCTGCAATAACTTTTTTTCTTTCAGCGGGAGTATACGCTCTTAAGGCGTGCTGAATTCTGTTTCCAAGCTGAGATAGAACATCATCAGGCAAGTCCGTAGGGCTTTGAGTTATAAAATATACTCCGACTCCTTTGGAGCGTATGAGTCGTACCACCTGTTCAATTTTATCAAGCAATATCTTTGGAGCATCCTCAAACAACAAATGTGCTTCATCAAAGAAAAATACCATTTTCGGCTTTTCCAAGTCTCCTTCCTCAGGAAGATTTTCAAAAAGCTCTGACAGCATCCACAATAAAAATGTTGAATACAAAGAAGGATTTAAAAATAGTCTAGGACTGTGTAAGATATTTATGTAGCCTTTATTATCTGAGTCAACTTTCATCCAGTCATTGAAATCAAGCTCAGGTTCACCAAAGAAATATTCTCCTCCCTGGTCTTCAAGGGCAATCATGTTTCTTAAAATGGCTCCAATGCTTTGAGAAGATATGTTGCCGTAGTCAAGGGTATATTCCTTTGCATTATCTCCCCTATCCATACTTTATTATCAGAAAACATAATTTCTCCTTTCATCTTCATCGTTTATTTATATTATTTTACCAATATGCATACTATTTTACAACATAAAAAAATCGCCGTAGCGATTTTATCTGATTCCCTTGTCGTATGGAATACCTTCAGCCCTGGGTGCCTGTGAACTCTTGGAGAAAAATGCAAGCACAATAAGAGTTGCAATGTAAGGAATCATTTTGTAAACCTCGTTGGAAATGGGAAGACCTTTTAAAAAAGGAATTCCTGAATATGCTGATGCAAATGTCTTCATAATGCCAAAGAAAAATGCTGCAACAAATATTTTTTTTGTTCTCCATTGTCCGAATATAAGCACGGCTAATGCCAAGAATCCATAGCCTGCTACCGTTGCATTGAAGTTTGTTGATGTTGGTACTACAAAAACAAGCCCTCCTATGCCTGCAAGCGTGCCGGAAATAATAACACCTGCGTATCGGATTTTATATACATTTATTCCAACTGAATCTGCAGCTTGTGGATATTCTCCGCATGCCCGAAGCCTCAAGCCAAATTTTGTGTGGTTTATTACTACTTCAGAAATTATTGCTATGGTAATTCCTATAAAAGTTGTTATGTAACAGTTTTGAAATAAAATTGGTCCTATTAACGGAATGTCTCCTAAAATAGGTACTTTTGCAATATGGAATGTATCCGAAAACTGAATTTGCTGGACACCCTGCACCATTCTGGCAACAAATATTGCAAATGCAGGAGCAAACATGTTCAGCGCCGTCCCGCTTATTGTTTGGTCAGCCTTCATATTTATAGATGCAAAGGCATGAAGCAGCGAAAATATTGCACCTGAAAGTCCTGCAACTAAAATTGCAAGTATCAGAAGAAGCTGTCCGCTTAATCTATCCTGAAAAATGCTTATGAAAGAAATGCTTATGAAAGCTCCCATAACCATTATTCCTTCAAGGGCAATGTTTACAATACCGCTTCTTTCGGAAAACATTCCTCCCAGGGCAACAATGAGAAGAGGTATGGCAAAAAACATGGTCTGCTGGGAAATGAAATATATGGTGTTCATATGCTTTCATCCTCCTTTACTTTTTTCTTGCTGAACTTGAAAATTATGTTTTTAAAAAGAAGAGCAAATGCTCCGCAGTAAATAATCGCAGCAATGATTATGTCTATTACTTCAGGGGCAAATGAATAAAGCTGAAGATTCACTCCGCCTACTGTTATGTGGGCAATGAAAAGACCAGCAAATAAAATTCCAATTGGATTTGACATTCCAAGAAGTGCAACTGAAATCCCGTTGAAACCCTGAGGAGCAAGGATGTCAACAACCTGCAGATATTTTCCTGAACCTGCCAGATACAAAAGACCTCCTCCTAATCCTGAGAGAGCTCCAGCAATAACCATTGAAAGAATTATGTTTCTTCTTGCATTTATTCCTGCATACTTGCTTGCATCCTTGCTGTAGCCGCATGCCTTGAGCTCATAGCCGAAAGTTGTTTTATTTATAAGAAAATATATGATTACAACCATTAAGACAGCTATTAAAATTCCTATGTTTATATTCTGGCTTCCAAAAATCTTGTCAAGGCCTGCTTTTGGAATTATTGCAGATTTTAAAACAGGAAGGCTTTGATTTTTGATTTTGTCATGTATGTTTGAAACTATGAGCATGTTCACAAAGTACATTCCTATGTAGTTCATCATTATGGAAGAAATTACTTCATGGACGTTAGCAACTGCTTTAAGTATTCCAGGCAAGAGTCCCCACAGAGCTCCTGCAATACATGCTGCCAGTAGGGCAACAATCCAGTGGCTGCTTCCTGATAGAAATGTCCACTTTATTCCAACATACACAGCAGCAAAAGCTCCCATGGTAAACTGTCCCGACGAACCTATGTTGAACAGTCCTGTTTTAAAAGCAAAGCCCACGGAAAGGCCTGTCATTATTATGGGTGTTGCATTGTACAGCACATCTCCTATTCCCTTAGCACCGTCAGCAAAACCTCCCTGAATTATTGCTGCAAATCCTGACAACGCTTCAGAGGCATTACTTACAAGAAGTATCACAAGGCCAAAAAGAAGACCTATGGCAATGGCCATAACAGCCGACAAGAAGCTTACACCCCAAGCTGAGTTTATTAAATTAAGCTTTGCTTTTGCTTTCATAGCTATCACTCCTTTTTGAACCTGACATGTAAAGACCAAGCTCCTGCACAGTTGTACTTTTAGGATTTAAATCTCCAACGATTTCTCCTTCAAACATTACAAGGATTCTATCACTTACATTCATAACTTCATCCAGATCAAATGATACAAGTAGTACAGCCTTTCCATCTTCTCTTTGAGACAAGAGCTGATGGTGGATATATTCAATTGCACCAACGTCCAGTCCCCTTGTCGGTTGCACAGCTATGACTATTTCAGGATTCCTGTCTATTTCTCTTGCAACAATAAGCTTTTGCTGATTTCCGCCAGACATTCCTCTTACAATTGAATCTTCGCCCTGACTGCTTCTTATGTCATACTGGCTGATAAGTTTTTTTGCATAATCCCTAACAGCATCAAACTTTATGATTCCATTTTTCTGAAAACGCTGCTGGTAATATGTTTGTAAAACAGCGTTTTCCTTTAAGCTGTAGTCAAGCACAAGTCCATATCTTTGTCTGTCTTCAGGTATGTGAGCAATTCCTTCAATGCATTTGTGACGTATTGATTTTTTTGTAATATCTTTGCCGTTTAAAAATATGTGCCCTGAGTTTATTGCCATTAGGCCTGTTATTCCCTGCACAAGTTCAGACTGTCCGTTACCGTCGATTCCGGCTATACAAAGTATCTCACCCTTTTTAACATCAAAGGAAACATTTTTTACAACGCTTTTCTTTGTAAACTTGTTTGTGATTGTCATGTTTTTCACTTCAAGAACAGGACTTAGATTTTTTACATCTGATTTTTCTATTATGAAACTTACTTTTCTTCCAACCATCATTTCAGACATCTGTTCTTTCGAGGTTGTTTTTACATCCACAGTTCCAATGTACTTACCCTTTCTAAGCACTGTGCACCTATCTGCTGCTTCCTTGATTTCATTCAGCTTGTGTGTAATGAATATTATGGATTTTCCTTCTTCCGTCAATTCTCTCATAATTTTCATGAGCTCTTCAATTTCCTGCTGGGTAAGTACTGCCGTAGGCTCATCAAAAATCAATATGTCGTTGTCCCTGTAAAGCATTTTAAGTATTTCAACTCTTTGCTGCATTCCAACTGTAATATCTGAAATATATGCATCGGAATCAATTTTCAGCTTGTATCGGTCGCTTAATTTCTCGACTTTTTTTCTTGCTTCATCCATTTTTAAAAAACCGTTTATTGTGTCTTCCTTGCCCAAGACTATGCTTTCAAGGACGGTAAAGTTGTGAACAAGCTTGAAATGCTGGTGCACCATGCCTATTCCTAAATCATTGGCATCATTGGGGTTGTTTATTTTTACTTTTTTCTTATCAATGATTATTTCTCCGGCTTCAGGAGTGTACAAACCAAACAGCACGCTCATCAATGTAGATTTGCCTGCTCCGTTTTCTCCCAAAAGGGCATGTATTTCTCCGCGTTCAACCTTGAGAGTAACATCATCCACAGCTTTGAAGTCTCCAAATCTTTTAGTGATATTGTTCATCTCAATCACATAATCCATAATTTCTCCTTCTTCAATATCAAAAAAGTGTCTTCATTATTAAATTTTTTGAAGACACTTTTTACAATTGAATATGCAAATTAATCTATTAAATCTACCACTACTTTTGTTGTTTCAAGTTTAGATGCATCCGCAGCATCCTGATCTCCAAGTATTTTTATTTCTTTGTTTATGATTTTGTTGTAAATAGTATCGTAGTCTTTTTGAGTGAATTTTTCAAATTTTGAAGACTCCATAGGAAGCTGAACTCCTCCTACACCTGCATCAAGATATAAAATTTCTCCGCCTCTGAATTTTCCGCCGTAATATTCAGTCAATGCATCATAAACTGATTTTGTCAGATTTTTCATTGATGAAGTTATTACTGTTTCTGACTCTGAAGACTGATCAACGTCAACGCCTATAACTTTTGTTTTTGCTGTTTCTGCTGCTTTCATTACTGAATTTCCTACGGCTCCGCCGCATGCAAATATAACTTCTGTTCCTTCGTTGTACCATGATGCTGCTTTAGCCATGTTTTCCGGTGTTGCATCAAAGTTTCCTACATATGTGTACTTGATTTTAACTGAACCATCAGCAAGTCCCAGTTCCTTAGCTGCATAATCTGCTCCCTGCACATATCCGAATCCGAAACGTATAACAGCAGGAACTGCAATTCCGCCCATGAAGCCCATTTTTGTATAACCGTCTTTAACTGCTGCGTAGCCTGCCAAAAATCCTGCTTCCTGTTCTGTGTAGAATATAGATAATGTGTTTTCTTTTACTACCGGGGTGTAGTCTCCTGTATGAGGATATCCGTCAAGAATTATGAATTTTATGTCAGGATATTTATCCTGTGCATTGTATACAGGCTTTTCAAACAAATATCCAGGGCACACAATTATTTTTGCTCCTGCTTTCACTGCAAGATCAATTGAAGTAAGATAAGCGTCGTCTGATTTTTCAGAAGGCTTGTAATACTTGTATGTAAGCTTATTCTCTTCTGCGTAAGCAACTACGCCTTCCCAAGCTCCCTGATTGAATGATTTGTCGTCAATTGTTCCTACGTCTGTAATAAGTGCTATTTCATATTTTCCCGATGCACTGTCGCTGCTGGCTTGATTTCCTTGGTCCTTTGTACATGCTGTCATTGCAAATACCATTGCTGTAGCCAATATTAATGAGGCTATCTTTCTCCAAGTTTTCATAATAATCTCCTTATTTTATTGTTTTTTAATTTAAATAAATTTAATAAATCAATAAAAATTTACAACGAACAATATCCTCCCCCCTGTTAATATTCTTTAACATTACCGCCTTTTATCAATTTAATCGCTGAGCTGGTTCCGATTCTGGAACACCCTTCATTGATAAATGCTTCTAAATCATCAAGTGTTTTAATTCCCCCTGCAGCCTTTATTTTCACATTTTTACCTATGTGTTTTTTAAATAACCTTATATCCTCCATGGTTGCACCTCCTGTGCCAAAACCTGTGGATGTCTTAATATAATCTGCAGCAGCTTGTGTAACAGCATGGCACATAGCTATTTTTTCTTCTTCTGTGAGATAGCATGTTTCAATTATAACCTTGACTATTTTTTCACCTGCTGCTTTTTTAACTGCTTCGATTTCTTCTTTTGCCTTGTCATAATCCTTGTTTTTAACATGGCTTATGTTTATGACCATGTCTATTTCATCTACTCCATCCTTAATTGCCTGTTCACATTCTGTTATTTTTGATTCAAGGCAGGAATATCCCAAAGGGAAACCTATTACGGTGCAAATACTGATTTTGTCATGGTATTTCTCGCGAATTCGTTTTATATAAGTGGGAGGTATGCATACAGTTGCTGTCTTGTATTCTATTGCTTCTTCACAAAGAATTTGTATGTCTTCCCATGTTGCAAACGATTTCAAAAGTGTGTGATCAATATGTTTCATCAATTCAAACTGTTCCATTTGTTGACTCCTTATTATCTTTTTACCATTACAGTCTAGCATAAAAAAGTTAATTAGTCAATTTAAAGTCACTGACTAATAATCTTCTATGATTATTCATGTTTATTTACCAGAAGTGAAAACATGTCATAATATTTTTTGTTTTCTTTTTTTAGTGACATGAGTCTTCCGTTTTTTCCAAGAAAACAGTGGCTGCTACTTCCCTCAGCCCTTATTTCGCCAGTGACAAGGTCCGTTACTTCGTAAGTGATAGAAAATGTAATTCCATTGAAGCTTTGGAGTTTTACGCTAATATTTACCGACTGACCGAACCTGGCAGGTGACTTGTACTTGCATTCAACTGCTGTTACAGGGCTAATTATTCCTTCGGCTTCAAGATTTTCATAATTAAGATTTGACTGTTCCAAATAATAAATTCTTGCTTCTTCAAACCATCTTATGTAATTGGAGTGATGAACAATTCCCATCTGATCTGTTTCATAATACTGTACTTTGTGTATGTATTTTTTAATGTCCATAAATACTCCTTTACAAGAAATTCATCTGCTCGTCTGTGTTCAGAATTTTTTTCAAAAATGTTTTTCGATGAATTTTAATGGGTCCAAACTTAAGAAGTGCCTTTACATGATCCTTTGTGCCGTAGCCCTTGTTTTTAGAAAAACTGTAAAGAGGAAACTCTTTGTCCAGTTCTTCCATTTGCCTGTCGCGGGTCACCTTTGCGATAATAGATGCTGCAGCAATTCCGTGGCATCTTGCATCTCCATGTATTATGTTTGACTGAGGTATGGAAAGATCAAGTTTTTCAGCATCAATGAGAAGGTAGTCAGGAATTACAGCATTTCCTTCGTTATCTCTCAAATTTGCTATTGCCTGTATCATGGCAAGCTTAGTGGCATTTTTAATATTTATCTCATCAACTGTTGTGCAGTCCATTTCGCCTATTCCTACAGCAACAGCAGAATCCATGATGAGGTCGTACATCTTGTCTCTTTTTTTGGCAGTGAGTTTTTTAGAATCATTCACACCTTCTATCAATAAGCCCTTAGGCATTATAACAGCACATGCAACAACGCTACCTGCCAGGCAGCCTCTGCCTACTTCATCAATGCAAGCAATATAATTGTAACCCTTGTCCCAAATTTCTTTTTCAATTGTAAGCATATTTCCCTCCCATATAAAATTAAGAGTGAAGAATTAAGAATGAAGAATTGTGGTTAAAATCAGGCTCTGCCTGATTTTTTCTTTTAATTATTAACTCTTAACTCTTAATTCTTAATTGCACTTTCTGGTGTTTCTAAAGTAATTTTTCCTAATTTTCCTGCTCTGAAGTCATTCAACAACAAATTTGCAACCCTTAAATAATCAATATCCTTGTTGGGTAGAATGTATCCTTTTTTAAATGCAATGTTGTCTAAAATATCAAGGGGTTTTTGTCCTGCTTCAATATCATACTTTTCCAGTATTGCATCGACTTTACCCATTTCAGCCATTTTTTCAACAAACTTCAATGAAATTTCTTCAAGCTCAAGCACTTCATCCTTTATGGCTCCCGTAAATGTAAGGTTCAAAGCACCAATTTTATCTTCAAATTTCGGCCACAGTATTCCGGGCGTATCTAAAAGATCAATGTTGCCGGCAAGATGCATCCACTGCTTGCCCTTTGTGATGCCCGGCATATTTCCTGTCTTGGCACTTTTTCTTTTGCACAGGGAATTTATGAGAGTTGATTTGCCCACATTTGGGATTCCAACTATCATTGCTTTTATGGTCCTGTTAAGAATTCCTTTATTTTTATATCTTTCTACAATTTCCTTTGAAGCTTCAGCAATTGCTGCTTCCAGTTTCTTTAATTCCTTGTTGTTTGTTGAGTTGTAAAGAACAACGCTCCAACCCTTGCTTCTGTAATACTCTTCCCACTGTTTGTTTAAGTTTGGATCTGAAAGGTCGTATTTGTTTAAAACTATGAGCCTTTTCTTGTCTTTGAACAAACTGTCAAAGTCCGGATTCTTGCTGCTTGCAGGAATCCTCGCATCTATTACTTCAATTACAATATTGACCAGCTTTATATTTTCCTGAAGCAGATCTTTTGTTTTTTTCATGTGACCCGGATACCAATTTATATTCATATATACCTCTTCTTTCAAAAAAAATTGAGGACATCCGCCCTCAATTAATAATTCTTCAACTCTTTAACTTTAGTTGCCTTACCAGTTCTTTCTCTCAGGTAGAACAATTTAGCACGTCTAACTTGACCACGTCTAGTTACTTCGATTTTTTCAATCTTTGGTGAATGTACAGGGAATGTTCTTTCAACTCCAATTCCGTAAGAAATTTTTCTTACTGTGAAAGTTTCTCTGTTGCTTCCGTGTTGTCTTCTAATAACAACGCCTTCGAAAACCTGGATTCTTTCTCTGTTACCTTCTTTTATTTTAACGTGTACTTTTATTGTATCTCCAACATTGAAAGGTGTAACATCACCTTTAAGCTGTTCGTTTTCTATAGATTTAATTAAGTCCATTTGTATACCTCCCTTCGCCTAAGCGTTCTTGTTACTCTTTGTACAGAGGACCGCCGTATACTCTAGTGCATTATATCACAGAGCTTGAACACATACAACCTTTATTTGTATTTCACAGATAATTTGTTGTATTTTTCAATTATGCTGCTGTCCTTTATCATATCAGGACGTCTTTTTAAGGTAATTTCAATTGCCTTATATAAACGCCATTCTTCTATGTTTTTATGATGCCCGGACAATAAAATTTCCGGAACTTCCATGTCTTTATATTTTTCCGGTCTGGTGTATTGCGGATATTCCAGTAAACTTCCGCTGTGAGATTCCTCTACAGAAGATTCATCACATCCCAAGACTCCAGGCAACAATCTTCCGACTGCATCAATAAGCATGAGTGCAGGAAGCTCGCCGCTTGTGAGGACATAATCTCCCATAGATATTTCCTCATCCACATATCTGTCTATGATTCTTTGATCTATGCCTTCATAATGCCCTGCAATGAGCACAATATGCTCTTTTTTGGATAGTTCTTTTGCTTTATTTTGATTAAACAAACTGCCTTTTGGTGATAAATAAATAATATATGAATTATCTTTTTTTATAGCATCTAGGGCGTTAAACATGGGCTCAGGCTTTATAAGCATGCCGGGTCCACCGCCATAGGGATAATCATCTACCTTTTTATGCTTGTCTTCAGAATAATCCCGAAGATTGGCATATCCAATGTTAAACAGGCTGTTTTCAACAGCTCTGCCGATGATTCCGTTTTTTGTATAAATATCAATAAGCTCTGGAAATAATGTAACTATGTCAAATTTCATTCCAGCAACCCCTCAATGACATGTATAACCATTTTCTTTTCTTTAACGCTGACTTCCTTGATAACTTCCTTGACAGCAGGTATTAAATATGATTTATTTTTGTCCTTAACTTCGTAGACATCATTAGCTCCGGTCTGATAAATTTCACTTATCTTTCCGATATATTCTCCTAAATCAGAATATACTTCCATTCCTTCAAGATCAAACAAATAATAAGAACCTTCAGGCAATTCTCTAAGCTGGTCATCATATATGGAAATAAATGTGTTTCTTAGAGATTCTGCAGCATCCATATCATTAATATCTTCAAGCTCCAGATAAACCAATCCTTTGCGGTACCACACATTTTTGATTTTTCGCTTTTTGTTGTCTTTTTCAGTATAGACATACAGAAGTTCATCAAATCTTTCCATATCATCGGTCAACGGTATGCATTTCAAACATCCCTTGACTCCATGAGTGTTTACTATTTTTCCAACTTTTATATATTCTTTCATCTTTACCTCTGTCCATTACATGGAACTACTGAATAATCTCAACTATAACTCTTTTGTTTTCTTTTGTGGCAGCAGCTTTGACTACAGTTCTTATAGCCTTTGCGATTCTGCCTTGTTTTCCGATTACCTTACCCATGTCATCAGGAGCAACTTTTAATTCTATTATCAGTGATTGACTGCCTTCAACTTCATTGACCGTTACAAGATCGGGATTATCAACTAGTGATTTTGCTATATATTCTACTAATTCACCCATTATATCACCTCTTATTTATTTTCATCTCTTTTTTCATAAATACCGTTAGTCTTGAATAACATGCTAACTGTATCTGTAGGTTTTGCTCCGTTGTTCAACCATTTTATTGCGCTTTCATCGTTGATTTTTATTTCTTTTGGTTCAGAAACTGGATTGTAGAATCCTATTTCTTCAATGAAACGTCCATCTCTTGGAGAACGAGAATCAGCAACTACTATTCTGTAAAAAGGTTTCTTTTTGGAACCCATTCTTTTTAATCTAATTTTAACTGACATATTGTCACCTCCTTATAATCTTTTTATATATGAAAAAGGAAAATCCTAATTCTAACAACTGTAATACATCCCGCAGGGTTAGGGCATCTTAGAACGGCATTTTAAATCTGCCCATACCGCCTAAACCTTTTTTCTTGCCCATTGTCTTCTCCATGGCGGAGAATTTTTTCATCATTTTCTTCATATCATCGTATTGTTTCAAGAGCTGATTTACTCTTTGAACTGATGTGCCGCTTCCAGCTGCAATTCTTTTTCTTCTGCTTCCATTTATGATATTTGGGTTTGCTCTTTCTTTCTTTGTCATGGACTGTATTATGGCTTCAGTGAAAACCAGTTCTTTTTCATTGATTTTCAAATCCTTAAGCTTTTTGTTCTGTCCTATGCCCGGTATCATTCCAAGCAAATCTTCAAGAGGTCCCATGTTTTTCATCTGCTGAAGCTGCTGCAAGAAGTCATCAAGATTGAAGTCTTGTTTCTTTAGCTTCTTCTGCATTTCTATGGCTTGTTTTTCATCAAAAGCATCCTGTGCCTTTTCAATTATTGAAAGAACATCTCCCATGCCAAGGATTCTTGAAGCCATTCTGTCAGGATAGAAAATTTCAAGCTGATCCATTTTCTCGCCCACTGACAGGAACTTAATAGGTTTTTCCACAACATTTCTTATGGACAATGCAGCTCCACCTCTGGCGTCGCCGTCAACCTTTGTGAGGATTACTCCCGTTATGTCAAGGTACTGGTTGAATGTTTCAGCAACCTTTACAGCATCCTGACCTGTCATTGCATCCAAAAGGAGCAATATTTCTTCCGGCTTGACTGTCTGTTTTATCTGAACAAGCTCATCCATTAGGCTTTCATCTATGTGCAGACGACCGGCGGTATCTATTATCACAACGTCAATGCCGTGCTTCATGGCATATTTCGTCGCTTCTTTGGCTATTGTTACAGGGCTTGTTTTATCGCCCATCTGGAACACAGGAACTCCTACGCTTTCACCCACAACTTCAAGCTGCTTAATGGCAGCAGGTCTGTATATGTCGCAGGCAACCAACAGAGGTTTTTTCCCATCTTTTTTAAGTTTTCTTGCAAGCTTTCCTGTTGCAGTAGTCTTACCTGCACCTTGAAGACCGCACATCATAAAGTATGTTATGTCATTAGGATTAAATTTAAGTTTGCTTTCGCCCTGCTGTCCCATGGTCTTAACAAGTTCTTCGTGAACTATTTTCACAACCTGTTGTCCCGGTGTAAGGCTTTCCATTACTTCTGAGCCTAATGCTCTTTCCTTTACGTTATTAACAAATGTTTTAACAACTTTATAGTTTACATCTGCTTCAAGCAAGGACATCTTGACTTCCTTCATTGCAAGGTCTATATCTTTTTCAGAAAGCTTTCCTTTGCCTTTAAGTTTTTGCAGCGTGCTTTGCAGTTTATCAGATAAATTCTCAAACATTCGATTCTACCCTTCGTTTAATATTTTTCCGGCTTCGTTAACTATATTTTCAACAGTATCTTTGTATTTTTCGTCATTTATGAGTGAGCACAGCCTCAAAATATTTTCAGCTGCTTTATAATATCTGTCATACTTGTAATGAAGTTTCATTTTATCTTCATACTCTGTCAAACTCTTTTCAGCCTTTTTCAATGCATCGTGGACACCTTGCCTGCTGATGTTCATGTCTTCGGCAATTTCAGATAAGCTCAGGTCCTGATTGTAATAAAGGTCTATTATGTTTGCCTGGTTGTCTTTAAGCAAATCTCCATAATAATCGTACAGGATGCTATATAAAAAATTTTTCTCTGACATATAACCACCTACTGTAAAGTATTTTGCTTGACAGTGAATTCTACCTTACTTCAGACCATTTGTCAACTGTTTTTAGAAAATTTTTTTAAAATTTTTCTAAATGAAAAATTAAGAGTTAAGAATTAAGAATTAAATGAAGAAATCAGGCATAGCCTGATTTCAATCAATAATTCTTCACTCTTCATTCTTAATTCTTAATTAATAAGAGTTCTTAATTGAATACCGTTATTCAAAGATTGCATTGACAAAGTCTTCTGCATTGAAGTCCTGAAGGTCGTCGATTTTTTCTCCCACTCCAACATACTTTATAGGTATCTTAAGTTCATTTACTATTGGGAATGCAATTCCGCCCTTGGCTGTGCCGTCAAGCTTTGTGAGAATCAGACCATTTATGCTGCAAGTTTCGCTGAAAAGCTTCGCTTGAATGATTCCGTTTTGACCTGTTGTAGCATCTATTACAAGATATACGTCAATTTTAGCCTCCGAAAACTCCTTGTCTACTATTTTGAAAATCTTGCTCAATTCATTCATTAGATTTTTCTTGTTGTGAAGTCTTCCTGCTGTGTCGCAAATAAGTATGTCGCTTTTACGGGCCTTAGCAGCCTGAATGGCATCAAATATAACCGCTCCCGGATCAGTGCCGTTTTCTGAAGCAATTATTTCTACATCAGCTCTTGTACACCACTCTTTCAGCTGCTCAACTGCTGCGGCTCTGAATGTGTCTGCTGCTGCAACAATTACTTTTTCACCCTGCTCCTTGAACCTGTATGCTAATTTCCCAATGGAAGTTGTTTTACCAACTCCGTTAACTCCCACAATAAGAATTATTCTTTGCTGATTTTCAGATGGTTCTTTGTCTTCGTGTTCCTCAAGCATGTTCACAAGATATTTTTTTATTACATTTTTAATTTCAGAAGTGTCTTCAAGCTTGTTTTTTCTTACTTCCTGCTTGATATATTCAATGATGTCCATGGTAGTTTCCATTCCCATGTCAGAAGTAATAAGAATTTCTTCAAGTTCCTCCAGAAATTCATCATCGATTTTTCTGTGTGCAAATACAATATTTTCAATTTGTTCAGTTAGGTTTTTTTTTGTTTTTGAAAGGCCTTCTTTTAACCTGGCAAAAAAGCCCTTTTTTTCTTTTTCCTTATCCATGTGTTCTCCTTTTTTATGAATAATGAATACTAATAATTGATGTAGAGATTTATGCTTCACATAAATCTCCACAATTAATTCCTAATTCTTAATTCTTCACTCTTAATTGTTATATGGCGTCTGACAGCTTCAGTGACACCAGCTTTGTAACACCCTTTTCTTCCATAGTGGCACCGTAAAGAGTGTCTGCGCATTCCATTGTTCCTTTTCTGTGAGTTATTACTATAAACTGAGTTTCTCTTGAAAATTCCTTCAGGTATTGAGAAAAGCGATTTATGTTTACATCATCAAGTGCTGCTTCAATCTCGTCAAGGATGCAGAATGGTGTTGGTTTTGTCTTTAAAATTGCAAACAAAAGTGCAATGGCCGTAAGAGCCTTTTCTCCTCCTGATAAAAGAGTTATTTTGCTGAGTTTCTTTCCTGGAGGCTGGACCGTTATTTCAATGTTGCTGTTGAGTGCATCGTCTTCGTCTTCCAGATACACATCTCCGTTTCCTCCGTTGAAAAGTTTCTTGAACACTTCATTAAACTTAACTCTGATGCTGGCAAATTCCTCAACGAACTTATCACGCATTTGAACTTCAAGTTCTTTTATAACGTCATTTAACTGTTCCTTGGCATCTACAAGGTCCTTTTGCTGACTTTTAAGGAAGTCGTACCTTTCTTTAACTTCCTCATATTCTTCAATTGCGTCTATGTTTATGTTTCCAAGGTCCTTAATTGCCTTCTTGCATGCATTAACTTCGCTGTACAGTCTTGACTGACTTATGGAGTCATCCTTATACTTTAAAGCCATGGCGTAGTTTAATTCATAGTCTTCCCAAAGTTTCGAGGATATTTCTTCAACCTTTGAAATTTCTCTTTCAATTTTCACATTCATCTTGTTTTCATCATCAAGAATTTCTGTGATTGTTTTGTTTGCTTCATTTATTTTATTCTGATATTCGTATATTTCATTTTGGCTTATATCAAGATTTTCCTTGTTCGTTTTGAAAACTTCATTAATCTTATTTATTTCTTCCTTGAGTGTTTCTGCTTTTTTGCTAAAATCAGCAATTGCATTTTCAGCAGTAAGGATTTCTGTGTAAATGCTTTTCAAATTTTCATCCTTTGAAAATTTAAGCATGTTGTTTCTTTCAATTTCAGATTGTATGTTGTTGATTTTTTCTTCCTTCAGTTTTATTTGCTGAATTATTTCAGCAACATGATCTCTCTGACCTAAAATAACAGCGTTGTATTCATCATACTTTGTTTTATTTGCTTCATTTTCCAGGGAAATTGCTTCAATTGCCTTTTCTTTTTCTTCGACTTGTTTTTTAAGCTCTTCCGTTTGTAAAAATATTTTCTTAAGGTCTTCTTTGTATTTTGTACTTTCTTCCTGTATATAATGCATTTCTTCAGTGTATTTTTTTATGGCCGAAGCAGTCTTGTCCGCCTGTTCCTGAAGCATGTTTATCTTTGAAGCGTTCATTCCAATTAAATTTGTTTTGTCGTTTATTGTTGCCTTAATATCACTGATTGCTTCGCTTATATTTTTGATTGCTTTTATAGCATTGTTTAATTTATCATTCTTATCATTTAAAAGAGCGGTATATTTTTCTGCAGCTTCCTTCAATTCTTCAATTTCTCTTTTTCTTCCCAAAAGGTTTTGGTTGCTGCTTATGTGTCCACCTGTTACGGAACCCCCTGCATTGATCACATCTCCTGCAAGAGTGACTATTTTTAATGAGTTTCCAAGACGTCTTGAAATTTTAAATCCGTTGTCCAGGTTGTCCACAACCAGGATTCTGCCAAGCAGAAACTTAATTACTCTTTCATATTCCGGATTTGTGTTTACAAGCAAGTCAGCAGTATTGATTACGCTTTTATCCTTGAGAACTTCCTGCTCTTTTGCAGACAATCCTCTTTCCTGAAGCATGTTTATTGGCAGGAATGTGACTCGTCCCACCTTGTTTCTTTTCAGATAATCAATTATATTACCTGCTTCCTGCTCAGTTTTTACAATTATATTTTGAATTGCTGAACCAAGAGCTATTTCAATTGCAGTTTCATATTCCTTTTCAGTCTTAATAATGTCTGCCACTGTTCCAAGTATGGATTTTAAAACAGGTTCCTTGTCCTTGTTGTTCATTACAGTCTTGATACTTTTATAGTATCCGTCGTAGTAAGCTTCCATGTTTGAAAGTATGTTCATTTTTGACCTGGCGCTGCTTAGGTCTTCACCAGTCTTTTTGATGTCTTGATTAAGAGATTCTCTTTCATTTTCCTTTTTACTGAGATTACCGGATTCTTTATTCAGCTCGGTTCTTTTTTCAGCTATGTATTCTTTTGTACTTTCCTGCTCTTCCTTAAGCTTTGTGATTATGTCAAGCTTACTTTTCATGTCTTCTTCTTCTGTGGACACTTCTTTAGCAAGATGTTCAATTCTTTCCTCATCGTTAGAAATGAATGAATCAATAGTGCTTTTCTGGCTGTTCAGTTTGTTTATTTCCTTGTGAAGCTCGAAAAGGCTGCTTTTTTGTTCCTCGATTTTTGCTACAACATCGTCAATTTTAGCTTTGTATTCCTTGATTTCCTCATTCATTGAGTTGAATTTTTTAGTGTCTTTGTTCAATGTTTCTTCAAGGTCTTTTTTTTCTGCACACAACAATTCTATACTTTCATTTAGAGCTGCATTTCTATTGTTTGTCTCTTCTATTTCTTTTTCTATGTTTTCAATGTTGCTCTTGTAAAGTATTTTCTTTTCACGATGAACCTGGCACAGGCTCTGACAGCTTTCAAATTCCTTGTTTCGTATGTCTCTTTCAGCTTCAAGCTCCTTAATTATTAACTGAAGGTCGCTTATTTTTTCCTTTTGAGATACAATTGTTTCAGCAATGGCATCCCTTCTTTTTTGGAGATTTTGCTTTTCTTCAATTGCAATGTTCTTTTGATTTTCAAGGGCCCTCAGCTGCTCGTTGTGCTTTTCGTATTCATGGGCCAGATAGTTTAGCTCATACAGCTTTAAATTGTTTTTGATGTCAATGTACTGCTTTGCACGCTTGCTTTGTTCGTGAAGAGGCTCAATGCGCTCTTCAAGCTCATGGATTATGTCTTCGATTCTGTCAAGGTTGTCGCTTGTTTTTTCAAGCTTCCTTTCAGATTCTTCCTTTCTTGACTTGTACTTCACAATGCCTGAGGCTTCTTCAAAAACCTGTCTTCTTGTTTCAGAGTTGGGGCTTAAGATGTCCTCAACGCGGCCTTGTCCTATAAATGAATAGCCGTCTCTTCCTATTCCCGTGTCCATGAACAGTTCCTTGATATCTTTAAGCCTGCACTGTTGCTTGTTTATGTAATATTCGCTTTCACCTGTTTTGTAAAGCTTTCTTTTGATGCTTACTTCCTTGTATTCCACAGGAATAATTCCTGATTCGTTGTCAAAAATCAGGTTTACTTCTGCATATCCCAGAGGCATTCTCTTTTCAGTTCCAGCAAAAATAACATCATCCATTTTGCCCCCTCTTAAAGACTTGGCACTTTGCTCTCCAAGAACCCATTTGATTGCATCGGATATGTTGCTTTTGCCGCTTCCGTTTGGACCTACAACTGCAGTTATTCCATGTTCAACTACAATTTCAGTTTTTTCTGCAAAAGATTTAAATCCATTGACATATACCTTTTTTAAAAACATATTTCCCCCTATTGCAGATCTAGATAGTTTTGAAAAATAAGGCTTTTGTCAAAACTTCCTATTTTCTTATTTTTGTCATATATTATTATTTCGTCAGTATTGTTTAATTTTTTAAATGAAATTTGCTTTAGATGAAAAATTTCCATTAGTTTCTTAACGTTTGACTTTTTTTGTCCTGCAAGAAAACTCATGAGTTTGTCATCAGCCTCTATTATTATATGTTTGTCATTAAGTTCTTCATTATTTAAAGCTGCAATTAAAGAAGACAAATATAATTTTTCTTCAACCAGCTGCCTGAAGGCAGGATGAAACGGACCTGCAGCCACATCTTCCCCTTCATTGATGGAATCTGAGTTTTGAAGGCCTATTCTTATAACATTTATATTGTTTACAGCATAATGGCTGTAAATGACTGCTGAAATATCAACGGCTTCTTCCAAAGAGAGGGGCTTGTAAGCACCTTCCTCATACATGTTTAAAAGTTCCGTGTCCTTGATTGTAAGGGTGGGGTAAATTCTAACCATGTCAGGATGCATTGCTATGGAGTCAAGACAAGTCTTTATATCCTTTTTTCTTGTGCTTCCCGGAAGTCCAGGCATAATCTGATGACCCAGAACAAATCCGTGTTTTTTTATGAGCATGCTGGCATTTATGGAATCATTTCTGCTGTGACCACGGTTTGATTTCTTAAGAACCTCATCATCAAGACTTTGAATTCCAAGTTCTATGATGTCCATGCCGTATTTTTTTTGCAATATTAAAATATCGTCCGTAATGGCATCAGGTCTTGTGGAACACCTTATAGAATCAACAACTCCCATGTCCTTGTAATGTTTGCCTGCAGCAAGAAGCTCTTCCTGCATATTTATATCAATTGCCGTAAAAGATCCTCCAAAAAATGCCAGCTCTGTGTAGGTGTCTTCATTGATTGTTTTTCTGTATTCTTCCACAATATCTTTGACATATTTGCCGCTTGGGGCAACTGTGCCCATGCCTGTAATTTTTTTCTGATTGCAGAACACACAGTCATTGGGACATCCAATATGAGGAACAAACACAGGAATTATTTTCATTTTTTTATTCATTTAACTGACCTTCTGACTTCAATGCATTTTTAGCGGCATCTTGTTCAGCAAGCTTCTTGCTTTTACCTGTTCCTTTACCAACAACGGTCTTGTTAACAAGGACATTTACATGGAACATCTTTTCATGGTCAGGTCCTTCTTCTTTTGTCACCACATATCTGATTTTGCACGACTGACTTTTGCTCTGGTAATATTCCTGAAGATATGATTTAAAATCTGTGACTATTTTTCCTTTCACCGCCAGCTGAATATACTTTGTGAGATTGTCAAGTACAAATTCCTCAGCCTTTCTATATCCTCCGTCAATGTAAATAGCTGCAATTATTGCTTCTACAGCATCGGCAAGTATTGATTTTCTTTCTCTTCCTCCTGATGCTTCCTCGCCCTTTCCAAGAAGAAGGAATCTTCCAATTTGAAGATTTGCCGCAACAAGGCTTAATGTGTCTTCGCACACAACCTGAGATCTTAGTTTTGTAAGGTCTCCTTCCGGATAATCCGGAAATTTATCAAAAATGAAGCGGCTTACAGTAATACTTAATACAGCATCACCTAAAAATTCTAGCCTTTCGTTGTTTACCTTGCTGTATGATTTATCTTCATTTGAATAGGAGCTGTGTGTAAGAGATTTTTCCAATATTTCAATGTTCTTAAAACTGTAACCGATTATTTCCTCAAATTCGTTTAGTTCCTTAATATCTATAATCACTGTTCCTCCCAATGATTATAATTGTTTATTATGCTCACGAAAAGTTTCATAAATATAATAAATAATTATAACTTAATTTAATATACAGGACGCATTTCTGCGTCCCTAAATTATGTTCTCAATATATTATTATAAAATAAATATAATTACATATCAATGCTTTCTTCTAAGTAATTGACAATATCTCCCACTGTATTGATTTGTTCAATGCTCTCGTCATCAATTTCGATATCAAATTCGTCTTCGATAGCCATTACCAATTCAAACAATGTTATAGAATCAGCTTCCAGGTCATCTGTAAAAGATGTTTCCAGTGTTATATCTTCAGGATCAACACCTAATTTATCAGCTATAAGCTCTTTAATTCTTTCAAACACATCAATCACCTCCTTGTTATACTTTCTTCAATCAATTCATTTACATTGCTCTCGCAGCACATTTTAGCCTGACGAATGGCATTTTTAATTGCTTTTTCATCGGAACTTCCATGAGCTTTTATTACAGGAGCTTTTACTCCCAATAAAGGTGCTCCTCCATGTTCTGAATAATCAAATTTGTTTTTGAAATTCATCAATGCAGGCTTTATAAGTGCTGCGCCTATTTTTGTCCTCGTTGATGACATAAGTTCATTTTTGAGTCCCTTCATAAGTTCCAGCACAGTTCCCTCTAAAGTTTTTAAAATCATATTACCAACAAAACCGTCACAAACTATTATATCCGCTTTTCCCTGAAGTATTTCTCTTGCTTCAATATTACCGATAAAATTCATTGGTAATTTTGTGTTTTCAAGAAGTTCATAAGTTTCGACAGTTAATTTGTCTCCCTTTGACTTCTCTGCTCCAATATTGGCAAGTGCAATACGGGGATTTTCAACATTCATGACTTTTTTGAGGTATATGTCTCCCATCATAGCGAAATCATATAGAAATTCGGGTTTTGAATCCACATTTGCGCCGGAATCAATTAAAAGTGCAAAACCTCCGCTCATGTTTGGTATGAGCGAGCCTATTGCAGGTCTTTGAATACCTTCAATTCTTCCGACAATGAGTGTTCCTCCGCTTAACAGCGCTCCTGTGCTTCCGGCAGAAACAACAGCATCAGCTTCTTTATTTTTAACTGCATTGCATGCTACCACCAATGATGAATCTTTCTTGCGCCTGATTGCCATTACAGGCTTGTCATCGTTAGTGATAACTTCTTCTGCATTAATAATTTCAATTTTGTTAAAGCTTGATGTGTACTTTTCAAGCAATTGTTTTACTTCCTTTTCTTTTCCGGAAAGTATAACACTTAAGTTGTACTCATCTCTGGCAAGTATGCTGCCCTTGACAATAGCCTCAGGCGCATTGTCGCCACCCATGGCGTCTACTGCGACTTTCATATAGCACCTCTTGTTCCTATATTTTTCTCATAGACTAGTATAACGTAGACGCATTTGTTTTGCAATAAAAAAATAGTGCATTCGCACTACTTTTTACTCAACGCTCATAACTTCTTTGCCGTTATAAAATCCACAAGCTCCACATACTCTGTGAGGAAGCTTTGGTTCATGACACTGTGGGCATTCTATAGTATTTGGAACTGTTAATCTAGATTTCGCAGTTCTTCTTCTATCTCTTCTAGCTTTGGAAGTTTTTCTCTTAGGTACTGCCATTGTAACACCTCCTTAATCCTTCAACAGGTCTTTTAATTTATTAAATCGCGGATCTGTTAAATTGTTTTCGCATTTGCATTCTTCTAAATTTAAATTTACTCCGCAAGTCGGGCATATACCTTTGCAGTCTTGTTTACACAAGGACTTCATAGGCATGGACAAATAAATCATCTGTTTTATAATTTCGTCCAAATTAACACATCCGTCTGTAATTACTAGCTGAATTTCATCAGATTCTTCATCTTCGCTTAATTTTGACACAATAACCGCTTCAAACTTTGTTACAACAGTATTGTCAAAGTCTTCCAGGCACCTTGCACAAACATCCGCAAAGGTGTACTTGATTGTGCCCGTTAACAAAACACTGTCTTCAACCTTGAAAATATCTCCTCTGAATTCAATGTTCTTATCAAGATGTGTTTTTGCTAAAAAATCTTCGTCATCTATGACAAAATTTTCATTAACATTAAAAGATAATGCATCAGATGATAAAAACTTATTTACTCGAATTAACATAGTACCACCCTTTTCATTCGCAGAGTTAATTATAAGAGAAATTAAATCTTTTGTCAAGCAATTTATTTTACACTTTTATTTGTGTGCAAGTGCTTTTGTGTCTCTTGCTATCATCAATTCCTCGTTTGTAGGAATAACATATACTTTAACTTTTGAGTTATCTTTGGAAATTTCTGCTTCTTTTCCTCTTGTGTTGTTCTTTGCATCATCAATTTCAACTCCAAGGAATTCAAGTCCTTCACAAACCTGTTTTCTTGCAGGAGCAGAGTTTTCGCCAAGACCGGCTGTGAATACCAATACATCAACGCCGCCCATTGCTGCAGCATATGAACCTATATATTTCTTAACTGTGTACGCAAATTTATCCAAAGCAAGCTGTGCTCTTGTATTTCCTTCATCTGCTGCACCCTCAATGTCTCTGAAGTCGCTGCTTACGCCTGAAATTCCAAGAACTCCTGATTTTTTGTTCATGAGGTTATCAACTTGTTCAGCTGAAATGTTTTTCTTGTTCATTAGGAATGTAACTATTGCAGGGTCTATGTCTCCGCATCTTGTTCCCATTACGAGTCCTTCAAGAGGAGTCATTCCCATACTTGTGTCAAATGATTTTCCATCTTTTATAGCTGTAAGACTTGCTCCGTTACCTAAATGGCAAGTGATTATTTTCATTCCTTCAAGTTCTTTGCCTGTTAAAGCTTCAACTCTTTCAGAAACATATTTGTGAGATGTTCCGTGGAATCCATATCTTCTGATTCCAAGTTCTTCATATAATTCGTATGGAAGCGGATATATGTAAGATACAGGAGGCATTGTCTGGTGGAAAGCTGTGTCAAATACTCCTACCATAGGTACTGATGGCAACAATTCCTGGCAAGCTTCAATACCGATTATGTTTGGTGGGTTGTGAAGAGGTGCAAGTTCAATGCATTCCTTCATAGCCTTTATAACTTCATCAGTAATAAGTACTGAATCAGCAAATTTTTCTCCGCCGTGTACAACTCTGTGTCCAACAGCATCAACTTCATCTAATGACTTAACAGCTCCGTAGTTAGCATCAACAAGAGCAGTCAACACATGATTGATTGCATCCTTGTGGTCTTTCATAGGTTCCTGGATAACAACCTTATCCATTCCTGTTTTTTCATGTTTCAAAACACTGCCTTCGATACCTATTCTTTCAACAAGACCCTTAGCCAATACACTTTCATCATTCATATTTATTAACTGGTATTTTAATGATGAACTTCCGCAGTTAATTACTAATACATTCATTTTATTCCTCCATGAGTTATTTATATATAAAATCATAAGATTTTAAAAACTTTTGTCATTTGCTGATGCCGTTTCCGGACAGCATTTTATTATTTTTTCAAATTTGTTATTGTTTAATACCACTATGTCGCAGTTTGATATTTCATATTTCCACAAATCTTTATCGTCGGCAATTTTAAGGTAGAGCAAAGCCGATTGTATTACTCCGAAGTGAGTTACCACAACGGAATTGTCAGGAACCTTGTCGAAAAAACCCGATACTCTTTTTATTATGTCTTCATATGATTCCCCTTGAGGAAATTTATATTTATGTCTTAAAGAGATCCATTTTTCAGTTTCTTCAAGGTGATTCTCCCGCATTTCTTCCCATGTCATATTTTCAAAAATTCCAAAATTCACTTCAATAAGTTTTTTTTCAACAGCAATTTTATTTATGTCAAAATTGTTTTCTTTTGAAATGATTTTTGCAGTATCAAATGCTCTCTTAAGAGGGCTTGAGAATATATTTGAAATATGAGCATCTTTTAAATTCATTGCAGCTATAAGCGCCTGTTCCCTGCCGTTTTCTGACAGTTCCACATCAGTTATGCCGCTGTATCTTTTTGTTATATTGGACAGGGATTCCCCATGCCGAACTAAGTATATCATAATTATCCTTTTAAAAAAAGTACTAATATCATAAAAATTATTTGGCTTGTTTCAATGATAAAACCGCATGTGTCCCCTGTCATTCCGCCAATTTTGTCTTCAATCCACCCTGATATGAAAAGTGTTGCAGCGATTGTCGCAAAACATGATACTGAAAAAATCATCCTGTAAGGGGTTATAACAACAAAAATAGCCAGGAAAATCAAATTGACAGCCACTGTTTTCGTATCCATGGACTCAATGAATGTTGTACCCATTCCCTTTGTTTTTTTTGCATATTTTTTACCCATGCATGAGACAGTAAGGCATGCTCTTCCCACAACTGGCATCAAGAAACATGTGAACATGTCAGCAAAAGAAAACAAAACAAACTGCGAAAGAATTATCACAATAAGACATATTACTCCAAATGCTCCAATGTGAGAATCACTCATGATTTCAAATACACGTTCTCCTGTCCTTCCTGAAAACAGACCGTCAGAAGTATCTGCAGCTCCGTCAAGATGAATGCCCCCGGTTATTGCAACATATCCGATGGTAAGAACCAAACCTCTTAAAAAAGCTATGTACGTCCTACCGAATAAAAAGTAAACTGCAACAAGCAAAATGCCAATGACTGCTCCCATAAGAGTGTACAAAGACAATGCTCTTTTGAAATTATTTTCATCGTATGTGATTTTTCTTCCCACAGGAATGCGGGTAAAAAATGAAATCAAAGTTAGAAATCCTGAGGCCATTTAACCATTTCTCCCTTATGTTTAAGTTTGATGGGAATGCCTGAAAATATAAAATACATGAAATCTGACTTAATGCTAATCTTGCTGTTGATTCTCCCGCTTATATCTCTGAAATAATTTCCCATATAATAAGAAGGAACAACTCCCATTCCTGTTTCGTTTGAAACAATAATGAGTTTTTTGTTGTTACAGTTGCATACATCAATCAATGACATGACTTCAAGAGTAATTTTTTCCTCAAGTTCATTGACATTTTCAATGCTGCAAGTATTAAAGTCAAGCTTGCTGTCAAACATGAAGTTACCAATCAATGTTGTGATGCAGTCAATCATTATGGCATCAGAATTCATAAACTCCGGGAAATTAACAAGATTTTTAAAATCCCTGTAAATTTCAAGAGTGCTCCATGATTTTGGACGCTGCTCTTTGTGTTTTTTTACTCTGTCAGCCATAGCCTGGTCAGTTACTACTGCCGTGGCCAGGTACAGCACGTTTTCAGCATATTCTTTTGCTTTCATTTCTGCAAATGTGCTTTTTCCGCTTCTTGCTCCGCCTATTACAAATGTCACGCTCATAATTTCACCATTTTATAATTTTTACCATTAACTCTAGTATTATAACATTTAAAATGCAAAAATCAAACAAATTTCTGCAAAAAAATGTATGATTTAATTCCTGTTTTGTTTGACTTTATCATAAAATAAAATTAATATATAGTAAAACGATTAAAGGTGAACTATGAAAATAACCGGCATTGTAGCAGAATACAACCCCTTTCACATGGGTCATGAATATCAGCTGAAGAAAGCACGTGAATTATCAGGCTGCGATGCAGTTGCTGTTGTTATGAGCGGAAATTTCGTGCAGCGCGGAGAACCGGCAATAATAGACAAATTCAGACGTGCTGAGGCAGCCGTCAACGCAGGAGCCGACATCGTCATTGAACTTCCCATGCCTTTTTCATGCCAGAATGCAGAAATGTTTGCTTTTGCAGCAGTAAATGAATTAAAAAAGCTTCATGTAACGTCTTTGAGCTTTGGATGCGAAAATGAAGACCCCAAAATGCTTTTAAAAATTGCTAAAACACAGCTTTCAGATACATATGTTAAAATTCTGAAAGAAGAAATAAAAAAAGGAATATCATTTCCAGCCGCCATGACAAATGCATTGACATTAATCCTTGGAGAAGAATCACGTGATACGGTCCTTTCCCCTAACAATGTGCTGGCTATTGAATACATGAAAAGCATCATGAAGCAAGACTTAAAGTGGGACTTTTACCCTGTACGACGCATGGGAAAAAATCACAACGATGAAGATATATCAGGTTTTTTTGACAGCGCAACTGCAATCAGAAAAGCCATTTTAAATAACTCTTCCCAAACCATAAGCGCCACAGAAAAAAGCATAGAATTAATTGATGATTTTTACGAAAAATTCTATGGGTTTAATAGTCTTGATAATTATGTGGATATTTTGTACTACAAGATAATTGATCTGGGTGCCGATGGACTTAGTGAAATATTTGAAGTTTCAGAAGGCCTCAACAATAAAATATATGACAATATCTACAAACATTCAACAATGGATGATTTCATCATGAGCCTTAAATCCAAGCGCTATACATATTCCAAATTAAGGCGTGCAATGCTTAATATAATTTTAGACATAAAACATAATGACATAAAATATTTTATGTTACCTAATAATCATGAATATGTTAAGGTTTTAGCTTTTAACAATGTGGGAAGAAATGTAATAAAACATGCAAGAACATTTAACACTGCAGCAATAAACCGTTTTTCAGACTACAAAAAAAACAGTTTAATAGCTGAAGACCTTCACCTGTTCCGCCTCACAAACAAATCAACAGACTTGTACTACCTGCCTTTCAGAAACCGTGAGACAAATGTTGAATACAAGGAAAATGCTGTATATATAAATGATAAATAATTCATATTTCCCCCTGAATGCAATAAAATGTGTTATGGGGGTTGTATTATGTTGAAGCGAAACTTTATTCCTGTTCTTATTTTAGTTTTTATAAGCTTATTTATACTAAAACCTGACATTGTGTCTGAAGGAGCTTTCAGAGGACTTAACATTTGGGTTAACAACATAGTTCCATTTTTGTTTCCAATGTCTGTATTGTCAAACATCCTGCTTCAGTACAACTTCTTGTACAGTTTGTTCGGGCGCATGTCTTATTTGTCAACTAAACTTTTTAAAAGCAAGTTTGCTCTCATTCCATTTTTCATAAGTTTCATATCAGGCTACCCTTCAGGAGCCATGGCTGTGAACATAATGGCAGGAGGCAAACGAATAAATGAAGAAGAAGCAAATTATTTGACCGTATTTGCCAATGATTGCAGTTTTCAGTTCATTGCAGGAGCTGTTTCATTTTCAATGCTCGGAAATTTTCATCTGTACCGTTTCATTGCAATTCCGCATTTTCTCGGCGCTCTGGCAATAGGAATGATGATGTCAAAAAAAGAGTCTAGGCTTGGAATGAACATAAGCGCCTTGAGAAAACCTGTCATGTCTTTTAACAAAGCTTTCAGCACAGCTATTTACAAATCAGTTTCAAGCATATTGTCAGTGGGCGGAGTCATTGTTATTTTTTCGGTTATATCACACTTTTTAAGTGACAGTCTAGAAAGCATTGCAGCTTTACTTAATCTGAAAATGTACATAAGTGACATCATTTATTCTCTTTTGATTGGGATACTGGAACTTACAAACGGCTGCAGCATCATTACATCATCATCATTTGTTCCTCTTGAAATGAAGCTCATAGTAATTAATTTTCTCATAAGCTTTTCTGGAATGTCAGTAATCTTTCAGACAATGGCCGTAGTGGATGAATTTGATTTTGACGCTAAAAGCTACATATTTTATAAATTCATGCAAGGCGTCATGTCTTCACTCATATGTACGCTCATGTTCATTTTTGCAGGGAATATATATTGATTATACAACAAATAATATGTATAATGGTAACAGCATATATACAAGGTGATAAAATGATAAATGTTATAATTACAGGAACAGGCGGCATGATCCCTCTTCCCGACAGATTTCTGGCATCATGCGTAATTGAATATAACGGAAGAAAAATTCTTATTGACTGCGGAGAAGGAACACAGGTTTCTCTTCACAAGGGGAAAATCAGCATTAGTAAAATTGATGTGATACTGCTCACCCACTGCCATGCAGATCACATAACCGGACTTCCGGGGCTTTTGCTGACAATTGGAAACAGCGGAAGAACAGAACCCTTAGACATTATAGGACCAAGAGGAAGTATGAGTATTATAAACTCATTGCTGGTTGTGTGCGGCTATCTTCCATTTGAAGTGAGAATGTCAGAACTTCATGATACAAAGCCAGTTGAATTTGAGCAGATAGGGCTGAATATAACATCCATACCTCTTAAACATCACATGAACTGCGTTGGTTACAGTCTTGAGCTTAAGTTAAAACCCCACTTCAACCCTGAAAAGGCAAAACAATTAAATATTCCAGTAAACTTCTGGAGAACTCTGCATGGCGGAGAAAGTGTAAAAGTCATGGACAAAACAATTACTCCTGACATGGTCTTAGGAGAAGAAAGACCCCCCATTAAAATTTCCTATGTAACTGACACAAGACCTGTTGATTGGATAAATAAAATAGTGAGAAACTCAGATTTGTTCATATGCGAAGGAATGTACGGAGATGATGAGCAAAAAGAAAAAACATCAGAAAAAATGCACATGATTTTTTCGGAAGCAGCTGAAATTGCACGTGATTCCAATGTAAAAGAGCTTTGGCTAACTCATTTCAGCCCTGCCATGCCAAATCCCGGTGAATACATAAACTTTGCAAAAGTTATATTTTCAAACACTTTTGTTGGCCATGACCATATGACTAAATATTTAAAGCCAGAAGAATAACTAAATATTAATTAAGAATGAAGAGTTATGCTGAAGAATTAAAAGAAGGGATTGTGCCGCGGCACAATCCCAACTAATAATTCTTAATTTTTAACTCTTAATTCTTAATTGTATTTATTTCTTTCCTTTCAATCTTTTCAGACGGAAGAAGTCTTCTCTTTCCTTTTCTTCCAAGACTTCCTGGATATATTTTACCTGTTCTCTGTACTTTGGTATTTGAACATGCTGCAAAGCATTTGTTCTTTTTTGTGTTTTTTGTATTTCCTTGGCAAGCTTGAAAACTGAATTTTCAATTTCTGCCAGTTCGTACATTTTAAGCTTTGCTTTGCAAAACATCTGTCTTGCTTCATCGAGAGATGCATTTGTTGAATAAAAGCCATAGGCTGGAAGAATGTCATCTTCCTTGTACTTCAGTGTGGGAATGTCCACGCCCATGACGCTTTTTAAAAGAATGTCGTAGTGTTCGTCAGTGGGTATGCCATAGCTTATGTCTTCAACATTTTTTACACCCAATGTCATGTTTGCTTTTTGCAATACTGCATAAGCTTCAGTCATTACGTCATAAATTTCATTTTGCATGTTTCGTGCCTTGTCTACAAATACCATCATTTCTTTTATAAGAATGTTCCTTTTTTTATCTAAAAGCTCATATCCCTTTTTTGAAAGCTCCAGAGATGACTTTGCTTTTATGAGGTTAGATTTTGTAGGTGCAACCATCACTGCCATAACTATCTCTCCCTGTTGTGTACGTAATATTTAGACAACATTTCAGGTTTCACACGATCAAGTTCTGTTTCAGGCAATATTGACAAAACATACCATCCAAGATCAAGAGTTTCATTTATGTTTCTGTTTTCATTCTTATCCTGAGCAATAAATTTGTTTTCAAGCTCACGTCCAAACTGCAGATACAATTTATCTGTTTCCCCCAGGTCGTCTTCACCGATTATCTGAGAAAGACTTCGTATATCCTGAACCTTTGAATATGAAGCGTAAATCTGGCTCTGCAGGTCTGAATGGTCTTCTCTTGTAAATTCAGCACCTATACCGTCCTTCATAAGACGTGAAAGTGACGGCAGAATGTCTATTGGTGGGTATATTCCTTTATGGTTCAATTCCCTGTTAAGAACTACCTGTCCTTCTGTGATGAATCCTGTCAAGTCAGGTATTGGATGTGTTATATCATCATTAGGCATTGTCAGTATTGGTATAAGGGTTATTGAACCTTCACAGCTCTTAAGCATTCCGGCTCTTTCATAAATTGTTGAAAGGTCTGAATACAAATATCCCGGGTATCCTTTACGTGATGGAACTTCTTCCTTTGCTGATGAAATTTCACGCAGTGCTTCAGCATAACTTGTCATGTCTGTCAAAATAACCAATACGTGCATGTTGTTTTCAAAAGCAAGATACTCTGCTGCAGTAAGGGCACATCTTGGAGTCGAAATTCTTTCTATAATAGGAGCATCTGCTGTGTTAAGATACATTACAACGTGATCCAGAACTCCAGCAGATTCAAAGCTTTTTCTGAAGTAGTCAGCATCATCGTGACGAACTCCCATTGCACCGAAAACAACTGCAAAATTGTCCTTTGTTGCTCCCTTTATTTTAGCTTGTTTAACTATCTGAGCTGCCAGTTCATTGTGTGACATACCATTTCCTGAGAATATAGGAAGCTTCTGTCCTCTAATGAGTGTCATAAGTGAATCTATTGCAGAAATACCTGTCTGAATGAAGTTCTTAGGGTATCTTCTTGCAACCGGATTTATAGGTCTTCCGTTAATATTTTGTTTTACCGGTGAAATTACCTGGTATGCATTATCTATTGGTTCCCCAACGCCATTGAATGTTCTTCCCAGTATTTCTTTTGACAAAGGAATAGTAAGCGGTTCAGCAAGAAACTTTACAGAAGAGTTGTCTGTTGAAATTCCTGTTGTACCTTCAAAAACCTGAGCGATTATTTTGTCGCCTTCGATTTTGATTATTTTTCCTTTTCTTGTTTCATTTTCATCAACCCTGATGTTTATTGTTTCACCATAGGAAGCATCTTCAATGCCTGTAAGAACTATTAACGGGCCTGCAATTTTTTGTATTTTTAAATATTCCTTTTTCATATCAACACTCCCTATTCATACTTTAATCTCAAGCTGCTGTAAACATCAACAATCTTGTTCATCAATTCATCAAGCAGCTCTAATTTATCATTCGGGATTTCATATTTGATTTTCAATATATCTTGAATAACAGACTCGCCTCTAATTACAGAAATCGGAATGCCAATTTTAACGCAGGCCAATGCTTCTTCATAGAATGTATCTATAACTTTAAGCATCAAATATTGTTTTTTAAGCACAACGTAAGTGTCTTCCGCGTGCATTGCATTTTGCTGCAAAAATCCTTTTTTGATTATTCTTGCTGTTTCAAGTACCAGCGCCTGGTCATTAGGAAGAACATCTTCTCCGACCAATTGAACAATTTCATTTAATTTCTCTTCTTCCTGAAGAAGAACAATCATTTTATGTCTTAGTTCAAGCATGTCAGGAGCAACATTTTCTTCATACCATTCTGAAAGCATGTCAACATATCCTGAATAGCTTGTAAGGTAGTTGATTGCCGGATAATGTCTTGCATAAGCAAGCTTCTTATCAAGTCCTAAGAATGCTGAAACGAAACGCTTAGTGTTTTCTGTAACAGGTTCTGAGAAGTCCCCTCCAGGAGGTGACACTGCTCCGATTATTGTAATTGTAGCTTCGTCATCATTTAAAGTCTTAACACAGCCAGCTCTTTCATAAAATTCTGCAAGCCTTGAAGGCAAATATGCCGGGTATCCTTCTTCCGCAGGCATTTGTTCAAGACGTCCTGAAATTTCACGAAGAGCTTCTGCCCATCTTGAAGTAGAATCTGCCATTATAGCAACGTCATAACCCATGTCTCTGAAGTATTCAGCCATAGTGATTCCTGTGTATATGCTGGCTTCACGGGCAGCAACAGGCATGTTAGATGTGTTGGCTATAAGAATAGTTCTTTCCATCAACGGTCTGTTTGTACGAGGGTCTATAAGTTTTGGAAATTCTTCCAAAACGTCTGTCATTTCGTTTCCACGTTCACCGCAGCCTATATAGACTATTATGTCGGCATCACACCATTTTGCAAGCTGATGCTGAGTAACAGTCTTTCCGGTACCGAATCCTCCAGGAAGACCAACAGTTCCGCCCTTAGCTATTGGATAGAATGAGTCAATAACTCTTTGGCCGGTAATAAGCGGCTTGTATATTGGAATTCTTCTGTTTATAGGTCTTGCTTTTCTTACAGGCCATTTTGTTGACAGTGTAAGGTTTAAAAGTTCTGTGTTGTCTTTTGTGAGCACAACAACTGTATCATTTATAGTGTATTGTCCGTTTGGTTTAACTTCTTTTACTGTTCCGCTTACATTGATTGGAACAAGCAATTTATGAAGAATTCTTTGAGTTTCCTGAACAGTTGCGTAAACTTCGCCGGGTTTTAATTTATCTCCTGGCTTAACTGTAATTGTAACATCCCATTTCTTTTCTTCATCCAGTGTCAAAAGACCAATTCCTTCTGGAATGAAGTCCTGTGACATATTTTGAATTTTGTTCAACGGTCTTTGAATTCCGTCAAATATGTTGCCTATCATGCCTGGGCCTAAAGTTACAGACAAAGGGCTTCCTGTTGAATAAATTTTTTCCCCAGCCTTCAGTCCTTCTGTTTCTTCGTATACCTGGACTGTAGCAATATCTCCGTCCAAAGAAACAACTTCTCCTATAAGCTTTTGAGTTCCTACTGTAACCATTTCGTTTACTTTGAATGAACCCATATTGAGCCCTTTGACAACAGGTCCGTTTATTGAGTTAACAATACCTTCGTTTCTATTCATTTAAGTCACCTGCCTCTAAAGCCTCAAATATTGTCTGCATGATATATGTCTTGTTGTCTTCAAGAACAGCGTCTATTGACAAATCCATTTTGATGTCCTTGTCGGGAATAACTGCTATGAAGCCGCCCATAATATCATTTGTTGTTTTAAATTCTATATTTTTGCAGCTTTTATTTTTAGAAAGTTCCTTTTGTATAAAATCTGCATGCCTTTGTTTGTCGTTTTCTGTCAATTGAATAACCAGGTTGCATTCACCATAGCTGTTCAATAAATTTTCCAAATTTGAAATCAAGCTGTTCAAATATGTTTTGTACTTTTCTGAAACAATGAAATCAGATAATCTTTTTTTGAATGTTTCCATGAAAGTATAATAATATTTTTCTTTTAATACTATAATCTCTCGTTTTATGATTACCTTTGATCTGCTCAAGCTTTCAGTCTTTTTCATTTCAGCCTTTTTAGCAGCTCTTTCCTCGATGGACTTTGCCATCTGATTTGCTTCATCCATGCTTTTCTTGATTTTCAAATCATATTGCTTATCCATTTCCTTTAATTCTTCATTGAGACTTTTGTCCATGGAATTGTTTATGAGCTTGGAAAACAGTAATAATTTTTGTTCTATCGTAACCATAAATCACCTCATATATGAATGCCGACGGATTCTCGTATGTTATCCGCAATGGCATTTGATTCCCTTATAGATCCATGTCTGTCAGGGATTTCTATAATGAGTGGAGTTTTAGATTTAAGTTTCATTTCCATAACCACATCATTAAGCATGTCAACTATTTTTTCAGTAAGGATCAGTATTCCAATTTCCTTATCCTGCATTGCATTTTTTAAAGCTTTGTTGGCTTCATCCCTGTCATGCACAATTGTTCCGTTTATGCCTGCAAGCCTTAAGCCAACCCAAGTGTCTCTGTTATCACTTATTAAAAATGACTTCATATTAAGTTCTCTTTTCTATTGATTTTATTATACGAACAGAATCAATATAGATATAATCAAACCGTAAATTGCGATACCTTCAGACATACCAACGAATATCAATGTCTTACCAAGAAGTGATGAATCTTCTGAAATAGCTCCGATTGCTGAAGAACCAACTGATCCAACTGCGATACCTGTTGCTATTGTTGCAATACCTGTTGAAAGAGCTGCTGACAAATACTTAAGACCTTCACCGATTCCAATTGCTCCTGCTGCAGCTTCTGTTGTAGCTTCAGCTGTTTCTGCAAATACGTTGCCTCCGAATATTGTTGATACTATAGCTCCGATCATGATCAAAGCGAATGCTGATACAGTTGTCAATATTGCCTTTTTGATGTTTCCTTTTTTACCGCTTTTCATAACTTTTCTTCCATATAATGTTGTTCCGATTGATACTGCAGCTGCAGCTATAATAAATAAAATTTGCATAATTTTTACTTCCCTTTCTTTTAATTGTTTTATTTTGTAAGTTTAAGTGGTTTAAATTCTACGCCTTCACCCTTGAAATATTTACTGAACATTTCATAATATTGAAGACGAAGACCCTGAATAAATACTACAACACCCTCAAGTGTTAAGATCAAAATATTGCCTACTACCAAAATAAGAATTTTGGCTAAAATGTTGTCCATCATTTCTGAAATTACCATGAATGCTAGGAACAATCCGGCATGGTTCAGTGCAAATGCGCCAACACGGACGAATGAAATTGAATTTGACATTGCTCCCAGGAATGTTTCAACGGCTTCAAATATGCTTTCAGTGAAATATTCTCCTGGAGATTCATGGAACAATGGTCTGTGATTTTTCACCATGTTTGCCAGAGGTTGTTTTAAAATGATCAATAAAATGCTTACAAGCAATACCATTAGAGGAGCTATCACAGGAACAGCTATAATTTTAGTCAAAGCTACAATTGTCATTATGAAGCTCATGAAAAAGATATAACCGAATATACCGTTCTTTCCAAACACGCCTTCTTCTATGTTTCCATTTTTAAGGGAATTCGTGATTCCATATATAAAAGAAACAGTAAGAGCAAATATACCATAAAGAATTCCTGCTGCAAGAATCATCGGAATGTTGTCCGGACTTAAGGGTCCGCCGTGAATCAAGCTTGGAAGCCAAGGCAGCTGTTCATGTTCCAAACCGAACATACTTCCATAAACAAATCCGAATACAATTGAACTTGCACCCAGTCTCATTACAATTTCAGCAAAATCGCCGATTTTCTTCTTTAATGCCAGGCCTAGCAGAAAATATACAAGTCCTTGTCCTATATCGCCAAACATTATACCAAAAGCCAGGCAGAAAGTTATTGCAAGAAATGGTGTAGGGTCAAGCTCATAATATGAAGGAAGACTGTACATTTTAACTATTGTTTCAAATGGTCTAGTGAACCAGTTGTTTTTTAACTTTGTAGGCGGAACAACCTGTGTACCAAGTTCTTCTGCTGTCTTCTGAGTGAGCATGTATTTCTTGGAAACCTTGGAAATGTCTTTTTTAACATTTTCAAGGTCGCTTTCCTGAACCCATACGTCAACTGCAAATATATTGTTTCCTATTTCAGCCTTATCTGTTACATCTTTGATTCTTTCTTCAAGGTTAAGAATGTTGTAAAGTCTGTTGATTGAGTTTGAATTTGTCTTCTTTTCAGCTTCAATGGCTGCAGTTAATCTATCAATTTCATTGTTAAGCTTGTTTAAGCGCTCATCAATTTGGCTTATCATTTCCAAAGGTGTGCCTGTAATTCCTTCAGGTCTTTCAAGCCTGCTCCAGTTCAATGATTTTAATAGGTTATCAGTTTCTCCCTTGAATTGTTTAGGATACATAATCATATATATATCCTCATCTGAAGCATTGATAATACCTATTCTCATTACTATGGCACTAAGATTTTCATAATTTTTCTTCAAGCGCCACTTGTTTTCTTTTGATAATAGCCCCAGTTCATACTCAAAGCAGTTTAAGTGAGCAATTTTGTCAAGCTCAAGTGTTTTGTCACCTATGCTGTCAACTTTTAATCTGAAGTTCTGAAGTTCTTTTATGATTTCTCTCTTGTCATTTATTTCTTTAACTTTTACACCAAGTGAAGAGTCAATGTTCATTAATTCATTGTAAACATCTTTAATTTTGTAGTTTTCAGATAAAATGTTTTTATCAACGGTTAATTTAACACCCATTCCTTTTGCAAGGTTCTCAACAGTAACCATACCATCCATGTGTTTATCTTCATCATTCCAGGAATTTTCCAAACCCAGGTTAGATGAGCCAAGAATATCTGATTCATATTGGTGTATTACATAGTAGTTTGCATATGCATTGCTGTTTTCAACGTTTAAGTTTAAATGCACATTTTCGTTTAATATAAGTTCTTTAATGATTGGATTCATATCTTCAGTTGAACCCACAACCTTTAAAAGAACCATTTTTTCTATGGACATCCTTTAAGTTCCTCCCTTCCTTTCATCCTTACATCTTAAAAGCAAGATAACTTTTAAGCTTTTCTTTTGGTACATTGTACTGTATACCTTCAACAATTGTAGTAAAATCATCAACAATGATACCAATCAGATAGATATATGAAACAGCTGCACCGATATTATGAAATTTTTTCTTTTTCAGATATTCATACAAATATGCATTTACCGATAAATCAATTCCTGAAACACCAATATCGTCAAATATGTCCAGTTTCAAATATGATTTTACCAATAAGAAGAATTCATCCAATGATTTACTGTAGCACAACTTCTTCAATTTCTTGTAGTCTATTGAGGTTCCCCCCACCAGACTGTAGTTTAAAATTTCTTCCGGTGAAATTTTATAATAATTTAATGCCCTGTAAATCCACTGTACATTGAGAAGATCAATTTTAAGCCCTATAATGCCAAGAGCTGCATCTGTGTCCTCTTTGTCGAGTTTCTTTGCACCTTCCATTAAATTTTTATATAATTCCACATAAAGTTTCATTTCAATATGAAATTCACGATTGATGGCATCATCTTTTGTTAAGTTTTTCAATCCCGAATAATAAGGTGTGCCTTTGAGATTTTCAGTAAATTGAGCTACATTTTTTGAAGACATGAGTTTGTCAAAAGGCAGAGTTTCATGTTTGCCGGAATGAATAAAACGTGCTTCAACTCCTTCTAAACTTTCTTCCCTAGCGATTTTTCGTAAAATCAAGCTTAAATCCTGCAGTTCCCCTTCAAGCAGCAAAGATTCAATGAAATCCTTGTAGTTACCGGAAAAATAATGAAGCAAATCTTCAGTTTCAAGGGTCTTAAACTTTCCTAACAAGACTTCCATCTTGTCTCTGCTCAGTTCTTCATTCTTAACTTCATTCAGCAGTTTGCTGAATTCCGTGTTTTCTAACAAAAGCGATTTTAATTGCTCTACCGACTTGCAATCCAATAATTTTTCCCAGTCAAGACCTCTCAGTATACGGCCTTTTTTTGAAATAATTTTGGTTTGAATAGCATAGTATGCCATGTTAGGGTTCATACTATCCCTCCAGTACAAATAACTTGTTAAATATTTCTTCTACCAAAGATTTTTCCGCTTTTTTATAGTTTTTGTCTATATCAGCAGATATTTTAATGATTCTTTCCTTTTCAGCCTTATCTGTTTCAGCTACGTATACATCAGCTTCATCGGCCAACTGTTGTGCTCTTTTCTTAGCCTCTTCAAGTTTGTCGTTTTTATAACTTGAAAGAGTGCTTTCATACTCCTGCTTTTTTTTGAGCAAAAAATTGTCGTTCTTAGTTTTGTTCTCAAAAGCCAAAGAGTCTATCTCGATAATTTGATTAATTATTTCGTTCAAAAAATCACTCCTTGTTTAATTTTATACAACATTTGACATTATATCACCCTTTAATATGTTCAGCAAATATAAAACATTCACGATTATGGACATTTAAGGAATATTTTAGTTAATAATATTTTATTGCTTTAAAATGCTAGAAAAAGCTTCCGTTTAAATCAAATATCTTCCGTTTTCTTTCATTGTGAAATGTATAACAATAAAATAAAAACTTATAAATTTAAAAGCAATGAATTAAATACCTTTTTATGACAGATAAGAAAAATTTATCAATAGTAATATTTTACAAACTATATAGAATATTCTTGATAATTGAATACTATTGAATTAGAATATGGATATATTCACACAGGAGGCATATATGATAAACAAAGAAATTTTAAAAGAATATTTTTTAATAGCCCTAGGAACGCTAATTGTGGCATTTGGCGTATATTATTTCATGGTGCCGGAAAATCTGGCAACCGGAGGAGTTTCAGGTTTGTCAATTGTGCTCAGCAACTACATTTCAATTCCTATTTCTTTAATAAATTTTATACTTAACATTATATTATTAATAATAGGTTTTATTTTTCTCGGTAAGGAATTCGGCGGAAAAACAATTTTTTCTGTTTTTTTCCTTTCATTTTTCATGTACATCATGGAAAGTGTTCATCCTGCAACAAAGCCTGTCACTGATGAAATTTTGTTAAACCTCTTATGCGGCATAGTGATTTCAGCAATGGGACTTTCCATTGTGTTCAATCAAAATGCTTCTACCGGCGGTACGGACATAGTAGCCAAAATATTCAGCAAGTATTTTAACATGAATATGGGAACAGGTCTCATGGCAGCTGATATTGTGGTAGTTATTTCTGCATTTTTTACGTATGGTATTAAGACAGGAACTGTGGGAGCTTTCGGATGGTTCATAAACGGCCTTGTTGTCAATTACTTCATAGACGGGTTCTCCGTGAAGAACGAAGTAGTTATAATATCAGAAAAACATGCAGAAATTAAACAGTATATTTTCGACAAGCTTGACAGAGGTGTTACAGTCTATAAGGCTGAAGGCGGTTACACCAACGATGAGAAGGAAATTATAGTTACAATTCTTGACAGAAAAGAATATTTTGTTCTAAAAAACCAGCTGAAGCATATTGATCCCGGCGTATTTGTAATAGTCAGGACTGTGCAGGAAGTTTATGGTTTTGGATTTTCAAAATTTTAACTTTTGTTTGTAAAATTAATCTTCCTTTATTTGTAAAATTAATCTTCCTTTAATAATAGAGATTTACAATTAGTTAAAAAGAAGCATAGGAGGTATTTTAATGAATGCGCAAAAATTTACTCAAAAATCATTGGAGGCTATCCAGGATGCTCACAAAGAAGCAATAGAAAATTCAAACATGCAGATTGAACAGGAGCATCTTTTATACGCTCTCGCAAGTCAGGAAGACGGCCTTATCGGACAGCTTCTTACTAAAATGAACATAGATAAGGATGTCTTTAATAAAAGCGTAAATCGAATTGTAGAAGCTCTGCCGAGAGTTACCGGCCCCGGCCGTGAGAGCGGAAAAATTTACATTGCTCCCGACGTGGACAAAATATTGGCTGAAGCGGAAAATCAAGCTGAAAGAATGAAGGATGAGTATGTATCGGTAGAACATATTATGATTGCAATGCTTGATTATCCAAAACAAAGTTTAAAAAAATTTTTTCAGGAGTTCGGTCTTACAAAGGACAAATTTCTCTCTTCCCTGTCCTCTGTGAGAGGCAACACCCGTGTAACAAGCGACTCCCCAGAATCAACATATGACGTACTTGCAAAATATGGTTCTGATCTTGTTGAACTGGCAAAAAACAACAAGCTTGACCCTGTAATCGGACGTGATTCAGAAATACGAAATGTTGTCAGGATTTTATCCAGAAAGACAAAAAACAACCCAGTGCTCATAGGTGAGCCAGGTGTAGGAAAAACCGCCATTGCAGAAGGACTTGCTATTCGTATAGTGCGTGGGGATGTTCCTGATAACCTGAAAGAAAGAAAAATTTTCTCCCTGGACATGAGTTCATTAGTAGCCGGAGCAAAATTCAGAGGTGAATTTGAAGAAAGGCTTAAGGCTGTTCTAGAGGAAGTCAAAAAAAGTGAAGGACGAATTATTTTATTTATTGACGAGCTTCATACAATAGTAGGTGCAGGCAAGACTGAAGGTGCCATGGATGCAGGCAACATGCTAAAACCAATGCTTGCAAGAGGTGAACTTCACTGCATTGGTGCTACTACGCTTAATGAATACAGGCAGTACATTGAAAAAGATGCTGCACTTGAAAGAAGGTTCCAGCCGGTCTTGGTTGATGAACCAACAGTTGAAGATACAATTTCCATCTTAAGGGGTCTTAAGGAAAGGTACGAGGTTTTCCACGGAGTTAAAATTCAGGACCAATCATTGATTGCTGCTGCTGTTCTTTCTAGCAGATACATTACAGACCGCTTCCTTCCTGACAAGGCAATAGACCTAATAGATGAAGCATGCGCCATGATCAGGACAGAAATGGATTCAATGCCATCGGAGCTTGACGAAATATCAAGAAAAATAATGCAGCATGAGATAGAAGAAGCAGCTCTAAAAAAAGAACACGACAAGCTGTCAGACGAACATCTTAAAGAAATTCAAAGGGAATTGGCAGACATGAGATCTCAGTTCAAGGAAATGAAAGCTAAATGGGAAAATGAAAAAAATGCCATATCAAAAGTTCAGGGTCTCCGCGAAGAAATAGAAAGGGTAAATTCAGAAATTGAAAGAGCCGAAAGAAATTATGACCTTAACAAAGCTGCAGAGTTAAAGTATGGCAAACTCCCCACACTTATGAAATCCCTTGAAAACGAGGAACAAATAGCTGAAAAGTCCAAGAGTGATACAACTCTTTTAAGAGACAAAGTAACAGAAGAAGAAATCGCCCGTATTGTGGGACGATGGACAGGAATACCAGTTTCTAAGCTCATGGAAGGAGAACGGGAAAAATTACTGAGACTTGAAGATATTCTCCACCAGAGGGTTGTTGGGCAAAACGAAGCCGTAGAAAAAGTAACTGAAGCTATATTGCGCTCTAGGGCAGGAATTCAGGACCCTAACAGACCAATAGGATCATTTTTGTTCTTAGGGCCAACAGGAGTTGGTAAGACAGAACTTGCTAAGGCTTTGGCTGAATCTTTGTTTGATGATGAGCACAACATAATAAGAATCGATATGAGTGAATATATGGAAAAATTTTCAGTTTCACGACTCATAGGAGCTCCTCCGGGATACGTGGGATATGAAGAAGGCGGACAGCTTACAGAAGCTGTAAGAAGAAAGCCATATTCTGTTGTGTTGTTTGACGAAATTGAAAAAGCCCATCCTGAAGTATTCAACATATTGCTGCAGGTTCTAGATGACGGTAGAATTACTGATTCTCAAGGAAGGACTGTGGATTTTAAAAATACAATAATAATACTTACTTCAAATCTTGGCTCCAATTATATATTGGAAGGAATAAGCTCTCAGGGTGAAATAACAGATTCTGCAAAGGATGAAGTAAACAGCCTGTTGAGACATCAGTTCAGGCCTGAATTTTTAAACAGACTTGATGAAATTGTATTTTACAAGCCTCTTTCCAAGAATGAAATATTCACAATAATAGATCTGATGTTCAAAGACCTTCAGAGTAGGTTAAAAGACAAGCAACTCACTGTTTCTCTTACTGATAGAGCAAAAACATATATTGTTGATCAAGGCTATGATCCTGTATATGGTGCAAGACCTTTAAAAAGGTTCATTCAACGCAATGTTGAAACATTGATTGCAAGAATGATAATACAGCATGACATTCAGCCCGGAACGAACATGACGGTTGATTACGACGGCAACAAACTAATAATTAAGAATTAAGTGCTAATAATCAAATTAAGAATTAAGAGTGAAGAATTAAGAATTATGGTAAGGATTTGCGCAATGCGCAAATCCATATTTTATTTTAAAACAAAGATAAGATTTGTGCTCTGCACAAATTCTTCTATTAATTCTTAACTCTTAATTCTTCATTCTTAATTAAATTAGGAATATTTGTTTTGTTACAGGAAAAGATACTTTATAATTGAAAATTTGTAATAAGGAGAATTTTATGAAAAAATATGAATCAATGGATGGAAATAAAGCCGCTGCTTACGCTTCATATGCTTTGACTGAAGTGGCTTCAATCTTTCCTATTACTCCTTCAACGCCAATGGCTGAAGGAGTTGATGAATGGTCATCACATGGAATGAAAAATATTTTTGATCAGGAAGTAAAAGTAATTGAAATGCAGTCTGAAGCCGGTGCTGTTGGAACCATGAGAGGAGCCCTTCAGGCAGGAAGTCTCTCTTCCACCTACACTGCTTCCCAGGGACTTCTTTTGATGATTCCTAACCTTTACAAAATGGCCGGTGAACTTCTTCCGGGAGTTCTTCATGTTTCTGCAAGAGCCGTAGCAACCCATGCTCTTTCTATTTATGGCGACCACCAGGACGTCATGGCATGCCGTCAGACAGGGGCTGCCTTGTTATCTTCAGCAAGCGTTCAGGAAGCCATGGATCTCGGAGTAGTTTCACATTTATCTGCTATAAAGTCAAGACTGCCCTTCATTCATTTTTTTGATGGTTTCAGAACTTCTCATGAAATTCAAAAAGTAGAAAAAATAGATTATGAGGATATTAGTAAGCTGGTTGACTACAAAGCTATTGAAGAATTCAGAAACAGAGCTCTCAATCCCGAACATCCTGTAACAAGAGGAACAGCCCAGAATCCTGATATTTATTTTCAGCAAAGAGAAGGCCAGAATCCGTATTTTGATAAGACGCCTGAAATTGTTCAGACATATATGGATAAATTAGGTGAATTGACAGGCAGAAAATATAAGCTTTTTGATTATTACGGTGATAAAAATGCCGAATATGTTATTGTTGCCATGGGTTCGGTAACTGATACCATAAAAGAAACTATTGATTATTTAAGGGCAAAAAATGATAAGGTTGGTGTTGTGCAGGTTCATCTTTACAGACCTTTTTCTGAAAAACATCTTCTTGAGGCAATACCAACAACAGCTAAAAAAATTGCAGTGCTTGACAGAACAAAGGAACCCGGTTCCACCGGAGAACCATTGTACCTTGATGTAGTCAAATCATTCCAAAATTATGAAAATCCTCCACTAATAGTTGGCGGACGATATGGATTATCTTCAAAAGACACAAGGCCGAGCCAGATCATTGCAGTATTTGAAAACTTGAAGAAAAGTGAGCCAAAGGACAACTTTACAATTGGAATCGTTGATGACGTAACATTTACTTCCCTGCCTGAAACTGAAATTGTTGACACTTCTCCTGAAGGAACAATAAGCTGCCGAATCTGGGGTCTTGGTTCTGATGGAACAGTAGGAGCGAACAAGACTGCCATAAAAATAATTGGTGACAACACTGATTTGTATGTTCAAGGATATTTCTCATATGACAGCAAAAAATCAGGCGGAACAACAACTTCACATTTAAGGTTCGGTAAAAACCCAATCCGCTCCCCTTATCTTGTTTTTGACGCGGATTATATTGCCTGCCACAACAAATCATTTTTATATCACTATGATGTACTTAAAGGACTAAAAAAAGGCGGAACATTTGCTCTTAACTGCCCATGGAGCGAAAATGAACTTGACGGAAAGCTTCCTGCATCCATAAAAAGTTTCATAGCAAAAAATAACATCAATTTCTATATAATAGATGCCCTTGCCATAGCATCAAAAATTGGGCTTGGAAACAGAATCAACATGGTTATGCAGTCTGTATTTTTCAAGCTTGCCAATGTAATACCCGTTGACCAGGCTCTTGAGTATTTGAAAAAGAACATTGAAGACATGTACGGCAGAAAAGGTTCTGACATAGTTGTGATGAATCAAAAAGCAGTGGATAAATCCATTGATGCTTTAGTTAAGGTAAATGTGCCTGCTTCATGGGCAGACTCAAAGGAAGAAGAACTACCTGTTAAAGATGAGCCTGACTTTGTGAAAAATATTCAAAGACCTATGGCAAGAGACGAAGGTGATGAACTTCCTGTCAGCGCTTTTGCAGGAATGGAAGATGGAACATTCCCATCTGGAACAACTTCTTATGAAAAGCGTGGAATTGCTCCAATGATACCTGAATGGCAGATTGATAAATGCATTCAGTGCGGAAGATGTTCCTATGTGTGCCCTCATGCAACCATAAGACCGTTTTTACTAGATGATGAAGAAGAAAAAAGGAAACCTGATACATTCAAAACAGCTAAGACAATTGGCAAAGGTCTAGAAAATTACCACTGGAGAATTCAGGTTTCTCCAATGGACTGCACAGGATGTGCGAACTGCGCCGACATCTGCCCTGCTAAGGGAAAGGCTTTAATTATGAAGCCCGCCGAGCATGAAATGGAAATGGAATCTGAAAACTGGGAATTTGCTACTACAGTTAAATATAAGGAAAATGTAATGGATAAATACACTGTAAAAGGCAGCCAGTTCATGAGACCTTTGATGGAATTTTCAGGGGCTTGTCCGGGATGCGGTGAAACTCCATATGTAAAGCTTATCACTCAGCTTTTCGGAGACAGAATGATGATATCAAATGCAACCGGCTGCTCTTCTATTTGGGGAGCTTCTGCACCTGCCACTGCTTATTCCACAAATGAAGAAGGACGTGGACCTGCATGGATAAATCCTCTGTTTGAAGATGCTGCTGAATTCGGTCTTGGTTTGCAGGTTGGTGTTAAGCAGCTTAGAGAAAAATTAGCAGCTCTTGTTGAAAAAGCCATCGCATCACCAATCGACGAAAATCTTAAAAATGCTTTTAAAAACTGGATGGATAACTTTAATGACGGTGAAGGTTCTAAGAAAGCAACACAGATGATTTTTGATGCATTAAATAAGAACAATCACAGCGACAATCCTATTGTGCAGGAAATAATAAACAGAAAAGATCAGTTGATTAAGAAATCAGTTTGGTCCGTTGGAGGCGACGGATGGGCATATGACATAGGATATGGCGGATTGGACCACGCCCTTGCATCTGGTGAAGACATCAACATGCTTGTAATGGATACTGAAGTTTATTCAAACACAGGAGGACAATGCTCAAAAGCTACTCCTGCAGCAGCTGTTGCAAAATTTGCAGCTTCAGGCAAGAAAATCAGGAAAAAGGATTTAGGTCTCATTGCCATGACATACGGGTATATTTATGTAGCACAGGTTGCTATGGGAGCAGACATGAATCAAACCATAAAGGCAATAAAGGAAGCTGAAAGCTACAAAGGACCATCTTTAATAATTGCTTACTCCCCTTGCATCAATCATGGAATTAAAACAGGCATGGGAACAAGCATGATGGAAGAGAAAAAAGCAGTTGATTCAGGATACTGGCATATGTACAGGTTTAATCCTGAACTTAAGGAACAAGGCAAAAATCCGTTTATCCTTGATTCAAAAGAACCAACATCTGATTACAAGGAATTCATTCACGGCGAAATCCGTTACTCACAGCTTATGAATGTATTCCCAGAAATAGCTGAAAAAATGTTTGATATTTCAAGCGAACATGCAACTGACAGGTATAGAAGATATAAACAGCTCGCAGAACACGAAGTGTTTTAGTAAAAAAGAAAGCCCGTTTTAAAGGGCTTCTTTTTTTAAAAAATTACTTTTGATTTGAATCCACATATTCTTTGGCGTTTCTAACCTGAATTTCATCAGGAATGTTTACTTTAGACACTGCTTTTAGATTTGATTGGTTTGCCCATGCTGCAGTATCGTGGTTTTCAATAGGTTTTGCCATATTTTTTTCTTTAGATTTATTTTTAACCATACTTGCTCCTTTAATTTTATTTTTATTATTATTTAATAAAACAAAACTATTATTCCAATTATTAATTGACTATTTATATATCATTTGTAAATTGTTCTGAAAAAGTGAATATTTAATGAAATATTACTAAAAATAAATGTAGCAATACATTAAAATAAGGAGAAAAAAATGAGAACAGTAATGGCATTATTATTTAAATTGATAACAACTTTTATTGCATCATGGGTAGCTTTTACTCTTGTAGATTTAAACTCCATAACAATGATTTCCATTGTAGCAGTTATAGGAACAGTGCTCAATTATCTTCTAGGAGATCTTGTGATATTACCTTCAACAGGAAATATTATAGCATCTGTTGGCGACGGAGTTTTAGGTGCTGCTGTGGCATATGTGGTGGACATATTTTCATATAACTTCAATACAAGCGCAACAGGGCTGATAATATTTGCAGCCATAATAGCTGTTGCAGAATATTTATTCCACATATACTTATTAAAAGATGAAAAAGTTGCTCCCAACAGTTTTCACAGAGAACCTCCAATGGAATAATTGTAAATATTTAATTAACATGAGGCAGATACAAAAAAAGAGCGGAAAATCCGCTCTTTTCATTGATTATTTTTATTTAGAAAATTCCCATTCCGAAGAAGTCATCAATCTGTCCTATCAATACGAATAAAATTCCTATAGGAACTAAATATTTAAAGCAGATATCCCAGAAAGCGTAAGCTCTCATCTTTATTCCGCTATTTTCAATTTCTTCTTTGATAACACCAGTCTTGAGAACCCAACCAATCATTACAGACATAAGAATTGCACCAAGAGGCATGAATACGCCTTCAGAAATCATATCATAGAAATCAAGCCAGCAGTCAAATGCCATACGAACTTCATCCATACCGAACACAACAGCAGGAATATCAATAGTAGCACCACCGGCAACTCCTGAACCAAGTCCATCAAGACATACAGGAATTCCTATGATGAATATCAAGAATCCAACAATAGTTGAAAGTTTTTTACGATTAGGTTCTTCGCCTTTTTGAACTTTTCTGTCAATAAAGTACGCTGTACAAACTTCAAGCAGTGAAATAGATGAAGTTACTGCTGCAATGAACACAAGAAAATAGAACATGAAACCAAACAAATTGCCTATGAAGCCTCCCATACCAACGCTGAACACCTGATGAAGAGTTACAAACAATAGTCCAGGGCCTGCTCCGAAAGAAATACCTTCAACTCCCTGATACATAAAAGCTCCAACAGCTGGCATTACAGCACAACCTGCCATCAAAGCAAAAATAGTATCTGCAATAGGGATAATCATGGCATTTTTCTCCAGATCTTCATTCTTGCTTAGGTATGATCCATAAGTAATCATGCAACCCATACCAAGTGACAGTGAGAAGAACATTTGTCCTGCTGCTGTCTTCAAAACTTTCATGAATCCTAATTCCTGGAAAGCAGAAAAGTTAGGAGCAAACATGAAAGCCAAACCTGTAGAAGCACCTTCCAGTGTAACACTTCTTATAATAACTATTACAAGCATTACCAGCAGTGCCGGCATAGCTACTTTTGTAAACTTTTCAATACCGCTGGAAATTCCACCCATAACGATGAGTACTGTCAAAGCCATAAATATTCCATGAAACAATATGTTCTGTCCGCCATTAATAATAAAACTTCCGAAGAATGCTCCGCTTCCCAATCCTCCAAAGCCGGCACCTTCACTGAATAGCTCCATTAAAAATCCAAGTGCATATCTAAGTGTGTATCCACCAAGAACGCTGTAAAAAGATAGAATGAAGAAACCAGAAAGGAATCCCAACCAACCTACCCAAGCAAATTTTTGGCTTAAAACTTTATAAGTGCCTATTACTCCAAGACCTGTTTTTCTTCCTAACGCCAACTCGCCCAACATGGTAGCAAAACCGACAAATATAACCAATACTAAGTAAACTATAAGGAAAGCAAAACCTCCGCTAGCTCCCATTTTGTAAGGGAATCCCCAAATGTTTCCAAGTCCAACTGCAGAACCTACAGCTGCCATCAAGAAACCTATGTTACTAGCCCATTGACCTCTGTTATTTTCTTTATTCATTATTACTCATCCCTTCCTTTTTAAAATATTATAAATGATTTCTTCCCATTACGCTGTTGCTCTTATGCTTTGAAAATAAATTAAAAAATTGAAGCTGATGTTCACCTCCAGCAGAAAATTTTTAGTATTGCTTAACATTTACCATACATATAACAAATAATGTACGGAAAACGTAATCATGCTAACATTATAGTATAAAAAATGCAGTTTGTCTAGTAGAATTTAAACTCAAAGCATTGATGTTTTATATATTTATTTCGATAAAAATAAAATTATGATAAAACATAAAATAAAATTCGGCTTTACCGGACATACAAAAAAATCTGCAATTTTTGCAGGTTTTTAGTTTGTTTACTTATATATTTCCTATAGACAACATGAGATTAAGTGCTATGCCAACGACAGCTGCAGTTGCAATGGCTGGAATTTGAATTCCAAACATTGAAATCATTCCGCCTTCAAAACCAAAGCTTCCGCCAAGACCAACAATCAGTATAACCGCTATTACAGCTAGATTTTTGGAATTAAACATATCAACTTTTCTGTCCATCATTATTGCAATACCCTGTGCAGCTATTACTCCGAAGAGATAAATTGACAATCCTCCGATTACAGATGTAGGTATTGAATAGATTATGTTAATAAGCGGCGTGATACATGAAATTATCATTGTAAAAACAGCTGCAAACATAAGAACATATACAGAAAAATTTTTTGAGATTGCCATGGCACTTATGTTTTCGCCATAATTTGTTCCAGCAGGTCCTCCGATCAATCCTGATATAATGTCTCCTAAACCGTCACCCATAAGGTTTAATCCCAGCTTATTATCTATATCATATTTTTTTGTTATTCCTTTTTTCCTTGCAAGGTCATTTACATAAATATCAAGCTGATACACATGTGCTGTTGATTCAGGAATTGTTGCAATTGCTATAGGCATTATGGCAACAACTGCTGTTACTGATGGTTTAGGGAATGTGAAAATCGGGAGATTTAATATTCCTGCTGACTGAACTGTGTCAAATGTTATGAAATGAATCCCTGTTGCAATTCCTATTATGGCTGCAGCAGCATATCCGGTTAATAGGCCGAACAATATTGGAAGCTGGCTTAAACTTCCTTTTAAGTACACTGAATAAAGAATTGTTGATATCAAAGTCACAATGGCAATCACCCATGCCATGTTTCCTGCAAGAACTGCCTGGCTTTCTGCCACTGCTGCAGGATAAGATGCTGCATTTGTCATTGCATTGGCAGCCAATGATAGTCCTATTATAATTGCAATACTCCCTGTTACTGATGGTGGAAGAATTCTGTCAATTTTGTCTTTTCCTGAACGCTGGATTATAAATCCTGCTATTATGGATACAAAACCTGACATTATAATACCGAATTGCGCAATTGAGATTTTATCGTTTAATGAATATGCGGCAAATGCTTCAGCACTCATAATTGAAGCTATTGCAGAAATGTAAGAAAAGCTTGAGCCGTAATAAAGAGGGATTTGTCTTCCTGTTACAAATATAAATCCTAATGTTGCAAGACCGCTGGCAAAAATTGTTGTTGAAACATGAAAACCTGTAATGAGTGCAACCAGTACAGTTGCCGGAAACATTACAACAATTTGCTGTAATGCGAAAAATATAAGTCCCATAATTGGGGGACGCTCGTCTGGCAAATAGCCATAAATTTTATTTTTAGTTGACATATTACCTCCATAAATTTATTAATGCGTTTTTAGGCATAAAAAATCCTGACCATGCCGTCAGGATTATTATACACACTTATATAAAGCCTATTCATCTTCACAGTATCACGGTGAGTTAAAGATTAATTTTTTAAATATATAAGCAATTTTCAAATTATAACATTTTTAAGACATTCCGTTAAGTTCCATCTTTATGTTTTTCCAATGAGGAAGAAACTCATCCATATAATTGTAAAATATTTTGTTGTGGTAACGCTCAAGCAAATGAGTCAGTTCGTGAACAATAATATATTCAAGACAGTCTTTGCTTTTCTTTGCCAATTCAAGATTTATCCAGATTTTTCTGTTTCTTGTGTTGCATGTTCCCCACCTTGTTTTCATGATCTTTACTGCCCAGCTTTCTATGTTTACTCCTATTATATTTTCCCATTTTTCAATGTATTCAGGCACAACACTTTTCAATTTTTCCCTGTAGAACTCCTGAATTATTTTTTCTTTTTTTTCAAACGATGAATCTTTTCTAACATGCAAAATTATATGCTCACCATTGAGTTCTGCAAATTGTCTCACATTGTTTTCAACTACTTTGAGCTCATATTTTTTGCCAAAAAGGCAGTGAAGTTCGCCTGATTTATATTCAATGTTGAATTTTTCCTGAACCTTGAATTTTTCCCTTTGCTTTTTAATCCAATCAAGCTTTGATAAAGCAAAGCATTTAACTGCCTCATCGTTCATTTTTTTTGGAACTGAAAGCCTTACATCTCCATAGGGAGGATTGACTGAAAGATTTAAATTTTTTATATTTTTTTTAACAACTTCTATTTCAATGTTTTCTAAAGTTATTTTATTCATAAATTTTCCCTCTTATATTTACATATATTATAAGCTTAATTTCTTTTCACATCAATGAATTATTTACAGCGAATATTCATTGCTTAAATATCAATACTATAACTGACTACAATTATGAAAGGAACATATCATGAAAAACAATAAAAACAGAATGCGAGACAGAGATAAAAGTAATTCAGAACTGCGAAAAATGGAGCCGAAGGACAATGCTGACGTAGGCATAATTAACGGACAAATTATTGGTGTACATGAGGGCGGCAATGAAAAAAGAAGACCAGAAATAAAAAACATAAAAGACTGAAATCAGCCAATGCAAAATAAAAAGGAACACATATGTGTTCCTTTTTACGAGGGGGATAAAGAATATATAGTATTAGAAATCAGGTACAACTTAAATATCTGATTTGCTATGAATTACAAGCACAGGGCAAGGAGAATCTGAAATTACCCTTTGTGTAACTGAACCAACAAAAAACCTTTTTATTTTTGAAAAACCTCTGTTTCCCATTACAATCAAATCGAAGTTTTCATTTTTTGCTGTTTGAAGTATTACTTCATATGGTTCGCCGATCAATACTTCTTCTTCTGTATGGATATTTGAAAAATCCAGCTTTTCAACAATTGCATTCAATATCTTGCAAGAATTTTCCTTCATTTTGTCTTCTATTTTCTTTTGTTCGGGATCTAATTCTGATATTGCCGAACCATCTACCTGGCTCCATTGCTTTTTATATCTCAAGTAGTTTTGCAAACTTTCAATGTGAACAACAGATAGCAGTTTTATTGTCCCATTGAATTTTTTTGCTACTTCAATAGATTTTTTAACTGCGTTTATGGATGCTGTAGAACCATCAACTGGAACTAGTATTTTCATTAGCAACACTCCTTCATTTCTTATGTTGACTAATATATACCCGGGATTAAATTTTTGAAACTTAAATGTACACCTTATTTTCCTGTAATTATACCAATCAGTCTTTATATTGATCAAACATCATGTCTGTTTCGCCTTTCATGGCATTTGTATTTACACTGTCACATGTCTGACACACCCAGTCTTCTCCATCATAAATAAAATAAGTGAACTTTCCGCATACTGTGCAATAAGCTTCCATATTGCTGTCCATTTCAATTCCTCCTTCCGAGATATTTAATGAATCTTATATTTGAAATAATGTACTATTTTATTTTTACCCATCATTGGAAATTTAAACCTTGAAATAATAAAATTTCTCATTCAATATTATATTATACATATAAAAAGTTGCTCCGCAACTCCGCTAGGGGGACCTATGTCCCCCTTCGGCGTAAAAATGTATACGCGTTTTTGACTCCGCACCCCCCTTAAGGTTAAGGACGTCCCGTCCTTTGCAATCCTCGTTTTTATATAATAGGAAAGAGAACTTTCCTTATTATATAAAAATTGCCTGCATAATGTGCAGGCAGTTTTCTATTCAATTGTTGTTTCTATGATTACTGCATTTTGAACAGCGTCCCACATAACTTCAAAATCCAATGTTCCAGCGATATCACGAAGTTTAAAGTAGTTGTTACCGTCAATATTGTAAGCAGTTAGAGTGACTTTTTCTCCGTTCAAATAAACTTCAGAACTTGATTTAACAGCACCCTTACTTCTTTTTTCATTAGATGAAGCAAGCTCCAGACCAACTGGACTGTATTTTTTATTTTTCACAATATTTATTGCATTTTTGCTGTTGTCCCACTCAACATTGAAGCTTTTTTTGCTTCCATCGAGAATCTTTGCAATGTCCCTAAGCTTGAAGTAATTGCTGTTATCAATGTTGTAAGCTTCAATATTTACATCATTTCCATCAAGTAATACCTTTGATGATGTTGGCACTGCAGTGATACCTGTAATTTTTTCCTCAACAAACGCAAGTCCGTTGTTTATTTTTCTTCCGGAAGTTGAAACATTTGATGCAGGATGGTAAAGAGCAACTGAACCACCTCCATCAAGGCACATGGCGTTTACAAATCCCATTTGCTTCAAAGTTTCTGCTGCATTCTTCACTGTAGCCGATCCCATGTTGCCAATTGTTATGGTACCGTCGGATTTTGTTCCTATAAATGACCTTGCTGCACTGTTTGTGTTGATTTTCGCTTCAAAAAATCCTTCTGCAGGGCCATCGGCAGTAATGTTTCCGTTGATAATTAAGCTTGGACCTGCACCAAGTGCGCTTACAACATCATTCCAGTCTTCAGCATTTGTAAATGTTGTTTTTATGATTACCTTGTAATAAACTTCATCTCCTGTCTTAAAACGCTCATCAAGCAAATAAACAACTGATTGATTATATACTACAGCAAATCCGCCACTTGGAACTATAAAATCTGTAGTGGAAATTTCAGTAACCTTTCCGTTTTTTACTATTGCTGCTTTGGCTCCTGGTTGAAGATTGACTGTTGAACCATATTCAGGAGTAAAAATTGTTATTGCATCTGCTTCAGTGCTTGGATGATTTATTCTCCACGGTATTGACCTGAATTTACCGTTTATGTATACTTCAAAATCAAAGGAAAGCCTGTCTATGATTAATTTGCCTCCTGAAGAAATTCCTGCAACAGATCCGCCATTGCTAATGTGAATTATTTTTCCATTTTTGATTATTGTTCCCCATGGAACAGGAGTTCCATTGTAAGCTTCAAAATAAGTTCCGTTTATTGCAGCAAAAGCTCCTGAGCTTTTTGCCATGTTTGCAAGAGAATCAGAACTATTCATCTGGTTTTCTGCATTTAACACTACTGTCTTTATGTTTGAATTCATTTGTATATTAATATAATTAATGTTTATTCCATTTATGTTAGTGCTTCGGTACGAACTTGTTGCAGCAAAAGTTGGATTGTTGCATAATAGTACACCGGCTAATGTTAAACATAACACATGTTTGAAAAATTTCATATTTATCTCCTTATTCTTTATTTCTCCAATTTTTATAGTTACCTGACTTAATTCTCGCATCAGTAGGCTTTTCAGCATCTTTTGGTATTGCCCAGTCTCTTCCGAATTTTACTGCTCCGTCAATTCTTTTATTTGCACATAATAATTGAACTCTTCTTGGAGAAACACCCCACGAATCTGCTGCATCCTTTATTGTTATGAAGTCCATTTTTCACCTCAAAAAAAATAGCATTGCCATTCAATAGCAATGCAAACTGCAGCTGGCTGCCATTTTAAAGGCCCTTTAGCTTTGCGTCACAGACTTTCGCCTGTTTTGCCAATATGAATTTGTCATAATTATAGTCTTCTTGGCGAACGTTGTCAATACAATTTGTAAATAAAAGGAAAATTTTCTAAAATTATAAAGATTACAATTGTCACTATTAGTCAAATTATCAAACAACTGCTCATTATATTTATGTCTTTAATTGCAATAATAACTATGAAACTTTTAATAGTTTCATGTAGTAATTATTTGTTTTACCAGCTTAATATTAAGTGAGGAGAATATGTATGAAAAAAGTATCGGCATTTGCTTTAACTTTAGTTCTTGCATTGACACCAGTGCAGGCACTTGCATTTTCAAACTTTAACTGGAACGATTTTGACCCGAATAATTTCAACCTAGACAATTTCTACAATTTCAACACCACTGAACCTTCAGCTAATCCAACGGCAGATCCTTCAGTTGTTCCTTCAAGTTCTTCTTCTTATGAAAAAAGAGTAGCGGATCTTGTGAATGTTGAAAGGCAAAAAAACGGTTTGCCTGCACTCAGTTTCAATACAAAAATATCTGACGTGGCAAGATTAAAATCGAAGGATATGGCAGACAACAATTATTTTGCACACCAGTCTCCCACTTACGGGATGGCCGGAGATATGTTGTTAAAATATGGCGTAACTTATTCTGCATGGGGTGAAAATATAGCATCAGGGCAAGACACTCCTGAAGAAGTTGTTTCTCAGTGGATGGGTTCACCTTCACACAGAGCAAATATACTTTCACCTGAATTTATTTATATAGGTGTAGGATACTGGACAGACGCAAGCGGAAAAACGTTTTGGACTCAAATGTTTACCGGAGATGACAAATAATTGCTAACAGATATAATAAAAACTGCGCCAACAGCGCAGTTTTTATTTATTTTATTATAAAGGCATTATTTGCTTTTTAAATTCGTTGTTTACAACCTGAGCCAATGAAGTATATATTGCTGATGATCCGCAGAAAATTCCAACCCATCCTGCAGCAATTTTAATGCTGTGAATTCCTGTAAAATCTCCTATTGATAACATTAAAAACAGTATTGCAAGTGATAAGAATACAATTTGTGTGGCGCGGTTGTGCTTCAAAGTTCCAATAAACATAAATGCTGTAAATATACCCCAAAGCAGCAAGTAAAATCCCATACTTTTTTCATCGGCTGCTTTTATTCCTTCAAAAGGGTTAATCCAAATAAATATAAGCGACCACCAAAAAAATCCGTAAGCTGTAAATGCTGTAGCTCCAAAGGTGTTGTTCTTCAAAAATTCCATTATTCCTGCAATGATTTGAGCTGCTCCGCCCAATGCAAATCCCATTGCTACTATTACTACTGAAAGCGGAATAATATCTGCATTGTGAAGATTGAGAAGCACAGTTGTCAATCCAAATCCTAAAAGGCCTAATGGAGACGGGTTGGCAATTGCCATTTGATTCTCTTTGTTCATGTTTCCTCCAATAAATTTTTATTAATTATTTTAAAATCGTTAGTATGTTAACATACAGAATAGATTTATGCAAGAAATAAATATTCACTTATATAACATTTTTTGCAACTAGCTGGAGAAAACAATTATTGGTAATTCGTCCAAGGAACTTTCATATATTAATTTCAAAATTAAAGTTTTATTTCAACAAAGTTCATTGCAGTTATGCTGTCTTCTTTTACATCACAATCAAGAGCAATTATGTTGACACCTTTTTGTCTTGCTTTAATGAGAGTATCAGCAAATTCCTTGTGTGTTTTAACATTTGAGGTAAAATATTTCACATCCTTCATTTGGACAATGAAAAAAACATAAGCTTCATATCCTTCATCAATGCAGGAGGACAGCTCGTTCAAGTGCTTCAGCCCTCTTTCAGTGGGAGCATCCGGAAACATTACTATTCCGTCCTCTTCCAGTGTTACTCCCTTCACTTCAACGAATATTTTTTTATCATCAGCTTCCAGATAAAAATCAAATCTGGAATTTTTGTATTTCTGTTCTGCTTTTATTAGCTTTATATTTTCAAACACGCTGCTATTTCTTACCCATTCCCCAAACACCTTGTTCGGAACCTGACTGTCCATGTTAATGAGGCGTTCTCCCTTGTAAACAGATATAAGATCATATTTTGTTTTTCGTATTTTGCTGTCAAATTCCTGAACATATATATCAACATAAGGTGTTAAGAGTTCTTTGCATCGGCCTGTGTTTTTAACATGACAAATTTCAATCTTACCGTCTATTTCAATATTAGCTATAAACCTGTTTGGCCTGCTGATAAACTTAGCCCTTCTTATATTTTCATATTTCATTTCATTATGTCCCTTCAATTATGCTGAGTATGGTTATTTTGCTTTTTTGATTCTCTCATTCACTGATTTGCTCATAATCTTGTATGCTGTGGCTGCAACCGGAACCCCAAAAATAATTCCTGCAATGCCCATAAAGCCTCCTCCTACAATTACTGCAGCAAACACCCATATGCCAGGAAGCCCTATACTATTTCCAACTACTTTTGGATAAATCAAGTTTCCTTCCAACTGTTGCAAAACAACAATGAATACAATAAACAACAAAGCCTTCAGAGGATTCACAGCTACAATAAGTAAAAATCCAAGAGCTGCACCTATGTAGGCTCCTATCATAGGTATAAGCGCCGTTAAACCCATTACAGGACCGATGATGGTTGAATATGGAAAACTAAGTATTATCATTCCTGCAGTGCAAAGAGTTCCTAATATAACAGCTTCCTTGCATTGACCAACTATATAGCTTGAAAATGATTCATTTGCAGTGTTTAGCACATCATAAATTCTTGTTCTTTTTTCTTTGCTGATATATGCTTTAAAAAGTTTTTTAAATTTATTTTTTAGGTCTTCCTTATCAGCAAGTATATAAATGGAAAATGTAACTGCAAGAATAAATTCCACCATAGCTCCAAATGCTGAACCTATGAATGACACAGTCCCAAATGTCCAGTTTCCCAAAAGACCAAGCACTTTATTTAGTACAGCATAGCCATCCATGTCAAGCTCTTTTATTTTTTGCTGAAGCGCAGGAATTTCATGTGAATTTTCAACAATCCATTTAACAACACTTTCATAAACTCCCGGAAATTTTTCCACCAGCAATGTGATGAACTTTACAAGCTGTGGTATAACAATTCTCAGAGCAAAGAAAACAACAAGAATTATTGTCATTATTGCCAGCAAAATGCACACAAACCTGCGAGAACTAACAACAAACTTGTTTTTGTTTCCCGGAAAATATTGTTTTTCATATTTAACAACTAAAATGTTAAGCACAAAAGCCATAACAGCCCCAAGCAGAAGAGGATAAACAATTCCGTAAATTTTTATTAATAAATCAACTGCTTCGTGATAGTTAATAACTGCCAGCAGCATCAAAGCTGCTGTAATTATAATTTTTAATATTGTTTTATAATTGTTTTTGGAATAATCAATCATACGTAATCCTTTCTATGCTACTGGTAATATTGGTATGTTATCCAGTGTCAGTAATTACATTATCCAATAAAGATTTTTGATTGTCAACAAATACATGTAATGTTACTCAATAGAAACACGATGAATACAAAAAGGGCTTGTTCATTTTGAACTAACCCTAACATCCCATTATTATTGTTTTAAATAATCACTTATTTCATTGATATATATCTGAAAATTCAACCAGAATGTTGTCAACCTTTCCACTGCTGTAGTAAGGGCTGCATAGATTCTCTTCCTTTTCATCTATTAGTGTTACAGGCAGCTCCACAATAAACTCGCTTCCTTCCCCTACCTTGCTATTTACAGATATGCTGCCGCCGTGAATTTCTACTAGGTTTTTTACAAGAGACAATCCAATTCCTGTGCCTTCCTTGTTTCTTGTAAGTGTTTTTTCAACCTGGCCAAACCTGTCAAATATTATTTTAAGCTTATCCTCAGGAATTCCCACTCCCGTATCCTTGACAGAAATTTTAACAGTTTCTTCTTCATCTTTAACAAAGACAAATATGTCATCTCCGCTGTTTGTAAACTTTATGGCATTTGAAAGAAGGTTTAATATTATCCTTTCAATTTTGTCACAGTCAACAGCCATAAGTACTTCTTCCACTTCAGTATCGAAAATTATATTTACGCCCTTTGATTTTATATAATCTGCTACTGAAAGCGTTATATCTTCCACAATGCTAACTATGTTTTCATTGCAAAGATTTAGCTTCAGGAAGCCGGAATCAAATTTTGACATATCAAGTAAATTGTTTACAAGTCTTATAAGCCTGTACCCATTTTGCTTTATAACATTCAAAAGCTTAGCGGATTTTTCATTGTAAACACTGCTGTCATCGACGCATTTTATCATAAGAAGCTGTATTGCACTCAATATAACATTAATAGGTGTTTTAAGTTCATGAGATATGTTTGAAAAAAATTCTGTTATTATTTTGTTGTGTTCATTTGATTTTACCAGTTGTTCCTCATTTTCTATCAAATCATTTTTTAGAAGCTTTATTTCTTTTTTAAGGCCCAAGTCCTTTAGTATGAGAATCCTGGCAGGTTTTCCTCTGTATGAAATATTATCTGATGAGAATTCTATATCAACACATTCATTTTTCAAATTTGTAATTTTAATTTCCTTAAATCCATTAAATAAATCAGATGAATTATACTCTTTAACAATATTATCTTCATAGTTGTTCTTTAGGAACTCATTTTGATCAATTCCTAGGATATCCATTAAACTGCCTGCTCCTAATATTTTTGCAGCTGTAATGTTTGCATAGATTATTTTATTATCTCTTAGTATCACAATACCGTTTCCTGAATTTTCAATTATCCAATCATAACACTGATCGTTATGCATTATTATGTCTTCCATGCACTTTCTTTGTTTTTCTTTTTCTATTACAGCAGCATCAGCCTTGTTTAAATTGATATTAATCATTTCAAAGGGCCTTTCCAGTCCGTTAACTATTATACCCATGTAAATGAAATAATAAGAATTAACTTTGAATATATGGCCAAGCATATTATATATGTCTGTAACATCTCCATATAAAGTAAAAAACAGTTCGGAAATAACTTTGCATACCAGAGCAGCTTCAATCATAACAAATAAATTGCGGTCCATATTTTTTCTTGCCAGAAACACAATGAGGCAACACATGAAAAACCCAAAAGCTATGATATATTCTGCATATATTTTAGCATTAGTGATTCCGTCTTCAGGAGTTCTCATAACAGGAATAAAGAATTGAAGATAGACTATGTCATAAATAATAAACCCTACAAAAACAAAATACACCATAAATATTAGATAATTATTTGTTCTTATATTATTTTTAATTAAAAAAACAAATGAAATGAGCAGAGTTACCAGCTCAACACCCCTTGAAACAATCCAAAATTTCGTATCCATGTCATACATCTCATTTGATAACATAATCAAATCACCGTATGAATATGTATGAAATAAATCCAAAATAAGAATAAATACATAACCAATACCCAGAAACATAAAAAAACTGTTTTTTGATATCCTGTTTGTATGAATTGAAACTATCAGTATTCCCATGGCTATAAAACAGCTGAATGTTTCTGCAAGGCTGTGAAACACGTAGTAATTTACATTCCGAAGCATTACTAATCCTATAAGAATCATAATGAATAAAAAGTGCTGAAAAATATCCGTGCTGTCTTTTACAAACAACGTTTTCAAATCTGTGTTACCAATCTCAGATCTAACTGATGATTCTGTTGTTTCCATTGTATCCCCCTATATTCTTTAAATATATGATGCCTATATTGTTATAACATACATTTTATAAAATCATATGTTATTTCAAAAGTCACACCAATTATGATATACCCACTTTTAAAAATTTTAACTTCATATTTTCTTACAAATTTCGACTTTTTAAATATCAGCTTAATATAATTCATAAATAAATAGCAATAAAAAATGCTCTTAAATTTAAGAGCATTTGAATTATCGTTAATATTATTGTGCAGCTAAAGCAGCGTTTACTGCTTCTATTATTGCCTTGCTTGTATATGTTGCTCCTGATATTACTTCAACTTCTGTTGAATCTGCTTCAACTATTTTTGCAGGTAACTGTTCAATTGCATTTGAACCAATACCTGGAGTTTCGTCTGCGCCAACTGCTTCAACAGTCAGTATGTCATCTCCGTCAACTGTTACAGTAACTGTAACGTCCCCGCCAAAGCCCTTAGCTGTTCCTGTAAGAGCTCCTTCAGCTGCCGGTGCTGCTGCTTCGCCCTTGCTTGCCAATGCTTCTTCAACAGCTTTTTTTATTGCATCACTTGTATAAGTTGCTCCAGAAACTCCATCAACATCTGTTGAATCAGCTTCAGCGATTTTTCCAGGCAACTGTTCAAGTGCATTTGATCCTATACCAGGTGTTTCGTCTGCGCCAACTGCTGTAACAGAAACTATGTCATCACCTTCAACCACTACTGTAACTGTAACATCACCACCAAAACCTTTTGCTGTTGCAGTAAGTGCTCCTTCAGGAGCTGGTTCTGCAGGTTTTGCAGAAGTTTCTTTTGCAGGTTCTTCAGCAGGGGCTGCAGGTTCTTCAGCGCTTTCAATTCCCAATGCAGCCTTTACAGCTGTCTTAATAGCATTACTTGTTATTGTAGCACCTGATACTCCATCTACATCTGCAGAATCAGCATCAGCTATTAATGCAGGCAGCTGATCAATAGCGTTAGAGCCTATACCCTGAGTTTCGCTTGCACCAACTGCTGTAACTGAAACTATATCATCACCATCTACTATCAATGTAACTGTTACGTCACCGCCAAAACCTTTAGCTGTTGCTGTTAGTGTTTCTCCCTGTGAAGTTAAATTCGTAGCTACTTGTAAAAAACCAAAAGACAGCACAAAAACCAACACAATAATTAATCCTTTTTTCATTTCCTTCCTCCTTAAAAATATAATCACTCTAGTCAAAATCCATTGAAAAGAGCAATATAGTGGATGTTTATGATGTTAAAATATTACCCACTGATTTTTGATTATACTATACTTCTTTGATTATGTAAAGTTTATGTGTGACAAAAAAATGATTTTCTTAAACTAAAACACTTGTAAAATCTGCCACATTATTTCTTATAAAATGATTTTCATAACTGCAGCTTATTAATTTATTTTTTATCCATTCTATTAATAAATTATAATTAAATGTCTTCATTATCACAATTAGAATACTACCAAATAAAAAAGCTCCTTATTTAAGGAGCTTTTCTTAAATTACAGTCCTAATTCACCTTTTAGCTTGTTCAGTTCTTCATCAACAGAGGCATTGCCCATAGATGCGTATTTTTCTTCTAAGGCTTTTGCTTCATCAATAGGCTTAGTGTTAAGCTCTGCCATTGCTGTTGCTTCATCAAGCATCTTGTTTGCCTTGTCTTCCATGCGAAGAAAAGCATTTTCTGCATCTTGAAGTCTGTCTGCTGCCGATGTGTATTGATTTAAAGTTTCCTGAGTTTTAGCAACTTTTACTTTTGATTTTATCATTTCACGTCTTGCCTTGAGGCTTTCAATGTCCGAAGCAAGCTTGTCGTGCATTTGTCTCATTTTTATTGCATTTTCATGTGCTGTTGCATATGCTGTCATAAGGCCAGCCCCCAGGTTTTCAAGTTCCTGTTTTTTAGCCAAAAACGTCCTTGCATCTCCTTCGTTGCCTGCTATCAGTGCTTTTTTTGCATATTCCGCATATTTGGCAACTTCAGCCTGATTTTCATCAGCCAGACGTTTTGACCTTGTTTCTTCTGCAATAACAGAAGCAGTACTTTTTTTTACTTCTGCCAAATCCTCTATGGCATCATGCAGATACTGGTCAATCATTTTTGACGGATCCTCCATCTTGTCCAATACTTCATTGATGTTTGCTTTGATAATATCTGTGAATCTTTCTAAAATTGACATTTTGTTACCTCCTTGAAATCATATAGCAATGTCTTTTAGACATTATGCTTCGTAGTAAAACATTCATCTTTTGTTTATTGATTAAAATCATTATCATCATATTTTCTGGCTAAATTTTCAGCCTCATCTTCTTCAAATTTATGAATAGGTGTATTTAAAATGTCCTCTGTCTGTTTGGCTTCCAGATTTTTTTGTTTCTTGTAGTTTTTCCACCATACAAAAAGTATCAAAACTAATACAATCACTCCAAACACAGTCATTACACTAATCCATGGAGACTTTGTGACAGTCATGATTCTGTCAGCAGCATCGCTGAAAGAATTGCTGAAAAATTCCTCATCAGTCAAATCATTGTTATAATAGTTCCTATCCAGATAATCAAGCAATATATCTGCAGCTTCTGAATCTATTACAGTCTTGGCCTGTGTGCCGCAAACATACCTGTCCATATAGCCTTCATTATCATATTCGAAGAAAACTAAAAGTATATGTGCTTCATCTGTAAACAACTCATCATACAAATTGCGTGCATATGCGTCAAGTTCACTCTCTGATGGATAATGGGAACCGTCGACAGTATCGGTTATGTATAAATATGGCTGAACTCCCGTTTTTTCATAAAAATATTTTAGTCCTCTCACAAGCTTTGTTTCATTGCTGATCCATCCAAGCTCATCAGTATAATAATCAGTTTCATTTACAGAACCTTTAGGAAGGGCTTCCCTTTCTATAGTGGATGTTGTAATGCCGGAGCTTTCCGTTGAGCCGCTGTCAAATGAACTTAGTCCGTTAATCATTGCAAAAAATATAATAATAATCAACAAAACAATTATGAGAGTAAGACACCCGCAGCCTCCCGGGCCGCTATTTCTGTTTCTAAATCCACCTCCACCCGTAGGGATAAACACAGGACCTCTGTAACCTCCGCCTCCCGGCCTTCCAAAGGGGCTGCCGCCAAAACCTCCACCGAATGATCCTCCGCTGTGTCCTCCAAAAGAACCTCCGCTTCTTCCGCCGAATGAGCCACCTCCAAATGACCCTCCGCTTCTTCCAATGCTTCCAAAACCTCCGCCGCTTCGGCCTCCACTGGACCTGCTTCCTCCAAAGGAGCCTCCTCCGCTTCTTCCGCCAGAACCACCACTTCTACCCAAAAAATTACCTCCTCAAGAAATTACCTAACTATTAATTATAATATAACTCTATTTAAATTATACTATAAATATAGATGATTACAAGTATTTTCCTATTATTCATAATTATGAATAATAAGGAAGACCTGTAACTGAAACAGCTTTTACTTATTAAATATTTTGAGTAAAATATTTTTTGAACTATTGACAAACAAAAATATTAATGTTATATTAAATAAGTATTACAGATGTAATTATAGATTTCACATGTTTTTAGAGATTATATATAGCATTGTATATAATTTGTGAAAATATGTGAATTTTTTAAATTTACAATGGAGTATAATAAAAATTAGGAGGTACCTCATGAATAAAGGTACAGTAAAATGGTTTAACGCAGAAAAAGGATTTGGATTTATAACTGAAGAAAGCGGAAAAGATGTATTTGTTCATTTTTCAGCTATCAAAGGTGACGGATTCAAGACTTTAGAAGAAGGTCAAAAAGTTAACTTTGACATCGTTAAAGGTGACAAAGGCGAACAAGCTGCTAACGTTACTAGAGCATAGTAAATATGCAAAATAAAATCAGGAATTTAATTCCTGATTTTTTTATTTAAAGTTTAAATTTAAACAGTCAATGTCTGTTTCAAACCTATAAAATTCTACTCCAGCACTGGTTAGCATCCTCTTTGAAGCTTTTACTATGTCTGTATCTGAGTATTTGTCACTTAAATAAACAATTTGTTTTATCCCTGACTGTATAATGGCCTTGGCACATTCATTGCACGGGAACAATGTTGTGTAAAGCCTACTCTCTTCCAGATTTGCACCTCTGCAGTTTAGTATTGCATTCAGTTCAGCATGGACTACATAAAAATATTTTGTTTCCATTGAGTCCCCTTCCCGAGTCCAAGGATATTCGTCATCAGAACAAAATCTTGGCAGTCCGTTGTATCCTACGCTTAAAATCCTGTTTGATCTGCTGTCAACTATGCATGCTCCAACCTGTGATGAAGGATCCTTGCTTCTTTTTGCTGAAAGAAGGGCTAAACCCATAAAATAATCATCCCAGCTTATATAATCATTTCTTTTAGTCATTTTTTTCTTCCTTTTTTTATTTGATAATATAATTTTATTATTATTGTATAAATATAGCGCAGTTATTGCCTGCGCTACATTTATTTTATATTACATCCAAAAAGCTTAACTGATCGCTTTCAGGAAGTCCTTTCAGACAGCCAAACTTTTTAAGAAGTTCTATGGCAGCATTTCCTATTTTCGCACTTTTTCTTAAATCATCAATTGACTTTAACTCTTCTTCTCCATGAGCAGCATTGAAAATTCCTTCTGCTGCAACTGTTCCCATACCAGATATGCTGTTTAGGGGAGGTCTTATGCCTCCTTCTTCAAGCTGAAATTGAGTTGCATGAGATTTGTACAGATCAATTGGTAGAAATTTGTACCCTCTCTCGTACATTTCCAGGACCAACTCCAGGTCATCATACATATCCTTATCTTTATTAGATGCATCATTGCCGAGAGCATCAATTTCCTTTAATTTTTCTTTAACAACCTCTTTGCCGTTTATCATGAACTCTGCATCAAAAGCTTTAGCCCTTATGGAAAAATAAGCTGCATAATAAGCCTCAGGTATGTGCACCTTAAACCAGGCGATTCTGAAGGCCATCATTACATATGCTGCTGCATGTGCCTTAGGGAACATGTATTTAATTTTCTTGCATGAATCAATGTACCATTCAGGAACTTCATGTTCTCTCATGAGCGATTCATATTCAGGCCATTTGGGTTCCTTGAGAGCTTTACCTTTACGCACGGTTTCCATGATTTTAAATGCTGCATTAGGCGGCAGTCCTTTTTTGATAAGGTAGACCATTATATCATCTCTGGTACAAACTGCCTCACTTATGGTCGTGACGGTTCCAGAATCTATGAGATCCTTGGCATTTCCAAGCCACACGTCTGTACCGTGTGACAGACCTGATATACATATTAAATCCATGAACGTCTTAGGCATTGTGTCAAGAAGCATACCTCGTACGAACCTTGTGCCGAACTCCGGTACTCCGAAAGTCCCCACCTTTGAATTAATTTGCTGAGGCGTAACTTTCAATGCTTGAGTTGATGAAAACAATGACATAGTTTCTTTGTCATCCATCGGTATGGTTTTAGGGTCTACTCCTGTAATATCCTGCAGCATTCTTATTACCGTAGGATCATCATGGCCAAGTATATCAAGCTTAAGAAGGTTCTGGTCAATTGAGTGATAATCAAAATGAGTTGTTATTATATCTGAATCAGGGTCATCGGCCGGATGCTGCACAGGGCAAAACTCAAATATTTCACGTCCCTTTGGTACAACTATTATGCCTCCCGGATGCTGGCCGCTGGTCCTTTTAATACCGGTACATCCCTTGGATATTCTTATGATTTCTGCCTTACTGACTGTTTTGTTTTTTTCTTCGAAATATTTCTTTACATATCCAAAGGCAGTTTTGTCTGCAATTGTTCCTATTGTTCCTGCCTTGAAAGTTGTGCCCTTTCCAAATATGACCTCCGTGTACTTGTGTGCTTTTGCCTGATACTCACCTGAAAAATTCAAGTCTATATCAGGCTCCTTGTCGCCGTTGAAGCCAAGGAATGTTTCAAATGGAATATCAATGCCGTCTTTTGAAAGCATTTCTCCACAAACAGGGCATACTTTGTCCGGAAGATCAAAACCAATTTTAATTCCTAAATCAGTGAAATCTGAGTGCTTGCACTTTGGGCATCTGTAATGAGGCGGAAGGGCATTTACTTCTGTAATACCCGTCATATATGCAACAACCGATGAACCGACAGACCCCCTTGAGCCAACCAGGTATCCATCTTCATTAGATTTCCATACAAGTTTCTGTGCAATTATATACATAACGGAAAATCCGTTTTTTATGATTGAATCAAGTTCCTTGTCAAGTCTTTGCTGAACTATTTCAGGCAGCGGGTCTCCATAAAGCTCATGAGCCTTTCCAAAAGCTATGTCCTTTATGGTCTGTTCGCAGCCTTCAATGTGAGGAGGACATTTCTCCGATGAAATAGGGCTTATATTCTCACACATATCTGCAACTATGTTTGTGTTCTTTACAACAACTTCATATGATTTTTCTTCTCCAAGGTAATAAAATTCCTTTAACATTTCCTCTGTTGTTTTCAGGTATAAAGGCGCCTGGTAATCAGCATCCTTGAATCCCTGTCCTGCTTCAAGTATACGCCTGTAAATTTCATCTTCAGGGTCCATGAAGTGAACATCTCCCGTAGCAACAACAGGCTTATTAAACTTTTCGCCTAAAGCAATTATTTTTCTGTTTATGTTTCTCAAATAATCTTTGTCAGGTACCTGTTCAGTCCTTATGAGGTAGTCATTGTTCCCTATTGGCTGTATTTCAAGATAATCATAAAATTTAGCTATCTTTTCTATTTCTTGTTCTGGTTTTCCTAATAATATGGCCTGATAAAGCTCTCCTTCGCTGCATGCACTGCCTATTATCAAACCTTCTGAGTGTTTTTCAAACATGCTTTTCAATATTCGAGGTTTCTTGTAAAAATAATCCAAATGCGAATAAGACACAAGCTTGTATAAGTTTTTCAGGCCAGTATAATTTTTTGCCAATATTATTGCATGATAAGTTTTAAGCTTTTTGTAAGATTCATTTCTTGATTGTTCATCAGAAGCATATTTGTCTATGTCATCCAGTGATTCTGCTCCTCTTTTAACAAGCATTTCAAGCATCACATTAAAAACCTTCACTGTTGTCTCCACGTCGTCAAGTGCCCTGTGAGCTACATCAACCTTTATTCCAAGATTTTTTGCAATCCTTCCAAGCTTGTATGTTTTGTAATCGGGAAACAGTTCATGCGCCAAAGATAATGTATCTAAATAAGTAAAATCAAAAGCGTATCCTAGTTCCTTGGCATTATGTTTTAGAAATCCAATATCAAATTCTGCGTTATGGGCTACAAGCACGCTTCCCTCAATAAAGTCAAGCATTTTTGGAAATACCTTATCTATAGTTTCTGCGTCACTTACCATGTCATCTGTTATGTTTGTAACCTCAACAACCCTTGCAGGAATAGGCTTTTGTGGATTTACAAAACAGCTGAATTCATCTACTACCTTTCCGCCTTGTATTTTCATGATACCTATTTCAGTTATTTTTTCTGTAACAGGAGAAAATCCTGTAGTTTCAAGGTCAAGCACACAGTATACAGTGTCGATTGATTGCCCCTTGCAATTAGTAACGGACGGCTTTTTGTCAGGAGCAAGATAAGCTTCCACCCCATATATTATTTTCATGTCAGGATTATCTCTTCCAAGGAGCTTATGAGCTTCTGGAAATGACTGAACAACACCATGGTCAGTTATGGCCATGGATTTCATCCCCCATTCCATTGCTCTTTTTATGAGATCAGCAGCATTTGTCATGGCATCCATCTGGCTCATCTGTGTATGCAGGTGAAGTTCAACCCTCTTCTGTTCAGAATTATCCATTCTCTTGACTTTTTTGATACCTTCAGTTTCAACAATTGTATTTGCAATGAGCTCAATTTCTCCTGAAAATTTACTGAATCCTGAATTACCGTAAATTTTTACTCCTTTAGCTTTTTTAAGCCTTGGCACAACTTCAGCATCTTCTCCGGGCTTCAAGAACATCTTGCACGTCATGGAACTTGATCCATCATACACATCAAAAGAAACAAGTATTTTTCCGCTTCTAAGTTCCTTTGCTTCAAGATTTGAAATTTCTCCTTCTATGGCAACTCTTCCTTCGTCAGGAGTAATATCGATTATTTTTACAATAGGATCTTTGAGGTTTATATTTCTTCCAAGTATGAGCTGCGGATTTGTCTTTTTCCCTGAAGTCTCAGCTTTTGCTTCCTGTTTAAATTCAGGAGTTTTTTTAGACTGTGCAGGAGCTGATACTGCGGGAGCAAATTGAGCTTCCCTCTGAAGTTCATACATTTCCTTTGCAAGAGCATCTTCCTGCTGCCTTATGAATTCCTCCTGACTTACTTTGTCCACAAAATTAATATGATATGGAGTGCCGTAAAGTTTTTTTATAGCTTCATGAATTTTTTTATCGTAACCTTTGGCTTTCAATATTTCGGACACAGCCGATTTAAATTTAAATATAATAGTATTATCAGCTATTTCATACTCACTGTCTTTAAGAACAGCCTTTAATGCAGGAAACTTGTCCGATATCATGAAAACAATATTTTTAAGCTCATCTTCAATGGGCTTTTTGTTTGTTTCATCAGAATAACTTACAATTATTTTAGAATCGCTAAGTGCAAATCTTCTTTTAATAAAGTCATTGAGTGATTCCAATTCTTTTACTTCAATATATTTATCAGATTTGATTTTCAATTCGAGGGATTTTGTTTTTTTGCTGAGAACAACCCCTTCAACCAGAGCAAAGCTCAAGTTGCCCACGGCTTCATAATCACCAAATATTTCTTTAATTTTTTTCATTATACAACCTTCTTAAAAGTTCAATATTTTATATTATATAACATAGATTAATGATTTGTACATAGAAAAAACGTCTCATATTTTCAAATATCGAACTGGTGTTTATAATTTTTGTTGATTTTATCCTGCTTTAGTTTTATCTAATACTGAATTTAATGGCATTAAACTTTTTTTATGCAATATATATAATATATGAAATTTGTTGAAATTTATATTGTTTTTAAGGGGGAAATTTTTATGTCTGTTCAAGATTCTTTTTTTAATCCAACTGATGAACAGCGACACCAGTTGTTTCAAAATTCCTTAAACCGTTCCGGCAGATCTGAAGACTTTCAAAATATTTTAAACCTTTTAAGACCTCCCCATGACATTTATCAATATGCAAGGCCATTGACTCTTAAAAATTTAAAAATTGGGATCATTGGCGCTGGGCTGTCAGGACTGGCAGCTGCATATGAACTGAGAAAGCTTGGTGCAAATATTACTATATTTGATGCAGAATCTAACAGGATAGGCGGAAGAATTTATACTTCTTATTTTAATGACTCCAAGAATTTTTATGCGGAATTAGGTGCCATGAGAATTCCTGTATCTCATGAAACAACCTGGCATTATATTAATTTGTTCAATTTGGAAACTGAATCACTGTCTTCGCCCCGATCAAACAACTTTATCTTTGTAGACAACACAAGGGTAAGACGGGATTTTTCAGGTCAAAGCATTACTGACAATATATATCCTTATTACAATTTGACTGAAAGTGAAAAAAATACACCATGGAATGAATTAAGCGATTATGCTGCAGAAACAATGCTGGACAGTCTCACCCCAGAAATGCGAACCGAAATACTAAAAATTCAACCTCAGTACTCTGTAGAATATTCAAGAATCACAAAGCTTAGCAACAGACAGGTTTATGAACAGCTGGGATTGAGTCAAAGTGCCATAAACTTAATATCAGCAGTTGAACCCTTCACAGCAGCTCTTTTAAACACAAGCCACGATGAAACAATGAGCAGCATATATTCCTTTGATTTTCTCAATACTTACAGAATAAAAGGGGGCATGGTAAATCTTCCCATGGCATTCTTCAATTCACTCAACAACACTAATCCTCCTGAATTTCAATATGACCCTGGTATTTTAGGAAATGTCGCCATAAAATTAGGGTATGTTGTAAATGGAATTATAAAATCTTCTGTTAACAAAAAAGTAAATATCATTTATGATGATCCAAACAATGTAGAATTAATGGATACCTTTGATTTTGTAATATGTGCGGTTCCTTTTTCTGTATTGAGAACATTTGAACTTTCACCATATTTCAGTGAATTGAAAATGCAGGCAATCAGAGAACTTAATTACATTGATGCTCATAAGACAGCTTTTTTATGCAGGAAAAGATTCTGGGAAGAAAATGCGCCCTACGGCAACATTAACGGTGGAATATCTTTTACAGATCTACCCATACAATCGGTTATCTACCCTCCTGACCACATAAGGTGCCTCAGTGAAGGATTGTGTTCTGCTGATTCCCCAGGAGTTTTAATAGCCTCTTATAACTTAGGTCAGGACGCTACAAGAATCGGCGGTCTTAATATTTACAGAAAACTTGAAACAATACAAAAGGATGTTGATAAGGTTCATGGTCTTCCAGATGGATTTTTAAATACGTTAATACAAAGTTACAGAACGGTTCACTGGAACGCAGAACCTTGGTTCAGAGGAGCTTTTGCAGTGGCATATCCCGGTCAGAAAGTAAATTTTCTATACAATATGCTGCAGCCTGAATATGACAGCAGGGTATTTTTTGCAGGAGATCATGTTTCTGTAAAACCCGGATGGATACAGGGAGCATTATATTCAGGTAAGTTTGTTGCCAATCAAATTGCAACACAAAGCCGTCTTACAGATTAAACCATATCAATAATGTGGCATATACACTACAAATTTCATAAAATTTTAAAGGACGTTAGTTTTTTATACACAAGTAGCGTCCTTTTATTTTTAAAATTATTTTATAATTACTAACCACCACATCTAAGAAAGTTCAGCTGAAAGGCAGCAATAAAACCATCAAACTTATCCTCTTCTACTGCAATTGATACTAATACATTCTGAATTTTTAAGGCTTTATATTCAGAATGTGTATGAGGTCCAACTGTCGCTTCCCAAAATGGTCCTTTGATTTTTTCATCATCTTCTAAAGTGCCTCCTATTTTGAGAAAGTAATCTATAAACTCATTTCGGTTTATTCCGCCAAATTTAACGGATAGAGTTTTTATCTTAACACGTCCTTTCAATAATTTAATTAATATTAATTATACACATGCTTTCTTGCTGTGTAAAGCCGGATGCTTTATTAATTGATTAATCTAAAGTAAAATAGTATAATTTCATCAGTATTCATAACTAAAAGTTATTGTTAGGAGATTATTAAATGGATGAAAAAGATTATGAAATTCTTCTTGAATTATATGAAACTAAAAATATTACTAAAGTAGCACAAAGGCTATTCTTATCTCAGCCTGCTTTGACAAAAAGATTAATAAAGATGGAAGCTGAGTTAAATTGCAATTTGCTTGTACGTTCAAAAAAAGGTGTTATATTTACGCCCATTGGCGAAACTATTATATCTTACATAAAAACTATTTACAAAACTACTGTTGAAATGAAAAATCATGTAAATATTAATAAAGGTTTCATAGGCGGAACGTTGAACTTGGGATGTTCAGTGAATTTTTCTCATTACAGATTACCAGGGGTATTAAAAGCATATACTCAGCTATATCCTATGGTAAATATTAATATAACAACAGACCAAAGCAAAAACTTATACAAAATGTTGATGAATGATGAAATTCCAATTGCCATTGTCCGAGGAGATTTTAAGTGGGATGAAGGAAAAAATCTATTGTTTAAAGAACCCATGCTAGTGGTGTGCAACGAAGAAAATAAAGATAAACCGCTTGATTCATATCCATATATTAACCGAAGCACTGATGCAAGATTGAGTCTGGAGCTTCACAAATGGCTTGAGGAAAATAATCTTCCAGGCAATACTTCAAAGATTTGTCTTGATAATTTAATATGCTGCATGCAAATGGTACGAAACGGTATAGGATGGTGCATACTTCCTCAAATTTGTTTAGATGAATTTGAAGGACACACTGAAAAACTATGTTTTAAAGATGGAGCACCTTTAGAAAGAAACACATACGTATTCTATAAAAATTCATATTACGAACTTCCGCAAGTTCAGCTTTTCATTAAACATTTGACAGACAACTGTAGTCACTAAAATCTAGATTTTTATGCTGAAGCGTATGTAACAAAAAAATTTAAAAAATTTTTATATTTTATGTTTAAACCAAAAATCATCGGGTATATATATTATACAACATCGGTTACTATAATTCTAACAGAGTCAATACAATTACCAGTTGTAATGGTTAAATCGTGGTCTAGCCCGTTAACAGTTAGATTATATAAAGCGGCTAAACCTTACAAGAGTAAAGATATTGGTAGGGTAGTAATTAAGTAAATTGCATGTTGAATATTTACCGAGAGGTATTGAATGGGTATCCAAGAAAATAAGTAGCGCCTGGTATCTAGTACAAGATATTCAGGCGCTGCTTAATTTTTTGTTGATTATTTATTTTCTAATGCTTTAATAAAGGCTACCTTATAATGGTTATTATCTTATTTATTTCATCATAGTCAACTGTTGCTCCCAATGTCTCACTGACAAAGCGTAAAGGAACAAACGTCCTGCCAGGTGGCTGTATGATTGATTTACCGTCAAGTGTAACTCTTTGACCATTAACTTTAGCTTCTTTTTCTCCAATAGTAAGTACCAATTCTTTATCTTTGTCTTTTATATTAACCTGACGTGACGCGTTTAGCCATTCAACGTTAGCACCTAGAGCCTCGCTTACAAAACGTATACCAATATGGGTACGGTTTGTGCTCGTATCAATATAAGGTGCTGCATCCAGCACGTATGGCTGACCGTCAATAGTAGCCTGTGTGCTGTCTATAGTGAGAGTAATAATCTTCTGTTTTGGGCCTAATTTGACAATGTTTGTAAATTCTCGGCTGGAGGTTCTTCCTTTATTATCTGTAACAGTAATCGTGAATGTGAAATTCCCCGGCAGTATTGGTGTGCCGCTAAATGTACCGTCCTTCTCTAAGCTCAATCCCTTAGGCAGTGAACCTTTAGTTACATTAAATTTGTATGGACTGCTTCCTCCTGTGGCTGAGAACTTATGTAAAAATGGTTTTCCGGGAGTCCCATCAGGTATTTTAGACCAAGTAACACCTAATGGTCTGTAATGACTGCCTCCCCCGCCGCTGGAAGAAGGGGTGCTGTCATTAATTGTTATAACCATGTCTTGGTCTGTTCCTTCGCTAAAGTCGAAAGTTAAAGTCATGTATCCGTTTGCCTGCAGCTCCAGATATGATTTATTAATGTTTACTTTGCTTTCGTTGACAGAATAATCTGTTCCTTCTGCAAGAATAATGGCGCCGTTTTTAATAGCACTTATGGTAGTACTTTGTGAAGTTATGGTTACTACAATATCCTTATAATTTTCTGAACTGCTATATTTGTCAAAAATAGCAGATGTAGGAGAAATAGTTGAATCTGTTGGTTTTTTTACCCATTTTGCATAAACGGTTATGTCGTCAAGAACTGCTGTATTAGCTAAAAATACTGTTCCCCATCCTTCTCCACCATCCACACCTATTCCGTCATCAGCAATACCGTTACCGGTCCACCATCCAGAAAAAGTATACTCTTCTTTTGTAGGTTCATTTGGCAGACTGCCTACAGATGTAGCAGGTTCTTTGACATTTATTGTTGCTGGATTAGCTTCAGTATCTCCGCCGTTTTTATCAAATATGACTGTATAAGTATCAGGTATATTGGATGCGCCTGAATTATTGATAAGAACTATAACATTTCCATCATCACAATTTGTCATAGCAATGTCTAACATGCTATCATCATTAAAATCGCCAGTAGTGAGACAAAGTGGCTGCTTACCAATGTTAAAATCCTGTTTAGATAAAAATGAGTAGTTCCAGCTATTAGCAAGAACTGAAATGTTATTACTATACCTGTTGCTTGCTGCTAAATCCAGATAACCGTCTTTATTGAAATCGCCTGCAACGGAATCTATTGGTCCAAGATTCAGCGGGAATTTAACCCAATTTTGATTAGTTGCAAAATTGCCTGTGCCATCGCCAAGCAGTACTGATGCATATTCATCGTAATCAGAGAAATCTAACATATCATCAAAATATAAGAATGCTATATCAATATTTCCATCTTTGTTGAAATCTGCAGCTGTTGCACCGCCAGCTGAATAACGCTTACCCCCGCTTATAATTTCACCGATGTCTGATATTGTCTTTGATGGACTATCAGGATAGAGTCCGGTACCGTCACCAAAACGAATCTGCATAGAACTAACTACGAAGCGATCACCAAAAACCACAGCCAAATCCTGTTTTCCATCATTATTAAAGTCTGCTGCAATGATTTCTTCTGGATGTCCAGGTGCGTATATTACCTGCGGTTCAGTGAAACCTGCAGCTCCGTTGTTTAAGTAAATAAATATTTTGCTTTGGTTCCAGTCGGTAGTTGCAACATCAGTATCGCCGTCATTATCAAAATCTCCCACAGCAGAATTATATCCTGAGCCGCAGGTAATCCGTTCTGAAAACTTACAGTTTCCAACAGCCACAAATGCGTATGTTCCTTGACTGCTGCTGATGATAAGATCATCTAAATTATCTCCATTTAAATTACATGCAATAACAGAAGTCGGCGCATAACCGGCAGGTGAGACAACGCGAGCTGCAAAAGTACCATCACCGTTACTTGGCAAAACAGATAAATTGCTCTCATTGGAGTTGACAGCAACTATATCAAGAAAATTGTCATTATTAAAATGACCTGTAGCAATGCCAGTAGGTATACCGCCTGAATAATACAATTTAGGTTCTTTAAAACTTACAGGAATAGGTGCAGCCATTGTTCCATAAGCAGAAAAAGCAATTTGAATGTTGTTTTGATCATTAGCCAATTCAATCTCGCTTAATGGAATCTTCAGTTCGTATACCTTGTGATCATAATTAGCCCGTTCAGTAGTTATAAAGGCCGGAGTACCCCAAACAGTATCTAAAAGAGAAACTTTAAACACTTTAACACCATCTTTAGTTTTTATATAGGCTTTAACATAATCTTCATTGCCATCCATTGTATTGTCAGGAGTCACATCAAAAGTTATGTAAAGGTTTTCCGAATCGTTCATCAACCATGTATAAATAGTTCCGGCAGGATGTCCGCTGGCAGGGACTATATACTCAGACAAAAATGTTTCTTTATCAGAAACTTCAGTTATATTACCATCAACGTTTATACTGCCATATGAAGTATTTAGCATGTATGTGTAAAATTCTGACTCATTTGTTATTTCGTGATACATATTGGTTAATGGAAAGTGAAAAGGTGTTCGATTTACATCAGATGAATCGACTGCTTCCGCAATTGATGAATACGCAAAAATTACTAAAAAAAGTGTAATAGCAAAAATCTTAAACCACGATTTTTTTGGTTGATTCATTTTTTATACCCCCCATTTTATTACTAAATTTTTTTGAAATTATAATCTGTTACAATGAATACTTCTAGTCTTAAACCTCCTTTCCATTAATATCTTGATAAAACAAAAATAAACAGCCGGTGACGCTGTTAGCTCACAAATGAAAAACGTACAAATAATTTCATTTGGTCATTGCTTTCAAAATATTTATAAATTGATTAAATCATTTTATAATAACAACACAATATAATATTGCTGAATCTTGTATAATATTAAAATTATTATTTGACTATTTTCGATATTGATAAAGTAATGTAGAGAAAGAATTTGTTTTTGTTTAAACTAACTTTTTGTGGAATACTAAACAATATCATTTATTAAGGAGATTAGTATGGTTGGTATTTTAATTGCTTTGCTGGCTGGATTATTAATGAGTGTTCAAGGTGTTTTTAATACTCGTGTAATGGATTCATCAAATATGTGGGCTACAAACAGTTGGGTGCATTTAACAGCCTTTGCTGCAAGTATAAGTATATGGTTCTTCGCAGGCCGCGAAAACTTGTTTTCAGTGTTTAATGTCAGCAACAAATTATATTTATTTGGCGGTGTCATCGGAGCATTTATTACATTCACTGTCATTAAAAGCATATCGAGTTTGGGACCGGCATATGCAACAATGTTAATTTTATTGGCTCAACTTGTTATATCTTGTTTAATAGAAAGTTTTGGATTGTTCGGTACTGAAAAGATGTGTTTTGAATGGAGCAAATTAATTGGTGTAGGTTTAATGATTGCAGGCATTGTTGTATTTAATAAACTTTAAGAAATTTCTTAATGTAAATAAAAATAAAAACTCCTCAATTTGAAGAGCTTTTATTTTTATTTGCTCAAATTTATTAACTTGCTTTGCTTTTTATTATAGGAAGTATTGTCGATATTACAAGGACTGCTAATAATAAAAATGCCATACCATTAGTTTCAGCGAAGCCACTTGGTGCAGTGCCTTTTATAACACCAGATACTTGAAGTATTATCCCCACAAGGCCTATTATGGAACCGCCTGCAACAAGCCCGGAAGATAAACTTATGCCATTTGAAATTTTAACATCTTTTTCTTTTTCTGATTTTGAAGTTCTTTCTATTAATAAGCGAACAATAGCACCAATTAAAATTATAGAAGTGGTGGATATTGGCAGATAGAAACCTATGGCAATTGTCATTATAGGAAGATTTAATAAAAACAACACAATTCCCATAACAGTACCTACAATTATCATAACCCAAGGCAGCTCACCAGATATAATACCGGCAGTTAAAGTTGCCATTAAGTTAGCTTGAGGCAGAGCAAAGGTGACATCATCACCAGTCAATGAAAGTTGGCTTGACAACAACAGTATAGTACCAATAACCACTGCAACACCAACTATTGATGCTATTGAAAAGTACTTTTGCATTTCATTTTTATCTCCTCCTAATATAAAAGAAACTTTTTGTGATTGACAGTAGCCACCTGCAATAGCAATTGCAGTAACTATGAATGTACCAAATAAAAGTAAAGATTTGTTATTTTCAGGACTTACCCATCCCAATGCAACAAACAATAAAGTTACAAGAACTAAAGAAGCTATGGTCATACCTGAAACAGGAAGATTTGAAGTTCCAATAGTACCTGTTAAACGACCGGAAACAATGACAAATAGCAATGATAAAAATAATGATAAAATTGAAGCAACTATTGCCATTAATATATTTCCGTCAGAAATTAAGAAACCTGCTAAAAATCCAACTATTATACCACCTAATAATATCAGTGTTCCAATAAATGAACTATCAGCATTATTTGTAGATTTAGCACTGAGGGTTTCTTTTATGGAAGAAATTATAGTTGGTATCAGCCTTATAGCCCCTATTAAACCACCAGAAAGCATCATACCTGCACCAATATATTTTACATAACTGCCGGATATATTTGAAACGTTCATAGCATTAATTGCAGTACCTGGATCATTCCATACAAATGCATTGCTTTGACCAAGGGCAGTAAAATAACCTATTAAAGGTAAAATGCCGAAGTTAGCTAATATTGAACCAGCAAACATAGTTAGAGAAACTTCTAATCCAACTATGAATCCTATACCTAATAACAGAGGGTTAACTTCAATTTGAAATTTCCACTTATAGAAAGATTCATTTACATAGTTTATAACATTGTTAGCCACATTTAAAAAGGAACTTGTTACGGCAGTTATAATACCACCAATTCCAAATCCTATTCCCATGAACTTTATTGACTCACCGGCACCTTCAGAAGCAACAAGTGTTTCTGATATAGCCATTGACTCAGGGTACATTAATTTTCCATGTTCTTCTACGATTAAATATTTATGAACAATTGAAGCAATTCCAATACCAAATAGAACTCCACCTGTTCCAACTACAAAACCTTCTAAAAAAGAAACATTTGAACCTATTAAAAGAACTGCCGGCAATACAAATATTATACCGCTGGCAACGGATTCTCCGCCGCTAGCCATACCTTGTATTAAATTTTTCCCAAGGAGCCCCTTCTTTTTAGAAAATGCTGATATAAAAGCTGAGCCTATAATAGAACCCGGTATACCAGCAGCAACTGTAAGACCCGATTTCATACCGGAATATGCAGTAGATGCTGCAAATAATACAGCTAAGATTATCCCTATTATTAAAACTGCAGCATTCCCACCTATTTTGGAACCGCTGGATATATAAGGCACATAATCTTTGCCGGGCACATTTCCATATGCATCTTTAGACAATTTTTTATCCATTAAATACCTCCGTTATTTAGTTTTGAGTTTATTTTATATTTTTTAATACTTCCAACAAATATTCCCACGTTCTTCGAACTGAAGAAATGCTCATATTTTCATTTGGAGTATGAACATCATATAGATTTGGTCCAAAGGAAATTGCATCTAATTCGCCAAATTTTTCTGCAAAAAGCCCGCATTCAAGACCGGCATGTATTGCTGAAATGTGAGGCTTTTTACCGTACATTTTTTCATATACATTTTCAAAGACTGTTCTAATTTTTGAATCTGGATTATATGCCCATTCAGGATAATTGGATTCGCCGATTACACTACCGCCGTTAATTTTAGCAGTTACTGATAATCTGTTATATAATTCATTTTTTAAACTTCTGACAGAACTTCTGATTGAGCTTATGAATTCTACTCCGTCTTTATAAGTTGTAACAACTCCAAGATTTAAGGAACTTTCCACTAAACCTTTAATATCCATGCTCATTGAAGTAACGCCGTTAATAATTAAGTATAAATAGCTAACTACATTTTTAGTTGATTCTTTTGAAAACATTTGTGAAGGGGAATTTTGTAAAACTTCAAATTTTATTCTTATATCTGGATCTGAAGTTCTCAATTCATTTTTAAATATTTCTTCACACTCAGATATTTTCTTCTCGACTATGACTCTATCTTCATTCCTTACTAAAATAACTGCATCAGTCTCACGTGGAATTGCATTGTGCTTTGACCCCCCGTTCAATGAACTAAGCCTAATATCTATTTCAGATAAAATACTCATAAGTACTCGACCCATTAATTTATTGGAGTTTCCTCTTTCCTTGTCTATTTCCATTCCGGAATGACCACCCTTAAGGCCTATAACCCTAATTGAATAAGGTACAAGATTTTCATTTACTGATTCAAACTTAACAGGAATTGATGCTTTAGCCGTAACCCCGCCGGCACAACTCACTAATAATGTACCTTCTTCTTCAGAATCAATATTAATCAGCGTCCTGCCTTTTATGTTTTTAGGATCTAGCGCCATAGCTCCATCCATTCCTGTTTCTTCAGAAGTGGTTACAAGTAATTCTATTGCCGGGTGTTGATATTCATTAGAAGCCAGGATTGCTAACCCCATTGCTACTGCAATTCCATTATCAGCTCCTAAAGTAGTACCGGTAGCATATACTCTATCCTCTACTATTCTTAATTTAAGCGGATCCTTTGTAAAATCATGTTCTACATCAGAATTTTTTTCATTTACCATATCCATATGTCCCTGCAAAACAACTATAGGACTGTTCTCATATCCTTGTGATGCTTTCTTTCTGATAACAACGTTTAATGCAGCATCTTGAACATATTCCAGATTATTATCCTTAGCGAATGATACTAAGTAATCACTGACTTCTTTTTCATTTCCTGAACCTCTAGGAATTTGTGAAAGCTTTTCAAAATATTTAAATACATCAACAGGTTGTAAATCTTTAAGTACTTCAGTCATAGATATTATCCTTTCTAACTATTGTTGTTTCAAAATTAATTCATATATATATTTACCATAAATCTAATTACTAACCATATTAATAGGAATTTTCAAATATAAATTCCCAATTATCATTCTAATCTCATAATAAATTGCTTGATAAGGCTGAAATAAAACCTTTATAGTTCTTATTAAAATAAAAGCAAAACATTTTTATATGAGTATGAGAAATTGTAATGCTATGGTTCTTATGTCCACATAAAAAACTCCTCAAATTTGAGGAGTTTTTTATATCCATAACTTTGTATGGGGGTGGATTGTACCGATTTATTATTTTACTGCAATAAGACTATTGCTTTGTTAAATTCCTAACCAAAATGGATAACTTTTTTATGTTACCCATAATATCTTTTTCATCTATATATGAGTATGATAGCCTAAGTGCGTTGTTTTTATTAAAATCATAGCTGCTGCCTATATTTAAAAGTATTCCTTCTTTTATAGCTGCTTGAAATAATTTTTCCATAGAAATCTCTCGTTTCAAAACAAGCCAAATATAGAATCCTCCCTTTGGGGTTTCCCATACCGCTAATTCTTTAAAGTACTTATCAAGGGCTGATATCATTAAATCTCTTCTATTCTTTAATGCAATTTTAGTTTCCTTTAAATATTGGTAGTAATTAGCATTGGATAAAATCTCTTTTAATATCCATTGAGATACAGAACTTGCTCCATAGTCTGTCTGCATCTTAACATCACCTAAACGATTGACTATTGATTCAGATCCAACCAACCAACCAATTCTAAGTCCAGGTGCTAAAACTTTAGATATAGTTCCCAAATAAATAATCATTCCATGTTCATCCATACTTTTTAATGGTTTAGGAGGTTCATTTTCTAACCAAATATCGCCATAAGCATCATCTTCAATGACCGGAATCCTGTTATCTATACAGAATTTAAATAATTCTCTCCTTCTTTCCACAGACATAACAATGCCAGTTGGGTTATGAAATGTTGGAATAGTATATAAAATCGCATCTTCTATGTTTTTTCTTTCCTTGGCAATTTTCCAATATTGAATCCCATCATGATCCATATTTATACCCAAAAGTCTCATTCCTACTGATTGAAAAACCTGCAGTGATTTTATATAGGAAGGTGACTCGGTATATATGGTTAATCCTTGTTTAAGTATACTAACTGAGATTAATTGAAGAGCTTGCAAAGACCCTGATGTAATAAGAATGTTGGATGGCTTACATTGAATACCTTTATCCCTTAACTTCTCAGATAAAATTTCTCTTAATTCCAGTAATCCTAAGGGTTCCAAATAGTTCAAGGATGTGATTGACTGAGATAATCTTACAAAAATATCCTTCATCATTTTTGTAGGGTATAATTTAGGAGACAATTCTCCGGTTCCCAATCTAACTATGCCCTCCTGAAACTCCATATGATTGATCTCTTGAATTGTAGGGAGGTTCTCCTTAAAGTATCCAGATTTCACGTAACTTCCCCAATTGCCTTCGCTTGATGAAATCATTAGTGACCAGGTATTACTTGCGATAACGGTACCCATACGACCTTTTCCGTCAATTATACCATAGCTCTTCAATATGTCTAATGCTACTGATATTGTACTTCTATTTACCTTGAATTTTTCAGCGAGTATTCTTTCAGATGGTAAATAATATCCAATTGCCCAATCTCCATTTGATATCTTCCTTGATATATAGTCCACTATTTGTTGGTACACAGGTTCTTTAGACCCTTTATCTGGAATCCAATCCACAATAACTTTTTTCATCCTTACACCTTTTTACACCTAAATATAATTTACTCTTGCTGTAATAACAATCATTAATCTCGATACCTCTACCCTTTTATATCCTTTAGCTAAATTTTTTGATAAAATTATGTTTTACAATATAAATTAAAAACATAATAATTAATACCACTATTTTGTTCTATTCCACTTTGCGTATAATTTTTGTTTAAATAAATTCAAAATATTCTCCTAAACCATTTTTCTTAGCAATTTCATATACTTTTACTGCTGTAACATTATCTTGAATTCCCATTCCTGTAGTGTCAAAGATTGTGATTTCATCATCACTTTCCCTTAATGGCTTTTCTCCAGCAATAAGCTGTCCTATTTCTGCATAAATATCGGTTTCTTTAATTACCCCAGATATAATTGCATTTCTGGTTTCACCCCTACTAACACATTGTGCGATACTGTCATTTACAATTTTCGCTCCTTTAAATATTTTAGGATCCCATTCATTTTTTCCAGCCATATCTGCACCTACCGCTACAATATGCATTCCAGGTTTAACCAAAGATTTATGTACTATATATTTTCTTGTTGGTGTTGTAGATATTGCTATATCAGCATTTTTTATAGCCTCTTCCGGGGTAGCACATATGATTACTTTTACATTAGTATTCTCTTCTACGTCCGCCTTATATTTAATGAGTTCATTTTGATACTCACTGTAAACTCTTACTTCCTGAATATCCATTACCTGGCATAATGCATAGATTTGCATTCTTGCCTGACCACCGCCACCGAAAACTGCTACCGTCTTAGAGTTTTTTCTTGCTAATAATTTTGATGAAATCGCTCCTGCAGCACCTGTTCTAATCCCCGTAATCAGGCTACCATCCATAACGCAAAGTGGAACGCCGGTTTTACCATCAAATAATAGTATAGTACCTATCATCGTAGGTAGATTGTTGTTTTTTCCGTTATTATAAAATCCTGAAGCAATCTTAACCGATATGCTTTCATTTAATTTATTATAGCATGATTTTATATCAGTTTCACCGTTATTTTCCGGAATTTCTATGGATACAATTTCAGGTTGTTGCACTTGCCCTGCGTTATATGCTATGTATCCTTCTTCAACTGCAATGATAACCTCTTTTAGAGATAATACCTCTTTTACATCTTTTATACCAAGCAATAAAGTCTTCATGTTTCCTCCTTTAATGCATAAATAAGCTTGACGCCAAGCTTATTTATGTATTGAATTAATATTAAACAAATTTTTCTTCAATTAAAAATTCTTCAAATTTTGCTAAACTTTCAGGAACACCCATACGTCCGTATCCCATTCTAAAGTATTGATCATCCATATCATAGATGTCCGAAGGTAACAACAGTACTCCCTTCTTGTCAACAGCGAGCTGGCAGAAATCCTTAACAGGCATATCAATCAAGAGCTTATGATAAGCAACAGGTCCACATGTTATTGGCTTTTTCTCAAATATATTTGGATATCTGTCGAAGAATTCATCTACTAATTTTAAATTATTTCTAATGATTTTGATGCTTCTTTCTAATAGTTCGTCGCTATGCTTAAGCGCAACTTTAGATAAAAACTCAGATGGAGCTGAATCACAAATACTCATATAGTGTTTAAATTTAACTACCTTTTCTAATGTTTCATGATCTTTTGATACAAGCCAGCCTACTCTAAGTCCAGCAAGACCGTAAGCCTTAGACATTACACCAAGTGAAGCACATTTATCATAATTTTCAGCCATCCACTCTCTCTTGTTTCCATACAATTCAAGTCCTTTGTATACTTCGTCCGAGAATAGATAAATGTCATGTTTCCTACAAATTTCACATAACTGTTTTATTTCAGCATTAGTAAAAGTATATCCTGTAGGATTATTTGGTGAGCAAACTGCAATTACTTTAGTATTCGGTCTTATTAACGCTTCAAGCTCATCAAAATCCACTGTCCATTTTGTACCATCATCTTTTATATACCACTTTGAAAATTCACAGTTTGGATTTGAATTAGCAACTTCAAAAGCAGACTGATAGTTAGGATACATAGCAATCATATGATCACCTTCATTGAGCAATACATTCATATACCCAAAAATAGCCTCCTGAGCTCCGTGAAAAACTAACACATCATCTGCTGTCATATCCTTATATAATGTAGCAATTAATCTTCTTAACTCTGGATCGCCCCATGTTTCAGTATATCCCAACCATTGATTTAGATATTCTTCTTCAGCACCAGGTTCCATAGAAAGTAATTCTTTTGTTGTCATGGATTCACAATCAGATTGAGTTAGCAAATATGGTGCAGTAAATTCATAACGTCCAAAATAACATTCAAGTTTAAAATCATTAATTTTCATTTTCTATACCTCCATTAAATTATTCTTAATACTAGGGGCTTCCCCTTACTATATTGTGAATTGTATCATACTATTTATATAGAACAAACAGCCAACTAAATAAAATAAAACCAGCCAATTGATATGAGAAAATTCAAAAATTAGCAAGCAATAAAGAGGGCAAAATTAAAGAGTGCAAAATTTAGTAAAATTTCACACTCAAAAACATCTTTATTACATAATTCTCAAACCTTGTTTTTACATGAACACTAAAAACAATAGAAACCAACATATAAATGAGTATAAAAATGGAATTAATACAAGATTTTAAAAGAATAATGGATGAAACTTATAAAATTACTTTAGCAACAAGTGTGAATAATATCCCTAATGTTAGAGTTGTGAATTTTTGCGATATTCCTGAAAATTAAAGGGGTTATTGGCTGGGGAAATATTGGATGTTTATGAAATTAGTTTTAAAGAATCATCTGTAATTTTAGACCTAGGTAGAGGTGGTAACATAACTCTATAAGATATCAACGCAACAGCCCTCTATTTCAAGCCCCAATAATTGAATAAGAACCGCCTAAAAAAACTCTTCAAATTTGAAGAGTTTTTGATGTTTTCTTTATTTTGGTATGGATGTGGACCGTACCAGTTTATGTCCACAATTGATATTAAGACTTATAGGCATAAAGTTACAAAATAGGTTGCTAAGTTTCTTCAAGAAAGCACTTATAGTACCTATTTTCTTTACTTCTGAAAGCCTGTTTACCAATGCGGTTTGACAACAAAACTACCGTCTTACCATACCTCTAAGTATCGCCTGTGCTGCCACTTTGGCTCCGCCGCACTTATGGAAGCTGTCCGAAATGGCTGCCGCATTATTACGGTAATTCTCATCGTCAAGCACAGTCTGCACTGCAGCCTTAATAGAACTACTGTCGGATTTATCTAAGAATAATCCCGCACCCAATTCGGCAATACGTCGTGCCACACCTACCTGCTCCGCTGTCTGAGGAAACATCACCAAGGGAACCTTATGATACAAGCTTTCATTTGCGCTGTTCATGCCACAGTGTGAAAGGAAAATATCAGCCTTCTGTAGCACCGCAATCTGGTCAACAGAATTATATACGTGAATATTGGCCGGAATTGATCCAAGCGACGAAACATCCGTACTCTTGCCCACCGACATGATTACCTCATACTCGCTGTCAGCAAACGCTTTAATGCAATTATTGTAAAAGTCCGCAAGCTTGTTATTTACTGTTCCAAGAGAAATATAAATTAGCTTCTCGGCTGTCTTTTCAATTATTGTACTTGCCTCTCGAATGCATGGACCTACGAATGAATATTTCTCCGAAAAAGTATCGGAACACGGTTGAAACTCAGGAGATGTATATACGATTGTATTTGTCTCATTATCATTCTGAACGATGCTTAAAATATTGTCTGCCGGGTATCCTTTATCTCTAAGTGGTTGTAAGATTTTTTTCGTCTTAGGCATTTGAAACAACATCTTGATTAAATCCCCAAAGGACTTTTTCATAATTTTCGATGAAAATTGATTAAATGCAAATGTCGTTGTTGAGGATACAAATGGAATCCCCAGCTTCATGGCGGCCAGTTTTCCCCAGTATGCAACAGAATCACTGATGATTACATCCGGCTTAAGTTTCGCCATTTCATTCGTAACAATATCATCAAAAGCAAGAGTAGACTTTACAATCAATTCCGTTGAAAAAACAATATCCTTGCCAACTCTGTCTGCACCATTTCCATCATCTTCCATGCCAATATCAATGTGATCACATCCTATAAAATAGGCACCCGTGGCTTCAATCTTTTCCTTAAATTCCTGAAAACTATAGTAATATACCTCGTGTCCTAAGCTGACCAGTTCACGGATCACAGGCAAAGTCGGATTTGTATGTCCATGTGCCGGAATACAAAAATATACAATCTTACTCATTAAGTCCACCATCTCTTTCACCCGATCTGAAAATAAGTGAAAAATATTCATTAAAGGATTCCTTCGGAGGAATCGCAATTCCCTGCCTCTCGTCCGCCAATAAAATCAAGGTATCTCCCGAATTTATGTTAAAAACCTTACGTGCCTCTTTCGGAATTACAATCTGTCCCTTTATTCCAACTGTAACTGTCCACGCATATTTTCCTTCTCTATCTTGCATAAGTGCCTCCAGGCAGTATGTTTTGTTAAACAAATTATACTCCAAAAAAAGAAATATGCAAGCCTTTCTCAAAAGTTTTCTCATTCTAAAAGCATCACTTGTATCTGCAACTATCGAGGAGCAGAAGTTCTTTCCTTATAAGGAAAATTACCTTTAACAATAAGCTTAGGTAATTGTAGTATATCTTCTAAACTTTCTAATTTATTTTTGATTTCTGTCCCAAATTTTTTAACTGCTTCTAAATCATTATTATCACAATAAAAAACTCCTCAAATCTGAAGAGTTTTTAAATATTTTCCATATATTGGTATGGAGGGCGGACCGTACCAGTTTATATCCACAATTAATATTTATAATTATAGACATAAAACAAAAAATTACATATAACCAAATTATTATTATCATTATATATATTAGAAAAATAGAACAGGAATATAACTTTTAAAATGTATTCCTGTTTTATTTCATATAATATAATCATTGCAATATATCACAACCTTTAACAAATTCTTGGCAGCAAATTTTCTTCTAATGGCCCTATAATTCTCTTGCCGCCTATAACAGTCTCCATTAAAACTTTGCTTTTAATATCACATGTAAAATTTCCTATAATCGTAGAATTTTCACAACCGGTTATACATTTTATCTCCTCTAACAAATCTTTGCTTTTCTGTTTTTCTGCTACAATAATCATTCTTCCTTCACATGCAAGATAAAGAGGATCAAGTCCTAACATTTCATTTACAGATTTAATTTCTTTTTCAATTGGAATTGATTCTTCATTTAATATAACTCCCATGTTGGATTTTTCTGCTATCTCATTTAATGCTGTTGCAACTCCTCCTCTTGTTGGATCTTTCATTATTTTAATATATTTCAAATTCTTTTGTAACTTTTCTATGATGTTATTTAAAGGCATGCAATCACTTTGAATTTTTCCTTCTATGTTAATATTATATCTTTCAACAGCTATTGTTGTCCCATGTTCTGCAATACCCCCGGTTATTATTATGCAGTCTCCATCTATAATTGGTTTTGAATTGTATTCTTCTAATACAACTCCTATACCAGAAGTGTTAATAAATATTCCATCTACTGAACCTTTTTCAACCACCTTTGTATCTCCTGTTATTATCTTTACTCCTGTTTTTTTACAAGCATCTCCTATTGATTCAGCTATTTTAGTCAATGTTTTTATATCAAAACCTTCTTCGATTATGACTGAGCAACTTAAATATAAAGGTTTTGCACCTGACACAGACAAATCATTTATTGTACCACAAACTGCTAATTTTCCGATGTCTCCTCCTGGGAAAAAAAGCGGTTTTACAACAAAAGAATCTGTTGTAAAAGCTAATCTTTCCTTATTTAAATCAAAAACAGCTGCATCCATGGAATTAGTAAGCAATTCATTTCCAAAATGTCTATAAAAAACATCCTTAATTAATGAGTTGGTATATTTACCACCATCTCCACATCTAAGTGTTACAGCATTTTCCAATTAAACTTCCTCCTTATATCTATATGCGATAAAACAAGTGCCTTCCGAGGATACCATACATGGTCCATATGGTTTAAAAGGATTACATATCTTACCAAAAAGATTGCATTCTTTTGGAATTTTATTACCAAGCAAGACTTCCTTACATTGGCAGTTAGTATTAATTTTAAATGATTTATTTTCTATCTTAAAAGCATTCAAAGCATCGTATTTCTTATAATTTTCATTTATATTTAGAGAAGAACCTTTAACTATTCCAATTCCCCTCCATTCTCCATCAGAAACCTTAAAAACCTCATTTATTAACTTTTTTGCAATAGGATTACCATTAGATTTTACACAACGTGTATATAAATTATTTAATTTCTTATTTTCTTTTTGTGTAATCTGTTTTACTAAATTATGTATACCAATTAAAATATCCTCTGCTTCAAATCCGCACACAGCTGCAGGTAGATAATATTCTTCTTCTATAAATCTAAAGTATTCAGAGCCTGTTACACTTGCCACATGACCGGGACAAATAAATCCATCGATATTATTTATAGTCTGTCCCATGATATAATGTAATATAGGAGGCATAAGTTTAAGTGATGTTAGGAAAAACAGATTATTAATTTTTCTTTCAGCAGCCTTTTTGATAGTAAGTGCGATAACAGGAGCAGTAGTTTCAAAACCAACTCCTAAAAAAACAATATTCTTGTTTTTTATTTGTTCAGCCATTTCAATTAATTCTAATGGAGAATAAATTATTCTTATATCTTCTCCCTTTGCTTTCTCATCTAACAAGTTTCCATTAGTTCCACTTACTCTAATCATGTCTCCAAATGAAGCAATAATGACATTATATTTTCTTAATATTTCAATTGCATTATCAATATAGCTTTCTTCTGATACACATACAGGACAGCCTGGACCTGATATAAGTTTAATATTAGGAGGCAGTAAAGACTTAATTCCTGACATTGCAATGTTCTTCGTATGTGTACCACATACTTCCATGATCTTAATTTCCTGTGTTTGTGTTGTCATAAAGTTAATTTCATCAATTAGACGTTTGATTATTTTTTTATCCATGTTTATCCTCGTCTGCTTCTACTTAATCACATAATGGTTTAATCATGTCAAAATAAATATCGGAATAATTTTTATCGACCTTTTCTATAGCACATCCTGCATGAATTAATACGAAATCTCCAACTTTAGGATTATCAATCAATTGTATATTAACTATGGTTTTTACCCCCATAATTGTTACTTTTGCTTTAGTGTTTGTTAATTCTATTATTTCACAAGGTATTGCTATACACATCTTATTTTCCCTCCATTGCTTCTGCTATTGCCAATTGTCCCACACTTATTCCACCGTCATTGGTAGGAATCTGTTGATTATAATAAACTAAAAAGTTTGCTTTTTCCAATTTATTTATTACAGAAACAAGCAAATGACAGTTTTCAAAAACTCCACCGCTTAACACCACTTTTTTTAAATTATATTTTTCGCTGATTTTTATAACTAAATCTGTTGTTGCACTTGCTATGGTATTATGAAATTTTGTAGAAATAAACGAGGTTGACTTTTTCGTTTTTATATCACTTATTACAGATAATAAAATATCTTTATATTCAATTATATAAACCTCATTTTCATCAACAACCGTGAACTGATATTCATCTTTTACAGAAGGATCAATAATATTTTCAAGTTCTATTGCTGCCTGTGCATCATAGGTTATATATTGGCGAATATTTAAGAGCGAAGCAATACAATCAAAAAATCTTCCTACAGAGGATGTTTCATAACAGTTCAGTTCGCTATCTATTGCTTGATTTACAGCATCGATGCTTTTTTCATCTATTACATTTACAATATCATTAAATTCATAATTAATCGAACGAAGGTAGCTCACTGCAATTCTCCAAGGTTCTTTAATTGATTTATCTCCTCCCTGAATAGTTACATTCCTAAAATGGCCCGCTCTTATAAAATTCATTCTTGTTCCTATTAAAAATTCCCCTCCCCAAATATTTCCGTCCTTGCCTAATCCTGTGCCGTCAAAAATAACACCTATTACAGGGCAAAATAGATTATGTTCAACCATACAACTTACCATGTGAGCATGATGATGTTGAACTGGGATTTTTCTCGTTGTATGACTTAGTGCATATTTAGACGACTGATAAGTAGTATACATGTCATGTACAATTAACTCAGGCTTAAAGCTCAATAGCGACCTCATGCTATCAATGGCTTTTTCAAAATTGATATATGTATCGTAGTTCTTCAAATCACCTATGTATTGACTCATATATAAATACTTATTTTGAGATAAACAAAAAGTACTTTTTTCTTCAGCTCCTAATGCTAAAATTTCAATATTATATTTCATAGGAAATATAAATGGTGTGTAACCTCTCGAAATACGAACTACAATTTCCTTATTGCATACTGTTTTCACAACAGAATCTTCAACAGGTATATTTATATCTCTATTATGTATTAAAAAATAATCAGCAATTGCCCTCAAGTTTTCAATTGCTTTTTCATTTTCAAACTGTATAGGAGAATTGCTTTTATTACCGCTTGTCATAACAAGACATGTTATATCATTTTGAAACAATAAATAATGAAGAGGTGTATACGGTAGCATAATCCCCAGTTTTTTCATATATGGAGCAACTACGTCAGGCAAGTTTGATTTTTCTTTTTTTTTCAAAATTACAATAGGTCTTTTATTGCTAAAAAGAATTTTTTCTTCAAATTCGTTTATATAACACAGCTTCTTAGCAATTTCTATATCTTTAACCATAATTGCAAATGGTTTATGAAGTCTTTTTTTTCGTTGACGTAAAATATTAACAGACTCTTCATTATAAGCATCACAAGCTAAATGAAAACCTCCAATTCCTTTAATAGCAACTATTTTCCCATCCTTTAAAATATTAATTGCACTTAAAATCACATTACTGCAAATTATTTCTTCTCCCATATTATTTAATAGACTTAATTTTGGACCGCAGTTGGGACAGCAATTGGTCTGTGCATGAAATCTTCTATTAGTTGGGTCGTTGTATTCCATCTCACAATCATGGCACATTTTAAACTTCTCCATAGTTATATTTTCTCTGTCATAGGGTAATTTCTTTATTAAAGAATAACGAGGTCCACAGTTTGTACAATTTGTAAATGCATAATTGTAACGGTTATTAGTAGTATCTGAAATATCATTTAAACACTCTGGACAAATGGATACATCTGCACCTATAAATTTTATACCAGCTTCTTCAACCGAACTTGGTTTAATTTTAAAATTATTACACCCTTTCAATACGTGTAAATAAGCTTCGACTTTTTCAATTTTGGCTAAAGAAGGAGGATTTTTAATTATGGATAATAAGAATTCTTTTATATTTTTTCTATCTCCTTCTACATACATTAAAACAGCACTTCCCTGATTGCTAACCCACCCTTTAATGTTATATTTTATTGCTTGATTATAAATATATGGTCTAAAGCCTACGCCTTGAACAATACCATATATTTTTATTTCATAACTTCTTTTATCTTTATTTTCATCAATCTTCAAAAGTTTCACCTTGTATGCTGTGAATTATAGCAGTCTGGTCCTCCATGTCTTCTCTTTGCATTATGATTTTAAACCCATCAGCAAGAAGTTCCTTATTGTGTTCCTTTAAATGTTCTTGAAGATTATTTTCATTGACATGGCTGTTGTAACTTACAACTATGGTAAGCTGAGTGATAATGCGGATATTATTTTTTTCACATAATTCTTTTAATGATTTTGAAATTTTGTTTAATAAAAATGTATCGTGCATTGGAATACTCCTTTATATATAAATTTTTATTTTGTTTATCTATGGAATAAAAATTCACTTATTTTTGTTAGCCACAATAAATTCATATACTTCTTGACATATGTTATGAAATTTCAATTTTAAAGTATTGCTTAATTCTGAACTAAATTCAATTGTATCTACTTCAATTCCAATTACAAATCCATTGATATTTTTTCCGTACAATTTTATAAGATGGATTAAACTGGGCTGATGCTGTGAAGTAAGGTTATTTTTTAGTGACAAATCATTTATAGAAGTAACAGTTACTGTTCCCGGCATTAAATCAAGGTATGTTGAATCTATTATAAACAATAAATCACCGTCTTTGATTTTGCTTAAAGCATACTCATTGTCTGTTTCTCCATATATGATCACTATGTCTTCTTTTATTAACTTTGTCGTAAGTTCTTCTGTAACCTTTATCCCTATTGCATCATCTCCCATTATTCTGTTACCTATTGCAATACACTTAACAGCCATATTACACCACCCTAATTTCTACTGGAGAATATCTATCAGTAAATACATGAGTAGCACAGGAAACACAAGGATCAAAAGACCTAACTATTCTGCCAATTTCTACCGGATTTTTAATATCTTGAATAAATGTTCCTATCAAAGCTTTTTCTACTACTCCTTTTAAACCTTTTGAATCTTTTGGCGAGAGATTCCATGAACTTGGAGTAATTATATCGTAATTTTGAATAGCTTTATTTTGTACAGAAGTCCAGTGGCCTAAAGCACCTCTTGTGGTGTCTACTAATCCTTTGCCATAAGCTTCTTGATTAAATTCATAACTCCCTTGACTTGGTGGAATCATCGTAATTTTTTCTAAAAATACTTCCATTATTTCGATGATTTTCTTTACTTCTAAAACCCTTGCAATTGTTCGGTCCATAGTTGAGATTCCTCTGTTATAGTTGCCACTTAACCACATTCTTGCCAGAGGCCCAACCTCCATAGCATACCCTTCATATCTTGGAGCTTTTATCCAGCTGTAAGCATTTTCTTTATGAATATTTTCATTAGCAGTATTAACCATTGGACTTTCTTCATCTCTCACTGATTCATACCATGCGTTTTGTATATTTTCTGTTATTTTATCTGAATTGAATGTACTATATTGTCCATTTATAATGACACCCGGAGACACATAAAAAGTTCTGTTATCTGTATAGCTGTCAAATATTCCATATGACATTAAATTTTTGTATCCTATACCATTACTAAAATAATCAGGATAATATTCTGCAATTTTATATACATCAGGTATCAGCATATCTTCCACAAATCTATTTATATCTGATAATATGGATTTAACTTTAATCCACTTTGCTGAATCTATATTAACTGTAACTCCTCCCACAAAAATGCCGTGATTGTGAGGAGCCTTGCCGCCAAACACAGCTATCATCTCATGGGCTAATCTGCTGTATCTTAGGGATTCTACATAATGTTCTGATAACTCTTTGTCTATTTTTTCAGGAAGACGATAATCATTATGAGATGCTATAAATGATGATTCCATCCGTGCTCCCTTTACAAAGTCAGGAATAGTATATTGATAGAAATGTCTTAAGTGATTTTGGATGAATTCACAGCCATGCATAAATTCTCTTATCATTTTATCGTTTTCGTTTGGATGAATTTTAAGAACATCCTCCAAAGCTAATGTTGAAGCCATGGAATGTGCAGTAGAACAAATTCCGCAGATTCTTTCCGTAAAATATATTGCATCTAAAGGAGGTCTTCCTTTTAGAATCTTTTCAAAACCTCTAAAAAATAAACCGCTGCTTTTAGCATTTAATATTTTATTTTTTTCTACTTCAACTTCAATTTCCAGAAAACCGCTTATTCGTGTAACAGGGTTTATAGTAATTTTATTAGACATAGCTCCTCCAGATACTAAAATCTTACAAAAGGCTCCATGCCATCAGGAAACCTCTCACCGGCACAGCCTATGCAAGGTGTATTGTCTTCAACAGGCCAGTTCACATATCCGTTCCATTGCCTTATTGGGCAATCCGTTCTTGTTACCGGTCCTCTGCACCCAAGTTTAAACATGCATTCATGTTCAGCTAACTTTGTTGCAAAAATACCTTTATCAAAATATGATCTCCTTGTACAACGATCATGTATTGTTATTCCATAAAACATTATAGGTCTCCCTAATTCATCAAGCTCAGGAATTCCAAATGCTACTAAGTTTGCTATAGTACCTGTAACCCAGTCTGGATGACTTGGGCAACCTGGAACTCTAATAACTTCCCTATTTAAAAACTGCGGTACACTTACACATTGAGATGGATTAGGGGCTGCTGCTGATATTCCTCCGAAAGAAGCACAGGTTCCAACTGATAAAACATATTTTGCTTTTTCACCTGCAGATTTAACAGCTTCCATGGCTGTTATTGGTTTGCCTTGATAACGTGCAATAATATTGTATTGACCGTTATCCTTAGTGGCTACAGCACCTTCTACAACTAAAATGAATTCTGTTTCTAATGTATCTAAAAACTGCTGAAATGCCGCATCACCTTCAGCAAACATCAGACTGTTGCTGTATTTTAAGCTTGTGATTTCTTTTAATAAAAATTCTGCATTTGGATTTTCTGCATTTAGTAAAGATATTATGTTTCCTGAACAACCGGTTACTTCTAACCAAATTAAATTTATTTTATTTATAATTTTGCTTTTTATTTCATCTACAACTAAATCCATCATTTTACGAGCTGTAACATCCTTTGAATCAAGTATTGGACAGCGTCCTTTTATCTTTAACAATCCTGTGCCTCCTACCTACTTATTAATAAACCTATTTGAGGCAAATTTCTCAAAATTTCTGTTCTTCCTCCATGACATCCGTTAAACTGAGCGGTCAAATCCTGTCCTGCATACATACTAAAATGTGTTCCTCCGCCCCAGGTTGCTTCTAAGCTTACATCACACACAATTCCATTCACTGCAACATAGGCAGGCCTGCCATTAGAACCGTCATATTGAGATAATTCTTCTATGGTAAATTGTCTTATATCAGATTTGTAAATTCCATTTTCTTCTTTATCGCTTATATTATTTTTTAATTGATTGTATATATGATAATGCCTGTTTTTTTCTACATTCAGCATATTTTCATATAATATTCTTTGACAAGGATTACTGCTTGTTTCCATCATTTGCTGATAATATCTTATATTATTTTCACATATCAACAACATTTGATAATCATTATAATTCAAAGCATCTCCCCCCAAAATTTTCAATTATTAAATAATATGCTTAATGAGAATATATAATGTTTAAATTTTATATTAAATCAAATAGTCAATATTGATCATAGGATATCAAACATTACAAGAAATTGGTTGAGCCAGATTCGTTTTTAGTAAGTATAACATATAACTAAAAATTCTATTTAAATTCATCCACAATAAAAAAACTCCTCAAATTTGAAGAGTTTTAATGTTTTTCCATAAATAAAACAATAATGCCCTCATTTTAAGGGCGTATTTTTCTTGTTCTTTAAAACTATATCATTTAAGAATTCACTTATTTTAAGTTTTAAAAATATTGTTCTTAAATTTACCTTATGTTGAATAATCCAACTTAAAATATCATCGTAACCTGCATTTCTATCAGCAATTTATGTATGTCATAAGAAGCAAAAAAACTATATAAAACAGATAACTTCAAAATTCTACTGTTGCGCATAATTTGAATATTCGTAGTAGGTCAGCTACAAATTGGAATTTGTAGCGTCCCGCCTGCACTTTTAAATTTATTAACATTTTTCGGCAATCAAAATAAAAGACAATGGAAAACCTTTTTTATCATATGTTTCTGTCAGCCCAATATCATAATCATATTCATTAAGTTTAATCGTTTTCATGTCATTTATGGACAATGAATTGATTATGACAGCCATGGTGTGAGAAAAACTGGTGAATGTTTTAGACTCATAGTTTTTAGACATATACCTTTGCCCATTGTTTTCAATCCATGGCTCTTTTCGAAAATATGAAAAAGCAAACTGGTTCAAGTTCTCTGGATCAAAGCAATCATCACTAGGTAAAGGAAGCATATTCATAAGCGGATGGAAATCGTTAATCAGTAACATTCCTCCCTTCTTCAAGCATTTCGAAACCTTATTGAAAAGCAAAGAGAGGTCCTCAAACCAAGTTATTGCCCCGATTGTGAAAAAAGCAAAATCAAATTGATTATAATAGTTTTCGGGTATTTCCAAAATGTTACATGCAACAAAATCGCAATTTTTCATGTTTAATTTTTTAGCGGTATCTCTTGCCTGCTCAATAATGTTTTCAGCAATATCAAAACCAACACCAGCATTTGCCCCACAATCCATAAGAGATAATAGTTCACGTCCGTTGTTGCAACAAAATTGAGCAATAGTTTTATTTTGAAAATCAATTTGTTCAAGTTCTTTTTTCATGTCAGAGTTAAAAAACGCAAGTCTTTCACTTCTTATTTTTATATGGTTTTCTTCTCCCCAATTCGGTTTTCGATTGTCAAAGGCTTCTTCCCAAGCCGCTTTATTACCAGAAATATAATTCATAATATTCCTCCCATTATTCTTTTTAGAATCAAAATAGCACTTTGATTCTGATAATTTTCTTAATTAATCTTCCACTTATCACCCCCAGAGATAGTATGAATACAACAACTCCAACACCTTCCATACTTGAATCTATTTTATCTGTATATGTCCCAGAACTACGCATTATAATTAAACCCAAAAACAATATTACATATGATAAAAAGAAGCCTACAATTACATTTCTCCAATTATTAATTTTAGCGGGTTTTAATCCAATACAAGATAAAAAACCTTTTAATCTTCTTCTACTTATAATATATGTTAGTAACGGTAGAAGGCTGAAAATAATTAGTTGTAACACAGATTGTGTAAGATGATTTAATAATAACATTATTCCACTCCCTATGAATGCATAAAATAATGACACAAAGTATTCTACTATTGTGATGTAATATATGAAAAATGTGTACTAATAACTTTTATCTATCTGCCAAATATATTCATTGCGCCGTGCAGGAGAATAGTTGAATAGCAATTTTTAGTTTTACATCTAATTGCACCTAACACAATCCCAAAACATAATCCTGTGATAATTTTCATCAGCATTGTAAATGGCACATTATTTGAGGCCACCCTTAATGCGATTGAATCTATATATCCAATATGCCAAACCGCAAATAACAGCGTCGTAATAATATAAACAGTAAGTCTTCTGGTAAACTTTTCTTCAAGCTTATTCCACACATACCCTCTGAATATCAATTCTTCAAATATCGGTGTTATCAATGTTGAATATATCAGTGAAAATACAATAAAGAGTGATTTTTCTCCTGTGATAAACGGAGTTGAAATAAGCAATACCAAGGCAACAACAGTAGCTATAGCATAGATTATTTTGTGCCTGTTTGGGAACACAGAAAGTGAGACGCCTTTCTTTTTTACAGTCATAATACCAATGAGTGCCAACACAGTCATAATCAGAGCAGATGCAATAGTATCTATAAACAGTGTTTTTTCAACAAAGCAAAACACAATAAATTTCAAAATAATTCTGATACCTTGTATCAATATTAATCCAATTATTATTTTTGCTAATATCTTAATCTTTTCGTTCACCAATAACCCCATCTTACAAAATATAAATAATCCTTGCTTCATAATAATTTACTTTTCTGATGTAATATTTTACTGTTGCGACACATTATTTGAATATAACGAATTAACTTTATTTAACCAATTCTAAATATTTACTAACAACTGTTTTAGCTAAACATTTTGATGAGTCAATAATATTAATTGGAGGATTTGCCTTTTCTAATACCACATTTAAATCAGTACAAGCTATTACTATATTTTCAATATATTCCTTTTTTACATCTTCAATAAGTTCATTCCAAATATCAATATTCTGTGTATTCTCTTTATCTATTTTTATGTTTCGAATAAGATTATTTAACTTTAGTTGCCATTCATCTTTAAATATAAATTCATGACTACCATTTATTATACATTTTTGATAAATTGTAGATTCAAATGTTGAATTTGTTGAAAATAGAGTTACCTTTTGTGAAACTGTAGGCAATTTTTTAACAGTCTCTTCTACAATATTTAGCAAAGGAATATTAATTGATTCATTCAATTCTTTAAAATATACATGCGCTGAATTACATGGCATTGCAATAAAACTTACACCAATTGATTCAAGCTTTTGTAATCCTTTAATTATAATTTTTTTCATAAGTTCATGATTTATTGGACGGTCAATATAAAATGGAGTAGGTAAGGAGTATATCATCATTTTGGGGAATTCTTCATCATATTTTGCTCCATATTGAAATTGACATTCATCAATAACTAAATCAATAAATGGTGCTGTTGACCTTGGACCCATTCCAGCCAAAATTCCAATTAATTTTTCACTCATAGAAACTATCTCCTTTTAAGATAAATTTACTGAACTATAGAAACACTAAATAATTGTATAGGTTTCGTTGTAAATATTACTGTTTTATCGTAATTTTCTACTTATACGTCGTAATATATTACAAATGTATATTAACTATATTATAATTATATAACTGTCACGGCGAAATTGATATCAAATTTTCATCATTAAATAAAGATTGGCTGTCTGCCTCTGTACTGTTGCTGCCTTGTATCAATTGGTTCTATAACACTATCTAAAAGTAAAGTTCTACTTTTAACAGCATCCTTATCTTGTTTAGTTTTTTCAAGCCATTTAAACCAATATAGATAATTTGTTAAATATTTGGTTGAAACACTTTTAAAATGACGAATCCAATTTTTCAAATTACTATGTAGTGCATTTATGTGGTTTATATGGTAAATTCCATTTTTGTGCTGACCGGTTTTTATTTGTTTATGTTCCAATGAAAAGTCCTCGGCGAATTGTATGTATGATTTATGACTGTCTGTACATATAATAGATTTTTCTTTTATACGTTTATCATAAACTCTTTCAAGATTAGCCGTGCTGATTCTTCCTTTACAATAACATTTCCGTTTCTTTCTATTGCCGATGCTACACAAACCTGCTCTTTACTAATTCCTTTTTTTTATTTCCTTTCCTCTTTTTCGTGGTTTTCTTGGCATAGTAAATGCTTTGTCTTTTTTATGATTTCCTTTAAATGACTCTGCAAAAAAAGTTTCATCCATTTCAACAACACCTTCAACTGAACCAACGCCCTGATGCAGCCTAATAGCATCTAGAATTTTATGTATCATATAAAAAGAAGTTTTTACACTCACGCCAGCTACAATAGCACATTTTCTAATTGAATAGCCTACTATCATTGCTTTAGCATATTCGAACCAAATCTCTACTGGCAACTTCGTGCTTGAAATGGCGGAATGTGTTAAAACTCCAAATTCCTATTTATCGGTATGATAAACAATTGTTAGTCCGTAATTCTTACTGTTGAACATAATAATACTTATACATCGTAATATTTTACAATTCCGAATCACTATTTAATTATAACTTAGTAATAACTAAACGGCAAACTTTAGAAACAAAAATTCATCCACAATAAAAAAACTCCTCTAATTTGAGGAGCTTTCAACGTTTTTCCATAATTTTCTATGGAGGCGGTCCGTACCAGTTTATATCCACAATCGATATTAAAAGTTATAGACATAAGGCTTAAATAATAAAAAGGCCCAATATAAAATTGGAGGACATAAATCGTCCTCCAATTTTGAGTAGGCACCCTGCCAAAAATTTTAATGTCTAACTTTATGATTTATAAAAAGCATTCAGGTTCATTCCTAAGTATACTAAAGTTATCAATTAATCCTTTAGTGATTTTGTTAAATACTTCATGATTAATAGATTTAGCTTTTACAGGGCATCTTTTAATACAACTGCAACAACGCACACACTTTGCAGAGTCTATATCTTTGAAATTATTAAAGTTAATTGCACCCATTGGACAATGCTTTGCACAGATGCCACAATTTATACAAGCATCACTTGTATCTGGAACTATCGGAGGAGCTGAAGTTCTCTCCTTGTAAGGAAAATTACCTTTAACCATAAGCTTAGTTAATTGTAGTATATCTTCTAAACTTTCTAATTTATTTTTGATTTCAGCCCCAAATTTTTTAGCTGTTTCTAAATCATTATTATCAGGTCTGTTGGTTCCCACTTTTGTAGTGTTTGAATGTTCTGCAATAAAGGCTCCTGCAGATACTCCAATAAAACCATTACTTTCAAAAGTATCTTTTAATTCAATAAGTGCATCGTCATAATTACGATTCCCATATACAGTGATAAAAACGGCTGGTGTATTATTCCCTTTTACATTTAAAAAATAATCATTTAAGAACTTTGGTACTCTACCGGCATATACAGGCACCCCAATTATTACTAAATCATTAGAATCAAAAGTAATTGCATCCTGCCTGTTGTTTGGTAAAGTAATATTATATTCTTTATAGTTATCACTAATTCCTTCTGCAACCCCTTTAACAACTTTTGCTGTGCCATCAGTTGCACTAAAATAAAGCACATTTAATTTCTTGTTCATAGAACCTCCACAGTAAATAAATATTTGAATTCATAACTTTATTGCTATATAATATATAATAGCTGAAATTTATTCAAGTACTGCTTTTTGGTTAATTACTAACCAAAAGGTAACTATTATTCTAATTAAGGAGCTACAATTATGGAAAAACAAAATATAAACTATCCGGTTGAACTTACTCTTGCTTTATTAGGTGATAAGTGGAAGATACTTATTCTTTGTCAGCTGTTTAAAGAAACAAAACGGTTTAATGAAATATTTCGTTCGATAAATAATATAAATCAAAAAATGCTTGCTCAACAACTCCGTTCCTTGGAAAGCGATGGATTTATTACCAGAAAAGTATATCCTGAAGTTCCACCAAGGGTTGAATATTCACTAACTGCACTTGGACGCAGTTTAAATCCTGTTATAGAAGCTATGTTTGATTGGGCTATGGAAAATAAAGAAAGCTTTACTTTTAAGTATAATATAAATATTGATCCTAATCTTAAATTACCTCATTAAAAATAGCTTTTATAAGCACAAATTGAATTTTTTTAAAAATATTAAATTGAATTAATATTTTATTATATCAATACCATATCAATTTTTAATATAGAATATATATATCTGAAAATTCAATTTTTATGTTTTTTCAATTTTATTACTAAAAGTATTAACTTATTCTCTTAATTCTTTTAAAATTCGTATAAGTTTACTTATCCGAACTAAAATTAGACATAATCATTGAATAATAAAATTTATATTCAACTAATTTTTCCATATTTTAAAATTTGTCCACAATTGATATATCAGTATATAGGCGTAAAATCACAAAATAGTTAATCCCTCATTTTGAGGGATTATATTCAATAAACTTTATTATTTATACGTTATTAAATAATTGTTAGTAAAATAAGAAGTATTCCAAAACATAATAATCCTATTACTTCAATGTTATTAAAAATAAATGGAAGTTTATTAAATTTAATTTTATATTCATATTTAGATATTTCTTTAATTAATATAAAAAAAGCAATAATAATTATTAAAACACCAGATCCAACTAATCCAGTAATATTTTTATATTCATTTTATCAGGAAAATCCACTTTCTTACATCCGTATCTGAACTGCTTTCTAATAAATGAAATTATTATATTTATCTTTATTAAGCATTATAGAGATTCCGCAAAGAAGCACCGAAATCATTAGAACTAATTTAAAATTAGTAGATGAATTCTTCGATAGATATCCAAATATATTTGAGAAAAAGCCAATAACATGTGGACCTGTTGCATATCATAAGCTCTTGATTGATATGCCTGTTAAGGATTTCTGTCAGCTTGCTGTTGACAAGAAGGGAGTAATGTTGTTACCTTCAGATATCTATGGTATGGTGATCAATATTTTAGAATGGGATACGGACATAAGGGTGTTCCTGAAAGTTTGTAAAAGTATATCCCGTTGGGTTATTAGGAGAACAAACTGCGATTACTTTAGTATTCGGTTTTATTAATGCTTCAAGTTCGTCGAAATCTACTGTCCATTTTGTTCCATCATCTTTTATATACCACTTTGAAAATTCACAGTTTGGAATTGAATTAGCCACTTCAAAAACGGACTGGTAGTTAGGGTACATAGCAATCATATGATCCCCTTCATCGAGCAATACATTCATATATCCAAAAATAGCCTCCTGAGCTCCGTGAAAAACTAACACATCATCTGCTGTCATATCATTATATAATGTGGAAATTAATCTTCTTAACTCTGGATCACCCCATGTTTCAGTATATCCCAACCATTGATTTAAATATTCTTCTTCAGCACCAGGTTCCATAGAAAGTGATTCTTTTGTTGTCATGGATTCACAATCAGATTGAGTCAGCAAATACGGTGCAGTAAATTCATACCGTCCAAAATAACATTCAAGTTTAAAATCATTAATTTTCATTTTCAATACCTCTATTTAAATTATTCTTATTAATATTAGGTTTATTCCCCTTACTATAGAGTGAATTGTATCATACAATTTTAATAGAACAAACAGCCAACTAAATAAAACAAAACCAGCCAATTGATATGTGACTATTTCAAAATTAGCAAGGAATAAAATAGGGCAAAATTAAAGAGTGCAAAATTTAGTAAAATCTCACACTCAAAAACATCTTTATTACAATAATTCTCAAACCTTGTTTTATTATAAAATTTTACACATATTATTAATTAGTTAATATTATTTGAAATGGTTAAATAATGAAAAACAAGACTATAAAAATTTTATCTAGACAAGAAATCGTCCATAATAAAAAAACTCTTCAAATTTGAAGAGTTTTTAATGCTTTTCCATATTTAGGTATGGAGGCGGACCGTACCAGTTTATATCCACAATTTATATTAAAACTTATAGACATGAAGTTTCAAAATAATAATGCACTCAATTTAAAGGCGTTATATTTAAACCGATGGTAATAACGTCTTTATATAACTGCGAAAAATACTATAACTTTGTTAAATTACGAATCAAATCAGTTAACTTTTTTATGTTATCTATAATATCTTTTTCATCTATATGTAGCTGGTTTCCCTTTAAATATAACACCAAATTTTCAATCATTTTTTAATTACGATATTGTACCAAATATATGAATAAGTTTATTAGAAATTATTTTATTCTAAATATCTTTTAATAATGCTTATAAGTATCACTGGTTTAATTTTTTCAATTTCAAAATATTATTCTTTAAGAGGACTCGTTTTAGCCCAATGTTCTAACTCTTTTGAACTAATCTCTATGCTTCCTTTACCATCTACCCACACCTTATATGGAGGTGCAAGTTCGTCTTCATATTCAGCCCAATTGATTGAGTTATATAGATGTCCTAAACGATGCATCAAATATCCAACTTGTGTATTTTCACTATTCAGGAATTTTAATGTATCCGAATCACTTAAACATAAAACAGCACTTTTTGCAAATTCATCTATCTCTCTTGCTCCAGTTTCATACTGAGTTTTATAAGCAAGTTCTGTTAGAGGATGATTTCTATTAATACATCTAAATGGTAATTGAACCGAAACATAACTATTTATTTCCCCACTAAAAGGTATCAATGGTATACATCCAATTGATAAATGAAGAGTATGTTCCCATGGGACAATTTCACAATCAAATGGTTTATTTATGTCTAATAAAATCTTTTTATCAATTAGTTTTACTGTAGACATTCCAATAATTGTATAATTTATGTTAGAAGTAATATCCCGGCCGTAGCTTTTCGAATTCCACTTAATCAAATTATCATATGGAGTAATTTTAGAATTATTTTGATCAATAAACTCAAAAGCCTTATTGTTTTCTATCGGGATGACTGTACCCAATTCTGAGATCTTTTTCCACTGAATAATATAATTTTCTGATACAATTGGTAATGAAATATTATTCCATATCGTATCTGCTTTCAACCAAGGAACCCAGAAATCATAAATTGAAGTCAATTGCCAAAACAATTCTAAATCAATCTGCTTATTAAATTTGAACAAAACTTTTTCCCACAACTTACCTTGAGCTATATTTACAATTTTTTGTATTCTTCTCCAGGACTTATCTTCTCTCCCCCGTTCTGGTGGTATTCTTGCAGGTGTAATTATTGGCTTTATCTGACCTCTAATATCTAATACAAATGATTCTTCACCTATATCTATTACATTTGCACGCCAACTCAAATGTCTACACTCTTTTTCTTTTCCAGGGCAACCACATACTAATATTCCATCAAGGCATGTTTGTCCTAAATCAGAATGGAAATAATGTTCAATCTTTTGCCCAATTGCTGACATAAGTATTGGTTTATTATATTTTTCCGGAAGCGACCATGAAGCTTCAGAATTTGAAAGAGTTAATTCTCCATTTTCATTTGTTAAAAAGCTTGCCCTTATAGAGCCATTTAAATATGGATTTACCTCAGAAAATTTTTGTTCTATGGTTGAATAATTTATTAAATTATTTATCTCCATTGCTGTTTTAGGAATTGCAATATTAGATTGAATTGCAACTGAAGACTCAATTTCACGAATACTGCAATATGCTTCTATTGGAAATTCACATGCTATTGCATACCCCCCTAACACTTCAACAAGTTGCACATTATCATTCCATTTATCCAAGTAATTAGGTTTTTTCCGTCCTTTTATTTCTATATTTGTCCCTACAGGCTGATCGTCGTTACCTTCTCGTATAACTACAATTCCGTTTAGTCCATTAATTTCAACTATTAATGGCTTCCCAATTCCTCTTTCTTGACTATAATATTTTCGTGTTTGTATTTTAATATTATCACCTATCATAAAGCAAGACATAAAGCCAATACCAAATTGAGAGCAAGGCTCAAAATCAACGTCTAATGATGAAAATGTTACTCTTTCTTTTATAAATTCTGGTGAACGATAATAACTTTTACCTACATTTGTTAAGAAACGAATTATGATATCTTCATCCATGCCAACACCATTGTCAATACAAGAGACAATCTCATAACCGTATTCATCTAAGTAATGCTTAAATATTACTTTTCCTTTAGCCCAATCAACACAAAGATCACGTTTTAATAATGCTTTATAATGTCTTAAAGCATCTAAAGAATTTTGAAGTAATTCCCTAATACATAGCGAAGGTGTTTGATATAAATTATTGGTCATAAGAAGTTTAACTACCTCATCTCTTGAAAGAGAAAACTCCAAATCATGGTATATGTAATTATTATCTTTTGCTTCAATTCTTGATCGATCAACTGTTAATGGTAATTTTATATTCGAATTTAACTTATATGATGGAAACATACGAAATAAAGCATTAGCACTTGACAGCTCATCATCTATCCAATCCATAAACTGCCTTGCCACACGCTCATATATAGGATGCTCACATTTCATAGTAAATCTTATTAAGTCACTTTGAATAATCCAACCATCAACTGACCTATGCTTAGCCCATTCAAGGAAACTAATATCATTTTTAAAGTGTATAGTTCGATATAATGTATCTGGTGTACGGTCACGATCAAAATCTAATATATCTGCAAGTCTAAGGATTACAGCTAAAAATGGCATATTAACCAAGTAATTTCCAACAGATTCATCAAAATTAAATCCATTTAAGGCTGTTAGATACGTTGTAGGTAAAGTATGAGATAAGCAAAGTAATGCTGTTAAATTATAAAGATTCACTCCCGAAACAACCCATCGCTTATCATCATGATAATTATTTCTAATATAGTTTGCTGATCTATCACCATGTTTTATTCTTATATAATCCGTTAACAAGGCATCCAGCATTTCATTTTCTGCTTGTCTGATTTTTTCTTTTTCTGTAATACTTAAACTATTATCTAATAAAAGTTTTCTTATTTCAATCAAGTTCGGATGTTCAACAATCCAGTTATTCTTAAATAATTGAAAATCCGGATTGACATTTAAACATTTAATCTCTTCATTATCTAATATCATACCTTGATCGTGAAAAAAAGCTGATAAAATTAACAATGCTACTTCTACCGGATTTAATTCTTCGATAATCTTTTCAGATATCAATTGCGCCATTAACTCTGTAACTCGTAATAAGTGAACTTCATCATGAAGAGTATATTGATTATGAAGTGAGGGAAAACTTTTCATTCGATTAGATGCCTCTTCACAAATGCTAATAAGATTTGAAGCTAAAATTTTAGCAACTAATCCATCTTTATCAGTATAATAAGTATTTAAATGTTTCCATAGCGTAGTATCTTGAATAGAATTCAAGTAAAGAACAGGAGCCATAAAGTAATACTTCCTTCCATATATAATCATTGTATTTTAATTATTTTTTATCACAACATATCATGTAACATAAAGTATTAATCTTATATATATGTGTCTACTATACCCAAAGTATAAGAATTATCAAGCATTAAGTCGAAGTCAAAACACCCCTTTTGTTAGCGTTTTATTTCTTTACAGTATAATTTGTAAAATTTTCAATCTTATATATAATATTTGGTTTATCATGAATATTAATTATAGAAAATTCTTTAGTAATATATTTATTTATTTTATCAACTTTACTACAAATTAAAAAATCCCCATATTTACAGAGTGCAATAGTATCTGGTTTATTGGATATTGTAATAAAATCCTGTTTGTTCATAGCGTTTGCTACACCAGTATTATAAGAAAAATTAAAAGCTATAATTAAAGTTATTACAAGCAGCATACCACTTCTACCTATTAATTTATAAAGAATTGAAGATATATCTATTATTTCCCTTTCCATTTTTGCCTGTGCTTCAAGTTTTTCTCTATATGTCAATTTACTTCGTTGAGTTAATAACGGTAATACAAAAGTTAAAAGTACAACAAAAACAAAAATAAATACTGATGGTAAGGCAATCTTCCAATTACTTCTTCCATATATAGCTGCTGTCATGATACAAATCAAAGCCATTGGTATATGCGATTTTATTTCTCGTACTATATAATTATCAACTCCATGAAAAAGTATTATCAATAAATTTATAAAGAAAAATAAAAAAACAATTACACTCCATGATCCTCCTAAAATCAAAAGAAATTTTGAAATATCAATTGAAATAAACTCAATCGGTATTCCAAAATATCTTGTATATCCAATTTCGTATACATATTGAAGTAAATATGCTATTATAGGGCTTATAAATACTATAATAGAATCAGACAATGATTCTATCCTTTTTACTTTAATATTATCATCCATTTCAACAACCTTTATAATATTATTCTATCGAATGATTTATTGCATGTAGATTTAACACATTAATTTTGTCATACAGTAAATGTAAATATTACCATCTATTTCTTAATTATAGCACTAAACAAACATATATTCAATAATGTAAAAGACAAATTATATATTCCAATAATCGGGCGCTGTTTATATATGTTGCAATTTAATCATTTCACGTACAATGTTGAAATTTTAGCCGTAAATATTACGAACTACATTTAGCATGTAGAACGATAAAATTGAGCACTCCTCCGCAACAGTTGAGCAACGATAATTTTGCTCTGTTTTATAGTTTATTTTAATGATTATCAAGTTTTGCAATCTATATCTGCAATACTATAATAAACTGAATCTAAGCCTCCGGCTTATTGGTGCTTTGCCCCAAGCCCTAAGGTTTATCGCTTTGGTTTTCCAAAGGTGACATAGCTGAACTTGCTCAATATAATGCGGTAACATTTCAATCGAAACGGAAACAATGCTCAACCATGAACGGTTTGGGTGCTCAATTTAAACGGTATATACAGCCGTTTTCTCTTCGAGAACATACTATACTTTTATGGTATATTTTTCGCTATAATACATTTGTATACAATCTATAGTGTTTTTCCATCAGCACCCTAAAAAAATCGTCCACAATTAAAAAACTCTTCAAATATGATAACGGGTTTACTTTAAGGGTGCAAACAACAAAATTATAAATGTTTTTGAGTGCAAAATTACAATAAGTTTTGCACTCTTTAATTTTGTCTAAATTTCAATATTTACGTTGCCTTTAAATATAAAATACATTGATTTTTGCATAGGTTTTTACATACGAAAAAACAGTTGTAATAAATTTATTACATGTGCAAAATTGATTGTAAAAATGACTGCAAAAATATGTGTAAATAGTTATGTAAAAATTCGACTTAAACTTTATTTCTGTTGAAAATAAACATAAGTGTTTTGGAAAAATTTACAATTCATGTTATAATATTAATATAGTATCAGTTCGCATAAGTAAAATTTTACGTCAGAAAGTGGAATATTGAGAATTGGGTGATATGAATGATTAAAACAGGTATATATTTCTGGTTTGGATACCAAATAGACAATAAAGAAAGATTTAAATTAATAAAGGAAGCTGGTTTTGATTATGTATTTATTTGGTGGGGAGATGAATTTATTGATTGTGATGGAGATAAAATTCTTTTACCAAGAATGGCAAGAGCTGTAGGGTTAGAAGTAGAGAATATACATGCACCATTTGAAAAAACTAATTTTATTTGGGCGGAAAATATAAATGCTGAAGATATTGTTAAGAGGTATTCTCAATGTATTTTAGATTGCTATCACCATAACATTCCTACTGTAGTAATTCATCTTACAAATGGAGATTCACCACCACCTCCAACGTTACTTGGCTTAGATAGGATTAAATATCTTGTTGAATTAGCAGAACAGTATGGTGTAAATATTGCATTCGAGAATTTGGAAAAACCTGAATATCTCCAATTTGTATTTTCAAATATTCAGTCAAGACGACTTGGATTTTGCTATGATAGTGGACATGAAAACTGTTATTCAAAAGAGATGGATTTGTTAGGTATGTATGGAGATAAACTAATGGCTTTACATTTACATGATAATGATGGGACTAATGACCAACACAGAATTCCAGGTGAGGGCACAATAAACTGGGCTTCTGTTGCACGAAAAATTAAATCAACGAGGTATTCTGGTACTATTTCGCTTGAAGTAACTAATGAGTTTTCAAAGCAATATTCTGGAATCTCTGCGTATCAATTTTTAACGGAAGCAAACAAAAAAGTTAATAATATATTTTTATAAAAAGGACAACTATATCTTGTGACGCAATGTTAGAATTATGCGAAACAAAATTACGCAAAAAAGCATGCAATTCAATAAAAATTACATGCTTTTTTTGTTGCAAATATTATTAAAAAACTCGTTGCAAAAGTGACTGTAAAAATCGATTTTGCACCTCTGAAGTAAACCCGTTACAAATATGAGGAGTTTTTAATGTTTTCAGGTTTTAGTATGAAGACAGCCCTTGATATTTCAGTTTATAGACATATAGCCAAATTAATAATACATCTATTTAATGATATAGTCATACTTATCATTCAAGTTTTAGAAACTAAATTTAAGCAAAAAAACACATGCAAAATGATATATATACTTTTTCAACTTAAAACCTAACAATTTTAAAAGTTTTCGCTTTTAAATATGTTATAAACCCTCTAATTTTAATTGTAATCCTGAGAAAAGATAATCATAATTATCAGATTGCTTTCTGCCTTCGAGAGTTTTAGTAACTAACAATAGTTTATTATTAGGCAACAATTTTTGATCTAAAACATAATTTACTTTAAATAATCCAAGTAAACTTGCAGGTATATTAAAACCAGGACATATAAATTGAATATTATTTACTTCAAGTAGCTGCATTAATGGCTCATATAGATACGTTGCACCGCTTGAACCAAAGGGATTGTCACATAAGATTACTTTTCTTGTATCATTGGAATTTCTATTGTACAACTTCCTAATATATGAAATTAAGCAAATTGCAATCATTAAGTAGGTAGTATTAATTTGGCCGGTTGACCCAACAATTTCTTTCCATTTCTGAGGTCTGCTATTATCTGCTAAGTCCTCGAACTTATACACATCAATATCCCATCTTCTTAATTCATTAAAACTTTTACTAAATAGATTTGAGAGAGATAACTTTTCTTTTAGATACTTTTCTTTATCTTCATTTTTTTCATAGCTCTCAATCTCCTCTATAAGTTTATCTATATAGTCGCTTAAACATTGTTTTCTATATTCTGGTTCAGGAACATTATTTGTATTTAATCTTATAATTTCCTTTTGATTACCTTTAATATCAATTTTCGATAATATAGAAAACTTCTTAATGTCATTTAAAACTTCATTACATCTTTGAGAACATAATTCTACAAATTCTTCTTTCAATCTTCTTAAATCTTCTATACTTTTTTCTATTTCGCTCTTTTCTTTTTCTATAATAGCAATATAACCCTCTTCCCCTATCATAGAATTAATTTGAAACTCAACATCTTTCAATGTTTTTGGAATATTAATATCATTTAACTCAGTAGTAAAATTACTAATATTTGCAACTTTGAATTTTTCTTTTGCCTTATTAACAGTAATAATGATATTTTCGCTGATTGAATCAATATCCTTTTTATATTTTTTTATGTTACCACCGAATCCGTCAATTACATTAACATCTTCACTTAACTCATCGGTTTTAAATTTAATGTCATATGATTCTTTTTGAGTTTTAGCACTATCTAATTTTTTAGAAAAAGCGTCTATTTTTTCAGTACACTCCGCATAAGACTTTTTATACTCTTCAATTTGTTTCATTATCTTTCTGAATTCAATATTTAAGCTCTCTTCATATTTGTCCAGATCATTAATGTTGTTAAAAAGCTCATCATCATAATATGAATCACATATTTCTTTAAATTTATCCTTTAACTCATTAATACTGGCATTTAAATTATCAATATCAGCCTCAAGCTTATATTTTTTCCCTTTAATTGGCTCAATTAATTTTTCAGCTTCATCTTTTTCAATATCAAGAGCCTTCAGTTTCTCAAATGAAGTAGACGATATAGCTGCTGAGTTATCTTTATCGACCAAAAAGTCTAAAGTATATCCATGATAATTCATAACTTCAACAGCTTTTCCACATACATCTTCTTTCTGTTGCATTTGCTTAACTAAGTCGATTAATCCACCGTCTTTTTCCTGAATAGATTTTTGAATAGATTGATATTGTTCCCTTGCTTCATCTATCTTTACTTTTAAATAATCCAAATGATTTATTTCAACATTTGTTATGTTTGTATTAACATCCTGCAATAATTCTTTTAATTTAGAACTTTCGTTTTCTTTATCTCTAATTGTATCTTTCATACTTACTAAAGATTTGTCATTTATTTTATATTCTTCATTCTTTTTGGTTAGGATGTTATTTAATTTTTCTTCTTTTTCCTCAAGAGTTTCAAATTTTGGTATTTCAACAGATAACTCATTATCAAGTTTTATAAAACTATCAAGAGCAATAACTATTTCCCTTTCATCTATTATTTGTAGTCTTAATTTATCTAAAGCTTCTTTCTTTGACTGATGCAATGAAATTAAATTCTTTATTTTTTCTTCAAGCAAACTTATATTTTCTTTTACTTTTGTGATTTCAGATTTAATTTGAGCTATCTCATCATTTATAGTTTTCTCGAAATCTTCAACATAAGAAAATTCAAATCTTGTAGCTATTTTCAAATGACCATCCAATACTGAAATAGAAGTTTTCAGTATATTTTCTTCATTTCTTCTTTCTTCTAATTCTTTTTTCTTTTTCTCTATTTCTCTTTTTATTAGATCTTCATCAATAAATAAATCAACTGGTTTTGTAGAAAATTGTACTGAACTAAGATTTAATTTGTCTCGACTTCTAACCGTGGAACGACTAATTACTGGAACTGCTAAATCACCAAAAGACAATCTTAAATCATTATTGTTGCTAAAATCATCAAAATGTTCATCTGATAATATTATTGAATAAGGAACCAAGATATTTTTTTCAAGGATGTCCTTTTTATCATCCGACTCAAGTCCCTCAATATCATCAATACCTAACTGAGCAGAGCTATATATTTTACTCATCCTATCAAAAACATAGCGTAACTCTTGATGAACACCTAAAGGCTTCTGTTCATTAAGATTTTTAATCAAGGAAGAAAGTGCGTTACACTCATCTTCTTTCTTTTGCTTTTCAATCTTTAATTTGTCGATTTCTTTTGTTATTACAACACTAAGTTTTGATTGATATGGGACATCATAATCAGCAGCTATCTCTAAATATTTAGCTTTCTGGTTACTATATGCTTCAAGATTGGAAGCCTTTTGAGACAAACTATCATTTAAACGGCTATAGCTTTCCTCAGCATTTTGCTTATCATTTTCACGTTGAGTCCTCTCTATAGGTAGTTTAAACTGCACTTCTTGATTTAGATAATCCTCTTCATTTTCAAGCTTTGCAAGTCGCTCTTTACTTCTAACAAATGAATCTTCAGAAAAGTCCATTACACCTAAGCTTAAAAGCTTAGTTTTTAATTCTTCTATTGTCTTTTCCTTCTTATCGATTGTTTCTCCTAAAACATCAATATTCGCTTTCAAATCAGAATGCTCTTTCCCCAATGCTTCTTTTTCATCATAAAGGGAACTTTGCTTTTCAACCAATAAGTCTCTATCATTTTTAAGTTCACTTACTTTATCTTCGATATCATATATTTGTTTATTGATATGATGTCTATATATAGTGCCATAATGATTTCTTTGTTTTTTTAAATCAGTTACATTTTCTTCTCTTTTCTCTTTTAAAAGTTCAAGTTCCTTATATTCTGATTTAGCCTTTTTATATTCAATATATGCATTACCGGAATTTGCAAACTTTATAGATTCTTCTATTTTCTCTTTTTTTGCTATTTCAATGTTTAATTCATTTGTACGTTCTTTTAATTCTTCATTCTTTTCATCAACTATTATTAATTTCTTCTTAATTACTACAGACAGCTGTTTCTTTTCTGTATCCTTTCTATTTTGGTCGAGAGTTATTAATTCTGTTTTATATAACTCCTTATATTCTTCAAGTTCGTCAACTTGAGCAATTAAATAATTAATTACCATACATAATTTTTCTTCTAAATCGTTTTTGTTTTTAAATACAGTCTTTAACCGTTCTTCTATACTTACAAGTTCTGTTATTACTTTAATCATGTAATCATACTCGGCAAGAATACTTCTCTTTGTTGTCAGTTCTTTTAATTGATCTTTCATATCCAACAATGTATTAGCAAGCTTTTCTTTATCCTGATAATCCTTATTATGCTTCCACATATAACTTTTTTCAATTATTTCAGGAATTATGAACTTTAAAATAAACGCATCTGCAGTTTTGTAGTTTTTAAAGAACCCTTCTATTGGATTACCTTCTCCGGCATTTATTTGCCTAAGCATGCTCCATTCTGTATCAATAATATTATACTGAGCGAGGCTTTTTTTATAAGAAGTTAGGTCATTCGCTTCATTTGGACCATATATTTCAACACTAATATTTTTAAGTCCAATTTCTTTCTTAAATTTTTGAAGATTAGTTTTTAATCCTTCATAGTTTATTATAGTCTTTTCGTTTGCTTCATTTTCTTTACGTAAAGGAATATGTACTGCATCATACTCATGAGGAGAGTTATATGATATCAAGTAATTGAAATAGTCCATTGAAGCACTTTTATCAATACCATCATCTTCTTGATTTTCAGTATATTTATCTTCGCCGTTTTTCTTCTTCGCACAAAATCCTGTCAATAGATACTTGCTTGGATAACCTTCATCCAACTCCCATTCAACTACAACATGAGCTGCTTTAGTTGCATTGGAACCTTTAAATACTTTTTTAAAAGGATTCTTAGCAACCAAATATGAATTAGGAATGATTGTCTGTAATGCACAAAGTAAGATAAACGACTTACCTAATCCGTTTATAGCTTCATAAGTTGAATTTAAACCTTCAAAATCAAGCAACAAGTTATCCGCTATATTATTACCATCATTATAAGTAATTCCACAAATTCTAATTTTTCTAATAGCTGGCATTATCCAATCTCCTTATTCATTTATTAAGCTGTTTAATTCAGCTTTATTTTCTCTGTCTGAAAAGTAATTTTCCACTATAACTCTAAATCTTGAAGTTGGCGAATATGTTCTTTCTTCTACATTTTTTCTTAACAACCCTTCATCATTAAAAAAATTAAGCACCTTATTTATAAAACCTATTTTAGTTGAAGTATTGTTCTGCTCATGAATATCTTCTTCCTTGGACTTAATACTAATATCAGGAAGGACATTCCACACCGTATACATATAAGCAAAACCCTCCTCTTTCTTTTCATCATATTCTTTGTCTTCAGCCATAGATTTCAATTTATCATTCACAGCTTTAAGTAAATCTGTGTTAATAATATACAATTTTAAGGTATTAGCGGAACTGTCTTTATAACATGTAAGCATTAGCACATACATTATAAAATAACAAATATATAACTCTTTATTGTCCGTAATTTTTAATACACTTCTAAGTTTTTGGTTTGTATATCCGAATGTAATATTATCCTTTTTTACGGAAAGATATATGGCATCTCCTGAGTTAAAAAGATAAAAACCCAAACCATCAAGCATAGATTCTAAAGCTAATCTTATTTCCATATCATTTAAGTAATACCCATAAAGCAATGAATCATTTACCTCTGTCAATTGTCTTTTCCTAAGTAGAATACTAAACATTTCTGCAGCTATTTTAATTTTCTCACTGTTCATCTAAGCTCATTCTCCTTATTGTATAGTTAGTAATATTAGATTCTTGCCCTTCCTGATCATTAATCAATATTAACTCTTCGCCATTTTCTTTTGAGTAAAGCTCTAATATAGTTTTCTGTAAAGGTGCATATTCTTTTTTGTTTTTAACAACCTGTGCTACTAATGGTTCAAATTTTAATTGTTTTTCATTTGCATAATTAAGGTACTCACGAACATATTTATTTAAATCATGAAATCTCATTAATGACGCAACACATTTATTGTTGCTGGCCTGAAATGTCGCATAACTATAAAACTGAAAAAGAAAAGTATGAAAGTCTGGATTGTATAAGATTTCTAAATATTCTTTATCTTTTAAATAATCAACAAAATCTTTGATTGTTATCTCTTCTTTTGTTATTAAATAATCGAAAAGTACATTAAGAAACAATGTGTAATTAGCTATTACTCTTTTTTCGATTACATGAGTGAATCCAACATAATCTTCTCCATCTCCCTCATACATTGTGTGGTACTCTTCACTAATTCGTTTTTTCTCTTTAATCAATTCCATGTCTTCGATTTTCTCTTCTGAAAAAGTCAATTCGAAGTTTGTAGACAGCAACGGAAGTATAGCTTGTTCAAGTAATAAAGCATTATCATTTCTCGAAACACCCTGTAGATAGGTTTCAAAATCAAATTTTTCTTTAAAAGAGTTAGCTCTTTTTCCTAATAAAATTTCTTCTTTTTGTCTTCCAAGTTCAACAGTTTGGTTTATCAATAAATTATGAATTTCAATAGTAGCCTTTAATTCATCACCAATTTCCTGCAATTTAAATTGTGCGAGCTTTTGTTGATTTGTCATTGTATCCGGAGCTATTTCATTTAAATGTATTAGTAGGCCATTTATAGTGGTTTCTGTAGCTTGAAACAAATCCTTCTCTTCATCACATTTTGTTAATATTGATACTTTATAACTTTCGTACATGGGCAAAGCCTTGATCCCGTTAGTTATTAAAGCTTCAACTATATCTCGCTTTCTTAAAATAAGCTTTCTAACCTCTGCGTTTACGTTTATAATTTGATTTAAAGCACTTGAGTAGTCATTATTCTCAATCATTTTTTTAAGCAATAAAAGATGTATGGTTACTTTTGATTCTTCTGAGAATTCTTTAGTCTGTAAATAAAAATCAATGCCTTCTGTCGTTATACTGTAACAGTTTTTATCTACAGCCTCATTATATGAAAATGTTATATATCTTACATAATGTTCTTCCATTTTCTGTTTTTCTACATTTAATACATCATAAATAAATGGAGAACCATCATTTTGCATTTTATTTAATACATAATCTGTAAAATCTCTAATTTCTTCAATTTCCCATGTCTTATTAAAAATGACCTTTGTATATTTCAATAAGAAATCTTGAATGTCGCTATATATTATATTCTTTTGCTTAATTTCTACTTCATAAAGCAGGTAACCCAACAATCCTAACACTATACTGCACATATCAATATCAGGATATTTTTTGTTAGAACGTTTCAACATGAAATATGGATCATACTTTTTAAGGTTAATCATGCGCAAATGAATTTCTGATGCGATTTTATCTACAATTTCATTTTTATTGTCCATCATAAGATGTCCACCTTTCTTTTAAAATTGAATAATTTAGAGCCTCTTGAGGAATATAAGTTTGTTTTTCTATCATATCTCTAATAACAGTTTTGTGGTTAGCTTCATGAAACATTTCAAGTATTTCGTTTAATTCTTCATCTTTCAATTTCTCTTGAAACTCACCTCTATTTGGCAGCTTGTCTTTATCCATAGTAGAATCTATCATCATTTCATAAGCTTTTTTCAATAATTTAAAGTTTAATTGTGGGAATCCCTTTTTTAATCTTAGAAAAAAACAAAGGCCAGAAGAATCAATATCTCCAAAATACAAGATTTCATCATAACCTGTGATTTCATATTGCTCATAAGTTTTAAAACCTCCAGTAATTTTATTTCCATGTCCGTAAATAAGCATATCAATATCAGAAATTATTTTATCTTTAAATATGATTTTTTGAAAAGTCCAAAAAGTATCTAAGTTTTCTATAATTAATATTTTTCTTGCAGGTTTAGAATAAAATGAGCTGCTTAATATAACGAGTAAAGGGTCATAATTGCTTTTACAATGCAAATCTACTTCGTTTATACCAATCGTATTTAATATATCTAATTTTTCCGAGAACTTATCCTGGTCTTTTAATAATTTTTCATCTCCAAAAAGTTCATAGCTCCTTTCATTTATGCTTATAAATTCATTTGGTTTATCCTTGTGCTCCCTGAGATAATTGCTAATTATCTTTATATATTTGCGATATTTTACGTATAAATCAGGTTTTTTAAATACTGGCTTTTCAAAATTCATTCCGTACAATAAATTAATTTCTTTTATATATTCCATAGGCATTTCTTTACAGTCCGGCTTCATAATATTGTATTTAAGTGGAAGCTTATAATAATTATCAACTTTATTATTTTTCATTTTGCCAGTTTTTTTATCTTTTCCTTGAGGAATAATAATTTCATTTTCAATAAGGTTATTAACAATATCAATAAATTCATTATATTTAAATCCAGTAAATTCTTTTAATTTTTCGATATTGCCTCCGGATATAATAAACTTCAAATTATCAAGATTTATTGTTTTATTATCATAATTTATAATATCGTTTTTAATTTTTTCTAATCTCATAACGATTTCCTTCCTGCTTATCATATACTTAGTTTACCTAATTATACCATATTTATTATATACTGCTATAAATTAAAAGTATTATCACAATAATTTGTACCATTTGAACAAAAACAAATGTATTTTTGAAATATGAAACTCTTACAATAAACCAAAAATATGATATAATGAAATTAAAGATTAAGGTATTAAATAATAAAAGAAAGGATGTTTGCTTAGTGCAAGAAGTCTTACTAAATATAAAGGAACTATGCAAAGAAAGCTCTATAATATGGAGTCAACATGTTTTGCTACAAGATGCTTGCAAAGGGTATAAAAACTGCCGAAATTGAAAATTGTATTTTAAGCGGCGAGATAATTGAAGAATATCCGGATGATTATCCTTATTGTAGTTATTTAATATTAGGATTAAAAATAAATAATCAATTTTTACTCTATGATTGTTGAATTGGATATAATAAGTTTTGGATAATAACTGTATACTTTCCAAGTATAAATAAATGGGAACCTGGCTAAAAAAAGAAAGGAGCAATAAATATGAAGTGTTTTTTGTGCAAAGGTGATAAGATAAATAAAAATACTAACTACTTTTTGAATTTAGACGGAAGTATTATAATTATAAAAAATGTTCCTTCTTTAGTTTGTGATCAATGTGGAGAAGTATTTTACGAAAATGAAGTAATGAAACGAATCGAAAAAATTATAGACTTATTTAAAAATGCTTTAACCGAAATTGCTATTGTTAATTACGACGACAAAGTAGCATAATATTTAAATTGCGATAATATAGATGTCACAACACCCTGAGTGTGTGAAAGAATCTCTGTAAAATGACTTTCTATGATAAATTTCTAAACATACATGATAAAAATTAGATCAGATATGCTTAGAAACAGTATAAATAATGTTAAATTGTATGTCAACAACACCCTTGAAATGGGTGTTGTTTTTTGATTAGTGAGCTATTTAAGTCTGCCTTCAAACATTATTGAGAGCTCACCGTAGACTTTACCCTAATTTCTAAGAGGCATACTCTACTTTTTAGTAGCATCAAAAGTTGCCAGGTATAAAGCCTTCAAGAGAGCTGTATCAATTAAAAATATGCTTCTCTGGTGGTTTAGCCTTCAGTATGTACTATTCATTTCTATGCGTTGGTTTTGTAAATCACCTTTCTGACATCAGCTAAAAATTTAAAAATATGATAAATTTTCATACTACCTACGTTATTTACTATTATAAGTATAAAAATTTCTAACAATTACATCTTTTCTTCATTTATTATTTTAGGTTCATCAGCATAAACTCCTAAATAACATCCTTGATCAAAAACTGTTTGCACGACAGTTAGCCAGAAGTCTTTAATAGCAACTTCATTATCATTAATTCCTGTAAAATTTTTATAGCATTGTAAAAAAGGTGTTTTGTCTTTCATTTTATCAGTAGGAGTATTAATATTTTGAAGTGATACATACAAGTATTCACCGTATTGTTCATTTGTAATCAACACCTTACCAAATGAGCAATTCGTCAAATCGTTTTCATATTTTTTGCATGGGAAGAAACTATACATTCCATTTATAGGGTTATCTATCGTAGCTCCTTTATATATTATAAATGTTTTTTCATCATTCTGGACATAAAAATTTCCAGTTCTTTTATTTTTTCTTTCAAATATTTTTTTAAGTACAACATTCTTAAAACATTCATACTTTTTGTCAGAAAACGTGCTAAAGTCTGGATTATCTTTTATATTTATTACAGTAACCTTTTCGTCCACAACAAAAACAGTATCTAATTCCATATACTTATTTTCGTTTGTGACTCTACCTGTTGTTCCAAATAAAACTATGTCACCTTTATTTAAATTTTTCATTACTTTTCTATATTGTTTACAATTAGTATAGAAAAAATTATCTCCAAAAACATAAGGATCTGTATTTTGCAGATATTCTCCAGATTCTTTTTTTAAATATTCAACAGTATGTAAATAATGTGGTTTATTACTATTTCTTATTTCCTCAACTTCACTCTTAGCACTTTTTAAATTCTTATTTTGTATAACGTTAAAAGAAGTAGCTGGTTCCCATTCACCCCAAAAAACTATATCTCCTGAATATGTATCTTCGTCTAATTTTGATATATATTTTCCCTTTGCTTTTATAAATTTTCTGTGATGATCACCATCATTCCAAGGCATATATTGATTATTAATAACTCTATCAAAATCATAGGTCGGACAATCTTTATCTTTCAAATTATTTTTGTCCAAATGTTCAGTTCCTGTATGACCAAACAGCACAATTTTAGGAATCGTATTATCCATATTAGGCCTCCATCCTATCTAATGAATTTTTTATAAAATCATATGTCATTGCACCAAATGGAGTACCTCGCATATTTCTACCATTAATTAAGTAAATATCATTATATTTATATTTTCTAATAAAACCGCCATTGTCATTTTCAATATTTTTTATGCAATCTTTTTTAGCGTTAATATTAAAATATTTATCTAAGTTATTTTCGCTTAAGGAAGATAAAATGATATCTGGATTTAAGTAATCAATAAAATCATTAAGAATATTTTTAAAATCAATTAGCAATTGGTTTTGAATATTTTCAGATAACTTTCCCCATTTATTAAAAGTTGAAAGTGGACAAAGATCTGTATGTATTGCATAATTTGAATATTTACCGCTTTGAATTACTTCACCATAACTTGAATTAATACAATTTAACGGTGTTTCCATTCTGTAAAACCAACTATATGGCTCGTCTTTGAAATAATTGTTTAATGTTCTAATAAAAACGTTCTTATCTACTATATTTAACTTGTCCTTAGTATAAATGTCTTGTCCCTTTTTAAATCTAATAAAATTATAATTATCTGTTTTTTTTAATCTAAACTCATCATTTGAAGGATTAATTGCTAAAGTGATTACCTTTTTAGAGCTTTCGTTCTGATACTTATTCAGATCACCGAACCAGAAAACAGGTATGCATGGATTAACTATCGGTGAGTTTTGCATATCTCTGTATTTGACGTAATAATCCCAGCACTTATCTATTAAAATGCTTAATTGATTGTCCAATTATTTAACACCTCCAATGTTACAATTCTTGTTTAACTAATTTCATTATTTTTTTATACTTGATTATTAAAAGATTCCCAATCGCTACATGATGATCCTTCACCCATATCGACACCTCTAAAACCACCTTTTGGCGCAGCACATTTACCATGTCCAATTAAAGATTCAAAAAAATAAGCCATAAAATCAACATCTCTTTTACCAAGCCAATATCTGCAGCTTGCACAAACCTTTTGATCACAACTCCAACTTGACATATGTTTTCCCCCTTAGATAAATTATTTATGTGATTGACTAATAAAATAGTTGCGAATAATATAAAATTTCCTTTATTATACTATTACAAGTATATAATTTTAGACTACTAATTTCTATAAGTTCTCCTCTTCTTCTAAGGAATCTTCCTCATATGGAATATGCAAAATATCATCTCTTTCATCAATACAATTCATAGTCCTACAATCAAAACATATTCCATCCATTGTTTCTTCCGGTTCAAATGCTTCTCCACATAAGTTACAAATAATCATATTATTTGCATATTCAAACTCGATACACTTTGGGCATAAAGATTTTGACAAAAGATTATCATCATTTTTAACGATAAATGATTCACCGCATCGAATACATTTTGGCATAAAAAATCCTCCATTTTTATATCATATATTTTTAATTTATTTGTAAAGTACAAGTTTATGAATAAAAATTATTATCTTTGAAATAAAAGGAACTAATATATTTTCATTAAAAAACTATCCCTTTTTAAACGGTTTGATATTGATATGGCTGGAATATTTATTAATTTAATAATAGTCATTATTGCAATTTTATATTTAAATATATTTAACTCTATATTATTTACATATTTTTTATTAGAAATCCTAAGATCTTATAGTGATAAAGAAGCTATATTAGGAAGTGTTCCATATTATAAAAATATAGATATTGCTATGATAGCATTCATATTGATTAATTCAGCTATTTTTGTTGAAAATATTTTACCATTTCCACATCTTGATGGTGGAAAATTACTTCATAATATTAAAGAAAGAGTAATTTATAATAAGAAATATTCAAGTAGTAGATAAAATAAGATTACTCTACATCTAAAATCAAAACTCCTCAAATTTGAGGAGTTTTGATTTTTTCCATATTTTGGTGTATAAGTGGACCATACCAGTTTATATCCACAATTGATATTTCTTTTTATTAGCATAAAACAAAAAACTAATATTTTTATAGGGTGAAACTATAATTCATATAAAACAATATTTTCTCCTTATTATATTAAAAAATATTCTATTTAATAAGAGAATTGCCCGCATATCGTCAATAAATGGATATGCTATCAATAACATTAAGTCCAAGATCTATAAATAGAGTTTCCAGCGCTTACGGAAACATCATATAGTTTATTACTCATATTAAGAATTAATTCCTTTAGCTCCATTTTATTAGCCCAATCTTTAGGTAATGCTTTTATACCATAACAAGCACCAAGAATATTTCCACAAATAGATCCTGTGGAGTCACTGTCACCGTCATGATTTACAGACATTATCAATGATTTTATAAAGTCTTTTTCCTTCAGTGAACAATATAAAGCAATTGCTAAAGCTTCTTCTGCAACCCATCCCTCACCAAGTTTTGATATTGCGATATTTGTTTTTTCATTACTATTAGATAAATCAATGGCCTTCATAATTGCATTTAATGTTTCTTCATGATTTGAATAAGTTTTTAAAACTCTAATCGAGTTTAAAGTTCCATCTATTATATTATTACAATTTACAAGTTCTGCTATAATTGAAGCAAATACACCAGCTGCAAGATATCCTGTAGGGTGACCATGAGTAAGTGCAGCAGCTTCAGCACCAACGCTAAATGCATATTCCGTATCATTATGAAAAAATAATCCTATAGGAGCTACACGCATAACTCCACCACAACCCTTACTATCATTAATTGGATGTTCTATAGTTCCCATTTTATTGCTTTCAAGAGCTGATAAACAGCTGATTCCAGGTGCTCTTTGAACAAATAACTTCTTATATTGCATAATATTATCCTGTTTTCCAAAAGTCATATTTTTTTGAAAGCAGGCCCTCTTTTCTAAATTAAATTTACTATTCTGTGTATAGTACCATTGAAGATATGATTGATAAATACCATTTTCTATATATGAACCATTACCATAATCAATTATACTTTTACATGCCATCAATATTCCGTTAGCTGTAAATAAAGTCATTTGTGTGTCATCTGATATTAGTGCTTTTCCTTCTTCTTTATCAATATCTAAGTCCGATATTCCTTGGCTTCCATACTTATCGATTATTTCATCTAATAACATAAATTCTACAGCATATCCTAAAGCATCACCAATAGCACCACCAAGCAGGGAAGCTATAAACTTATCTTTCTTATTATTCAAACTCATAACCCCTTTTCTTTCATTTAGTTAAATAAATAATTCTTCATAAGTAAATTCAAAAGGCAAATCTGCAAATATATTTTTCAAAATTTCTAATGTAATCGTAACTGTAAATTTCGCTAATCTACTCAAGCTGAAATGTTGAACTATCTTCAATAGTTCAACATTCATGTCTTTTTTAATCTGATAAAACCTTAACTAAATATACTGCATCTCTTTTCAAAAGAGATACATCTGTGATCAATCGCCCGTCTACACACAGCACTCCATACCTCCTTTTTCTTTTTAGAATATAATATTTTTTCTTAATATGACTCCAATTGTCGTCTTTATCATATTTAACTTCACAAATATATGGCATTTTATCTAATTCAGGCATAACAATTATATTAAATTGTTTGTCAAATACACCCCACTTTATTCCATAATCCCACCATAAATTTTGCTTTATAGCTTGCTCTAAAGAAGGTTTAGGCAGAACTCTTTTACCGCCAAAAACTAAGTCATCATCATAATTTTTTCTCAAGTAATCATACTCAAAAGGAATTAACACTTTATTATTTTTATCAACTACACCCCATTTCCCATCCTTCGAAACTAAAAAGTTTCCTCTAAGTGAAACTATTTCAGCACCATCATACTCAACGGGAATGACTAAATCTCCATTTTTGTTTATATAGCCGTGCTTGCCTCCTGTTACTTCAAAACGACCAGCACTGTATTCATTAGCATTAGCATTCAACACAACATGAGCATATCCAAAATAAAAAGGATCTACAAAATCCCATGTTGGCTTTATTTTAATTTCTCCAGAATAAATGTCTGCAAAGCCCCATTTACCATTAACAGCTAATTGAATTAACCCTTCTTCACATTCCTCACGAGCCATAAACATTTCTTCTGGATAATATAATTTATCTCTGTTACCACATATGTAAACTTTATTGTCCTTAATGACAGCTTCTTCAAATTCATAAACCCCTGTATGATATACTTTACATTTTTGCATAAAAACGTCCTCCAATAAATCACAATTTTTCATTTCAATAACCATATACATGCATTATTATTTTTTAAATTCTTGCCAATTATTAATAAACTGTCGTCAAAAAATTCTACTATCTTATATAATTTAATATTTGTAAAAAGCTTCTGTTTGTATGCTGCACTAATTAAATTATCATACCAAGCGAACCGGTGTCCCCACAATTTTACAGATTCAAGACCAACAACAACAAATGAACTTGTTTCTTTGTCATAAACAAGATTATCACTTATTACTTGTTTTGGAGTTGTTAATTTAATTTTTAAGCTTTCATTACATTCATATTTTGATTCAACAATGGAATATTCTCCTGATATAACATGAATTTTAAAACCCTGATTAATTAAATATTCTCCATACATATTAAAACTATATAATCTACATAACCTTATATTATCATTTTTATTCTCTTTCAATGCCATGCGTTCCTGTAAACCATCTTCATACCAGTGTTTCCATAAATACATTCCATTTGTCATGTCAATACCACAAATTCCAAGGTTATCTGTAACCGGTCCAGTCATTGCCAAACGACTTGTAATCAATATATTTAATTTTTCAATGTAATACATTTCTCCATAAAAAATGACATGTTCCCATTTTTGAATCCAAAGGACTTGCCCTGACCTATCTAATAACATTCCTATATTCGAATTAACACACAATAAGTACTTATTATCTATGTTATAAAACTTCCCATTTCCAATTGATTTATCAATGGCATTTGCTACTTCAATTAAAGTCATTTTCAATTTATTCACTCCTATTTAACAGGAAAATTATTATCTGTAATTATAAATACTAAATATATTTGAATAATATTCAAGTCTGAAGAATTCTATTATTTAAACAATTCTTCGTATGTAAAACCAAAAGGTCCTTTTCCAAGGTCTTCTATCCCCCATAAATAAAGCGGTAAATTTTCTATATCACCAAATCTGCGAAGATATTTTTCAAAACGTTTAATGTATTCTTTTGCTCCATATAAATTAACCCTTCGTCCATAATCAAAATCCCATCCCCAGCCATTCACTGAATCGTCCAAATGAAATCTTTGTCCTTCATGAATGTTTATATAGTGTTTGTGTGATATATCTATTACTTTCTCGATATCTTTATGTCTTAAAGCTGCATCCCATAAATATATCTCTTTTCCGTCAGGAAATATTATTCCTCTTATGTCATTATCATTTATTGTTTTTATCATTTTAATATCTACGTCAGAAGGATTAATAAAGATTTTAAATGATTTTCCGATTTCGTCTGTTGCTTTAGTTTCAAAATAATTACATTCAATATTATTTTGTATTATACTCAAGTATAAGCCTCCTTACTTCTGTTATGATTCTACCGCAATTTGGTTAATTTGCATAAATATCAGATCTAAATATTTAATTGTCAAGGTGCAAATATTTTTCACCACAAAATACAAGATTATTTTTATTTTCAAAGCAATTAAATAGCTATTTAATATTATTATAGCACCATTAAATTTAATTTCCACCGAATCGGCACTTTGCTTAGTTTGCCAATATTCCCGTATGTAAAAAAAAGATTATTATGTAATTTAATATCATAACAATCCCTTTAGTTTTTATGTAATCAATAAATATTTAATTATGTCTTTATACCATAATTTTAATAATACTATATGGTATAAGGCTATAACTTCAAAACCTCTCCATCCTTCAATTCAATTACTTTGTCTTTATATTCCCCTATTTGTAAATTTTTAAATTGTCTACCCATCTCCGTATGAATAGGTATGATAGCTTTTTGAGGCCTTACAGTCTTTATAACTTCTGATATTGTATCAGCAGTAGCATGTCCGCTTGTATGTAAATGAATGACATTCCATTTTTTCACCATATCTGCCATTTTTATATTATATGAATTTCTTTTATCATCTAAATATCCATCCCACATTGAATAAATAAGTATTGGATTAAAGTTTCTAAACCTTTCCATTATACCTTGATAATATTCTTTTTCATTCACTATAAACAAAAATCCATATTTTTTCATATGTTCTTCCTGAGATAGATTATCTGACAAAATACGTTCTAATTCCAATTTATATAAGTTATCAAATCTGTAAACATCCGAAAATGAACCCGCATATTCTGTAAAAAGTTCACACTGCTTAACGATATACCAATTTGCAATCATTGGAATATGGTTTATTTTTGCTGCCTGATGAAAAGATGCAAGACTATCCATATTCGTTGATGAACATACTAAAAATGCATATCTGTGTTGCTTCAACAATTTTGTAGCTTCTTTCTGCATCTGTTGCTCTGTCATAACCTTTTCAGTACTGCGACTCAACATTGTTCCTTCTGAAATTAAAACATCAACTGGTCTACCATCTCTACAGACGTAGTGTTTCAATGTCGGAAAAAGTCCTTTACCTAAGCGACCATGAGTTCTAAAATCTCCTGTATGAAGAATTCTTTTTCCCTCTGCTTCTACTAAGAGCATATAGGCATCATATGCTGAATGATCAACAAAGTACGGCGTTACTTTAATATCACCAATTTGAATAGCAACATTTTTTACAAGAGGTTTTATCCGATTAGTGTCTTTTAAAATAGCAACTTCTCCATATTGCCTTAATGTTTCTCTTATGTTTATCATTATTCTTCTTGCAATATCACCAATATATATAGGAATTCCTTTTGGTATCTGATTCATTAATCCAGTATGATCACCATGGTAGTGTGTAAAAAATACTCCATCACATGATTTTTCAGTTACAAGCTTAATCATTTCAGAATCATTAGGTGTTTGGGTATTTTCTGATAATTCAGTTCCAAAATCAATCAAAATTCTATTTTGTTCAGTTGAAATTTCAGTTATGCTACCACCGATTTGACTTGTACCTCGATGGATAGTGATGGCTATTGACATATTATGCCTCCATTTTATATTATCTTAAAAAATGAATTTTATAAGTTTTTTAGCCGATATAAATAAGTATGTCTTTATTTACATCATAGACAATCCCCATACATATAATTATAGCATTAATCAAATTTAATATCTTCTATAGCATATTTTAATACATGATATTCAATTCTCTTATTAGATACATTAAGGAGTTTTATTACATTTTCAGTTATAAGTGGATGCAACACTTGAACAAGAAAAAACGCATTTAATTTATAATTTTCAATATTTTTATGTTCACCAAATTCAATATTACCATCAATTGCATCCCTAATTATTGAGGAATAGAAAAAAAGCTCTGATAATATGCCAATTTTAATATTATTATACCCCTTCAACTCAAAGATATTGAAACTTTTATTTTTTTCATCCATACCATATAAATCAATAGCACTTTTTCCTCCAGTGAATATATAATTAGATTTTTCTACTTTACCATTAAATATACCTATTGGAAACTGGTTTTTAACTTCATCTATTTCAATTCCATACTTTTTTAATTCTATTTTTAATTTGTCATTTTTTTTGAAATATTCTTCAATTTCATGTTCATTGTCTAAAGAAAATTTTTCTTCTTCCTCTGATAATTTTCTATCTCCTTCTTTATTTAAAACTAATGAACTCCACCCTTCATTTTTTACTTGCTTTTCCCAACTATTATTTTGAGTTTCTGCTTTAAACCAGTCACTATATAATTTTTCAAACTTATCAACTCGATATAAAAATCTATTAAAATGTCTCCATTCTTCTTTTGATTTATCTGTTGGCTCATCATACTTATTCCAGTTTAATGTTACAATATCAATATATTCTCCCAGATTTGCTTTAAATATTAATGCCCATCCTTCAAATGCAGAAACATCTTTCTGCATATTTGTCTTAATTCCATTTTTAATTATCATATGGAGTGTCTTAGATGTTTCATCATAATTAAAATCAATACCTTTTGTAAGCGTAATATGTTTATTTCCGCAAATATCTTTTAATTTATTCAATAAATCTTTTATTGTTATCATACTTTAAGCCTCCAATTTTAATATATATATATATATATATATTATATTAATATCCGGCAATCATCTAATTTAGGTTTTAACGAGTTCAATTTTTTTTGTCAGATTAATATTTA
>DehalE1_100007_pt1 | contig 202339 bp, 184 predicted proteins | sample DehspE1_FD_43922 | JGI IMG/M metagenome (IMG submission 43922) | reverse complement strand
TGCCCAGATAGCTCAGTCGGTAGAGCAGGAGACTGAAAATCTCCGTGTCCGTGGTTCGATTCCGCGTTTGGGCACCAAAGAAAAGGCTGTTTCATGTAGTTACTACGTGAGGCAGTTTTTTATTGCAAAAAATTAAGAACTACAAAACAATACTACATATCAACTTAACGTTGAGAATAAAAGTGGTGTACAATATAATCAATAGATAGATTTATTCATAAAAAATTGCTTTAATATTGTGACTCGATATAAAAGATATTAAAGTACTACCATTTGATCCAGTATTCATCCCTAGAAGTAAAAGCTTCTACACATATATTACCTGGTACAACTAATGATTAGAAGAAAAACAATAAATGGATTCAGAGTTATTACTAAAGGAAAATGGTTTATGACATGCGCTTTAATATAAAAGCTTATTAATGGTTATGTGTGAGGCAGTTTTCAGTATAGAACGGTAGGCCCATTATATGTATAGATTTACAGTATGAAGCAACATAGTAGGCTAAAACTCAATAAGGGCAAGTTAAAAGCATATTCAAGGGGGGCATTTTTATCGCACAACTAGCCCAATAAATTAGCCAATACTGATTATTAAGTATAATGGACTTGTAATATGAATTTCAGTATAATCTGAATAAGTTTAAGTTGAAAAGAGACTGTATTTTGCGTTTAAAACAGTTCACTTTTATGTTTGAGCGATTAGATGATTTTATAAAGAATGAGAGGTAAGAGCTGTTTTGAAGGAGTTAGAGATAATTAGTTTGAAAAACAGTATTATTCACGAAAATAAGACAATGCGAATTATATTAACAATAAAAAATACATCGTTAAGTGGCTAAACGATGTATTTTTTATTATTTAATTATTTTAACCGAACAGAGAGAGAAGAATTCCTGCTGCCACAGCTGAGCCTATTACTCCTGCTACATTTGGTCCCATTGCATGCATGAGAAGGAAGTTTGAAGGATTTGCTTTTTGACCTTCAACCTGTGATACACGGGCTGCCATAGGTACTGCTGAAACTCCTGCAGATCCTATTAAAGGATTAACCTTGCCACCTGAAAGTACACACATTAGCTTTCCTATTAAAAGTCCGCCAACTGTGCTGAATGCAAATGCTGTAAGACCAAGTGCTATTATTTTTAATGTTTCAGGTTTTAAAAATTGTTCTCCTGCTGCAGTTGCTCCAACTGTCAATCCAAGGAAAATTGTAACTATGTTAACCATTGCATTTTGTGCAGTGTCTGAAAGTCTATCAACAACTCCTGATTCTTTGAAAAGATTTCCAAGCATTAGCATTCCAAGAAGAGGAGCTACTGAAGGAAGCAAAAGAACGCAGAATATTGTTACACATATTGGGAAACAAACTTTTTCAAGCTTGGACACTTCACGAAGCTGTTCCATTTTAATTTCTCTTTCCTTCTTAGTAGTAAGTGCTCTCATAATCGGAGGCTGAATAAGAGGAATAAGAGCCATGTATGAATAAGCAGCTATGGCAATAGGAGCCAATAAGTGGGGAGCAAGTCTTGAAGTAAGATAAATAGCTGTAGGACCGTCCGCTCCTCCTATAATACCAATTGATGATGCTTCCGCCGGTGTGAATCCAAGCACTCCAGCTATGATGAAAGCAATGCTTATGCCAAGCTGTGCACCAGCACCCATGAATAAACTGCTCGGTCTTGCTATTAATGGACCAAAGTCAGTCATGGCACCTATGCCAAGAAATATTAGTGAAGGATAAATTCCTTTTTTTACTCCAAAGTACAAATAGTATAACAACCCGCCAGCTTCAGATGCACTTGGAGGTGCAGCCATTAAATCTGCTAACGGCATGTTTGCAAGCAGTACGCCGAAAGCTATCGGCAAAAGCAGAAGAGGTTCGAACTTTTTTACTATGGCAAGGTATATAAGGACGCAAGATACTGCTATCATAACAACGGACTGCCATGTAAGTGCTGCGAAACCTGAGTCTGCAAGTAGTTTTATAATTGATTCAATAAACATTTTTTCCCCCTTACTGAATTACCATCAGGATGTCATTTGTTGATACGCTTGAACCCTTTGAAACCATAATCTGTGAAACAACACCATCAATTGTAGAGAAAATTTCATTCTCCATTTTCATTGCTTCAAGTATGAAAAGGAGCTGTCCTTTTTTTACAGTGGCTCCAACACTTGCCTTAACATCAAGTATTGCACCAGGCATTGGGGATTTTATTGGTTCCCCTGACACGTTTCCTGCAGGAGCTGCAGCTTGAGGAGCAGCAGCTGCGGCTGGAGCCGCCTGAACTATTGGAGCTGGAGCAGCAACTGTCGTAGTTTTAACTATGTTTGCTTTTCCTTTTTCTACTTCTACTTCATAAGATTTATCATTTATATTAACAACATATATCATTTCTATTCCTCCTTAAATAATAATTGCTAAGCAGCAATTTGTTTTATTGACTTGAATATTAGCTCTGAAAGTGGTATTCCTGATTCGTCGCTTACAATTGCCATTATCATGGCAGCTGTTTGTTCATCCACATCTTTTAACTTTAATGTTCCTGAAGAAAATTCTTCTTCTTCAACAGCAGCAACTTCAGCTGCTGGTACTTCTACAACTTTTTTTGGAAGTAATTTTAAAGCAAATGAGAATGTCCTAATTATTGCAAACAGAATTATTAATACACTAAATACTACTGCCCAACAGAACAGTGCAACCAATAAACTTTCTGAAAATGCCATTCTGTTCACCTACTTTCTTGTAATTGTGTAATTAACAGTCTTTGATTCACGTTCTTCTCTTTTCTTGAAGAATGTTTCAGCTATTTGTGGGAACGCAATGTATGAAAGAACATCTTCATCGTTTCTCGCAATTCCTTTGAGTTCTTTTTTATTTTTTTCAAATGCCGGTTCCATATCATCTGCAAATCTGTGTGTCATTGGTTTTTCGTCTCCTAAAACTTTTTTCATAAGTTCAGAATCAATTTCTCCAGGAGCCTGACCGTATTCACCTTTTACATATGATTTTATTTCTTTTGATATTGTTTTATATCTTTCGCCTGAAAGAACATTTGTAGCAGCCTGAACGCCTACCATTTGGCTCATAGGAGTTACAAGAGGAGGATAGCCCATGTCTTTTCTTACTCTTGGTGTTTCTTCAAGCACTTCTTCCAGTTTGTCAATTGCATTTTGAGCCTTCAGCTGTGAAATAAGGTTTGAAAGCATTCCGCCTGGCACCTGGTAAACAAGAGCGTCAGTTTCTGTTCCCATAACAAATGGATCCATAAGGCCTGATGAAATATATCCTGTTCTCAAAGTTTTAAAGTAATCATTTATTTTCTTTAAAGTTTTTTCATTAAGACTAGTTTCATATCCCATTTGCTTTATTGCATAATTCATTGTTTCTGTAGGAGGCTGAGATGTTCCACCGCTAAATGAAGAAATTGCTGTGTCGATTCCGTCGCATCCTGCTTCAATAGCTTTTGTGTAAGTTATTGGTCCAAGGCCTGTTGTTGAATGAGTATGAAGATATACAGGAAGTTTTACACTTTCCTTAAGAGCCTTTACAAGGTCATAAGCTTCCTGAGGCCCCATAATTCCGGCCATGTCTTTTATGCAGATTGAATGAACACCCATTTTTTCAAGCTGTTTTCCCATTGCAGCATATTTTTCAAGGTTATGTATAGGGCTTGTTGTGTAGCATATGCAGCCTTGCGCATGTTTACCTTGCTTTTTAACTTCATCAACTGCTGTCTCAATATTTCTGAAATCATTGAGGGCATCGAATATACGGAATATGTCTATGCCGTTTTTTGCTGCATGTGCAACAAACTTTCTAACAACATCATCAGGATAGTGTTTGTATCCCAAAATGTTCTGACCTCTGAAGAGCATCTGAAGTTTTGTATTTTTAACTTTAGATTTGATTTTTCTTAATCTTTCCCATGGATCTTCGTCAAGATATCTCAAACATGAGTCAAATGTTGCGCCTCCCCAGCATTCCAGAGAATAGTATCCTGCCTGATCTAATGTTTCTAAAATTCCCTCAAAATCTGAAAAAGGCATACGTGTTGCAATTAAAGATTGATTGGCATCTCTCAGAATCGTTTCGGTTATGTTTACTTTCATATATCTTCTCCTAGCATAATAGTCATAGCCTTGCTATGCAATTTTATTTATATAAAAAGCTTTAATTCCAGCTCGGAATTACTTCATTAATATGATAATACTGACATATTGATATTATTGCAGTATTATCATTATATATAAATGCAATTTACTGAAAGTCATATGTGGAAATTAGCATTTTTGATTTTATCCTTGTTTTATAAATTGCATTGTTGAAAGTTCTGATTAATAATTTGATGTTTTATAAATGAACATTATAATATTAAGAGTCTCAACTTAAAATGATTATATAACAATAGTTTTGGGGTGTCAATAGTAAAAAGCGCTTTTTGCCTAATTATTTTAGGAATAAACACATAAAACCTATTTATAAGTTTGTATATTTTTAATACAAGTTAAAATAATAAACTCACGCCAAACTTAAGTTAAATAAAAAAATCAATAAGGTAAAAAAGTTTCAAAAATAAGGATAAAATGTGGTTGAATAATAATAAAAATACTTAGAGATGTTTAAATTTCAAGGCATTATGACGATTTGAATGCAAAATGAGGAAACAAAATCAGAAACCTTACTAAATAAATTAAAGAACGGAGTTATACTTGCTAAATGAAGTAAGGTAGATTATAGATTAAAAAATTAAAGACTGTAAAATTACAGTCTTTAATGGATGGTTTATTTTATTAAGTTATTATTGGAATATGGAATACAAAATGCTTTTGGTCAGGCCCAGGATATTGTCGTAATACATTTTGCCGTTTAATTTTATGGGCATGAGGTTTCTTTTTATTCCTTCGATGGCAGTGTAGGACTTAAGATTGTACTCATTGTTATCAACGAAATAAAATTCACTTATGGATACGTCTTTGAAAAAACCTACAGGAATATCTAAATCCATTGTCTGAGAGCTTATATTCACGTTTAAATTAAAATTTATCGATGGATGGATATAATCTGCCTTAAGGTTCGATATAATGTTGAATTTGCTTACCAAAGAATTCTTTTTGATACAAAAGTTACTGTTGTTAATCCTTACTATGAGGTTATTGAAGTAAAAAACATCATCGTAAAGGTTTAAAATATTGTTCATCAAAATGGGAAGATTTAAAACATCCTCATAGTTGTGCTGCATTATGAGAAATGAAAATTCATTTCTTGGTTCTAATCTGTATGCCTCATAAAGAACAGTCACATCTTCTCCAGATAGTGTGTCTGTTCTGTTAATTTTAAAATATTCCTCTGCTGTTTTAAGTTTAAGGTCCGGAATATCAACTTTATTTTTAATCTGGCGAAGGTAGTTGTACAGATCTATTTTAATCATGGCATCTAGTTTTAAATCTACGCCATGCTTTTGTGCTTTAAAGGATAGAAAAGGGATATCGAAGCTGTTGCCGTTGTATGTTATTATGAAATTCTTGTTTTTAATTAAATCCTTTAAAAGTTTCAGAGCCTGGGGCTCGTCCACACTGTACTGACAGAAAATCTGGTATATTTTGTACACATTATCTTCATTAAGAAGAATGGTAATTGATATAATGTCAGAAAACTGCCTGGAAAGACCGGTTGTTTCTATGTCAAGAAAAACAGACTGTTTTAACAGATTATGTAATTCTTTGCTTGCTGTTATGTTTGTTTCGTTTGAGTTTACTATCATGAGGCTCCCTTTATAAAGAAAAATTATTTTGATTAATATAAAGTTATCTGATAAAATATTAAGTGGTATGCATGTATATATTAATTTCCATTTTTATGTTTTATGCTGCAGGAATAATTGCATATGAACTGAGATTTTTCAGTTTCTTTTTTACACTTGTTTTTGCTTTGCTCATATATAACTCGTTTGTTACGAAAAAGTTTATGTACAATTCTGTAATTATTGCATTTCTTTTATTGTCCGCAGTCAACTGTAATTATAATTCAAATTCTGTTCTTGCACAACACATTAATGAAAATATGAGTGTAAGAGTAGAAATAAAAAGCAAAAATTTATCCCATTCTGATTACCTAAGCTACAATGCAGCGGTACTGACAATTGACGGGAAGAAACTTGACAGCCGTGAAAACACAATTGTGTATGTTGATAAAAATACTGAAATTGCAGAAAACTCCCTCGTTGAAATAAAAGGGAGTATCCAGAGAACTGATTTTTCCAAAAACAAGCTTTTATTTAATTACAAGAATTATCTAAGAGGTAAAAAAATTCATGCTGTTATTTTTGCGGAAGGTAAAGTTTCTGTTATAAAAAAAGACTTCTCTTTATTAAATGAAGTGTCATTAAAATTCAAGGAGTATACCAAGAACACATTTTACAGCAATTTGAGCCGTAAAAATGCAGACATAGTATTGTCAATAATATTAAGCGAGTCAGATTACCTGGAAGAAGACTTATACAATGGAATAAAGGAGATGGGTCTTGCTCATATTTTTGCTGTTTCAGGCACACATATAGTTATTATGTATGGGTTCATGTTATTTGTATTTATGTCTTTAGGTATAAGCAGGAGGATGAGCTGGATACTGTCTTGGTCTTTAATATGGTTTTACGGTTTTCTCATTGGATTTCCTGTTTCAGTAATGAGATCTCTTGTAATGTTCAGCTTGTTGTTTGGTTCAGAGGTTTTGTACAGAAAGTACAGCTCTCTTAATGCCATAGGTATGGCAGCCCTTATTCTTACAGTGTACAACCCTTACTGGCTTTCTGATGCAGGATTTCTTCTTTCATTTTCTGCTGCTTTAAGCTTCATATTGTTTAGCAGATTTATTTCAAGACATATTCCTGAAGAAAAAAAGTTCTTAAGAAATATATGTATGAATATTTTCCTGCAGGTACTTACATTGCCGGTAATTTCATATTTTTTCAACTACGTTCCACTCATGGGTATAGTTTATAACATTATTTTGATACCTGTTTTCACTGTTATTCTGGCATGGGGATTTTTGCTCCTGATTTTAAACGGAATGTTTTCTTTTATTCTCACAGTTCCTTTTCGTATTTTTGATCTAATCTTAACATCTCTCAGATACCTGGTTTATTTTTCTGACAATTTTGCATTTAATGGAATAGTTGTAAGATCTATGTCTTTTTCTGAAATCATGTTTTTTTACACTGCATTGTTTTTATGTTTGTATTTAGCGGACCACAAGAACTGTTCCATTAAAAAATTTGTTTTTAGTGTCCTCATAAGTTTTTATGTTGTTATCTATGCAATTTATCCAATACTTGATACTAATTTGTATTTCAGTGTTGCAGATGCAGGGCAGGGATTGTTCACTACAGTCAGGTACAAAGATTTTTGCTTTATAATTGACTGCGGAAGTTCAAAGAGAGGTTTCGGAGAATATACAGCTGTTCCTTACCTTGTAAAGCATGGGGTAGAAAATGTTGATTGTATTTTCATAAGTCATTGGGATCAGGATCACTGCTCAGGATTAGCTGACATACAAAACAACATAAATGTTAGGAATTTATTTTCTTCTTCCCAAAATGAAGAATTTATTACTGCCATGCCTGTAGAAAAAGGCGGAGTGGTTAATGTTGATGAAAATTTTAAAATCCATGTGTTGTGGCCTGAAAAAAGTTATTATTCAAAGAAGAAAAATAATTCTTCGCTGGTTTTAATGCTTAATTATATGAACATGAACATTCTTCTTCCCGGAGACATTGAAGGTGATGTTGAAAGATTTGTTATTGAAGATATTGAAAAATCAACTATATTAATTGTGCCTCACCATGGGAGCAGCACGTCTTCAACTGAAGAATTTGTTAAGAAGTCCGGAGCTGAAATTTCTGTATTAAGCTACGGAAAAAACAATTATGGCATACCGGATACTGATGTTGTAAAAAGGTATGAGTCTTCAGGCAGCAAGGTTCTTTCAACCTTTGAGCATGGAGAAATAAATTTTGTTTTAAAAGATGGAAATTTATATTATAATACATATACAGGTGAAAGTTCAGAAAACTACTACAGACTATATTTTGAACTGATAATCCCAAAGCTGTTCATATTTATTGCACTATTGGCATGGATGTGGATTAAAAAAGAGGAGTGCTATGAGCTACAAAATAATAACAGATTTAATTGATAAGAATAAGGTTCCAAACTTTGTGCTTCTTTACGGCACGGAGGAATATTACATAGACATGGCAGTTAAGAAAGCAAAAGACAATTATGTTGATGAAAACTATGAAAGCATGAACTACATGGAAGCAGAAAAAATCGAAAACAGCTTCGATGATTTTTATGGATTTGCCGCTACATTTCCTTTCATGGCTGATAAGAAACTTTGCATTGTAAAGGAAGCATCTTTTTTGACTTCAACGGGAAGCCTTGGAAAAAAGGAAGAAGAAAAGCTTTTAGACATGATTGACCACAATGATTCCTTCATAGCGTTTTTTCTCATAAAGGGAGGCAAGCCTGACATGAGGAAAAAGGCTGTAAAAAAAATCAAGGAAATTGGCGGCTTGTTTGAAATAAACAAATTAACTGAAGGAGAACTTTCCAAGTACATAGTAAACGGATTTAAAAAACATAACATTGACGTAAATCTCAAGGATGCCGACTATCTTGCCAACAACTGCGGATATTTAGAATATGAAAGTGTTGTGAGCCTTTACCACGTGAATAATGAAATTGAAAAAATATCTTCTTATAATGAAGGAAAAAAATCATTAACTCAGGAAGACCTTGAACTTTTGATGATTAAGTCAGTTGAAAGCAACATTTTTAAACTTGTTGATTACATATGCGAAGGAAACAAGAAAAAGGCTTATGAAATTCTTGAAGAAATGCTTTTGAACAACACGCCGGAGCAATTTATAATTCACATGATTGCAAGGCAGTACAGATTGCTGTACCAGTATGTGGTATTAAGCAAGAAGGGTTATTCTTTAAATGACATAATGACAAGGATGAAAATAAAGAATTTCGTTGCTACTAAACTCTCAAAACAGTCAAGAGTATTAAGCAAGGAAAAAATCGAAGGATACATGAGAGAAATTCTAGATATTGACAAGAAGATTAAAACCGGAGAAATTGACAACCGCATAGGTTTGGAATTGATTACTAATGGGATTATCAAGTGAAGCTTTAAAAGAGAAAATAAAATTCCGGCAATTAATTTGCCGGAACTTACGAAAAATAAAAAAAACCGAGAACGGTTTTTTTATTTTCCAGAGATTCATCAACTAACACCACATTCTAGACTATGAGGTTAGTTGATGAATCTTATGGCGGCTAAAGTTTCAGAGGTGGAGGACCCACCAATTAAAACTTAAGCAACTTTATTTAATCTAAGTGTCATTCTGCTTACTTTTCTAGCTGCAGCTTTTTTATGAATTGTGTTCTTAGCTGCTGCCTGATATAATTTCTTCTCACATACTGTTAAGTATTCTTTAGCTTGTTCTAAGTTTCCTTCAGCCAATGCTACTTCAAACTTCTTAATATATGTTTTGATTTCAGACTTTCTGCTTTTGTTAGCTTCAGTTTTCTTGTTTATAACCAAAATTCTTTTCTTTGCAGATTTAATATTTGCCAAAATCTTCACCTCCTTCAAAAGTCTTTTTAGATGCGCTTAATATTGTAACACATTATTTGCATAAGTGATAATATTTTTGACAGCAAACCAATTATACAGGGAATTCTGACAAAAATCAAGTATAAAGAATAAAAAAATGAAAAATTTCAATAATAAATCTTATATACATATTATTATATATGGAAATGATAAAAATACAATAAAATTTTTGCATCAAATGGGAGGAAAGATGTATTACAGGACGGATTTAGCATATGAAGCAAATGAATCTCTTAAAGAAAGAGTTGAAGGAATAAAGCTTAACACAAGAAACTTCAGCCACGGAGAAGTAATTGAACTTGAAATTCTTGATGATGATGCCGAGAAGCAGGTGGGAAAGAAAAAAGGGAAGTATGTTACTTATGAAACCAACAGCCTCAAAGACCTGAGCAAACAGTCCAGGCAGGAAGTGATTGAAATATTGGCTGGGGCAATAAAGGATGTTTCCGGACTTGAGAGGGGAAGGGTGCTGGTTGTTGGTCTTGGAAACAGAAACATAACTGCTGATGCTTTAGGACCTAAGACATTGGACAAAATAAAAGTTACAAGGCAGTTTTTCAAGGCTTACAACAAGGAATTTGATCAGGATTTTAACGAGGTTGCAATTCTTGAGCCAGGGGTTCTGGGAACAACGGGAATTGAAACAATAAATACAATAATAGGTGTTGTTGAAAAAATAAAACCAACTCTTCTTATTATAATAGATGCTCTTGCATCACGAAAAATGAGAAGATTATGTTCTGTGGTGCAGATAACGGATGCAGGAATTGAGCCAGGTTCTGGTATCGGAAACATGCAGGGGTCACTCAACGAAGACACCATCGGAATAAAGGTTGTGGCTATTGGAATACCTACAGTTGTTGATACTGCCACAATTGTAAACGACACAATTGAAGCCATGGAGGAAGCTCTCCGCGATAAGACCGACGACGTAGGACAGATAATGGGAATATTAAGCGATCTTGAATACAACGAAAAGCATGCTTTCATCAAGGAAATATTAAATCCCATGTATGGTGAATCAATTGTAACTCCAAGTTCCGTTGATTCACTCATTGAAAATTTGTCGGAAATTTTGGCTGAATCTATAAACAAGGCTGTTCACCCGGGATACGAGTAAGACGTAATGCAATTGTAAAAAATAACAGTGTTATTCAGGAAACAATACACATATACATTAATATATTACTAAAAGTGAAAATATGTGGAGTTGAATCATGAAAAGACGAAGAAGAAATAAGGGTGGAACAAAATTTTACATGGTGATGTCTGTCTTGTGCCTGGCTATACTTTTTGTAGGCTACAGCTATGTTTACAACATGTCGGAAAAGCGCAAGGAAGGGCAGGAGGTTACTACTATTTCCATCAATTACAATGGTGACGACAAAAATGACGAACAGCTAAGCGCTCTTGATAAAATGATGTCCTACTTCAATATATTCCTTGAGAAAACATTCAATGAAAATACTGAAGGAAGCGATGACAGCGAGGAAAAACAAGAAACGGATGAAACTAGCAGTCAGGACGGTAAGATAGTTGAAACAAATGATGATAAAGAAAAAGAAGTTTTCAAGACAATTGACAGCAAAACAGAAAATGAAAAGCCTCTTGAAATTTACGACGAAAGTAAAGAAAATATCGATAATGTCGAAAAGACAGTGTATCTTGCAAACAACAGAAAAGAAGATTTTTTTAAGATTGTGGAATCAAAAACATCAAGGAGCAGCGGTCCGAGAGATTTGTTTTTAGACGCTGCTTCTATTAATGAAAATTTAAATCTGATAATTTACCACACCCACGGCACGGAATCCTTTTATCCGGATGAAGGGAGCAACTACAGATCTCTGGATGAAGGTAAAAATGTTACAGGCATAGGAAACATAATTGCTGCAAATCTAGAGGGAAACGGAATTAATTTAACACATTTGCAGGAATACAACGACTATCCTGACTACAATTCATCCTATGCCAATTCAAACTACGCTGTAAGCCAAATTTTATCAAACAGCAAAAAAAATTTACTCATAGATATTCACAGGGACGGCGCTGAAGAAAATTCGGAGTATGAAGCAGTGCTTTCCCAGGTAAAAACAACATACATAAATGACAGGGCAGCAGCAACATGTACCCTGGTAGTGGGGGACAAAAACGGTAACTATGAACAGGTAAAACAAACAGCAGACAAATTGTACGCCATTGCCGAAGAAATGTACCCGGGACTTTTCAGAAAAATAATAGTTAGACCCGGAGCATACTTCAACCAGTACTTAAGCAATCAGTCAATGCTAATTGAGATAGGAAGCAGTCTTAACACACTCGATGAAGCCCAATATTCAGCGGATTTAGTATCACAGGTATTGCTTGAGTATATTGACGAAATAAGCAAATAAATTCTTTTACATTTACATAATTTTTGATATAATACCCTTACCAGTTAATTAGGGAGGTATAATACTTGGACAGAAAAAAGTACATAAGAAACTTTTCGATAATCGCTCATATAGATCATGGCAAATCAACCTTGGCGGACAGACTTATAGAAAATACAGGACTGCTTTCTCACAGAGAAATGCAGGAGCAGGTATTGGACAACATGGATCTTGAAAGAGAAAGAGGAATTACAATAAAGCTTCAGAACATAAGCCTTTTATACAAGGCTTTGGACGGTAACAGCTACACTTTGAATCTCATTGACACTCCGGGACATGTGGATTTCAACTATGAGGTTTCAAGAAGCCTTGCTGCCTGCGAAGGAGCTGTGCTGGTTGTTGATGCGGCACAGGGAATTGAAGCCCAGACTTTGGCCAATGTGTATCTGGCACTGGATCAGAATCTTGAAATTGTTCCTGTTATAAACAAAATAGATTTACCAAGTGCAAGACCTGATGAAATTAAACAGGAAATAGAAGATGTAATTGGTCTTGACTGCGAAAATGCTCCTTTGATTTCAGCAAAGGACAACATAAACATAGACCAGGTTCTTGAAGCAATAGTAAAACAAATTCCCCCTCCATCAGGGGATGAAAATGCTCCTTTGAAAGCTTTGGTATTTGACTCATATTATGACAGCTACAGAGGAGTTGTTGCCTACATTAGAGTCAAAGAAGGCCAGGTTAAAAAAGGCGATAAAATAAAAATGATGGCAACAGGAAAAACTTTTGACGTAACAGAAGTGGGAATAGTTTCTCCAACACAAAAACCAACAACCGCATTGTTGTCAGGGGATGTTGGTTATTTATGTGCAAGCATGAAGGAAGTAAGAAGCTGCCAGGTGGGCGACACAATTACAAATGCTGAGAACCCGGCAAGTGCTGCACTTCCTGGATATAAAAAAGTAACATCAATGGTATTTTGCGGGGTATATCCTGCAGAAGGAGAAGAGTTCGGAGCCGTTAGGGATGCCCTGGAAAAGCTTCAGGTTAATGATGCTTCTCTTACATTTGAACCTGAAACATCCATAGCATTAGGCTTTGGTTTCAGATGCGGATTTTTAGGTCTTCTTCACATGGAAATAATCCAGGAAAGACTTGAAAGAGAATTTAATTTAAACATTATAGCAACAACTCCAAGCGTTATTTATAAAATTTACAAAACAAACGGCGAAATGATAACATTGCAGAACCCTACAAACATGCCTCCGGTTCAAGAAATTGATTATATGGAGGAACCAATTGTATCTGCTTCCATAATGACTCCTACTGATTATGTGGGACCTATAATGGATCTTTGCCAGAATCGAAGAGGAATTTTTGAGAACATGGAATACATGGAAAAAACAAGGGTAATACTACATTACAAGCTGCCTTTGAATGAAGTTATCTATGATTTTTTTGATGCGCTGAAATCAAAGACAAGAGGATATGCATCACTTGATTATGAATTAAGCGGATATGTTAGATCAGAACTTGTAAAAATGGATATACTAATTAATGCAGAGCTGGTAGATGCCTTCTCCATAATAGTCCACGCTGACAAGGCATATGAAAGAGGAAGAGGGATTGTGGAAAAACTTAAAGACGTTATTCCAAGACATCTATTTGCAGTGCCACTTCAGGCAGCAATCGGTACTAAGGTAATAGCAAGAGAAACCGTAAAGGCCATGAGGAAGGACGTTCTTGCAAAATGCTACGGCGGCGACATAACAAGAAAGAAAAAGCTTCTGGAAAAACAAAAGGAAGGCAAGAAGCGCATGAGACAAATTGGTAATGTGGAGGTTCCTCAGGAAGCGTTCCTGGCCGTACTGAAGTTTGACGAAGACTAGAAAGGCGGTTAAATGAGTAAAGGGTTAATAGCATTAATTGCTGTATTGGTAATTATCGGGGGATTGGCAGCATTTGTTTTTGGCAGCTACAACTCACTGGTTGCTTTGGATGAAAAAGTAAACACACAGTGGGCTAACGTAGAGAGCAAGCTGCAAAGAAGATTTGACCTCATACCGAATCTTGTGGAATCGGTAAAGGGGGCAATGGCTCAGGAAAAGGAAATTTTCACTGCAATAGCCGATGCCAGGGCGAGAATGGCAGGAGCAAAGACAACATCAGAACAAGTAGAGGCATCAAGCGCTCTTGAAGGAGCCCTTGGCAGGCTGCTTGTAGTAGTTGAAAATTATCCTGAACTGAGATCAAATGAAAATGTAAGAGGCCTGATGGATGAATTGGCCGGAACTGAAAACAGAATATCTACTGAAAGAGACAGATACAATGAGGCAGTGAAGAATTACAATTCTGCAATCAGGAAATTCCCACAAAACATACTGGCAGGAATGTTTGGATTTGAGCAAAGGCCATATTTTGAAGCTAATGAAGGCGCTGAAACAGCACCGGAAGTAAACTTTGACTAGCAGGGAGTGATAGGGTGAAGAAATTATTTTTGCCACATCTTCTTTGTTTTATACTCGTAACAGCGATTACAGGCTCTCATGCCTTTGCTGTAACATATCCGAATCCTACAACTGAATTTTATGTAAATGACTATGCAAATTTAATAAATGTCGATGTAGAAAACAATATTCTGAATGTTAACAAAAGATATGAAAATACTTCAGAAAAACCGCAGATTGTAGTTGTGACTGTTCCTGATATGCAGGGCCTTGACGAATATGATTATTCTGTGGGACTTTTTGAAAATTGGAAAATAGGAAATGATGAATACGACAATGGTGTGCTGATTCTTCTTGCCATAGCGGAAAGAAGAATTAAAATTGAAGTTGGGTACGGACTTGAAGGAGTTATAACAGATGCAGAAGCCGGAAGAATATTGGATGCTGCAACTGATTATCTCTCAAATGGAGATTATTCATCAGGGATAAATAACATCTTCATCAATGCAGCCAGCCGGGTAAATGAAGAATACAACTATAACAATGATGAAATATTCAGCAGTATCAATACGGATGTTAAACAAAATGCTCCGGCTAATATAGCCTCATATGGAAGATTAATAATGCTTATACTCCTTCTCATAATCATAGGAGGAGGTAGAGGCGGCAGAAGAAGACGAGGATTTTTCATATGGCCATTTCTCGGAGGCGGAGGTTTCGGAGGAGGTTACGGCGGAGGCGGCTTCGGAGGCGGAGGCTTTGGAGGGGGCGGAAGTTCTGGCGGAGGCGGAGCAGGAAGAGGTTTTTAAACAAAAAAATTACCACCGGTAATGAAATGACATATGTGGGAGGTTCATTTCATCCGGTGGTTTTTAATTAGACTAAAGTCTTAATTAATTAAGTTATTTGTGGTTGTGAAGTTTGTGACGGTTGTTTTTTAAAATATTTTCATATACATTGTTTACTGCATAGTTGTCATCAGAGCTTTTTATTTGAATTGATTTGTCTATTTTATAAAGTCCGCCGGCTCTTAACATTCTTGTTTCCTTAGTTATAACTTTTGGAACAGGCTGACCTCCACCTGCAATACATCCGCCGGTGCATGCCATGACTTCAATGAGGTCATATTGCTTTTCACCACGCTGGATTTTTTTTATAAGAGTGTCAGCATATTTGAGACCGTGAACAACTGCTAATCTTATTTCCCTTCCGTCTACATTCACAGAAGTTTCCTTAACAGATTCAAGACCTCTTACGCTTTCAAAAATGATTTTGCAGTCATCTTTGCCGTATTTGTTTTTCAAAACTCTCCTTAACACTGCTTCAGTTACTCCGCCTGTTGTTCCGAAAATTATTCCTGCTCCGGAGCCTATACCAAAAGGCATATCCATTGCTTCTTCTTCAATTTCATCAAATTTAATGCCTAATTCCTTAATCATTATTGCAAGTTCCTGAGTAGTTAAAACAACATCAACTTCTCTTATTCCATCATGGATATATTCTTTTCTTGCAGCCTCAGCTTTTTTTGCAGTACATGGCATAATGGAAAGTATGAATGTATCTTTGCCGTCTTCAAAATCTTTTTGGTTGTATGCTTCCCTTAGTACTGTGCCAAACATTTGCTGAGGCGATTTGCATGATGAAATATTTTTATTAAGATTAGGATATTTATCTTCTGCATATTTTACCCATGCAGGACAGCATGAAGTAAAGAGAGGAAGATTTTCATTTCTTTGAAGCCTTCCGATAAATTCCTCACTTTCTTCCATAACCGTAAGGTCAGCGGACAATGATGTGTCAAACACATGATCCACTCCAAGTTTCTTTAAAATTGCAACAATTTTTCCTGTAGTAATTTCTCCTGGATTTTTACCGAATTCTTCCCCGAGGGCAACTCTTACAGCAGGAGCAATTTGTGCAACCACTCTTATATTTTTGTCATACAGAGCATCCCATACTTTTTGAGTTTCATTTTTTATGGAAATTGCTCCTGTAGGACATACTATACGGCATTGACCGCAATTTACGCAATTTGACTGCGCCAGCGATTTATTGAAAGCCGGATTTATCATGACATCAGAACCTCTGTGAACGAATCCTAATGCTCCAACGCCTTGAATTTCTTCACAAACCATGACGCAGTCACCGCATTTTATGCATTTGTTGGGATTCCTTATTATGCTGGGACTTGAATTGTCCACTTCATAATCCTTGTTAATCTGAGGAAATCTGTTTTTACCAAGACCATATCTTTTGGCAAGTTTCTGCAGCTGACATCTTCCTGTACGGTCACAGGAGGTGCAGTCTTTGTCATGATTGGCCAGCAGAAGTTCCAATATCATTTTTCTGTATTTTCTGATTCTTGGTGAATTTGTGAAAATTTCCATTCCATCTCTGGGCTTTTCAGAACATGAGGCAATTATTTCGCCTTTTGACGTTTCAACAGAACACATTCTGCATGCTCCATAAATACTCAGCTCAGAATGATAACAAAACGTAGGCAAATCTATACCTGAATCTCTTATAACGCTTAATATGTTTTTTTGATTTGTGTAGTCAACTTTTCTGCCATCTATGATCATAGTTCCGCTCATGACTAAACCTCCTTAATTGCTTTAAATGAGCATGCTTCAATACAAGCACCGCATTTTATGCAGACTTTTTTGTCTATTACATAAGTTTCTTTGATTTTGCCGCTTATGGCATTAACCGGGCAATTTCTTGCACATTTAGAACATCCTTTGCAAAGTGATGCATCTATTTCTATTGCTGATAAATCCTTGCATTGTTTTGCAGGACATATTTTGTTCACAACGTGAGCAAGATACTCGTCATGGAAATATTCCAGTGTGCTTAGAACCGGATTAGCAGAAGTTTTGCCAAGACCGCAAAGAGCAGTGTTTTTAACTGTGTCCGCAATGTCTTTTAAAAGATCCAAGTCTTCTACAGTGCCGTTTCCTGCAACTATTTTTTCCAGTATTTCAAGCATTCTCTTTGTTCCTTCTCTGCATGGAATGCATTTTCCGCAGGATTCTCTTTGGGTGAAACTCATGAAGAAACGAGCAACTTCAACCATACATGTATCTTCATTCATTACAACCATACCGCCGGAGCCTATCATGGCTCCAACTTTTTTAAGAGAGTCAAAGCTTAGGGGCAAATCCAGATGCCTTTCATCAAAAGTAAGACATCCGCCGGAAGGTCCTCCAATTTGAACTGCCTTGAATTTTTTACCGTCAGGAATACCGCCTCCTATGTCAAATATTACTTCTCTTAGAGTAGTTCCCATAGGCACTTCAATTAGGCCTGTGTTAACAACGTTGCCTGTAAGGGCAAAAGCTTTTGTTCCCGGACTGTCTTTTGTTCCGTATTTTTTATATTCATCAGCTCCATTTGTTATTATAAATGGAACGTTGGCAAATGTTTCAACATTGTTTAAAACAGTAGGGCATCCGAATAAACCCTGCTCAACAGTACGAGGGGGTTTTACACGAGGCATCCCACGATCACCTTCGATAGATGCAGTAAGGGCACTGCCTTCACCGCATACAAAAGCACCTGCTCCTTTGTTTATATGGAGGTCAAAGTCAAAGCCTGAGCCTAAAATGTTTTCTCCGAGTAACCCTGACTCTTCTGCCTGAGATATAGCCAGTTTAAGTCGTTCAACAGCCATGGGGTATTCAGCTCTTACATAAATATATCCTGTATGGGCACCTACCGCATAGCCAGCAATCAACATTCCTTCAATTACCTTGTGAGGGTCTCCTTCCATCATGCTTCTATCCATAAAAGCACCCGGGTCACCTTCATCGCCGTTACAAACAATGTATTTTACGGGGTTTGGTTGTGACAAAACCTGTCCCCATTTTTTCCCTGTGACATATCCGCCGCCGCCGCGTCCTCTAAGTCCTGAGTCCTGTATAAGTTTGCATACATCTTTGGGTTCCATGGTTCTAAGAACTTTTGAAAAAGCTTCATAACCGCCTCTGGCAATGCATTCCTGAATATTTTCAGCATCCATATGGCCGCAGTTTTCAAGAACCAATCTTGTTTGTTTATGGTAGAAAGGAATTTCTTCCTGTGTTTTGTAAACCTTTTTCTCATCCTGGTACATTAATCTTTCAACAGGCTCACCATTGAGAATGGTTTGTTTGAAAATATCCTCACAGTCCTCAAGCTTAACTCTCAGGTATAGATAGTTGTATGGCTCGATTCTTACCAGTGGACCGGCTTCGCAAAATCCATGACATCCGCTTTTCTTGACGCTTGTACCTTCTTCTTCCTTTAAAAGGTCAACATCAGCCAACGAACCGTTTTCTCGTATGAGTCTTGAAAGTTCATCATATATTTTTAATGATCCGCTGGCAATACAGCCTGTACCACAGCATACAAGGACTTTTATTTTTTGTTTGTTTAAAGAATTTTCAAATTTTTTTGCATAGGATGATAAATCATGATGTGTTTTAATTAACATTGCATTTCCTCCTTCTTAATGGCTCTAATTAAATCTACGGCTGATTCAGGCGTCATTTTAGGATGTACGTGGTCATTTATGGTGATGACCGGTGCCAGTCCGCATGCACCTAAGCAGGAAACAGTTTCAATGGTAAAAAGAAGGTCATCCGTAGTCTTCTTCTTGTCAGATAAGCCCAGTTCTTTGTTCATGGCGTTTAAAATAGGCAAGGATTTTCTCACGTGGCAGGCAGTTCCGTCGCATACCTTGATTATATTTTTCCCTTTTGCTTCAAGTGAAAAATTCTCGTAAAAAGTAGCTACACCATAAATTTTAGATTGGCTGATGTCCATTTTTTCAGCTACATAAATTAAGATATCCTCAGGTAAGTAGCGGTATTCCTTTTGAATTTCCTGAATAATTGTTATAAGCTCTTTTTTTTCACAGCTGTGACGTCTTAATATTTCATCAACTTTTTCTTTAAATTCTGCAATCATTAAACAGTCCCCTCCGGTAATTATTTTTAATCTTTGATAATAATATAACAAATTTTACACATAGAAAACAAGTGCCGCAAAAAATACATAAAAATGAAATTGAAAGATATGAAGTTCCAGCATAAAGAAAAGTAAAAAACATAATTTCAGTAAGAAAGTTAATGAAATGATTTGACATACCTAGACAATCTATGCAATAATAGAACATAGATAATCTAGGTATAGGGAGGAATTATGAAAGTAGATAAAAGTTTAATAAAGGGAAACACAAAATTGTTGGTTTTATCGATAATTGAATCAGGCAATAAATACGGCTATGAAATCATCAAGGAATTAGAAGCTAAGTCGTACGGTACATTTGTTTTGAAGGAAGGCACATTGTACCCCATACTGCATGGACTTGAAAAAGATGAACTCATAAAGTCAGCCGTGTACATGATGGAATCCAACAAATCCAGAAAATATTACAAAATAACAAAAAAAGGTAGGGTTTCCTTATACAATATGAAAAAAGAATGGTTTGAATTTTCTACAAAAGTAAATCTCATAGTGGGGAAGGAATCAACCATATCGCTATAAATACAAAATAACAGCCTTATTTGGCTGTTTCATAATGGTTTATTAAATGGTTATCATGGGCGGGTAAGCCCGCCCCGGGTTTAAGAAATTTTTCCAAGGAAGATTATTTCTTCTGTTTCAGCGTTTGTTATTAGTAAACCAAGGTCTTCCCAGTTTGAAGAGCCAAGGTAGCCAAGCCTGTCATCCCAGGCATCATCATATTCTTCCTTTGAAACGCGCTCAGCGTCCACATAATATTCAACTTCAGAGTAAATGAGTTTGAATCCATCCTGAGAAACATGATCTTCTTCAAATTCATAGTCATAATCGTCTTCTTCGCCGTAATCATCATACTCATCATCAAAAGAATAATGACTGTAACTGTTGTATTCTTCCTCAACACCGTCAGTATACAGGTATCCGTAATTAATCAAATTATAAAGGCATTCATACATTTTATCCATATGGTCTTCATTGGCGTAAGCTTCAGCAAGCTGTGAGAAAAAATCCAGTATTTCCTGATCCTTGACTTCATATGTTACTTTGTCCTTGGTGTACAGATTTTCCTTGCAGTCTCCGCTTTCATTTGTTATGGTAATTTTCATGGTAAGTCCCCCTCGACATATCTATTTGTAAAATATATTAAGGATTTTAAAATTTAGCATAAGTTTTTTCGATTTTGCATTTAAAAGTTTTCACATATTATTGTAAAGAAGCATTAAATAAAAAAAATGTCGCTTTACAGCGGCATTTTTGTACAATTAAAGTTCAAGCAATTGATTGGGGTGTCTGATTTCTACAATTTTTGTTGACGGAAACTTCTCCTGCTGCGAAATTTTAAATTTATGAGATATATCAAACTCATCCCAAAAGTGCATAGGGATGAATGTTCTTGGTTTTATTTTACGTATAAAGTATTCTCCTCCACAGAGATAATTTTCTTCAAGTCTGTAGTCAACCGGGAAAAATGCAACGCTTATGACATTTCTTTTTCCTTTTATATCATCTACAATATTTTTGAATGCTTCTTCCATTGCTTTTTCCTCTGACAATGTGTCCTCAGACCACTTCCACCAGTTTAAATCACCTGCGTGGAATATCCTTCTGTGGTCAACTTCCACCGTAAAACTTACTCCTTCATCTGTTGAACCATATGATAAAATTTTTAAGTTGTTTATATGGATTTCTGCATTTGTCTTCATAAAATAATAATTGATTTCAGGATTTTTTATTTTAATGTCATAGCTTAATATGTAATGGATGTTTTTTTTCATTTCATGCCATTTTAAGATTTCCTTGTTGAAATGGTCGTGATGACTGTGGGATGAAAAAACATAAAGTGGTTTTTCACTTTCAAATATATTGTTCATAAGAACATCGAAATCAAAATCCGAATTTTTGTCCTTCTTGTTTTTAAAATAATCAAACATTAAAAATGAACTTTTTGTTTCAACAACAAAACAGCTGTGGTAAATAAAGTATATTTTCATATAATCACCTCTAAGAAATATTATAATATAAACGTCAATCACTGGCAATAATAACGTAAAAGCATGATTTAAATTATTATTTTCACAATTATAATAAAAATTAGAAAAATTACAAAATAATATTTGTATTAGCAAAACTTTCGTAGTATAATGAGAAGTTAATAATAATAAAATGAGGATGATACGATTAATGAAAATTGAAAATGTAAATTTGAATGACAACATTCAAAAAGCTTTACAAGAAATGGGATTCGAAGAAAGTACCCAAATCCAGCAAGAAGCTATACCAGTAGTACTGGAAGGCCACGATATAATAGGACAATCAAATACAGGAACAGGAAAGACAGCTGCTTTTGGGATACCAATACTTGAAAAAATAGACACGAGAGTGAAACTTCCACAAGCTTTAGTATTGTTGCCAACAAGAGAATTAGCCGTACAGGTGGCTAACGAGTTCAGAAAAATCGGGAAATACATGGATGGCATCAAGACTGTAACAGTTTATGGCGGAGCAGATATAAGAACACAAATCAACAAGGTAAAAGAAGGAGCACAGATAATAGTCGGTACTCCAGGAAGAATCATAGATCTTATAGACAGACATGTAATAAAATTGAATGAACTTAAGATTACTGTATTGGATGAAGCAGACGAAATGCTAAAAATGGGTTTCAGGGAAGACATTGAGCTTATACTCAGCAATGTGGACCATGTAACTCAGACGCTTTTGTTTTCTGCCACAATACCGGAAGATATGAAAAAAATCATCAAAAAATTCCTAAAAAATCCTGTGTCCATAAAGACATTGAGAGAAGGAATCACTGCAAAGGAAGTTAAGCAAAGTTATTTCCTTGTAAAACATTCAGACAAGGTTGATGCTTTGGCAAGACTCATTGACACTTACACACCTAAATTGACACTGGTGTTCTGCAATACAAAAAAATCTGTTGATGATTTGTATGAAGTTTTGATTGAAAAGGGCTACAACTGTGATAAAATCCATGGTGACATAAAACAGTCCCAAAGAATTGACACTCTAACAAAGTTCAACAACGGACTAATTGACATATTAATTGCTACAGACGTTGCAGCAAGAGGTCTGGACATAAAAGAAGTTGAATGTGTAATTAACTTTGAAGTTCCTTCAAAGGAAGATTACTATGTGCACCGTATCGGAAGAACCGGAAGAGCCGGCAAGGAAGGTTCATCCTTCACACTGGCTTCAGCAAAAGAAATCAAAAAAATTGAAAATATTGAAAAATACACCAAGAAGCCTATACGCAAAAGAACAATTCCTACTGTTGACAAGGTTAATGAAGTTAAACAGGATAAATTCATAAGAGGAGTTGTGGAAATAATTGAAAAAGGCGATATAGGTGAAAACAGAACACTTGCAGGAAGACTTCTTGAACAAGGATTTGATGCCGAAACTCTTATTGCTGCAATGATAAAGAAGCTTGTTAAATTCGACACTTCTGAAGAAAGAGACTTAAATGATATTATTCCTGAAAGAAAGAAAATATCAAGAGGAGCTAAAAATCTTGAAGATACTGTAAGATTCCACGTGAGCCTTGGAAAGAAACAAGGAATAAGACCTGGAGACATTCTTGGTGCTGTTGCAGGAGAATGTGGCATACCTGGTTCTGACATCGGAGAAATAGAAGTACTTGAAAACTATTCATTCTTCAATGCAGCTTCTGAACACCAGATGAGAATACTTGACAGAATGCAGGGAGCTCAGATAAAAGGCAAGGATGTAATGATTGAATTGTCAAAGGAAAAGAAATCCTCAAGGCCTGCAAGAGGAAAGTCTCATGATGATAAACAAATGTGGCAGAGAAACAAACCAAGAAAAAAATATTAAAAATTAGTTGACACAATAAAATCATGGTAATATAATGATAAAAATGAAACTGTGATGGATCGAGTAATACAGATACAGCGCTTCAGAGAAGGGAGTCAAGGCTGAGAGCTTCCTGTGCATGACTGTGTGAAAACTAATCCGGAGTTAAACTTGAAAGCGCAAGCGTAAAAGTTTGGTATGGATGCCTTAAATCCCTTGAGAAGCAACTAAGGTGGAACCACGATATCTCGTCCTTAAACATTATGTTTAAGACGAGATTTTTTTATTTTAAAATATAACTTGGAGGGAAATTATGATTAAATTAACTTTGCCTGATAACAGCGTAAGAGAATATGAAGATGGAATATTAGCTTTAGATGTTGCAAAGAGCATTAGTGAAGGTTTGGCAAGAAGCGTTGTGGGAGCTGTTTACAACGGAGAAACAATTGGACTTAAAGACGAAGTCAAAGCTGACGGAACAATAAAGTTCCTTAAGTTTGAAGACAAAGAAGGAAAGCATGTGTTCTGGCACACTTCTTCACACATTATGGCTCATGCCATCAAAAGAATTTGGCCTGATGCAAAACTTGCCATAGGACCTGCCATAGACAACGGTTTTTATTATGATATCGACATGGAGTACAGGCTGGTTCAGGAAGACTTTGAAAAAATTGAAGCAGAAATGAAGAAAATCGTCAAGGAAGGTCTGGAACTTGAACGCTTTGAACTTCCAAGAGCAGAAGCTATAAAATTCATGGAAGAGCGTCAGGAGCCTTACAAGGTTGAACTTATTCAGGACTTGCCGGAAGATGCAGTTATATCTTTCTACAAGCAGGGAGATTTTACTGACCTTTGCGCAGGCCCTCACCTTGAATCAACTAAAAAACCAAAGGCTGTGAAGCTTTTAAGCATTGCCGGAGCTTACTGGAGAGGCAGCGAAAACAACAAGATGCTTCAGCGTGTTTACGGAATAACTTTTGAAAAGGCTAAAGACCTGGAAGATTATCTGAAAATGATTGAAGAAGCTAAAAAGCGTGACCACAGAAAACTGGGCAAGGAACTAGACTTATTCTTCATGTCAGAAGAAGGTCCGGGATTCCCGTTCTTCCTTCCTAAAGGTGTGGAAGTTAAAAATGAACTGATGAAATTCTGGAGAGAGATGCATAAAAAAGCAGGCTATGTGGAAATTGAAACTCCATTGATGTTAAACAGACATTTGTGGGAAACATCAGGTCACTGGTTTACTTACAAGGAAAATATGTATACAACTGTAATTGACGAACAGGATTTTGCAATAAAACCTATGAACTGCCCTGGAGGTATCCTTGTATATAAAAATGCAATGCACTCCTACAAGGACTTTCCAATGAGAGTTGCTGAAGCAGGAAGAGTTCACAGACACGAATTGTCAGGCGCACTTCACGGACTCATGCGTGTCAGAGCATTCACTCAGGATGATGCCCACTTATTCATACTGCCGGAACAAATAAAGGATGAAATTAAAGGTGTTATCAAATTAATTGATGAGATATACAAACAATTTGGATTTTCATATAAATTAGAGCTTTCAACTAGACCAGAAAAGTTTCTTGGAGAAATTAAGGACTGGGATATGGCGGAAGCATCACTTAAGGCTGCTCTTGAAGAACTAAATCTTAATTTTGTGATTAATGAAGGTGACGGAGCATTTTACGGACCAAAAATAGACTTCCACCTAACTGACTGCATAGGAAGAACATGGCAGTGCGGAACAATTCAGTTAGATTATCAGTTGCCACAGCGCTTTGAAATGGAATATGTGGGAGCAGACGGACAAAAGCACAGACCTGTAATGATTCACAGAACTGCATTCGGAAGCATTGAAAGATTCTTTGGAATACTCATAGAACAATTTGCAGGTGCTTTCCCAACATGGCTTGCTCCAGTCCAGGTAAAGGTACTTCCTATTTCAGACAAATACAATGAATATGCTGAAAAAGTGAAAAAATATCTTGAAGAAAAGAACATCAGAGTTGAAGTTGATTTAAGAGCTGAAAAAATAGGATATAAAATCAGAGAAGCTCAAATGGGAAAAGTTCCTTTCATGTTTGTTGTTGGAGAAAAAGAAGTTGAAAACAACAGTGTTTCTGTAAGAGAAAGAAAACAAGGTGACATGGGTTCAATGAACATTGATGAAATAGCAGATGTAATATTGAACAAAGTAGCTACAAGAGAAAATGACTCGCCACAGCTGGCATAAGTAAAAGTGTATTTTGTTTTTTATATTAACCGTAGAGCCTTTAAGCTCTACGGTTTTCTTATACACAGATTCAGCTTGTTTTTGGTTGAGTTTTTTATGTTTTAGCTGTATACTATTATTGGTAATTTATTTTATTTAGTTTTCCATTGCAAGCATGCAACGGCGTACTAATTTTGAGATTATTATATTTTGTCTAGGGAGGATATAATGAATAAATACAGATACAAGAAAGTCAATGCTTTTACTTCTGACATTTCAAAAGGAAATCCTGCTGCATACTTGTATACAGAAAACGAAATGTTGTCAGAAAAAGAAATGTTAGATGTTGGAAAAGATCATGCAGGTTTTGTTTCAGAAGTTGTATTTTGCTCAGCTTCAACAAAGGCAGATTTAAAACTTACATATTATTCTTCTGAATGTGAGGTTGATTTTTGCGGGCATGGCACAATTGCTGCTATGTATGACCTAATTAAAAATGATAAAACACTCAGAACAAAAAAACAAATCCATATTGAAACAAACAGAAAAGGTATTTTAAATATTTTCAACAATATCGAACAGGAAGATGCAGTTTATATTACTGCACCAGCAGCACAGCATCTATCTCTTAAATTAACCAATGAACAAGTGGCATGTGCATTAGAAATTCCAATAAGTGATATAGATGAAAAATATTGTGTTGATTTTATTGATGCGGGTTTGCGCACACTGATTGTTCCCATTAAAAGCTTTGAAAAAGAAATTTCTATTTATCCTAGTGAAAAAAAATTAAAAGAATTTTGCCTTAATAATGAGGTGGATATCATTTTGATTTTCAGCAAAAATGCTGGAAACAGCAATTATATTGCACACACCCGTGTCTTTGCTCCTAAATTCGGGTATCTTGAAGACCCGGCAACAGGCTCCGGAAATAGTGCTTTTGCGAATTATCTGCTTAAAAATGCTTTATGGGATGGTACTCCTGCTGTAATTGAACAAGGCGGCGATAATATAGCATTCAACTCGGTAAGCATAAAGACTTTTGAAAACAGTGTCTTATTTGGAGGCAAAGCCACAACAATTATTGATGGATATTATTATATATAATCTTGTAAGCTAAAGACTTAAGGAAGTACTGAGTAATATTTAATAATGTAGTTATATTTAATATTGTAAAAGGGAGCAATAAATTGGACGACAGAATAGTTTCTAAGAATAGAGTTGTTTACGCAGATATTTTGAAAATTTTCGCATCGTTTTCAGTTGTATTTCTCCATGTGGCTGCAGGAGGATGGGGAGTAGCAGGTATTGAAACATATGAATGGAAAGTATTTAATATATATGACAGTATGTTAAGATTTGGAGTTCCTGTATTCGTTATGGCAAGCGGAATGTTTCTCTTAAGGACTGAAAAGAACTTGAGCATAGTTGATATTTACAAAAAATATATACCCCGCATTGTAATTTGTTTTATGTCATGGTCATTTCTTTATGCAATATATCCTGTTGCTTCCGGAAAAATTCAGTTTGAACAGGAAAGATTTCTTAGAGAATTCGTATTTGGACATTATCACATGTGGTATTTATACATGATTGTAGGACTTTACATTATAACGCCCATACTTCGAAAAATAGTTCAGGATAAAAAATCAACTGAGTACTTCATCATTCTTTCTGTGGTATTTGCATTTTTGCTTCCTTTTGTGTCAAAAGTGTTTCTGTTAAAGGATTTTGAAATGTTTGTCCGTAAGTTTGAAGTAAGCCTGGTTTTAGGTTATTCAGGATACTACGTGCTTGGATATTATATTGATAATTATGAAATTAAAATTATGACGAGAAAAATCATTTATATGGCAGGAATTCTGGGTGTGGTCGCAACGGCAGCTTTAACAAGCATAATTTCCTTAAAAACCGGTAAAGCTGATAGCATGTTTTACAGCTATCTATTTCCTAATGTATTGATTTGCAGCATAGCAGTGTTTGTGTTTTTTAGGTATTATGTTTCAAAAATAAAATTCGGCACTAAAAGCCTGAAGGCTGCAGGAGTTTTGTCAGCATTTTCATTCAGAATTTATCTAATCCATGACTTTTTCAACATATTTTTATACGAAGCAGGAATTTCAGCCGTGAATTATAATCCGGTTTTTTCAGTTCCGTTAATTGCAGCAGCGGTTTTTGCAATGAGCTTCATTGCTAGTTATATAATAGGAAAAATTCCTTTTTTAAACAAAATTTTATAATCGGAGGATATTATGAGCAAGGCATATTCAGGAGATGTTCAGTATCATATTAATATGAAGCAGGGAGATGTGGGACGATATGTTATATTGCCCGGAGACCCTAAAAGATGCGTCAAAATAGCAGAGCATTTTGATAATCCTGTGCTGGTTGCAGATCACAGGGAATTTGTTACATATACAGGATTCATAGATGGTGTCAAAGTCAGCGTCACATCCACGGGAATAGGGGGGCCTTCAGCTTCCATAGCTTTAGAAGAGCTTGCAAACATAGGTGCCGACACATTTATCCGTGTGGGAACAAGCGGAGGAATGGATATAAATGTAATGGGAGGAGACCTGGTAATAGCTTCAGGAGCAATAAGAATGGAAGGAACAGGCAGAGAATATGCACCAATGGAGTTTCCTGCAGTTGCAAATTATGACGTGTTAAATGCCCTTGTAAAAGCATCAAAGGATTTAGGAAAGAAATATCACGTTGGAATTGTTCAGTGCAAGGATGCATATTATGGACAGCATGAACCTGAAACAAAACCTGTAGCATATGAACTAATAAACAAATGGAATGCTTGGCTTAAACTTGGAGCTTTAGCTTCTGAAATGGAATCGGCAGCTTTGTTTATTGTGGGAGCATACAGAAGGGTGAGGGTTGGTGCAATACTAAATGTGGTTGCCAACCAGGAAAGAAGAAAATTAGGTCTGGATGATCCTATGGAACACGATACGGAAGCAGCCATAGTAACAGCCATTGAAGCCATAAGAAATCTCATAAAAGAAGACAAGGCAATTAAGAATTAAGAATTAAGAGTTAAGAATTAAGAATTGAAGTAAAAAGATTTGAACCATGACGTTCAAATCTTTTATATTTTTATTTTGCATTTATGTTTATGAATTCTGCCTTAAGTTTTGAATATACAATTTTTTGGCTGCTGTAAAGTCCATAATATCCCGACAGCATGTAGCTAACACTGCAGGCAATGGCAAATATAAGTACACCTTGGGCGCCGAATAATTCAATGGACAATATTATGGAAGCAATGGGAGCATTAACAACTCCGCAGAACAGGGCTACAAGTCCAATAGCTGCAGAGAAGCCGGGATTTAACCCTAAAAGACTTCCGGCAAAGCAACCGAATGTGGCGCCTATGAAAAACGTAGGAACTATTTCTCCGCCTTTAAAGCCTGCTGCTATGGTTATGGCAGTGAATATTATTTTGAGAATAAATGCTTCCGGTCTGGCAGTTCCTTCAATGGCATTTTCAATAATGTTCATTCCTGCACCGTTGTAGTCTCCTGTTTTAAGAAGGAGGGTCATTGCAACTATTATTAGTCCTCCTACAAAGCCTCGTACGTATATGTTTTTTAATTTTGATTCCACCATGTGTTCTGTTTTTTTCATTGTTACTATGAAAACAATGCTTAGGAACGCACACAGACCTGCAAGTATTACAGTCATAATTATTGTTTTAAGATTGAGAACAGGTATGTAGCTTAAGTAAAATCTCACAGGAGCAACACCAAAGTAAAGTGAAACGCCATATGCCATAAGTGAAGAAACCAGGCATGGAACAAGGCTTGAATAATAAATTACTCCAATGCTTATTACTTCCATTGCAAACAATGTTGCAGTAAGAGGAGTTCCAAACAGCGCTGAGAATACGCTGCTCATGCCGCATAATGTTATGAGGTGCATGTCCTTTTCGTCAAGGTGAAAAAAAGAACCTACAAATGAACCGATGCTTCCTCCAAGCTGAAGAGCTGCACCTTCTCTTCCGGCAGAACCTCCGAAAAGGTGTGTTATGAATGTGCTTATGAATATAAGCGGAGCCAGGACAAAAGGAACCTTCTGATCAGAACGTATGGAACTAATTATTTGGTTTGTTCCCGTGGAATCACTCATATTAAACATTTTGTACAATTCTGCAATGACAACTCCCCCTATGGGCAAATACAGAATAATCCAATTGTTTTCTACACGAAATTCCGTGGCGTGCTCAACGCTTACGTGAAACAATGTTCCTATAATTCCTCCTATAAAACCTGTTATGCTTGCTAGTATAACCCATCTTATAAATGTCTTAATGTAATTTTCAGCAGATTTAATTTTTCTTATGCATAATTCCAATTTTATTTCTCCTTTAATTATTTCAACGAAAATAATTGTATCACAATTTTTCTGAATGTCAAAAAAATTTCAATCATCATATATCTGCCTGCGGCTTCAACGGTAGGTACTTTCATTTTTTGTCAGTCTGTTTATTGTCAATTCAGTGAATTTCTATGATAGTAATGATTATTAATGATGTTTTGCAAAATATCTATAACAAATCTTTCAGCAACATGAAGAGTTTATTAAAAATACAAATTGAATTTTAATCTTATTTTAATAAATCCCTAAAACAAGCTTAATTCTATGGATGTATATTAGTAACATAGAAAATATAAATTTTGGAGGGTGAAATGAAAGTAACATTGGAACAAATAGACGAACTAAGAAACAGAGTTAACGTAAGCTATGAGGAAGCAAAAAGCACCTTGGAGAAAAATGACGGTGATTTGATAAAATCAATTATTGAACTTGAAAAGAAAAAAGGAAGAAAGAATGAAACAAAAGGAAACTTCACATCATTTACTAACAGACTTTTGTCTCTTAAGCTGTCCATAAGAAACAAAGATGGAGAAACAGTATTGAATATGCCGTTGGTAATAGTTCTGGCAGTCTTCATAATGGCATTTTGGGTTGTGATATTTGGCCTTATGCTTGCAATATTGACATCATGCAAGATTAAAGTATACAGAGACAAGAATTCAATGAATGTAAGCAGCTTGAAAAAGAACATGAAGGAAGCAGTTAATAAAATCAAAGTAAAATCCGAAGAAATCATTGTTGATGATGAACAGCCATTAACTAAAAATGACGATGAGGATGACAATGAAATAATTATTGAATAACAAAAGAAATATCAGGTCCATGACCTGATATTTCTTTTAATGACTTACGTGAATTAATTGTTGTTTTCCCTCTGTGCATAGTATACTTCGGAAAGTGCATTCCATGTTTCTTCATCGAGAATTCCAGTAACGCTAAGTGCCATGGCTGATTGAAAAGCTTGAACGGCTTCTTTGGTTTTTTCATCATATACACCGGTAATTTCAATGAATGGTACAGCATTAATTTTAGTAGATATATACTGAATTGCCTGCTGCAGAACAAAAGGAACAAGACCTTCATCTCCTAGCGAAAAATTTCTTCCGGGATATGCCAGACGGGGCAGGAGGGTTGATTCAGGAGGAATGCTTTTTATTATGCCAAGGGCTTCATTGTATAAAAGATCCCATGTTACACGGTCTACGGCCCCTGTGGGCTCCAGGTTCTTGTTTTTTTGGTACTCAATGACAGCAAATCTTGTCGCTTCATCAAAAACTCTTGTTATTAGAACAGGAGGAATAGATTTGTTATATGATGATATAAGAGTAAGAAAATACTGCAGTATAGAAACACGGCGGCGAATATCTCCCAATAAAAGCGTCTCAGAAAGTTCGTCTTCTATTTCTTTAATAAGAATTCCTTCTGATGTTAATTCGGCAAGTTTTGTCACGGCCACGTATATATTAAATATTTTATACCATGTACCTTTATCGATTATTCCTGTCATAGGAAGATTGAACACACTTTGAAATAATTTGACTGCTTCTTCTGTTTCTTCACCAAAATATCCGTCAAGAGGAATTTTTGGAATAGCAGGAAAGTTATTTGAAATTCTGTTAAGCTGCATCTGTTTTCTAAAAACATCGAGACTGGAATCACCAGGCTTAAGATCCTTGCCGGTATATCTGTATGTTATGTCTCCTACAGGAGCAATATTAAGAGATAAGTTTTCTCCGTAATAATATTTTAAAATTTCAAGTGGAGTATAACCTGAAGTGGCCAGATCCACAGTTCCCCATTGGTAAAGACCGTCGCATTGGGACACCCTGCCATCACAAAACAAGGCGTATAACGGCTCAAAACGACCTTCTCTTGAAATATATTCGTTGAATACTTCATCTACAATTCTGTCTATAGGCTCATATATACCTCTTTCAGGCACGTAAGCCTGGTCAAATCTAGTGTTTGATGTTATGTCGAATTGGAAGCCCCGGCTTCTGTACCAATCGGTGAATATTCTGTTCAGTGCAACTGATACAATGGCATGAACATTTGCTCTTAGGGCATTTTCAGGCCATGTGGGGTACAGCTCGCTTGAAGCAACATTTTTTATGTAGTCAATGAAGGGTATGGTTATATTTTCAGCTTCTTCATCAGGAGAGCCGAGATGGACAGTAATTACATCAGGTACAGTCACAACATTCTGATAAACTGTACCGGGTATTGGAAATTGCAATTCCTTTACTAAGTTTTTATTGAATTTGTTTTTAAATTTTAACCTAATGGCAATCTCCCCCATAATTATTTGATAATTCAATATATGCAAAACAATATAAATTTCCATTAATCAATATTAAACATAGATAATTATTTACAATAAGTTGTTAAAGAGAGTATAATAATAAAAAAACAGAGGTTTCCCATGGATAAGAAAAAAATTCTCATAGTTGAAGATGAACATAAAATTGCAAGATTTTTAGAGCTTGAGCTCAAATATGAAGGTTATGAAGTAGATATAGCAAACAACGGCAGAGAGGGACTTGAAAAAGGAAAAGAATCTGACGTTGATTTGATTATTCTTGACCTAATGCTGCCTGGCTTAAGCGGAATAGAAGTGTGCAGAAGATTGAGGCAGACTTCTGAGGTTCCTGTAATAATGCTTACTGCAAAAGATGATATTTCTGACAAGGTAACAGGACTAGACATAGGTGCTGATGACTATATGACAAAACCTTTTGCTGTCGAGGAACTTTTGGCACGAATAAGGGTTCTATTAAAAAGAAAAAACATAAACAAAGAAAAAGAAGAATCTCAGATTCTTGAAATAGGCAAGCTTAAGCTTTGCAAAAACAACTACAAAGTTGAATATGACAATGAAAACATCGAACTTACAAAAAAGGAGTTTGAGCTTCTGGAATTCATGATGATAAATAAAAATATTGTGCTTACCAGAGAAAAGATACTTGATAAGGTATGGGGTTATGATTATTTCGGAGACACTAATATTATTGATGTGTACATAAGATACCTAAGAAGCAAAATAGACCAGAAGTACAACGTGAACCTTATAGAAACAGTAAGAGGCGTCGGTTATATAATTCGTGATTGAAGGATTTCATATGATAAGGACCATTAAGAAAATACTTAAAACATTGCTGGGCATTGTTCTTTTTCCTTTCAAATTGATATGGAAGACCATTGTTAATCTTTTGAAAAGATTTAAGTTTTCCATAGCATTTAAAATATCTGCATCATACTTTTTTCTATACATTGTAATAATTCTCATTGTTGCAATGATTACATCTGCTGGTTACATGATAAACGAAATAAATAAATTTGAAAAGAACGTTGCTAAAGAGGATGTTGAAAAAATCATAAACAATTATCCGGAAATAGAAAAACTGGACATAGATAGAAGTGTGAGAACTGTTGAAATTTTTGACAGCAGTCTGAATCCGGTCTATCCTTCCGGCTCCAGCAGCAGGTATTCAGACAACATAATAGTTGTTCTTGAAAAACTATTTTATAACAGGGAATACATATATTCCTCAAGCTTCTACTCTGGTGCAGAAACATACTACATCAACATAAGCTATGAAATAACAAGTCTGCTGTCGGATGCAGCACGGATTTGCATGCTTGTGTTAGTTTCTGGAACCATAGGACTTTTTTTCTTTGTGCCCATAGTTTCAAGAACCAGCTACAAGGTCATTGGCCCTATTAAAAACATGACGGAAATAACAAAGACCATAACAGTGAACAACATAAACACACGCCTTGACATAAAGGGCACACAGGATGAACTGAAGGAGCTTTCTCAGACATTCAATGAAATGATGGACAGAATAGAAGAAGGCTACACTACTCAGCAGCAGTTTGTTTCAGATGCCTCTCATGAACTTAGAACTCCAATTGCCGTTATAAAGGGATATGTAAACATGCTTGACAGGTGGGGAAAAAACGACAAGGCAGTGCTGGAGGAATCCATAAGTGCCATAAAGAATGAAACAGAAAGTATGCAGGATTTAATTGAAAAACTTTTGTTCATTGCAAGAAGTGACAAGAGCACGCTTACATATACAAAAGAAGATTTTAAGATTTCCATAATACTCAATGAAATAGAAAAAGAAACAAAGATGATTGATCAAAAACACAGATTGTATTTCAAATTTTATGAAGATGCCACCATATATGGTGATCAGAAAAGAATAAAGCAGGCAATTAGAATATTGCTTGAAAATGCAATGAAATTTACGCCACAGGACGGGTATATAATGGTATCAAGCTTTATTCAGGATGACTACTACGTCATAAAGGTGGAAGATACAGGAATAGGAATCGAGAAAAAGGATCTTGAAAAAATATTTGAAAGACTTTACAGAGCCGAACAATCAAGGAGCAAGGAAATAGGCGGTCATGGTCTTGGACTTTCCATAGCAAAAATAATCGTGCTGGGCCACAAGGGAAAAATCAAGGTAAAGAGCACTCTTGGTAAAGGTTCTGAGTTTTCAATAATGCTTCCATACATATAGATTACCTAACCAATTTTTCTGAAAATACTTTATAACTGATTAATCGACAAAATGCAACAAAACAAGTCAAAGATAAATCCTTTTGCAAATAGTATAATAGCTTGTACACTATAGAGAAAGGATTTGAAAAAGTGAATTTAGAATTTGTTGAATCAGGTCAAATCATGACAATCAAACTTAAAGGGGACTTAGATCATCACAGCGCTGACGAATCAAGAGTGTTGATTGACGAAAAAATCAAAGACGAGAAATACAATAAAATAGTAATAGATTTAAAAAATCTTGATTTCATTGACAGCTCAGGTATTGGGTTTGTAATCGGGCGATACAAGGTTATCCGCAAACGCAATGGAGTCATTGAAATAGTCAATGCAAGCAAAAAGGTGAGAAAAATTCTCGACATGAGCGGCATTGGCAAAATCATCAATATTAAATAGGGGGATAAGATGCAAAACAATTATGTATTTATAAAAATACCGAGCTATTCTACAAATGAATCCTTTGCAAGAGCGGCAGTTGCGGCATTCTGTTCCAGCTTGAATCCAACTATTGAGGAAATCTCGGATATTAAGACGGCTGTATCAGAAGCAGTTACAAATGCAATAATCCACGGTTATGAAGATGAAGTTGGAGATATAGAAATTCAGTGCAGAATCAAGGGGCAAATGGTTGAAATAATCATTGAGGATTTCGGCTGTGGAATTGTAAATGTGGAAAAAGCCAAGGAACCTTTGTTTACCACTAAACCTGAACTTGAGCGTTCTGGGATGGGTTTTGCTGTTATGGAGACATTTATGGACGAGCTCATAGTATTATCAGAAAAAGATGTGGGCACAAAAGTAATAATGAGAAAAACTATCAATTCAAGAAAATAGGAATAATAGATTAAGAAGTTTTGGTTATGTAACTGAAACTTCTTGTTTTTTATTATGCTATGAGCTGGGCCTATGGAGAAAATCATGAACGTCAAAAGCATTAATTTGCACAGACATTGTTTTTGTGCAGTTTTTAAATTCAATTTGTATTGAAATTTCAAAACTAAGTAATATAATTCTTCTAATGTTCTGCAATAATTTAACAGCTCATATTAAAAAAGGCACAGTTAGTGCTTTTTTTTAGTATTCAAAAAATATTTTTGTAAATAATACTTATGAGGTGATTTATATGAAAAAAAAGATATTTTTATTATTAATACTTTTAGTCATCAGCTTTACTGCCATATATTTTGGCAACAGCATTGACAGATCTATAAAAAAAATTCCTGAAAGTGCCGTTTTGTTATAGGAGGAAAGATGAAATACGACAAAGACAGTTATAAGCAGGTTGTTGATGAATTTACGCCAAAAAATAAAATGCTTAAAAATTGCTTTTATGCTTTTATATTCGGTGGGGCAATCTGCTTGCTTGGTGAAGTATTTAAAAACATATTCATTTCGGGCCTCGGCGCAGCTGAGGAAGATGCAGGTCCAATGGCATCTGTTGCTCTGGTTGGGCTGAGTGCCCTGTTGACAGGTTTGGGATGGTATGACAAGTTGGGCAAGTATGGAGGAGCAGGAACAGTTGTTCCAATAACAGGTTTTGCCAACTCTGTTGTATCTCCTGCTCTTGAATTCAAGAGGGAAGGATATATTTTGGGAACTGCAGCAAATATATTCAAACTTGCAGGCCCAGTATTGGTTTTTGGCTACTTGGCATCATTTATAGCAGGTTTATTGAAATTAATAACAGGATAAGAAAGGAAATATAAGTTGAAAAAAATCGGCAAACAAACATTCAGCATAAAAGACAATGTATTCATAAGAGACACATATACTATTGTGGGCAAAAAAGAAGGCCAGGGACCTTTGGGCAATAAGTTTCACATGGTTGTTGAAGACGACCTGTGGGGAGAAGATTCTTGGGAAAAAAGCGAATTGAAGTTTCAGAAAACCGCAGTTGAAAAGCTCATGGAAGCAAATCAGTTGAAAAAAAACCAGATAGATCTCATGATTTCAGGAGATCTTTTAAACCAGATAACATCTTCTTCGTTTGCTGCAAGGGCCATACAGCTTCCTTATATAGGAGTGTACGGAGCATGCTCAACAATGGCTCTTACCATGGGATTGGGATCACTTTTAATCGACGGTGGATTTGCTGAAAACATAATTTGCGTAACATCCAGCCATTTTTGCAGCGCAGAAAGGCAGTACAGACTTCCGCTTGAAATGGGTGGACAAAGGCACATGTCTGCTCAGTGGACAGTTACAGGTTCTGCAGCTGTGTGGCTTTCTAAAAATGGAAGCGGCGGTCCAAGAATAAAAAATGTAACATTTGGAAAAATAACCGACCTTGGAGTTAAGGATGCCAACAATATGGGAGCTGCCATGGCGCCTGCGGCATATGACACTCTGAGCCAGCATATTAAAGACACGGGAATTAATTATGATCTTATTGTTACAGGAGACCTGGGAACAGTCGGTAAGGGAATAGTAAACAAAATGTTCAATGAAGATAACAACAGCATAGAAAACAAATACGATGACTGCGGAACAATAATTTTTGATATTGAAAAACAGGATGTTCATTCCGGAGGAAGCGGATGCGGATGTTCAGCAACAGTCTTTGGTGCTTTTTTGTATAGGAAGCTATTAGATGGAGATATTAAAAAGCTATTGTTCACATCAACAGGAGCATTGCATTCTCCTACAGCTACACTGCAAGGTGAAAGCATTCCTGGAATAGCCCACAGCGTCGGAATTGAAATTTAAAGGAGAAATTATGAATTATATAATGAGTTTTGTGGTGGGGGGCATAATATGTGTCATTGGGCAGATAATCATCGATACATTCAAAAAGAACAATGCCTATCTGCTGGTTCTAATGGTTGTAGCCGGAGCTGTTCTCGGATACTTCGGAATATACGACAAGCTGGTTGAAATAGGGTATTCGGGAGCAACAGTGCCTCTACTTGGATTTGGTAATACTCTTGCAAAGGGAGCCATGGAAGAAGCGGCTTCTAAAGGCTTCATGGGAGCATTAAGCGGAGGAGTGATAAAGACTGCACCCGGTGTTGCAGCTGCCCTTATGTTTGGCTACATAGTTGCTGTCGTGTTCAACCCGAAGAGCAATAAATAAGGCTATTGGCAAACTAGTTTGCCAATAGCCTTTTTCTATAAAAATACTTTTTAATAAAGATGTTGTAGGGGATATTGTATCCGCCTGCGGGAGGACAGTGTCTCTCCCTTAATATGTCTTGCCAAAAATCTGAGATTAGGCTGAGCCTAATCTTTATTTAATTGGAAATTGATTCAATTATGTTGTCCAGCGGAACTTGTGAATCACCAGAATCTTCTATGATGTCGTTAATGATATCTTCCAGTGCTCCGCCGTTGTTGTTTCCGTTTCCGTTTCCGTTGTTGTTTCCGTTTCCGTTATTACCGTCGTTTCCGTTGTTATTGTTTTCGCCTGAGTTTTGCTCATTCTGCCACTGGTCATAATGCCATTTAGTGTGGGATGTGCAAATCTTTGTAGGAACCTGATACTGATAATCTGCAGTGATTATGCCTGAGAATGCTAAATCAGCTACCGGAACTCCAAGCACATGTGTTATATGCTTGTTGGCATCAAATGTTACCTGACCAGCGTAAATTTGTTCTAATTCTTCAACAGAGAAAGTGACTTTGTCTTCCAGTACCTGTTGATATAGTTTTTTTGCGTCAAGGTTGCTTGATTTTGCTTCAGGATCGTAAAGAGGATCTCTGTTTACAAATACTCTTTCTTCCAGCAGGTTTCCTGGACAAAACGGTGATGCCAGCAGATTTGTGGTTGTGCAGACCTGGACTTTCACATGTACATCACATGTTTCTGTTGGTTGAGTTCCAGGAACAAAGTATTCTGTAATTACCTGGCTTCCTCTCTGGTCATGCTGGCATAGGTCAGAAGGAAGTTTTCCTGATTGTGCACATACCTGTACAGGTATTAAATTTGGATTAAGTGCAAATTTTGCAGGAGCCAATCCTTGGTGAATAGGTGTCATTATACCGCTCCACAGCCTTGCTGTATTTCCGCTGTCTCCTGATAGTTTCATTTGAACATTGTCATTTCCAACCCAAATTCCTCCTACATAGTAAGGAGAGAATCCTACAAACCAGAAATCTCCGTTTGCCTGAGTTGTACCTGTCTTTCCTGCAACTTCTATTCCCATTTCTGCAGGAAGCTTAGCTTTGTATGAAAGTCCCGGATTAACCGTGGATCTTAATATATCCTTCATGAGTGAAGCAACTTCAGGGCTTACAACAGTGTGGGTTTCAGGAATTTTTTCAAGAATTGTCTCACCCTTGCTGTTTGTAACTGTTGTATATACTGTAGGTTCTATATAAACACCATCATTTGCAATTGCTCCATAAGCTGCAGTCATTCCAAGAGGAGTGAATCCCTTTGTAAGCCCTCCCAGTCCAAGAGATGCAAGATTCACATCATTGTATGCAGTATTTTCTGCCGGAGAAACAAATGAGTCTTTATCAGGACTATTTGCATTTATTAGGCCAAGTTTTGTAAGAGAATCTATTGATGCATCCGTTCCGATTGTTTCAAGCATTGAAACTGCATTGGTGTTGATTGACTGTTCAATTGATTTTCTTAGTGTAATTTTTCCCCAGTACTTTATGTCCTTGTATTCATACCAGTTTTTAGGCCATCTGTCTCCGTTTTCGTTGTATCTTGGCAGGTCATCAAGAACGTATGCTGCTGAATAACCAAGGTCAAGAGCCGGAAGATACACAGATAATGGTTTTATGGTTGAACCAGGCTGTCTTGTAGCATCTGTGGCACGGTTGAAAGTCTTGCTTCCTTCGATATCTCTTCCGCCAATAAGCGCCTTAATTTTGCCTGTCTTGTAATCAAGAATTACAGTTGCTGACTGAGGCTGGACTGTTCCGTTTTCCTGGAAGAAGAAGTATCCTTCGGGAATTCTAAGAACATTGTCGCTTCCCACAACAAACATTTCAGCATTTTTTTGAACATAATCTTTTGGAATCCTGAAGCTTCCTTTTGTTCCTTTTTGTTCAAGAACCTCATAATTGCTTCCAATGTTGAGAGCACCTATTTTGTGTGAAACAAAGTTTAATTTTTCGTCAACGGTGTATCCGTCAACTATGTCTACAGTTGAAGCATAAATGTCGAATTTCTTAGAACTTATTACAAGGTTTCCTTTTTCATCGAAATAATATTCATCAGCATTAAGATAAATGCTGCCACTTGCATCCATTATATTGTCAAGGGCATAGTATATGAGCTGGCCGTTTTCATTTAATATATTAAGATTTGAATCAAGGCTTCCTGTTCCTTGACCATCAGACCACTTAAAGTATCTCCAGTCCTGGGCTATGGGCTTATCTCCTGAGGGAGCTACACCAAGAAACAATGTTGCAAAATTGCTGTATGAATCTTCCAGTGACTGCTGCATGGAAACATCGATGGTTGTTGTTATTGTAAGTCCGCCTTTGTAGATGTAACCTTCCGCATCTTCATAAGACATGCCCTGTGAAGCCATTAAGTCCTCAATTACTTTTTCTTTAACATAATCCATAGGTGTTGAAGATATTCCTTCAACTTTTGTCTGACCAGGATTTAAAGCTTCTCTCATATCTTCAGCCAGGGCTTTGTCGTGTTCTTCCTGAGTTATGAGACCTAAATCAAGCATTCTGTTAAGAATTACTATCTGGCGGTCAATAGCATTTTGATTGTACACGCATGCATATTGAACGGAACCTATGTAGACGTAACCTACAATATCTTCTTCGGGAATTTCTGTTATGTCTTCAAGGTTGTATCTGTTGAAAGGTGCATAATAAACTGTGCTCTTGGCAGCTCCGGCTAAAAGTGCACTTTCAGCCAAAGTAAGCTCGTTTACATCCTTTGAAAAATATGTGTGAGCTGCTGTTTGAACTCCATATGAACTTTGACCAAGTGGAATTGTGTTCAGATAATTTTCAAGAATCTGTTCTTTTGAAAGTTTTCTTTCCACTTGAAGTGCAAGGTAAATTTCTTTAATCTTTCTTTCCCAGGATTTTTCATTTGTTAAATATAAATTTTTAACCAGCTGCTGGGTGAGAGTGCTGGCTCCCTGAGCAGTAGGGTCTCCAACTTTTACGTTGTGCAGCAGTGAACCAGCAATACGCTGGATGTCAATACCCGGGTGATCCTTGAAACGATGATCTTCAATAGCAATGAAAGCATTCTGCAAATAAAGAGGAATGTCGCTTAATTGTACGATTTCCCTGTTTTCATTTGGGTCATGAATTTGCTCGATTATATTTCCGCCTTCATCAACTATAACGGAACTTTCAGTTAAATTTGTAAGAACATTTGTGGGGTCGATTTCAGGAGCACTTTTCATAATTCCAATAACCATTCCTGCAACGGCTCCGCCCACAATAATTATAGCTGCAAGAATAACAAGAAGAGCAACTCTGAAAATGACTTTTCTTTTCTTTTTTGCTCTTCTCTTTTTACTTATCTCTTTTTTTGTATCTTCACTTTTACTTTCTATTATCTCTAAGTCCTTTTTATTTTCTTTTGACATATTTACCTCCGTTAGAACTACATTACTAGTATACCTCAAAACAATCTAATATTGTCAAAGATTTAAAGTTCTTACATATTATATAATAGAAAGGGTGTGAAATCAATAGTTGAAAAATCGGAATGGAACATTCATCAAATTCATGTTGCTGTTTTTAATGTTTTTTGCTCTGCTTGCTTATTACTATGTGGAAGTGAGCATCAAGCCTACTATTGCATCAATTTGTGAAGTGAAAGCCAAAGTAATTGCAACGCAAATAGTAAATGATACAGTGAGAGAAGAACTTAACAAGGATGCTTTAAAAGAACAAATTTTAATACCAACATATGACAGGGACGGAAGAGTTAACATGATAAGAACTGATGCCATGGTAATGAATACCATATCTTCCAATATTGCCAGGAACGTGCAGCAAAAAATTGTAGAACTTAAAAACCAGACATTTACAATACCTCTTTTTACAGCACTGGGCAGCCAGCTTCTTGCAGGAAAGGGACCTAGGCTGAACTTCACAATTCTTCACCAGGGAAGCGTCCTTGTGGATTTTGTAACTGAATTTGCAGAATCCGGTATTAATCAGACAAGATACAAAATATACATAACCGTTGATGTTGAAATAAGCGTTTTAAGCCCGGTAACAACCAGCAGAACCACCGTTGGAAGCAATGTGCTCATTGCAGAAGTAGTTATTGTAGGAGATGTTCCTGATTCGTACATGAACCTTCCGTCCCTTAAAAATGAATAGATATTGCAAAATTTGTTCTTAAGTAGTATATTTACTTGTGTACAGAAACATAATACATATGTTAAAATAATGTACAAATGATATATTCGGAGGATACATGGATAAGGAAAAATGTTTAATAGTTGCAGTGCAATTATCTACAGATAAAGCAGAAGAAAATGATATGGAAGAGCTTGAGCTGCTAGTTGAGGCAGCGGAAGGCGAAGTTGTGTCAAGTATCATCCAGAACAGGCAAAGCATAGACAACAGATATTATGTGGGACAGGGAAAAATAGAAGAAATTGCTGCTTATGTTAAGGAACTTGAAATAGACACAGTTGTGTTCAATGATGAGTTAAGCGGTTCACAAATAAGAAATATAGAAGAAATAATAGATGCAAAAGTAGTTGACAGAACAAATCTCATACTTGACATATTTGCAAAAAGAGCCCTCACAAAGGAAGGGCAGCTTCAAGTTGAGCTTGCCCAGTTAAAATACAGCCTTCCTAGGTTAATAGGGCTTAACAACAACCTGTCAAGAACCGGAGGAGGTATAGGCACTAGAGGTCCGGGAGAACAAAAGCTTGAACTTGACAGAAGACGCATAAAGGAAAAAATCAACGACATTCAAAATCAGCTTGAGGACCTTGGAAAAGTTAGAGAAACAAAAAGAAAGAAAAGAATGAAAGATCAGATCCCCATAATTTCTATTGTAGGCTATACAAACGCAGGGAAATCAACGCTGTTAAATGCGCTCATGGACAGCGAGTACAGTGAAAAAGATGATGCTGAACATAAAAAAGTATTTGCACAGGATATGCTATTTGCAACTCTTGACACTGAACTGAGAAGAGTTACACTTCCAGGCGGCAAGAAGGCAGTGTTTTCAGACACGGTTGGATTCATCAAGAAACTTCCTACACAGATTGTTGAAGCATTCAAGGGAACTCTTGAAGAAATCAAGTATGCAGACCTAATAATTCACCTCATAGACATAAATGATGAAAATTTGCAGCTGCACAAGGAAACTACAACAAAACTTGTTGAAAAAATTACCGACAAGGAAATTCCTGTTTTAACAGTGTACAACAAAGTAGATAAAATATTGAGCGACAAAATAACAACTGTTTCAACAAATGACATATTGTACATTTCGGCAAAGACTGGGTTCAATATTGATATGCTTCTTTCAACTGTAGATTATAAAATAAACGAAAGCAGCAGTACATATCTATTAATGATACCAAACAGCGATTTGAAAAATTATTACTGGATTTATGAAAACAGAAAGACAGACAATGTTGAATTTGGCGGAGAAGGAGTAACCCTTGAAGCAGTATTGTATGACAATGAAAAAGAACAGTTCAATAAATATATAACGGGTATTAAGAATGAGTGATTATAAGTCTATTCATAAGGCCGGAAGAGATGAAATAATTATAAACAAATCTAAATTCATAGGTTCAGCATCTCCTGTTGCAAATGAACAAGAAGCAATTGAATTCATAGAAAAAATGAGAAAAGAATTCAAGGATGCAACACACAATGTATATGCCTATGTAATAGGAGAAAATTCAAACATACAAAGGTATTCAGACGACAAAGAGCCGTCCGGAACCGCCGGTATGCCTGTGCTAAACGTTATAATGCAGGAAAATTTAAGAAATGTAGTTGTTGTTGTAACAAGATATTTCGGAGGAGTGCTGCTTGGTGCTGGAGGACTGGTGAGAGCATACACCAAGGGAGCAAAAATCGGACTCGAAAAAGGCATTATAGTTGAAAAGAACCTGTACTACCAGGTGTCCTTTTCCATTGAATATTCGCTTTTAGGAAAAATGGACAATGAGCTTATGAAAAACGAATTCATTGTCAAAGATAAAATATATTTAGATCAGGTTGAGTTTCACCTTGTTGTCAAAGAAGGAGAAACAGATAAAATCAAGGACATTGTAATGGAAATTACAAGTGGTCAGGCTGAAATCACTGTGGGACAGGCTGAGTATTATTCCGTCAGGGACGGAAAAATAGTGGAATAAAAATAATATAAATAATATGTATAATTTTATCTAAAATATTTGAAATATTAAAAATTGTATGGTAAAATACGATGTTATATTAAACGTAGGATAGTAAGGAGGAAATATGTCAGGTCATTCAAAATGGAAAACTATAAAAAATAAAAAAGGTAAGGCAGATGCACAAAGAGGTAAAATATTTACTAAGCTGGCAAGATACATTACAGTAGCTGTCAGAGAGGGGGGGCCTGATCCGAACTATAATTCATCACTGGCAACAGCAATTGAAAAAGCAAAATCACAAAATATGCCTAATGACAATATAGACAGAGCAGTAAAAACAGGTATGGCCGCAGCATCAGGCGAAAACTTTGAAACAATAACATACGAAGGCTACGGACCAAGCGGTACAGCATTTATGGTTCAATGCCTCACAGACAATAAAAACAGAACAGCTGCAGACGTAAGACATTATTTTTCAAAAAATAATGGAAATCTTGGAACAACAGGATGTGTAGGTTACCTGTTCAGCAGAAAAGGTATCATTGAAATTGAACTAAGCGATAGCATAGATGAAGAAACTCTAATGATGCAGGCTTTGGAAGCAGGAGCAGAAGACTTTGAAACACAAGATGACAGCTATGAAATTACAACAGCACCTGAAGACTTCATCAAAGTACTGCACGCCTTGAAAGAAGCAGGATACACTAACATAAAGGGTGACATCATGTACATCCCTGCAACTACAGTAAAAGTTGAAGATGAAGAAAATGTTAAATATCTTGAAAGATTAATAGAAGCTCTTGACGACTGCGACGACGTCCAGGAAGTGTACCACAACTGGGATGAACCGGAAGAAGAGGAAGAAGAATAGTATCTCATAATAACTCATTCTTCATATAATTTTTTAAATTATATGAAGAGTGAGTTATTTTAGTTTGCCACAAATTTATTTAATTTGTCTTATTATGTTATTTATCTTTTTACATATAGATTTATTGCTGCAACTACCTGGATCACATTCAAATGCATTTTTGTTTTTACGTCCACTATTTAAATTTAATAAAAGACAGACTAAATTACAGGTTATACAAATGTTGAAACTAATCAATTCATTGAAGTTGCAACATTCTTTATCAATAAATTTATTTAGTTCTTTAGAATTATTTTTAATTAATTTTGATAGTTCAAATTCACCTATATATGCAACTGATTGAAGTTCTTTTAGATGATCCATTATTGAGTCAATTTCACATGAGCTAAAACCAACTGTATTTAATAAGGTTAAGATTTCACTAAGTTTATATTCAAGAATTCGTTTTTTATCGCATATTACATCAATAAAACTAGTTATTAAACTATCCAGTTCTGAAAGCTCTTCTTCATTTATACACATCTTTAATGCACAGCTCATTTTTACACTTTCACCGAAAATTAATTCGGCAAGTCCTTTTTCTTCTTTAAAAATAGAATTAATGAGTTTTTTTATTGTGCAAAACATTTCTTTTTTAATTTTTATAAAGATATCGAATTCAGAATCTTTAATAAATTTAATGAGACTAATAACTGTTCGTAATTTTCTTAAAAGTATCATGTTTTTTTCGACTATTAATTTCATCAATGTTATAACGAGATTATTGACTTGTTTAATATCATCAAAAGTACAATAAGATGCAATATTTGTTACACCTTTTCCTAATTTATCTATTAAGTAACCTAACGAAGATTCTTCTGTCCCTATACTTTCTAAAACAGAATTTAAATTGTTTAGAAGTTCAAATTGTTCATTGTAATCTAAACAGCCAATTCCTTCCTTTTGTATAAAGCTAAGGGTTTCTCTTAATTTATTTTCTAAAATATTGTTTTTTTGTATTATAGTCTTCAAAGTTCGTATTATACTTTGAATAATATCAATGAAATCACAGACAGTAATGCAATGATTTATTGCATTACATAACAAGTTTGATTGAGCTTCAAGTAATGATGCAATAGAATACTCTTCGTCGGCTACAGATCCAACAATAGAAACAGCATTACTTGGTATTCCTTCAATAGGAAAATTCATATTATCATTATAATTTATATTTGACATAGTCATACTCACATTCCTTTAGATTTTGTACATTTCATAAAAATTAACAGCCTGTATTATATTTTATACAGGCTGTCTTGATATGTTACATTATATGTTACATTATATTTTATCAGTAAGTATAAAAGGCTCATGAAGCCTGAGCCTTTTATTACATTATAGTGATAATATGAAATTAATAACTTCTAAATTCTTTTGTTGTAATATCATGTTCTTTAATGTGATTGATTCCAGTAAAGTTGTTGCACTATCGTTTACAGCAACTAAGTTTCCAATGTTGCCAGGTGTAATTCCAGCGATAGCGTTGATTTTTAATGCTTCAGTGCCAATAAGTGCTGCAAGTGAAAATTCCTCATTGGCAATTGATTGTTGAAGATTAGATAATGTTGCAGCGAATACTGCCAATTGTGCAGGTGTAAAACCTAATGCAAGCAACGCAAGTATATCTTCAAGTTTAGCTTCCAGAATCATATTTTTCTGAACTACTATATCTATAACAGATGTGATGGTATTATTGAATGCTAATAAACCAGGTATACCTGCTGCGTTAGTGGTTAAAGCTACTGCTCTGTTTAATTTAGCTGCTTCACCTTCAATTAATACGGCAAGTCCATTTTCTTCAACAACTATTGAAGTTATCAGACTATTTATTGCAGCTATTGTTGCTGCTACCTGTGCTGCGGATGGAGTCGGGAAAGCCTCTGAATTATTAATTATAAATCTAACAAGTCTTCTCAATTTACTTAAAAGAACAAGATTCTTTTCTGTTATAACTCTCAATAGTGATATTACAATTTGGTCAACAGCCTGTAATTGTGCTAAGGTAAGGCTTGGGGCTAACAACCTGACTGCATTACCCAATGCTCTAATCAAATTACCCAATGCATTTTCTTCATTTGCAATTCTAGCAAGAATTGCTATTAAATTATCTACAAAAACTGGAGAGATTATAAACGGTTCATTATCAATATAGTTTAAAGTTTCTGTTAACTTTGCTTCTAAGACTGTATTTTTCAGCAAAACGGTTTTCATTGTACGTGTAATGCTTTCAGCCAAATCAGTAAAATTAGCAAAAGTTAAAGCAGCGCCGGTTAATAATGATAGTTTATCTGCTTCTTCTTGTATTATAGCTGCAAGAGCATTTTCTTCTGAAGCAACTGAACCTACAATATTAAATGCAGCAGTTGCATTTAAGCCAGGGGTTTGTTGAACGTCAACATCATTTTGTACATTATTATCTTTTATGCTGTCACTATTTATATTAAATATATTTGCCATGATTTCTCACGTTCCTTTATAATATTATACAGGTATAGCCTGTACAACGTCATAATATTCTCGTGTCCCTTTTGTGTTCCACATTATTTATGTAAAACTCCCTGTCTTTAATAATTTAAAAGACTAATCAATTAGAAGCGATATGGATGACGTCCAGGAAGTTTACCACAACTTGGATGAGCCAGAGGAGGAGGGCGAAGAATCTAATTATACTAATGATGCCATATTTTAAAAATATGGTGTTTTTTTTGGATTTTTGTTGAAAAATGTAACCAAGCTATTTGTAAATCATATTATATTATCATAGTCGTATATTTTTACGACAAATAAATAAAGGAGCATGATAATTATTATGGCAGAAGTATTACAACAACAATTTGATTGTCCACTTATAGCAGATTTTACCGGAACAGATGTTCCTGTAACAATAGCATTTAATGGAGTAACCCAAAATAATGGTACTCAAACATTTTGTTACACTGTAACGCAGGTTGAAGAACCAACTGCTTTAAGTCACTTTGTTTTAGGAATTTGTCCTAATATTACAGAAGATGATCTTGTAGAAGTAACAGTTACTATCAATGGTGAAGAGCAAATAGTTATAATTGGGGATAACGTTGAGATTTTTAACCCACCAGCTACAGATCCTGTAACTGACTGCCCAGGTATTAAATTTGACTTTGGGTTAGAAGAAGCAGGAGATGTTATGGTTGTATGTTTTGAAATAATGGGAAATTTCGATGTCGGTCCTGTTGAAGCATGTATTACTGGCGGAGGTTTTGTTGGAACAGGCGAATTTGTATGCGGACCAGTATGCGGAGAAGTTGAAATATGTGAAACTACAGTATTCCAAACACTTGATGTTTGTGTACCGATTACTATTACGCCTGAAACTATAGTAGGACCTATAGATGTAAGATGCTGCGGACCTGCAACGGTATCTTTGACTCCATGTCCAATGGAAGGTGAACCAAACTGCGTATTCTTCGTAAGACAGAGATTGTGTGCTGAAGTTCCAATTAGATTCAGTGCATTGGGCGAAGATGGTCCACCTGTAGTAAATTGTGATGAACCAAATCTGGAAGAATGTGAAAATTGTCCAACTAATGGTGACATTGGAATATAAAAAATTTAAATAATATCATATAGAAATAAAGGGCCTGCGATAAGCAAAGCCCTTTATTGTTTAAAAATTCGGTAACTAAGCTGTCATTTATACATAAAATATTAGTATAAATTAAGATATTTGTATAAAAAAGGAGCATTGCTATGTTTAAAGATAAAAATAAGATTGATATAGAAAAATTTGATACTCTTTGCAATGAAAATGGTTGTGATGTAAACATTTTTCAAGATCTTGATGTATGTGTACCAATAACAGTTGAACCATTTGTAAAATTACATGAAGCAGAAGTAGAATGTATTGATGAACCATATATAGTGTCAAGTCAATATAATTCAAAAAATAAAAATGGTACTTGCAGATTTAATTTAGCACAAAAACTTTGTATAATGATTCCAATTGAATTTAAAGCAAAAACCAGCAACGGTCCCACTTCGGTAATTTGCGGAGATATTTCAGACGATGATTGTCCTTCATTTGATTGTGGAGAGAATGATGAGGATGATTGTGAAAAAAGGAGCTCATTCAATTTTTACATTAAGGGAAAACGAGTTGAATAAGATTTAAATGTGCAAAAAATATGCCGTATCTATTACAGCATATTTTTTGTATATTAAATTATTAAACTTCGGGGGCGGACCATAGATATTATTTATATTGAAAAATGATGGGGATGTTGATATTATAGTTACGAGGTGAAACTGCAATGAATTTAATGAAAGAATGCATCATATGTCCAAGAAACTGCAAAGTTGACAGAACAAAAGGGAATAGGGGATACTGCAGAGAAACTGACAAGTTAGTTGTTGCCAGAGCTTCTCTTCACATGTGGGAAGAGCCGTGTATTTCAGGAACAAATGGTTCTGGTACTGTTTTCTTTTCAGGATGTTCTCTGGGATGCATATATTGCCAAAATTTCAATATATCAAATGGAATGTCAGGAAAGGAAATTACTACAGAAAGGCTTGCAGAGATTTTTCTCGAGCTTCAGTCAAAGGGAGCCCACAACATTAATCTTGTAACCCCAACCCATTTTGTAGTGCAGATAATGGATGCTATTATAATGAGCAGAAATAAAGGACTTAACATTCCTATAGTCTACAATACAAGCGGTTATGAAAAAATTGAAACCATAAAAATGCTTGAAGGACATGTTTCTGTATATCTTCCTGATTTAAAATATATGGATGAAAATATTGCAAAAAAATATTCAAACTGCCAGGACTATTTTTCACATGCATCTAAGGCCATAGAGGAAATGGTGAGACAGACAGGAGAAATTGAATTTGATGAAAATGGTATGGTTGTAAAAGGTGTAATTGTCAGACACATGACTTTACCTGGATATCTTGATGATTCCAAGAACATAATCAGATACCTCCATGAAACATATAAACATAAGATATACTTAAGCATTATGAACCAGTACACGCCCCTTACTGAAGTATCAAAGTATCCTGAAATAAACAGAAAGATAACTGAGGATGAATATGATGAGCTTGTGGATTATGCTGTTGACATAGGCGTTGAAAATGGTTTTATACAGGAAGGGGAAACTGCCCTTGAAAGTTTTATACCGGTTTTTGACAAAGAAGGAGTATAACTGGTTCTATGATTTGAAGCGCTGCATTACATATGCCTTGAAAGATAGAAAGAAGATAATGTAAAAATTGACAATATAATGATAAAAAATATTTAATATCTCCCCTAAATTATTCTTATAAACTGCCGATATGTTTCTTAAGATTTAATAGTGACAATTAAGATCAATTCAAATAAATTAACTGAAAAGTATCAATTTATTCATAAATTGTCAATTTATTAAGCATATGATTTTGAGGAGATATGAAATTATGGTACGTAATAGAAATTTGTTAGCTAAAATTCTTTTATTCATTGGTGTTCCGGTTGTAATAGCGTTTTGTGCAACGGCAGTATTCATATTGCAAAGAGTGGGTGATTCAGTAAGCGATTTAACCCAAAGTGAACTTGCTTCTAAATCTGAAACTGCATCATATCAGGTCAGTGAATTTTTCACTAAACATTTATCAATTGCTGAGCAGATGTCTACAAATAGCCAGATAGAAAAAGTATTTGAAGAGACTGTTCCCGGAAAAATCATTACCGAAGTTAACAGCTTTGCTGATGCAAAGAAAACCATGGTCAATGTGCAGGAAACAGATCCTAAAAATATAGTGGTTTCATGGATAGCTGATGCAGACACTAATCAGCTGACACAATCTGATGACTACTTGCTCTCTGAAGGATGGGATATGAAATCGAGGCCATGGTATGCTTCTGTAACGGAAAAGCAGAGTGTTGTGCTTACTGATCCATATCAGGATACAGTAACAGGCAATATAATTGTAAGTGCAATCTGCCCTGTATATGAAGAAGAAACCAAGGAGTTTCTGGGTGTTGTGGGAATAGATTTCTCAATTGAAAATATTGGGTTGTTAATGAAGGAATATAAGCTTGGGGAGACGGGTTTCTATGTTTTGGCCACAAGCAATGGACAGGTTATTTATCATCCTGTTGAAGAGTATATAAATAAGAGCATTTCTGAGACAGATATGTCTGAAAATATTAAGAATGCCATTGAAAACAATGAATCCGGACAGATTGAATATGAGTCACAGTCACAGAAAACACACGGATATGTATCAAATGTTGGAGATTCAGGATGGGTAGTTGCTACAGGGCTGCCTGACAAAGAATTCAACAAGACATTTAATTCTGTTCGAAATGCCATTCTTATTTCTTTCAGTTTGGCAATTATAATAATTTTTGCTTTGATTGTAATTATTGCAATGGGAATTGTAAAACCTTTGAAAAAGCTCAGAGGTATTGCAAATGAAATAGCCGATGGAAATTTAAATGTTCAGATGGACATACAGTCACGTGATGAAATTGGACAGGTGGCAGATGCCATTGATAAAACCGTTGTAAGGTTAAGCAAATATATTGACTATATAACAGAAATATCAGAGGCATTAAATACATTTGCAAAAGGGGACATGTGCATTACTCTTAATCAGGATTATGTTGGTGAATTTTCTCCGATTAAAAGAGCTTTAAATGATATTTCTTTATCCCTCAGCAATTCACTTTCAGCCATTAACATATCAGCTGAACAGGTAAATGAAGGAGCTTCACAGGTTGCTGACGGTGCTCAGGCTTTATCATCAGGAGCCACAGAACAGGCAAGTTCAATAGAGCAATTATCTGCATCCATAAATGAAATATATGAATCCGCAAATAAGAATGCAGAAAATGTATATGCAGCATCAAAGTATGCAGATGAAACTGTGCTGGAAGTTGAAGACAGCAACAATTATATGGAAAAAATGCTGCTGGCAATGAATGAAATTGAAACGACATCAAATGAAATAAGCAAAATAACCAAAGCAATTGAAGATATAGCTTTCCAAACTAATATCCTTGCTCTTAATGCTGCAATTGAGGCATCCCGTGCCGGCAATGCAGGCAGAGGATTTGCAGTTGTTGCTGACGAAGTTCGAAACCTGGCTGCAAAATCAGCAGAAGCAGCAAAAAATACTGTTAATTTAATTGAAAAATCTATATCATCAGTTAAGGAAGGTTCGGGAATCGCTCAGAATACAGCAAAGTCACTTGAAATTGTATCAACGAAAACAAAGTTTGTTAAAGATATTATTTCAGAAATTGATAATGCTTCTCAGGCTCAGGCATCTTCCATCTCTGAAATAAATAAGGGTATAGAACAAATTTCAGCCATTATTCAAAACAATGCCGCAACAGCTGAAGAAAGTTCGGCATCAAGCGAGGAACTGTCAGCACAGGCGGCAGCATTAAAAGAGGAAGTAAGTAAATTTAAATTATTAAGTGAATAAGAAAACTAAGTAATTAAATAAAATGAAAAAACGCTCGTTTAAATTAAACGAGCGTTTTATTGCAATTAGAATGTTTTTAAAAAATCAGGAATATTGAAATCCATAGATATCGGGTTGCTTTCATTTGATACTTTTTCCTTATTTGAAGAAGAGGCAGCTGCCTGGGAAATTTCTTCTGCAATGTCAAAGCCTGTGGCAACTACTGTGATTTTAATTTCATCTCCAAGAGATTCATCTATGTTTGCACCGAATATTATATTTACCTCTGGATCTGAAGCTTCTTCGATAAGCTTTGCAGCTTCGTTTATTTCGTGAATTCCCATGCTCAAACCGCCGGTGATGTTTAATATTACTCCTCTTGCTCCATTGATGGATGTTTCTAGAAGAGGACTTTGAATAGCCTGTTTTACAGCAGTGAGAGCCTTATGCTCACCGCTTGCCTGTCCTATGCCCATATGTGCCAGACCCTGATCAGACATGATTGTCTTTACATCGGCAAAGTCAAGATTCACAATTGCCGGTATTGCTATAAGGTCTGAAATTCCCTGAATGCCTTGTCTTAAAACGTCATCTGCCAGAGAAAAGGCCTCAAGCATGGTTGTTTTCTTGTCAGTTGTTTCTAAAAGTTTGTCGTTTGGAATAACTACAAGGGTATCTATGTTTTCTTTAAGCTTTTTCAAACCTTGTTCTGCGTTTTTCATTCTTTTTCTGCCTTCAAACATAAAAGGCTTTGTTACGACTGCAACTGTAAGTATCCCTTGTTCTTTTGCTATCTTTGCAATGCAGGGAGCTGCACCTGTTCCGGTTCCGCCGCCCATGCCGGCTGTTATGAACAGCATGTCTGCACCTGCAACCAATTTTGCTATTTCTTTTTCATTTTCCAGAGCTGATTTTTCACCGATTTCCGGTTTTGCTCCTGCACCCAGACCACTTGTCAGATTTTTTCCTATTTGAAATTTTATATCTGCTTTTGAGTTGGCCAATGCCTGCTTATCTGTGTTTACGCTTACAAAAGTGACACCCTTGACACCTGCTTCTATCATTCTGTTTACGGCGTTGTTTCCGCCGCCGCCAACTCCAATTATTTTAATGTTCGCAAGTTTTTCTGATGTATCTTCAAATTCAAACATAAGTCCTCCTGTAGAGATTTCTCTCTATGCCAAAAATATTAAGTATTATTACTATGGTATTTTACAATGCTTTTTAAAATTTTGCACGCTTTATCTTATAATATCGTCAAATATTATAAAAAAGTTATATTGAACAATATAACTTTTTAAAATTAAGCAAAAAAATAAACCAAAAAACGAATTGGCTTTGTTCTATTGACTTTTAGAATTTCACATGTTATATTAATGGTTGATATAAAAATAAACATTTATAACAAGATAACATAAATATAACACAAAATCATCATTTTGTCAATAGTTTTCTGAAAAATATTTTAAGGAGTGTTTTATGGAATTTAATGTTGCAGCACTTTCATCTTCAATAGTACAAAAACAAGCAATCAACGAAATAATCATGTGCAATGATTTTACAGGGGAGTACGGTCTTGTGCTTACATTGGAACAGGCAGCTGAGCTTGTGGAAACTCGTTTCACATCATTGTCTGCAAACGGACGAATTGAATTGGGAGGAGGCGTTATAGATAAAATTATAAAAGAATTTTGCGACTCACCATATATCACTAGATATAACTATGCTGAAACTCTGCAAGAACTGCTTAAATTATTTTATTTTTATAAAAATGAAACTCTGGACTTGTTAAGTGATGATGATCTTATTAAGTTTATGAAAGATTCATTCAATAATACCTGTTGCGGATCAATTGAGCTGCTTGCAGACCGTGAGCTTAATAAAATGGCCAACAACCTTAGATATGGTTATGCTCCATCTTATTCAGAGGATACATGTGAAACTCATGAGGAGGACGAAAATGAACAATATTGAAAAATTAATTCATATAGATAGAAAAAAATTAAATGAAGAATTTTATTTCAGGTCATTGATTGAAGAAGCAGCAAGTCTAGGGATGATTGATGAAGAAGATGTTGAAAATATTCAGTATCAATGTTTAGAACTCTTAAAACACAGGATTGAAAAATTAAATCAAGGGGAAAGCAGTTCTGTAAGGGTTGAAATTGCAGAAAAGATTATGATATCAAATTTATATACTGTCGGAATATGGCTTAAGACAATGGACAATGCAGATGAAGCAATAAAGGAAATAAAAAAGACACACATATCACTCATTTACGAAAAAGGAAGAAAAAGGATTGATACTAAGCTTAATTCAGCCCGTCACATTCACATGATGGTTCTTAAAAACTTTCTTAAAACTGATAATTACACATATAATGCAACACTCAAGGATGGAATAACTGGATTTTTCAAAATATACAATCCTGACTATGAAGCTCATGAAATACGCATAACTGCAGATTATCCACTATCAATTCCTGTCAGTAATCTAGCAGGAATTGAGTTTGTGCTTAAGTATCTGGAAAATATATATTATGAAAATATGTTTTGTGCTTATTTTTCATCTGAAGATATAGAGCATTTGATGTTTGGATATTCAAAGGATTACAAACTTTTAGTGATTAACATATACGAAGTTGTACTTAATATTGCAATAGGTTGTAAAATTGCAGGGAAAAAGGCTTTGGACTTAAATATAATGCAGGTTCACAGAAAAATTGCAGCAGATAAAATGTTCTTAAAATCAGAAGAGGAAATAGAAAAAATTGTCATAATGGCAAGTGAAGAACTGGAAGAAGAACTTAACATAAATAACATTTACTTGAAACAATATATAAAGAACAGTCTTCCGAAAGTAATATCTTCTATAATCAATGCAGCAAAACTCAGCACTTATGAAAATGTGTTTATATCAAAAAAATTTCCGGAATTAAATAGAAAATTCAAATTTGACTATGGAATTAAAATGGATGATGAGTTGTACAGGAGTACGGTTCAAGAAATTACCCAGTGCCGTTACTTAAGTGATAAATTGCTTATTATAAAAAGAAAAATTAAATCAATAGCCGATATGGAAGATTTGCTACTGGAAGATGAACTGTCCGAAAATGAAATAAATGCTGTGTTACAAGGGTTTGACATGATTGAAACTGCAGCTTTGGCAAGGCGTCATGATTTTAGAGAGGAGAACAAATCTGATTTAAGCATTGAAGAATTGAAATTAAGGAATTGTCTGGAAAAATTTATAACCATGCAGGAAGAAAATCATAAAAAGCTTTTTTTGAAAACTATGGATCTCATGGAAGATTAGCAAAAGTTTACATAAATCTACAAATTATGATTAAATTGTTTGAAAAAGGGTAAATAAATTCAAAACAATAAAATAAATAATCTGTCAAAAAATAAAGGTTTATATATTGAAAGGAGAGGAATGAATGTCTGTTATAAAGAAAAGTATTGTTATTGATCGCCCTGCTGAAAAAGTTTATAAACTTGGTACAGATCCGACTAAATGGCATGAGTGGTATGTCGGACTTTCGAAACCGGAGGAAATGCTGGGAAATGGTGCAACAGGGACTAAAATGACTCTAAAATACAAAATTCTTGGCGTTGATCTTCCAATATCTTGCGAAGTAGTTGAAAATACTGAAAAAGGTGATTGCTATGTGTGGAAGGGAATAATTAAGGGCTCAATTAATTCCACACAGATCTGGACATATGTTCCTGAAGAAGAAAGCACTGAGGTAATGATAGATATTGAATATGAAGTTCCGGGTAATATACTGGGGAAATTAGCAGATATTCTTGTTGTAGAAAAAATTCAAGACAGTGCAATGGAAGAAACATTAAGCAATCTTAAGGAAATTTGCGAAATTTAATTACCAATTGCATGATAAATTATAAACCAGTACGTCATTTTTATAAACTTTTATAGAAGATGACGTCTTTTGTCAAAATAAAAAGTAACCAAGCTGCCCGAGATGAATATTATGTATCTTATTTCGTGCAGTACATGGAATAAAAACGGCACATGCAAATTTACACTGGTGCAGAAACTTTGTGTAATGGTTCCTGTAGAGTTCAGGGAGGCTGCCAGAAGCGGTCCGACATCTGTAATATGCGGAAATGCTTCGGATGAAGAATGTCCGACTTATGTATGTGATGAGTAAGGAGAAACAGAAGAAAATCAAAGATATAAATTTTACATCAAAGGTAAAGGAGTATAAACATTGGACTATGAACAAACAATCCGTTATGTTCTGTAAAAGATAACGGGTTGTTTTATTTGTATAGTTTGCTAAAATTGAAAAACTTATTAAAAAAGTAAAAGTTTTAAGTATATTGAATTTTCCGTTGAATATTTATGATAAATAAGTTATAATGGACAAGATTTATGTTAATTAAATAACAAACTAACATATGTCGGAAACACAACTTATATTGAGGGGAGCGATATCTTTGTCTAATAATGAAAAAAAGGGTTTCCTTGACAAAGAAACCACACGACGCGAGTTTTTAAAATTATCCGGTAAAGGAATAGGCGGAACATTTATTTCTTTATCATTGTTAAACCTTCTTGGATGTACAAACACCAATGTTGAAGAAGTTGCAGCATTTCCGCTGGCTCAGGGAGTACTGATTGCTGACAGAGCAAGATGTACAGGCTGTCTCAGATGTGAAACAAACTGTTCATTGGTAAATGACGGAAAAGCAATGCCTTATATATCAAGAATTAAGGTAAGCAGAAACTACAACTTCGGTACTGACGGACCAAAGCTTGCATATGCATATGAAGACGGAGCTTTTGGAAACAAACTCATGTCACCAGAAACATGCAGACAGTGTGCTGAGCCATACTGTGGAAAGGCATGTCCGGTTGGAGCAATCTCAACCAACGAAATAGGTGCAAGAGTTGTTGACGAAGCAAAGTGTGTTGGATGCGGAACTTGCACAAAAGCATGTCCTTGGACTATGCCTACTGTAGATCCAGAAACAATGAAATCTACAAAATGTGTAAACTGCGGAACTTGCGCTGCAAATTGCCCTACAGGAGCATTAAGAATAGTTCCTTGGGAAGAAGTAAAATATGCTATGCGTAAACTTGGTTACAAAGCTTAATCAGTATTAAAATAACATTAGGATGGAGGAATTTATATGTCTACAGGCGGTTGGGCAGGTAAAATAATAAGAGTAAATTTAACAAGTGGAAAAATAAGTTCAGAAGATACAAGCAAGTATCAGGATTTTATAGGCGGAATGGGTATCGGATACAAGGTGTTGTTCGATGAAGTTCCTGCAGGAACAAAACCATATGATGAAGCAAATAAAATAGTTGTTGGAACAGGTCCTTTATGTGGAAGCGGAGTTCCAATGAGTTCAAGAACAAACATTACATCATTATATCCTGGAACTGACATGAACCTTGTAACAGACAGCCACATGGGCGGAAACTTTGCAGCGTTCTTGAAATATGCAGGATGGGATGCAATAATCATAGAAGGAGCTTCAAGCAAACCGGTTTGGCTGAGAATTGAAGATGATAAAGTAAGCCTTGAAGATGCTTCCTCAGTATGGGGAACAGGTATTTACAACACAACTGCAGTAATTGGCTCAAAAATGGGCAAGGAATCTTGTGTTGCTGCAATTGGACAGGCTGGAGAAAATCTGGTTAACCTTTCAGTAATAATGAACGGTTCATCACACTCAGCCGGAGGTCATGGAGCGGTATTCGGATCTAAGAAACTTAAAGCTATCGGTGTTATAGGAACTGGTTCTGTAAAAATAGGCAAAGACAAAAAAGAGCTGATGGATTTGGATGCTTATGTTATGAAAGAAATAGTAGGCGCAAACAACCAGCACGTTGTTCCAAGCACTCCACAGCCTTGGTCAGAATTTGTATATGAAAACAGCCGTTGGACTGCCAGAGAAGGACTTACTTGGGGAGCTTCAGAAGGCAATATAGATACAGGAATTGCAGCACCTGGTGATGTAAACAAAGTTGGATACAGAACTATGAAAGCAATAAAGGATTTAGGTCCTGTGGCAGCAAAATATACTGTAAGAATGGGCGGATGTCAATCATGCCCAATCAGATGCCATGCTCAAATGAACATACCTCAGCTTGAGCAGTATGGAGTATCTCCTTATGCAGCAAATACATGTATGGGATGGTTCTCACCAGCTGGCGTAATGTTTAAGGGTACTAAGGACCAGAAAGAAGAAGGCGATGGCAACATGATCACCAGAGCACTTGGCTCACAATTGGCTGATGATTATGGTGTATGGTGCAACTATGGTAGTATAGGAAGAGACTTTGCTTATGCTTATGAATCAGGAATTATTAAAAAAGTTCTTCCAGAAGAAGAATACAACAGCATTCCTTGGAATTTATTAGAAGCAGGAGACCCTGCATTCCTGAAAGAATTCTACAGAAGAGTTACATTTAAGGAAGGTGAATTCAGCCACTTAGGTGATGGAACTTACCACATTGCAAAGAGATGGAACTTTGGAGCTGATTACTTTGATACTAAGAAATACAGCATGTGGTCACCACTTGGATTCCCTAAACACCATGCAAGTGACGAATCTTACCAGGTAGGAGCTATAATCAATTGTATGTTCAACAGAGATGCTCAGAGCCATTCACACCAAAACTTTATAAGTTCAGGACTTCCTGTTGATGTATTAAAGAAGATAGCAGAAAAATTATGGGGCTCAGGAGATGCAATTGACCCACCTGCAAATTATACTCCAATGAATGAGTATAAAGCAAAATTTGCAAAATATGGTGTTATCAGAAACTGCCTCCATGACTCATTGACATTGTGCAACTGGATGTGGCCATTGACAGCTTCTCCGCTAAAAGAAAGAGATTACATGGGAGACACATCATTGGAATCTAAATATTTCTCAGTTGTAACAGGAATAGATACAACAGAAGAAGAATTGGATTTAATGGGAGAAAGAGTATTTACACTGCATAGAGCATTGACTGTAAAAGAAATGGGCACAACTGACATGAGAGGAAAACACGATTTAATGGTTAACTGGGTATTTGACATTGATCCTGACAAGAAACCATTTACTGAAGGAACTATAAAAATGGATCGTGATGACATGCAGTTAGCATTAACAATGTTCTATAAAGAAATGGGCTGGGATGAAAAAACAGGTGCTCCAACAAGAGCAACTTTGGAAAAATTAAACATGAAGGATGTTGCAGACGAACTTGCTAAATTAGGTTTGTTACCGGCTTAATTTTTAAAAGGAGGAATTAAATTGTCAAAGGAAAAAGTTAATGACGAAATTCTTCAAGAAAATTTAGAATTTACGGCAAAGTATATCAGAGAAAATTCATATAATGGAAAATTCATAAAATATGATGATTTTTTTACAGAGCCTATTAGTTTAAAAGAAGAAGAGAAAGAGATTTTCTTTGAAAAATTATTCAGCAATGAAGAATACAGCGATATTTCAGAACTTAAGGGCAAAGAAAACAGATATTTCTATTCAAAAAAAGAAATGAATGAAAATTATGCCAAATTGTTGTATCGAATTGAAGAAAAAGATATACTGAATATGGTTGCCGACAGAATTAGAACTGATTCAAAAAGATATCCGAAAACAACAAATTCAAATGTCTTTCTCAATGAACCATATAATTTGAAGAAAGATGAATTAGCTGAGCTGTACAAGCAGCTCAGCAATTTGGATGATTATAAGGATATAAAACAATCTGTAGCTTCAAACGGCGTAGTATGCGTATATTCAGACAAATTTTTATCGCAGGGCTATGCAGATGCTTTAACAGAATTACAAGAGGTTACTCGTATAGAAAGCCAGTAAGGAGTCAATAATGAAAGAAACTATGGTTTTACAAAAAGTTAATATATGTGAGGAAGAACCTGTTGAATTTTTGCTAAACGGAAAAAATTTAGTAACTTTCATGTGCACTCTTGAAGAACTTAAGGAATTGGCAATAGGACATTTGTACAGCCGCGGTATTATAAAAAGTGCTGACGAAATTTCTTCCCTGGGAGCATGCAAGGATATGAAAATGATTTTCGGTACTACAGACAGGGAGGTTGACTTTGACGGCATAGAACTTAACACAGTTCTTCAAAGCGGTTGCGGAAGCGGAGTTAAATTCAACAATTCCATTGCTAAGTTACCAAAAATTAATTCTGATTTTCATATAACCTTGGATACCATTAAGGAAAGAGCTGTTGAAATGTTCTCCCAGGCGTATATGTACAAACAGTACGGGGGAATGCACTGCGCTGCTGTTTCTGACGGCAACGAAATTATTGCGCTTTGTGAAGATGTAGGAAGACATAATGCTGTTGACAAAGTCATAGGAAAGGCATTATTATCAAATATAGATTTCAGCCAATCAATGATAATTACAACAGGCAGAATTTCCACAGATATGGTTTTAAAGGCAGCAAATATAGCATGCCCGTTAATAGCATCAAGGAGCATACCTACCACATCTGCTTTGGAACTGGCCAATAAATTAGGCATTACAGTCATAGGCAGGGTGGTTTCAAGCAAACCGGTGATTTACATGTATGAGGAAAGAATAGCCATTTAAAAAGGAGGACATTAAAATGTTTGGAAGATTAGGAGCAGGAGAGCTTATTTTAATACTTGCAATTGCGCTTGTTATTTTCGGACCGGCAAAGTTGCCGGAAATAGGCAAATCCATGGGTGAAGCAATAAACAATTTTAAAGGTTATCAGAACAAAGTAGCTAAAGAATTAGAAGTTGACCTTAAAGACGAAAAAAAGGAAAGCTAATTTAGCATACTGAATTACCACTGACAAAAAAGCCCCAGGGCTTTTTTGTTTTATATGGAATTAATAAAACAGGCGGACAAAATCCGCCCCTATAGTTTGTTGAAAATTAGGTCTGTCTTTCAATAGTCTTATTCACATGGAATGTGACTTTTATTATGTATTTATGTGATTTTACTAAAGCAGTGTATGTTCCAAAAATATTTTTAGACCTATTATTATAAGAATTGCTCCTCCAAGTATTTCTGCTTTTTGCTTGAACATTTCTCCGAATTTTTTTCCAAGATTAGATCCAAGTATTGAAGTTGCAAATGTTATTATTCCAATGAACAGGGCTGCATATGTAATGTTAACATTCATAACGGCAAATCCAATTCCTACGGCCAGGGCATCTATGCTTGTTGCAATTGCCTGAACAAACAGAATTTTTGATGTAAGGTATTTAGAGCCTGTAAGACATGCTTCCGGAAATTTTAGTTCCTCGATTGCTTCCTTAATCATTTTGCCGCCGATGAAGCCAAGCAAAATGAGCGCAATCCAATGGTCCAAAAATGAAATTTGTCTACTGAATGCGGAACCTACTATGAAACCTATTACAGGCATGAATGCCTGAAACAAGCCAAATGCCAAAGCAGTCCATATAATTTGTTTTTTATGTATGTTTCCAAAGCACATTCCATTAGAAATTGAAACTGCGCAGGCATCCATAGACAAGCCTATTGATGTAAAAAGCAAAGTAAAGTAACCCATATTTTCTCCTTCAAAATTAAAGACTCATGCATGCCAAGCGGATGCATGAGTCTCGTTTTTTAATGCAAGCCAGATCTTAGATCATTATGTTGACTTGCAACACTTTAGTGCAAACTACTCCCTCATGAAGTTTAAATAATTATAGCATGAGTATTTTTTGATTTCAAGTTTATTATGTAATTTTTAACAAAATTTATTATAAAAATTGTTGACATAGAAAGAGAAGAGTTATATATTTAAAATTGACATATGTCAAATACATTGGCAATTGACATGTGATGTATAATTAATATGAGATTGTTATACAATTAATCAACCAACATTAAATAATTACTAGGAGTTAAAAATGAGCGAAAATTGTAATTCAAACTGCAGTTCATGCAGCCAGGAATGCGAAAGCAGAAAAGAAGAAAAAACAGATTTTATGGAAAAACCTCACAAGATGAGCAACGTTAAAAAAGTAATAGGTGTTGTAAGCGGTAAAGGAGGAGTAGGAAAATCTCTTGTTACTTCAATGCTTGCAGTTACAATGCAAAGGCGTGGACACAGAGTTGGTATTTTAGATGCGGACATAACAGGTCCTTCAATACCAAAATCCTTTGGCGTTACTGAAAAAGCAAAAGGCAATGGATATGGTATTCTGCCATGCAAAAGCAAGACAGGAGTTGAGATTATGTCTATAAATCTGTTGCTTGAAGATGATACTGATCCAGTTGTTTGGAGAGGACCAGTTATTGCAGGCACAGTAAAACAATTCTGGACAGAAGTAATATGGAATGACATTGATTATTTGTTTGTTGATATGCCTCCTGGAACCGGAGATGTTCCTTTAACTGTATTTCAGTCCATACCTATTGATGGTATAGTTATTGTAACTTCACCTCAGGAACTTGTTTCAATGATAGTGGAAAAGGCTGTGAAGATGGCTGAAATGATGAACATACCTATAATAGGCATAGTTGAAAACATGTCTTATTTCAAATGTCCTGACTGCAATAAAGAATATAAAATCTTTGGAGACAGCAATATTGATAATGTTGCAAAAAACCACAACTTAAAAGTTATTGCAAAGCTTCCTATTGATCCTAAGATAGCAGCGTCTTGTGACAGAGGAATGGTAGAACTGTTAGATGACAGCTTATTCGGAAATATAGCTGAAATTTTATAATGTTAAATAATTAATTAATTGAATATAATTTCATAATGGTATAGTATATAATAGACATAAAATTTATTATATAAAGAGGTGTAAATATGCCGAGACCCAGAAAATGGAGAAAAGTTTGCTGCCTTCCTGACAGCAACCGGTTTGGGCCTTTAGATGTACCCATAGAGGGTGACTTTTTCGTAACAATGACAGTTGATGAATATGAAACAATACGGTTAATAGATTTGGAAGGCTTATCTCAGGAGGAGTGTGCCGGACAAATGAAAGTTGCCCGTACAACTGTTCAGGGGATCTATAGCGAAGCAAGAAAGAAGCTTGCGGAATCTCTTGTAAATGGAAAAGTATTGAGAATTGAAGGCGGAGACTACAAGCTGTGCGATGGAGATGGAGAAATATGTGTTGATTGTCGCTGTCCAAGAAGAAGTTACAACGGTTTATTATAAAACTATCTTTTAATACTTAGAAGTCAGACAAGCTGTGCCAAACTGCTATCTGGCTTTTTTTTGAAAAACCCGCAAATTTATTATTGCATTCAAAAAGCCGTTCTGATATAATACAAAGATAAATGAATATATTACTGTGATTGGAAGCAGTAGGTTTGTACATATTTTCAGAGAACTGTCGTTTGGTGCAAGGCAGCAATATGAAGACTGAACTCGTCCATGAGTTTTTGAAGCGAATCAAGTAGTTTCAAACGGTTATTGCCGTTAATATAAGAGTGAGGCATTTTGCCTAATTTGGGTGGTACCGCGGAGAGTCTTCGTCCCAGCATGGGAGAGGCTTTTTTTTATGCCCTAACCCTGTTTTTTCGACCAAAGGGAGAAATAAACAGCGGTAGGTCAAACACAATGAGTTCCCGATTTATGCGACCGTAGGGAGCTGATAAATTGGCGAACGAAACTGTGATATGCCCTAACCCTGTTTTTTCGACCAAAGGGAGAAATAAATTGATGGTAGGTCAAACGTAAATAATATCAAAAATTATTAATGGAGGAATAAAATGAAATCATACAATCCGCAAGCCGTAGAGAAAAAATGGCAGGAAATTTGGGAAAAGAATGAGACGTTCAAAGCACATGACAATTCTGATAAGAAGAAATTTTATGGTCTGGTAGAATTTCCGTATCCGTCAGGGGTAGGTCTGCATGTAGGCCATATTCGCGCATACACTTCTCTTGAAGTTATTTCAAGAAAAAGAAGACTGGAAGGTTACAACGTATTGTTTCCTATAGGCTGGGATGCATTCGGCCTTCCAACAGAAAATTATGCTATGCAGACAGGCAAGCATCCTAGAAAAGTAACAGATGACAACATAAAGGTTTTTACATCTCAATTAAAGGCAGCAGGATATTCTTTTGACTGGTCAAGAACTGTTGACACAACAGATCCTGAATATTACAAATGGACCCAGTGGATTTTTGTTCAGCTGTTCAAACACAATCTTGCATTCAAGGACAAAACATATGTAAACTTCTGTAACAAGTGCAAAGTTGTTCTTGCAAATGAAGAATCACAAAATGGTGTATGCGACAGATGCGGAAGCGAAGTTGTACAGATGGAAAAAGACGTATGGTTCCTGAAAATCAGGGAATATGCCGATAAACTGCTTGAAGGACTTAATGAAGTTGATTTTCTTCCAAGAATAAGACTTGAGCAGGAAAACTGGATTGGTCGTTCTTATGGTGCTGAAGTAGACTTCAAATTAAAAGATACAGATGACAATTTAAGAGTGTTCACAACAAGACCGGATACATTGTACGGAGTTACATTCATGGTTATTGCTCCGGAGCATCCTTTCCTTGAAAAATATGAATCCAGAATATCAAATATAGATGAAATACATGATTATCAGGATCAGTCAAGAAAGAAGACTGAATTTGAAAGAGTGCAGCTTGCCAAAGACAAGACAGGCGTTGAAATAAAAGGACTTAAAGCAATAAATCCTGTGTCTGGTGAAGAAGTTCCGGTATGGGTTGCAGACTATGTAATGATGGGCTACGGAACAGGAGCAATTATGGCAGTTCCTGCTCACGACTCAAGAGACTGGGAATTTGCAAAGAAGTTCAATATTCCTATAATTGAGGTCATTGCAGGCGGAAACGTTCAGGAAGAAGCATTCACAGATGTTGAAGAAGGAACTATGGTTAATTCAGGCATTTTGAACGGCCTTCAGGTAAAAGATGCTATTGCTAAAATGATAGATTATCTCCAGGAAAACAAGCTTGGAGAAAGAAAAACAAACTACAAGATGAAAGACTGGGCATTTAACAGGCAAAGATACTGGGGAGAGCCTATTCCAATAATCCATTGCCCTCACTGCGGAATGGTTCCTGTTCCTGAAGATGAGCTTCCTGTAAGACTTCCGGATGTTGAAAATTATCAACCTACAGACACAGGAGAATCTCCGCTTGCAAACATTGCAGAATGGGTTAATGTGAAATGTCCTGTATGCGGCGGCGATGCTAAGAGAGAAACAGACACTATGCCTCAATGGGCAGGTTCATCATGGTATTTCTTGAGATACATGGACCCAAGAAATCATGAAGCAATTGCATCAAAGGATAATTTTAATTACTGGGGACCTATTGACTGGTACAACGGCGGTATGGAACATGTTACAAGACACTTGATCTATTCAAGATTCTGGCACAGATTCCTGTACGATATAGGTGCAGTTCCATTCCCTGAACCATATGCTAAACGTACAGCACAGGGTTTGATACTTGGTTCTGACGGAGAAAAAATGTCAAAATCAAGAGGAAATGTTGTTAACCCTAATGACATTATAGATGAATTCGGAGCAGACACTTTAAGAACATACATTATGTTCATTGGTGATTATGAAAAATATGCTATTTGGAATGATTCAAGCGTTAAAGGATGCAAGAGATTTTTAGACCGTACATGGAAACTGCAGGATATGATTGTTGAAGGTGAAGGATACTCAGAAAAACATATGACTTTAATGCACAAAACAATCAAAAAAGTAAGCGAAGACTATGAAGCAATGAAATTCAACACTGCAATTGCTGCCATGATGAGCTTTGTAAACGAAGTGTTCAACGACGGTTTCGTTACAAGAGATGAGCTTAAATCATTCGTAACATTGTTAAACCCGGTTGCACCTCACGCAACAGAAGAAATATGGGAGGAACAAAACTTCGGAGGAATGCTTAACGAAGCAGAGTGGCCTGTTTGGGACGAAAATAAAACAGTTGATGATGTCATAGAGCTTCCTGTTCAAATAAGCGGTAAGGTGAGAGGAAAAATTACTGTATCTAAAGATGCTGATGTTGAAACAGCAAGAAAGCTTGCAAATGAAGATGAAAACATCAATAAATATATGGAAGGAAAATCCATTGTTAAAGAAATTTATGTTGCAGGAAAAATCTACAACATAGTTGTAAAATAGTTTAAATGCGGCGTTAATATAGTAACGCCGCATTAATTTTTATGTTATAATTGTTGAGTATTGTTATGATGAGTGTTTTATTATATAATATTTAATAATGAAATATGCACCGGAGGTAAAAATTGAACAACATTGAAGAAATCAAATTCGAATCAAAAGAAGAATTATATGATTACATGAATATGTCATTGGAAGGGCTTATTTCTGAAGAACCTGACTGGCTTGCAAATTTGTCAAATGCTGCAGCTTTATTGTGGATGCTCATGGATGATATAAACTGGGCGGGATTTTATCTTTATAAAAATGGAGAACTTGTTCTTGGACCATTCCAAGGAAAGCCTGCATGCACGCACATTCAGATTGGAAAAGGAGTATGCGGAACAGCGGCAGAACAAAACAAAACTCAGCTTGTGAAAAATGTTCATGAATTTCCTGGACACATTGCATGCGATTCCCAGTCTAATTCAGAAATAGTTATTCCACTTTTTAAAGAAAATAAAATCGTTGGAGTTCTTGACATCGACAGCCCAAAACTTGGCAGATTTGACGAGACAGATAAAAAATATCTTGAACAGTTTGCTGAGATACTAGAAAGATATGTGAAGTATCCGGAAGTCTTTATTTAAGCATTAGAACATTTAACACCCCTTTTCATATAATAAAATGAAAAGGGGTGAATTTATGAGTTCTATTAATGAAAACAATAGAATGGATTACAGCAAATATCCTTATTTCAACGGATATTTAGATTATTACAAAAATGCTGTTATGCAGCAGGGAGGATGCCGCTGCAAAAAATCATATTTCAGAATACTTAACGCCTATGCTGATAAACCCATTGACATACAGGTCAATGAAATACTTATGGCTGAAGATTTGAAAATCGGCGGACTCACAAAATACGTAAAGTTTGAACCGGGAACATACCATGTGAAAATTTACGATGCTCTTGATTCTAAAAACTTAATTTTTGAAACAAATCTGAAAATGGGCAGGAATTTGGCATATACAGGGGTAGTAACAAGGGATGATGATGATCCTGAGGATATAAGCATATTGATGGTTCCTGAGGAAAAGGAAAATTCAATAAAGGGAAGAATGTCATCGGTGAGACTCACAAACATAGCTTTAAATGCACCGGAAATGGAACTTGTTGCCCAGGACGGTACAGTTCTTTTCTCCCATGTTGATTACGGAGATGCTTCAGTGAACATAGCAATTCCTTCGGGAACCTATACGTTGTACTTAAGAAACAAAAATACTAAAAACAATGTACTTAAATTACCTTATGTGGATTTCGCCCCAAGGATGCATTACAATTTATTTATTGCTGAAAAGGAAGAGAACAATGATATTCAGCTTATAATACCTGAAGACGGAGTCAATTATCTTGAACTGTGTTAGAAAAACAAGCGCATGCTTGTTTTTTTAGCTTAGGCACCATATCAAAAACAGTTGTTGCTAATATTTGAATGTGATATAATGTAATAATGCATGATATTACAATTGAGGTGGAAAATGAAAACAATAGGAATCATAGGAGGAATGGGTCCTCTGGCAACTGTGCACTTGTATGAAAGAATAGTTTTAAGAACGAAAGCCTTGAGAGACCAGGATCACATTCGTGTTTTAATTGACAGCAACACAAATATACCGGACAGAACAAAAGCAATCATATCAGACGGAGAGGATCCGACCGTTGAACTTATGAAGTCTGCAAAAATACTTGAAAGCGGCGGAGCAGACTTTTTAATAATGCCCTGCAACACAGCACATTATTTCATCAACACAATACAGGAAGGCGTAAACATTCCTTTTATAAATATGGTTGAAGAAACTGTAAAGTACACTGCTGAAAAATACGGCAGTGATACAGTGGTTGGAATTCTGGCAACTGACGGTACAATAAAATCAAAAATTTATGAAAATTATTATGCAAGACTTGGAATAAAGACAGTTGTTCCTGATAAATCACAGGCTGATGTCATGAAGTTTATCTATGATGTAATTAAAAAAGGAAACTACAATGAAGGAACGTCTCTTATGTTCAGTGCTGTTGAAGAGCTGAAAGAAATGGGAGCAACATCATTTTTGCTGGGCTGCACAGAACTTTCATCTGCTCAGTACCTGTACAAGTTTGAAGGAAATTTTATAAATCCTATAGAAGTACTGACAGAAAAATCAATTGAGTATGCCGGAGGGCAACTTAACTAACACCGGAGGAATATATGAAACATTTAACATCGAGGCAAGCAGATTTAATGCTGTTTTTTGTGGCATTTTTTTGGGGGACAGGCTTTACAGTAACAAAGATTGCCCTGGACTTTTTCACAACATCACAGCTTCTTTTCATAAGATTTGCAATTGCATCGGCAGCTTCTCTGCTAATATTCAATAAAAACCTGAGAAAAACAACTGCATCAGATTTAAAGGCCGGAATAGTCATGGGACTTTTTCTTGCCTTGGGATACATACTTCAGACATTCGGTCTTGAAGGAACAACAGCAGGTAATTCAGCTTTTCTGACAGGAACCGGTGTAGTGATGATTCCGTTTTTCTTTTGGATGGTGACAAAAAAGAAACCTGGAAAAAACAATGTTATTGCAGCTGTCTTGATGTTTATTGGAATAATATTTTTGACTGTGGATTTTGACAATTTCGGAAAATTCAACAAGTGGGACTTCCTTACATTTTTATGTGCCATATCATTTGCATGGCAGGTGGTTGCAACCGGCATAGCTTCTCAGGACAAGGATCCGATCATTTTGTCAACTTTGCAGCTTTTAACAAGTACAGTAATATTTTTCATAATGATGATTTTTGAAAACAAAACAATAACATTGAACTTAAGCGGATCATTAAGCATGCTTTATCTTGGACTGGTATCTACAATGCTTTGCTTCCTCATGCAGACAGTTGGACAAAAATATACATCAACAACACATGCTGCAATTATTCTCAGTCTGGAATCTGTAATTGGAAGTGTTTTTGGAGTGATTTTTTTAGGAGAAAAATATTCAATAATGACAATTATAGCATTCATGTTTATATTTGTGGCAATAATAACTGCTGAAACAGGATTTGCATGGCTGTTTAAAAGTTCTCCAAAGCCTGAATAAAATTTAAGTTAAAAAATAATATTCTCTTGAACAATACGAACATTTATTGTATAATCATATAAAACATTCGTACGGAGTTGACATGAAAAAATATAAAAGAAATCAAAGAATCGGTGCATTAATGAAAATTTTCGCCGAAAAACCAAACTACATATTTTCGTACAATTACTTTTCTGAAGTTTTTAATGCTGCAAAGTCCACAATCAGCGAAGATGTGGCTATTGTAAAAGAACTGGTAAATGAACTTGATTACGGCAGAATTGAAACAATTTCAGGAGCATCCGGAGGGGCTGTCTTTATACCTGTAATGGGAATTGAAGAAAAGACAGATATATTATCGGAATTGTGCATGCTTTTTTCGCAAAAAAACAGAATTCTTCCCGGCGGATTTATTTACATGACTGATTTGTTCAACAATCCAAACATTGTTACAAACATAGCAAAGATCATTGCTTCAGAATTCTCAAACATAAAAATCGATTATATAATTACCGTAGAAACAAAAGGAATACCTGTTGCTGTTATGTCAGGACAAAAGCTTAATGTTCCGGTTGCAGTAATAAGAAGGAACAACAAAGTTACGGAAGGAGCAACAGTAAGCATAAATTATGTGTCCGGCTCATCAAACAATATTCAGACAATGTCATTGTCCAGAAGGTCTCTTAAGGAAAATTCCCGAGTTCTTATTGTGGATGATTTCATGAAGGGCGGAGGAACATGCAAGGGCATGGCAGACATGATGAGGGAGTTTAATGCTGAGGTTGTGGGAACTGCAGTTGTAATAGAAACTAAGGAACCTGAAAAGAAACTTGTCGATAATTATTTGTCACTTTTGGTGCTAAATAAGATTAATGAGAAGGAAGGTTTAATAGAAATAGTACCTAATTATAAATTGTTAAAATAATTTCATAATTTTTTATAAAAAAATGAAAATGTTTTTTTGCATTTCTCAAATAAGTATAGTATAATGAATATGAAATTATACAGACATAAACTTTTGGGGGAAGGTGGTGACGACATGAAAATATCAGACGTCAGAGTAAGAAAAATTAACTCAGAGGGCAAGATGAAGGCAATCGTTTCCGTAACTTTTGATGATTGCTTCGTGGTACATGACATCAAAATTATTGAAGGGCAGGAAGGATTGTTCATAGCAATGCCGAGCAGAAAAATGCCCGATGGAGAGTTTAAAGATATAGCTCATCCAATTAATTCAGAAACCAGGAATCTTGTGGCAGAGGCAGTATTTAAAGCGTATGAAGAAAAACGTTTGGAAGAAGGAGACAATGCTGAAGAAGCAGCTCTTCTGTAACGTAAAACTGATGATTTCATCAACAGTTTTGGGTCTTGTTGAAGGCCCTTTTTTATTGGTTGTAATATAACGGTTTTGTTCAATTTATTCAACATTTATTTGTGTTTCCATATTATAAAGCTGAAAAACTTTTTTTGACTTAATTAATTATATGATATATAATATCTCAGTATTACAAATAAGGAGAAATAATATGAATATGTCTATTATTTTAGCAGCCGGTGAAGGTACCAGAATGAAATCAGACATTCCTAAAACACTGCATAAGGTTTGCGGTAAAGAAATGATAAGGTACATAATAGAAGCTGCAGAAAATTCACAAATAGAAAAAAACATTGTTGTTTTGGGACATGGAAAAGAAAAAGTTGGAAACAATATAAAAGATATGGATGTAATAACCGTTGAACAGCCCATAGGTGAAGGTTCTCCATACGGAACAGGCTATGCTGTAATGGTTGCAAAAGAGCATATCAACGATGATGACACTGTAGTTATTCTTTGCGCAGACGGTCCTCTCATTAGAAAAGAAACACTGATTTCTTTCATAGGGTATCACAATGAAAGTGATTGTGCTGTTTCTGTGATGACTGCAATTATGGAAAACCCGAAAGGACTAGGAAGAATAGTAAGAAATGAAGATTCGTCCATAGACAAAATTGTTGAAGAAAAAGATGCAACAGAAGACATTAAAAAAATCAAGGAAATCAATACAGGAATATATTGCTTCAAGGGAATTCTTTTGAAGAATGCCTTGGAAAAAATAGATACAAACAATTCCCAGAATGAATATTACCTTACAGATACCATAAAGGTGCTTAACAGCGAAGGATATAAAATAGGCGGCTGGGTGCTTGAGGACTCAACAGATATAAGAGCAGTAAACGACAGAGTGCAGTTATCTGAAGTGACAAAAATAATGCAGGACAGAATAAATAAACGCCACATGCTAAGCGGAGTTACAATAATTAATCCTGAGAATACATATATTGAAGATTCTGTTGAAATAGGAAGAGACACTGTGATTTATCCAGGAACATTCCTTGAAGGCAGCACAATAGTCGGAACAAACTGCGTCATAGGCCCAAACACAAGAATTATCAGTTCAACTGTAAAAAACAATGTGACAATAGAAAGCTCAAAAGTAATAGAAGCAAGCATTGATGATGGAACTACCGTAGGTCCGTTTGCATATTTAAGACCAGGCACAGAACTTGGCAAAAATGTAAAAATCGGTGATTTTGTGGAAGTTAAAAAATCTATAATCGGAGACAATTCAAAATCATCTCATTTGTCTTACATAGGAGATGCTGAAGTTGGAAAAGATGTAAACATCGGCTGTGGTGTTGTTTTTGTCAATTATGACGGAAAGAAAAAACACAAGACAATCGTGGGGGATGGAGCATTCATAGGAAGCAATTCAAATCTTGTGGCGCCGGTTAATGTGGAGCAGGGAGGATATGTAGCCTGCGGTTCCACAATAACAGACGACGTACAGGAAGGAGACCTTGCCATTGCCAGAGCAAGACAGGTCAACAAAAAAGGTTTAGGGAAAAACAGATATTAAGAGGTAAATATGTACATTATAGCAGGACTTGGCAATCCAGGCAAAGAATATGCAGGCACAAGGCACAATGTGGGCTATGATACAATTGATTATTTGGCTGAAAAGCATAATTTAAGCCTAAATAAACTCAAATTCAACTCTGTATATGGTGAAACAAACATAGACGGAGAAAAAGTCATGCTCGTAAAGCCTGTTACTTTCATGAACAGAAGCGGAATTGCCATCAAAGAAATATTAAGTTTTTATAAAATACCATCTGAAAATTTAATCGTTATTTACGATGATATAGACATTCCGGCCGGCTCTTTAAGAATCAGGCCAAACGGGAGTCCCGGAACACACAATGGAATGAAGTCGATTACCGAACATGTGGGTAACGGAAATTTTCCGCGTGTTAGAGTTGGCATTGGCAGAAATCCTGACATGGATCTGGCTGACTATGTTCTTCAAAAATTCAGTGCAGCTGACAGGGATAAAATAAATCCCATAATAGAGAAGGCGGCCGAAGCAATTGTTGAAATAATCTCGGTCGGCACAGACAGCGCCATGCAGAAATACAATATAAACAATAGATAGACAATCGATTTGCAATTGATAAGAATAGGCTCAGTACTATTTTTCAACTTGCTCAATCTATTGTAGAGGTAAGTATGAACAAGGTTTTATTTGAGCAATTCCAAAAAACAGAAAAGTATAATAAAGTTATACAAAATTATCAAAGAGGCAGGAGTCAGCTCGTTCAAAGCATCAACGAAGATGGAACTGCCTACTTGGCATGCAATCTTCTGGATACAACAGCAAGCAAAATTCTTATAATTACAAGCAGCGAAACTAAATCCAGAAAATATGAAGAAGCAGTAAAATCATATATTGCAGATGGTGAAAGACTTCAGCCGAAGGAATTTCTGCTATACAATGTTGATGCTTTAAGTAAAGATGCGGAATACAAAAGAGCTGAAGTTCTCGACAAAATACTAAGTTCGAAAAAGGCAATAATCACTGCATCCGTCAATTCTGTCTTAACAAGGGTTATGCCTAAAGATAGGTTTAAGGAAAGTACTATAGAATTAAAATACGGCAAATCTTATGACTTGAACCAGCTGCGCAGCAATTTGATAAAGCTTAAATATGAAAGGGTTGATGCAGTTGAAGGCGTAGGTCAGTTTTCTGTAAGAGGAGGCATAATTGATGTCTTTTCTCCTTCTGAAACAAATCCGTGCAGAATTGAATTTTTTGATGATGAAGTTGATTCCATAAGATTGGTTGATTTAAAAACTCAGCGCTCTATCAAAAATTTAAAATCTGTAAGAATAATTCCATGCGGAGATTTAATTTTTAAGAAAGAAGAAATAAAAAAGATTTTGTCTGAAATTGATTTGGATTATCAAAACAGGCTGAGTAAGGTTCACAGCCTTCCAAATTCAAAGGATGTTGAAAAAAAGCTAAAAAGCCTTTACAACATTTACCAGGATAAACTCATGGGAGGAATTGGAATAGAAAATTCTGATTTGCTTGTTCCATTCATAAAAGACAGCTTTGTAAGTGTCTTGGATTACTTCGATGATGATTTTGTTCTCATTGTAGATGAGCCTGAAAGAGTTTTCGAGGAAGAAAAATCGTTAAATGAAAGTTTTCAGCTTAAGTACAGCGAACTTTTTGAAAAGGGGGAAATATTCTCCAAGCAAAGCAATGTTTATTTAAGCGACAGGGAATTGATATCAAAAATAACCAGCAGACCTTTTATTTCAATAAATGGCAAAAACAAAACATTTGAAGCAGATGAAACGCTTCAGTTCATGTTCAAGGAACCGTCATCATATTACGGAAAGCTTGAAGACTTGTCAAAAGATTTGAACCGATTGAAGTACAAGGGCTATAAAATTGCAATAATCTTAAGCAGCTCTGAAAGCTGCTTGAAACTTCACAACTTATTAAACGACTATGAATGCAGCACAGTTCTTTCCAAAGACACAAATATTGCAGCCGAAAGCGGACAAGTGGTGATTGTGCCAGGAGAACTAAAAAAGGGTTTTGAATATTACGACAACAAAATACTTGTGCTTACAGAAAATGAAATATTTGGTTCGTTCAGAAAAAAGACACACAAGACCAAGAAACAAAAGGGATCAAAACTAGACGTCTTCACAGATTTAAAGGTTGGAGACTATGTAGTACACGAGCACCACGGTATAGGTCAGTATGTGGGCATAGAAAAAATTGAAGTTCAAAACATCAAGAAAGACTATCTTTGCATAAAATACAAAGGTGAAGATAAGCTTTTTGTGCCTGTTGACCAGATGTCCCTCATTCAAAAATACATCGGTTCAGATTCAGAAAAACCGAAATTGAACAAGATGGGAAGCGCAGACTGGGGTAAGACCAAGGAGCGTTCAAAAGCTGCCATTGAAAACATGGCAGGAGAACTGGTAAAATTATACGCCCAGAGAAAAGTTGTAAAGGGATTTGCATTTTCACCGGACACTGAATGGCAGAAAGAATTTGAATACAAATTTCCTTTTGAAGAAACTGATGACCAGTTAAGATGCATTAAGGAAATAAAAAAAGATATGGAACGCCCGATTTCCATGGACAGACTTCTTTGCGGAGACGTTGGATTCGGCAAGACAGAGGTAGCCATGAGGGCTGCATTTAAGGCTGTTATGGAATCAAAACAGGTTGCGATACTTGTTCCTACAACCATACTTGCACAGCAGCACTACACAAACATAGTGGAGCGCTTCAGAGGATATCCTGTTAAGATTGAAATGCTAAGCCGTTTCAGAACACCATACCAGCAGGCAAAAATAGTAAGTGATTTAAACAAGGGTCTTGTTGACGTGGTGGTTGGAACTCACAAGCTTCTTTCAAAGGACCTTAAATTCAAGGACTTAGGACTGCTTATAATAGATGAGGAACAAAGGTTTGGTGTTAAGCACAAAGAACAGATAAAACAGCTTAAAACCAACATAGACGTTCTAACCCTATCAGCAACTCCAATACCTAGAACCCTGCACATGTCCATGATAGGCGTAAGGGATATGAGCATTATATCAGAACCTCCCGGAGACAGGCTTCCTATACAGACATATGTAATTGAACACAACGACGGCATAATAAAAGATGCCATTGAAAAAGAACTTTCAAGAGGCGGTCAGGTATATTATGTTCACAACAAGGTAATAGACATTGAATCTACAGCTTCAAGACTGCAAAGGCTGATACCGGAAGCACGTATAGCAGTTGCCCACGGTCAAATGAACGAAAGACATCTTGAAAACATAATGCTTGGTTTCGTTCAAAAGGAATATGACATACTTGTATGCACTACAATAATAGAAACAGGCATGGACATTCCAAATGTAAACACGCTGATTATAGACAATGCAGATCATCTGGGATTGTCCCAGCTTTACCAGCTAAGGGGCAGAATAGGAAGATCAAATAAGATATCCTTTGCGTACTTAACTTACGAAAAGGACAAAATGCTTTCTGAGGTTGCAGACAAAAGGCTCAAAGCAATCAAGGAGTTCACTGAGTTTGGCTCAGGTTTTAAAATTGCAATGCGGGACCTTGAAATAAGGGGATGCGGAAACATACTTGGTGCAGAACAACACGGACACATGCTTGCCATAGGTTACGACTTGTATGTTAAGTTCCTAGAAAGGGCAGTAAAAGAACTCCAGGGTAAAATGGAACTGGATGAAGATTTTGAAACTTCTGTTGATTTAAGTGTGGATGGCTATATTCCGTCAACTTACATTGAAAACGAAGAACAAAAGATTGAAATTTATAAAAAGATTGCAGCAACTTCCGGAAAAGATGACATTTATGACATCACAGAGGAAATTATTGACCGCTTCGGAAATCCTCCAAAGCAGGTTGATAATCTGCTTAAAATATCATATATCAAATCATTGTGCAAGAAGCTTCACGTTAAGGGGATTACACAGTCAGGAAACACTGTTAACATTGAAATGAATTCAGGCAATGATTTAAATCAGGAATTGATAGGCTACTTAATTGAAAATTATAACGCAAAAATAAAATTTGACGTATCAAAGGTGCCTATGATTAAATATAAATTAGATTCCTCAGAACAAATGAAAATACTTGAGGAACTTGAAAGATTCTTTGAAATATTAAATAATTACAAAACAGGTTTAAATGCCTGCCAAGGAGGAAAAAATGAACAAATTTAGAAAGTCACTGGGCCTTGCATTAACATTATGTGTTGCATTAGCTTTAACAGCATGCTCAGATACAAGTGGTGAAACTACTGACACAATCAATCAGGAAGGTGTTGTTGCTACAGTAAATGACAAGACAATAACACAGGAAGAATTTGACGAAACACTGCAGTCATACAAGATGATGGTTGAGTCTCAGTACGGCGAAGGCGCATGGGACACTGAAATTTCTGCAGGACAAACAATGGGAAGCTATTATGAAAACTCTCTTTTGGATAATATGATACTGGAAATGCTTATGGTTGAAGCAGCAGGAAAAGAAGGAATCACAATGACAGATGAAGACCTTCAGACACAAATGGATGAATTCAAGGCATATTTTGATACAGATGAAGAATACAAGACATTTTTAGAAGAAAAAGCAATGTCTGAAGACTACTTAAAGGAATCACTGAAGAAGGAATTCTTAATTAACCATTTTCTTGCAATTAAAATAGAAAATTTACAGCCAACAGATGATGAGCTTAAGACAATTTTCGACGACCTGAAGATGAATCAGCAAGTAAGAGCAAGACACATTTTAGTAAATACTGAAGATGAAGCTAAGGCAGTAATCGACAGACTCAACAAAGGTGAAAAGTTTGAAGACCTTGCTAAGGAACTTTCAGTTGACACTTCAAGCGGAGCAAACGGAGGAGATTTGGATTACTTCTCATACACAGACATGGTACAGCCATTCTCAGATGCTGCATTTTCAATGGAAATCGGCGACATAAGCGAACCTGTTAAATCTGACTTTGGATACCACATCATTGAAGTGACTGACAAGACTGTTGATGACTCAGTGACATTGGAAACAAAGAAAGATGAACTTACAGAATATTACAAATCATACAAATATGAGGACTTACTGGAAGATTTAAAAAGCAATGCAAACATTGTGAAAAAACAGTAAAGAAGTAAATAATAGTAAATAAATGTTGCTATTACTAAAATGTTCTTATATAATATTAAATGATATTTCCAATAATATCCGGAAATAAAAAAGGATAAAATCTATTAAAGTGCAAATAATAGAAAATATTAAAAGAAATGTCATATAAATATAAAATTATGCAATTGGAGGAACATTAGCATGAAAGCAACTGGAATTGTCAGAAGAATTGATGATTTGGGCAGAGTAGTAATCCCAAAGGAAATAAGAAGAACGTTAAGAATAAGAGAAGGGGATCCTTTAGAAATATTTACTGATAGAGAAGGTGAAATAATTTTAAAAAAATATTCACCAATTGGAGAGTTAACGGAATTTGCCGGAGAATACGTGGAGTCTTTGTTTGAAACCACAAGACACATTGCTGTAATAACCGACCGAGACGGAGTGATAGCTGTATCAGGAAGCTCAAAAAAAGATTATACTGAAAAAAGATTAAGTCCAGAGCTTGAAAAGATTATTGAAAGCAGAGAAACTTATATAACAAATGGCAATTCTAAGCCAATAAGAATAACTGCAAATGAATTTAACCCTGACAACTACACTAGTCAGATTATATCTCCAATTCTTGTTCATGGTGACCCTATAGGAGCTGTAATGCTTCTTTCAAAAGAAAAAGCAGCAAAGATGACTGAAATTGAAGAAAAATTGATTAAGACTGCATGCATCTTCTTATCGAGACAAATGGAAAGTTAAATTATATTATTATATGGAAGTTTTCGCAAAGAAAACTTCCTTTTATTATTTTGATTCCAGCATTATCTGCATTAAATTTATTATTTTTCATACACATAATTATGGTTAAATTTATCCTGAGATGGTATATATAAAATATAACAGTTAAGTGAGGTGCAATATGAAAATAAGATTTTTAGGAGCAGTGCGTGGGGTAACAGGTTCATCCCATTTGATTCAGGCTAATGACAAGAAAATTCTTTTAGATTGCGGGATGTACCAGGGAAAAGATGAAGATTTGAATTATGAAGAATTTGAATTCAATCCATCTGAAATAGATTATCTTCTTTTAAGCCACAGCCACATTGATCACAGCGGAAGAATACCTCTTTTGGTCAAGAAAGGATTCAGAGGGAAAATTTATTGTTCTAAGCCTGCTTATGACCTTTGTCGTATAATGCTAATGGATTCAGCCCACATTCAGGAAAGTGAAGCTGAATGGAAAAATGTAAAGGCAAGGCGTTCAGGCAGGGCACTGGTAGAGCCAATGTATACACAGGAAGACGCGGAATTAAGTTTAAAATATTTCTATCCGGTTCTTTACGACCAGATAATAAACATAGATGAAAACATTACAGTAAGGTTCAAGGACGCAGGTCATATACTTGGATCAGCTATTACAGAAGTTTGGATAAATGAAGAAGAAACTACAACAAAGCTTGTTTATTCAGGTGACCTGGGAATGAAGGATAGGGCACTTTTAAGAGACCCTTCAATTATAGAAAGTGCAGACTACCTGATTATTGAATCCACATATGGAAACAGATTGCATGAAAATCTTGAAACAAGGACAGAAGGTCTTATTAATATCATACTTGATACTGTTGAAAGCGGAGGATCGGTAATAATTCCTTCATTTGCAGTGGGGAGAACTCAGGAAATAATTTATGAGCTCAATAAATTTCTTGAATGCCATGCTGACGAAAAATCAGACAACAGAAAAAAATTCATGGACATTCCTGTGTATATAGACAGCCCCCTGGCAACAAAAGCAACAGAAATATTTAAACAAAACGCCAATGTGTTTGATGATGAAGCAAGACGATGTATTCTTGAAGGAGATAATCCTCTTGAATTTGAAAATCTGCATTTCACACAAAGTGTGGAAGAGTCAAAGATTCTCAATGCATCAAAAGAACCTAAAATAATAATTTCAGCCAGTGGCATGTGCGAAGCAGGAAGAATAAAACATCACCTTAAGCATCACCTTTGGAAAAAAGAGTCAAGCATTGTGTTTGTGGGATATCAGGCTGAAGGTACATTGGGAAGAAAATTAATAGACGGTGAAAAGTATGTGAAGGTACTCGGAGAAGAAATTAGAGTAAATGCACAAATTCATAATGTGCAGGGATTTTCCGGACACGCTGATAAAAATGCATTATTGGAGTGGCTCAGAGGTTTTAGTGATAAACCAAAGAAAGTATTTCTTGTACACGGTGAAACTGAATCAAAATTATCATTTGCGGAAGAAATTGAAAAAACATTGCAATTAAGCTGTATAATTCCGGAATATAACAAGGTGTATGAAATCAAGAAGCAACAAGTTATAAAAGAAATAACTGTTGATGAAGTAAAAGAAATAAGACCAAGGTCAATAGATGTAAGTCAAATAGAAGATTTGAAGAAAGAAATTGAAAAAATTAAAGAAATTTTTGAAAAGACTATGGCAAACACAAAAGATTATATTGAAGATGATAAAATAAATGCCAAAAAGTATAAAGACATCAGCAACAACATACTTGCTCTTGAAAATGAAATATTGAATTTATCAATGGCGAGCACAAAGTAAATCACTTCAACAAAAGGGGTGAATGGGTACAAACGTACAACCATTTATCCCTTTAAAATGCAGGGCCAGAAAACGTTTATAATTATTTTTTTAATAAATGTTGGAAATTAGTTGTTCTTAAAAATATAACTGATCTTATGTTTATGGCACAAAAAATGCATATATTCATATGGAGTATAATTATTTGATGCATTGTTCTTATGCATCCTTTTGTAATTATAAAAACAGAAAGGAAGGACAATTAATGAAAAAGTTATTGACAGGCAACGAAGCCATAGCACTTGGAGCATATGAAGCAGGTGTTCATTACGCAGCTGCATATCCTGGAACACCAAGTACTGAAATATTGGAAAATATTGCTCCTTATAAGGAAATAACAGCAGAATGGGCACCAAATGAAAAGGTAGCAGTAGAATCTGCCATTGGTGCGTGCTTTGCAGGAGCAAGAACTCTGACGGCCATGAAACATGTAGGCCTTAACGTTGCTGCAGATCCGTTTTTCTCAATTGGATATACAGGAGTTAATGGCGGTATGGTGCTAATAAGTGCTGATGACCCCGGACTTCATTCTTCACAAAACGAACAGGATAACAGATATTATGCAAGAATGGCAAAGGTAGCCATGGTTGAGCCAAGCAACAGCCAGGAATGCAAGGATATGGTAAAGACAGCTCTTGAAATAAGCGAAAAATATGACACTTTGGTTATGATCCGTATGACCACAAGAGTATGCCACAGCAAGTCCATAGTTGAAACAGGTGAAAGAACAGAAGTTCCAATAAAAGAATACAAAAAAGACGCTCAAAAATATCTGATAGCACCGGCAGTTGCAAAACAGCTGCACATTAAGGTTGAACAAAGACTTAAGGAGCTTGAGAAATTCTCCAATGAAACAGAATTAAACTTCATTGAATGGAACGATAAAAAAATAGGAGTGGTGTCAGCGGGCGTAGCATATCAGTATGCAAGGGAAGTGTTCGGAGATTCGGCTTCTTATTTAAAAATTGGTTTTTCATTCCCTCTTCCTATGGAAAAAATCAAAAAATTTGCAGAACAAGTTGAAACTCTTTATGTTGTTGAAGAACTGGAACCTTTCATGGAAGAACAAATCAGGGCTGCAGGAATCAATTGCATAGGAAAAGATAAAATTCCTAACACATGGGAACTTAATCCGGACATTGTTGAAGAAACATTGTTTGGTACAAAAAGAGAAACAATTGATTACGACAAGACAGTTGCAGTTGGAAGACCCCCAACTCTTTGCGCAGGATGCCCTCACAGAGCATTTTATTATGAACTGTCAAAGAGAAAGAATGTAATGATAACAGGAGACATCGGCTGTTACACATTAGGCGGGGCAGAGCCTCTTAATGCAATGGACACAGTTATATGCATGGGAGCCAGCGTAAGCATGGCACATGGAGCAAAGAAGATGTTTGAAAAGGCCAATGTTGAAAAGCGTCTTGTAGCAACGATTGGAGACTCCACATTCTTCCATTCGGGAATGACAAGCCTTCTTGATGTTGTTTACAACAAAAGCAACACAATAACATGCATACTTGATAATAGAATAACTGCAATGACAGGACATCAGGAAAATCAGGGAACCGGATTTACTCTTCAGGGAGATTCGGCTAAAATAACTGACATAGAAAAAGTGGTAAGCGCTCTTGGTATAGATCACATAAAGACAGTTAACCCTTTGAACAATGCTGAAATGAAAGCTGCGCTTGATTGGGCTTTTGCACTTGACGAGCCGTCTGTAATTATTTCAAGATATCCATGTGCACTTAAAAAATACTCTGAAGCTGACATAGAAGAGTTCGGACCTATCAGTGGAGTATGCGAAGTTGACCATGAAAAATGCATAGGTTGCAAAAAGTGTGTAAGCACAGGCTGCCCTGCAATTTATTTCAATAAGTCAATTAAGAAATCAAACATAAACAAAGTTCAGTGCGTAGGCTGCAAGTTGTGTATGCAGGTATGTCCTGTAAAAGCTATCAGTAAGGTTGGTGAAAAATAATGGATACTAAAAATATTTTATTAGTAGGCGTTGGAGGTCAGGGTACAATACTTGTGAGCAAAATTTTATCAACAGGACTCATGGATGCAGGATATGACGTTAAAATGTCAGAAATACACGGTATGGCTCAAAGAGGAGGAAGTGTTTCAACCCAGGTAAGATATGGTGAAAAAATATATTCTCCCATTATAGGCATTGGCCAGGCAGACATTCTTGTTTCATTTGAAACAATGGAAACCATGAGATGGCTGGAATTTTTAAAACCTGACGGTGTTGTTGTTGTAAACGATTATGAAATACCATCGGCCCCCATACTTACAGGAAAAGCAGATTATCCTCAGGGCATAATTGAAATGATCAGTGATAAAGCAAGGACAAAGGTTGTAAATGCTGCAGATATTTCCGAAAAATTGGGCAACATGAAAGTAATGAACGTTGTTCTTTTAGGGGCTCTTGTAAAAATGATGAACCTCACAGACATAGACTGGGAAAAAGCAGTGAGATCTTCTGTAAAAGAAAAGTTTGCAGATCTGAATGTAAAAGCATTTAACGCAGGCATGGAAGCAGTAAGTTAAAAACAAAAAGATGAAGAAAGGCAGAATTATATGAGCTACAAAATATTGGCTATAAACCCGGGTTCAACTTCCACGAAAATAGCGTTGTACGAAGATGAAAAGGAAATTTTTACTAACACTATTAATCATCCTGTAGAATTAATAGATAAATTTGAAAATGTTGAAGACCAGCTGAACATGAGAAGGGAACTGGTTATGTCAAACCTCAGGGAAAAAGGATTTGACATAAAGAATTTATCATGTGTTGTTGCCAGAGGGGGAATGCTTCCTCCGGTAAAATCGGGAGCATACATAATAAATGATCTCATGATTGACAGGGTTGAAAACAGACCTGTCATGGAACATGCTTCAAATTTGGCAGCTCCCATTGCCTATGGCATTGCAAAGAAAGCAGGAGTTACGTCTTATATCTATGATTCTGTAATGACTGATGAATTTACGGATATTGCGAGGATATCAGGAATGCCCGATATTCCAAGAACCAGTTCAAGCCACGTTTTAAACACAAGGGCCATGGCTATTAAGGCAGCCAAGAATCTTGGAAAAAGATATGATGAATTAAACATAATTGTGGCTCATCTTGGCGGCGGCATATCCATCAATCTTCATCACGGCGGACAAATAATAGATCTTGTTTCTGACGACGAAGGTCCGTTTTCACCTGAAAGGGCAGGAAGGGTTCCATGCAGGGAGCTTATAAACCTGTGCTACTCCGGTAAATATGACAAAAAAACAATGCAGCGAAAATTAAGGGGAAACGGCGGACTTAAGGCTTACCTGAACACTCTGGATGCGAGGGACGTTGAAAAAATGATTGCAGAAGGAGATCAGGAAGCAAAAACAATTTACGAAGCCATGGCTTATCAGATTGCCAAGGGAATAGGAGAGCTGGCTACGGTTGTGGAAGGTAAAGTAGATCTCATAATACTTACAGGAGGCATTGCCCATTCAAAGATGCTTACTTCATGGATTGAAAAACGCGTGGCTTTCATAGCGCATGTTGAAATAATGCCGGGAGAAAATGAAATGGAAGCTTTGGCTTACGGTGCCTTGAGAGTGTTAAGAGGAGAAGAAACAGCAAGAGAATATACAGAATAAACAAGACCCGCAATTGCGGGTCTATTTTTTTGCCTGGCTGGAATATATTGCTTTGTTCATAATAAAACGTACGAACGACATAAACACATATCAATAGTTCGTGATGAAACGAAATATAAAATACAAAAATTAAAAAAACGAACACAAAACCAGTTGACAAACATTTTTATATTTGTTATCATGTACTTGAATTTAAATGTTGAATTTTGTATAACAAAAAAGGATGGTCACATATGAACTTTGATGTTAAAAGAGTATTTGTAGAAAAAAAACTTGGATTTAACACAGAAGCTTTAAACCTGCTGAACAATTTCAGAGAAAATTTGCAGCTGGAAAATTTGAAGAATTTGTGGATATTAAACAGATATGATGTGTCCCACATTAGCAGCGAGGATTTTGAAAAAGCTGTAACTAATGTTTTTTCAGAACCAAATCAGGACTATGTTTACTTAGATAAAATTGATATGTCAGACAATAAAATATTTGCAGTGGAATTTTTGCCGGGACAATATGACCAGAGAGCTGATTCAGCGGCACAGTGCATTCAAATAATTACAGGAAAAGAAAAACCTCCTGTGAAATATGCTAGAGTAATAATCCTTGCAGGACAACTCTCACATGAGGATGTTCAAAAAATAAAAGAATACTACATCAACCCTGTTGATTCAAGAGAAGCTGAGCTTGAAAAGCCATTGACACTGGACGAAGAGTATCCAGAACCACAGGATGTTGTGATTGTAGAGAACTTCACATACAAATCTAAGGAAGAAATAGAAGATTACCGAAAACAAATGGGTCTTGCTATGAGCACCGAGGATTTGCTTTTTTGTCAGGAATATTTTAAAAATACCGAAAAAAGAAATCCAACCCTTACTGAAATAAAGGTTATTGACACATACTGGTCTGATCATTGCAGACACACAACATTCTCCACTATAATAAACAATGTAAGTTATGATGATGGCAAAATTGCTGGCGAAATAAAGAAAACTTTCGAAGAATACTTAAATTCCAGAAAATATGTGTACCAGGACAGGAAAAAGGACATTTGCCTCATGGACCTGGCTACAATAGGAGCAAAGGAACTGAAGAAAAAAGGGCTTTTAAATGACCTTGAGGAATCAGATGAAATAAATGCGTGCAGCATTGTAATAAATGCAGACATAGACGGTAAAAATGAAGAATGGCTGCTGATGTTTAAGAACGAAACACACAACCATCCTACAGAAATTGAGCCTTTCGGAGGAGCAGCAACGTGTCTTGGAGGGGCCATAAGAGACCCTCTTTCAGGAAGAGCCTACGTATATCAGGCAATGCGTGTTACAGGAAGCGGTGACCCAAGACAAAAGCTTAAAGATACACTGCCTGGAAAACTTCCTCAAAGAAAAATTTCAACAGAAGCTGCTGCCGGTTACAGCTCTTATGGAAATCAAATAGGACTTTCAACGGGACATGTGTCTGAAATATATCATCCTGATTATGTTGCTAAAAGAATGGAAATTGGAGCTGTAATCGCAGCAGCCCCCAGAGTCAACGTAATCAGAGAAGTTCCGCAAAAAGGCGATGTAGTAATCCTTCTTGGAGGAAAAACCGGAAGAGACGGCTGCGGAGGAGCAACAGGCTCTTCAAAGGAACACACTCAGGAATCAATTCTCGTATGCGGTTCTGAAGTGCAGAAGGGAAATGCACCTACAGAAAGAAAGATTCAAAGGCTCTTCAGAAATCCTGAAGTGAGCAGGCTCATAAAAAGATGCAATGACTTTGGTGCCGGCGGAGTTTCTGTTGCCATAGGAGAACTGGCTGAAGGACTTGATATAAGACTTGATATGGTTCCAAAAAAATATGAAGGACTTGACGGCACTGAACTGGCCATATCAGAATCTCAGGAGAGAATGGCTGTTGTTGTGAGAAAAGAAGATGCTAAAAGGTTTATAGACCTTTCTAATGAGGAAAACCTGGAAGCAACAGAAGTTGCTGTTGTAACTGATGACAGAAGATTAAAAATGACTTGGAGAGGCAAGGAAATTTTAAATATAAGCAGGGATTTCCTTGACACAAACGGCGTTAAGCAAAATGTTGATGTTTTCATAAAAGAACCTCAGGCATTTGATACTAAAAATGTTACAGAGGATGTGAAAGTAAGATGGCTCGAAAATCTTACGGATTTAAATGTGGCATGCCAGAAGGGTCTTGTGGAACGTTTTGACTCAACTGTGGGAGCAGCAACAGTATTGATGCCATTTGGAGGAAAAACCCAGCTTACACCTTCTGAAGGAATGGCTGCTAAAATTCCGGTGCTAAATGGTATAACAAACACATGCTCTCTCATGGCTCATGGATTCGATCCATATCTTTCAAAGAAGAGCCCTTATCACGGTGCAATGTATGCAGTGATTCACTCCGTTGCTAAAATAGTTGCAATGGGCGGAGATTATAAAAATGTTAGATTAACTCTGCAGGAATATTTTGAAAAACTGGGTAAGGAACCTGAAAGATGGGGCAAAACATTAAGCGCTCTTCTTGGGGCTTTTAAGGTTCAGCATGAACTTGACATCCCGGCCATCGGAGGCAAGGACAGCATGTCCGGAACATTCATGGATTTAAATGTTCCTCCCACACTTGTGAGCTTTGCAGTATGCGTATCAGACGTACGAAACACTGTATCTGCTGATTTCAAAAAACCGGGCAGCAGAGTAGTGCTTGTGAAAATCAAGAAGGATGAAAACAACATTCCGGATTTTGAAGACATTAAAATCAAATACTCAAAAATACATGATGAAATATTAAAGGGAAGCGTATTAAGCGCCCATACAGTCGGCTATGGCGGAATAGCAGCAGCAATTTCAAAGATGACTTTCGGAAATGAAATAGGATTTAAAGCTAATGAAGATTTTGATCTTAATGATTGTTTCACAGCAGATTATGGCAGCATTATTCTTGAAGTAAAAGAAGAGGCAGAATTAATTGCTGAAGCTGTGGTGCTGGGAAATACCACTGACAGCAATGAAATAAAATTAAACAACATTTCCATAAACTTGGATGAAATGAAAAATACATGGATAGAGCCATTAAACAGCATTTATCCCATTAAATGCGACGTTTCCGGGTCAATAAAACACTATTCATATGCTGGCGGAAACATTGTGAAGTCTTCTATATCATTAACAAAACCTAAAGTATTCATTCCGGCATTTCCCGGGACAAACTGCGAATTCGACACAAAACGAGCTTTTGAAAGAGCAGGGGCGCAGGCAGAAATATTTGTTTTCAGGAATTTAACAACACAGGACATCAAGGATTCAATTGAGCAGATGAACAAAATGATCAGAAATTCACAGATCATTGCATTCCCCGGAGGCTTCAGCGCCGGAGACGAACCTGAAGGTTCAGGAAAGTTCATTGCAGCCGTATTTAAAAATGAAATATTGAAGGATGCTGTCATGGATCTGTTAAAGAACAGAGACGGACTGATTATTGGAATATGCAACGGCTTCCAGGCACTTATAAAGCTGGGACTTGTGCCTTTCGGCGAAATTGTTGATATGAAGGATGATTATCCTACTCTAACTTACAACAAAATTGCCCGACACATATCAACATTTGCAAAAACAAAAATTGTTTCAAATCTTTCACCTTGGCTTAACGGATGCAGTGTGGGAGATACTCACTACATGCCTCTGTCACACGGAGAAGGAAGATTTGTGGCTAACGAAGAATGGATACGTAAGCTTAAAGAAAACGGACAAATTGCAACCCAGTATGTTGACGAAGACAACAATCCAACATATGACGGACTGTACAATCCAAACGGATCGATTGATGCAATAGAAGGAATAACAAGTCCTGACGGAAGAGTTTTCGGCAAGATGGGACATTCGGAAAGACGTGACAAAGACACATATTTAAATATACCGGGTAACAAAAACCAGATGATTTTCGAATCAGGCGTAAAATATTTCAAATAACAGGAGGAACAATGAAAGTAGCTATTATAATGGGAAGCGATTCAGATTTTCAGGTAGTGGAAAAAGGATACAACATACTGAAAGATTTCGGAGTTGAAGTTGATGTGAGAGTTATTTCAGCCCACAGAACGCCGGACGAGGCAATCAGTTTTGCTAAAAATGCAGAACAAAACGGATATGAACTTTTAATAGGTGCAGCAGGAAAAGCAGCTCATTTGCCGGGAGTTCTGGCAGGATGTACTCCTCTTCCGGTAATAGGAGTTCCAATACGTTCAACAGAACTTGACGGTATGGACGCACTTCTTGCCATAGTGCAGATGCCTCCCGGAGTTCCTGTTGCAACAGTTGCCATCAACGGCTCAGACAACGCAGCTTTATTGGCAGTACAGATTCTTTCAGTAAAATACGAAAATTTAAGAATTAAGTTCAAGGAATACAAAAAACAAATGGCAGAAAAAGTCATTGAAAAAGATAAGAAATTAAGCGAAAAATTATCAAACAACTAAAAAACAAAATTTTAAAAATATTTTAAAAATAATCGGAGGATACCATGGAAAAATTAGAAATGATTTATGAAGGAAAAGCAAAGAAAGTTTTCAAAACTGACAACGAGAAACAATACATTGTTGAATACAAGGATGATGCTACAGCATTTAACGGAATAAAAAAAGGAACTATAGTAGGAAAAGGCGTTGTAAACAATAAAATGTCTGCCGCATTGTTTGCTCTTTTAGAAGAAGAAGGAATTCCAACTCATCAGATAGAACTTTTAAGTGACAGGGAATCACTTGTTAAAGCAGTTAAAATTCTTCCTCTTGAAGTAATAGTAAGAAATGTTGCTGCCGGATCTCTTGCAAAAAGACTTGGACTTGAAGAAGGAGTTGAAATGAAGAAAACAGTTCTTGAATTTTCTTACAAGAATGATGAACTGGGCGATCCCATGATTAATGACTACCACATTCAGGCAATGGGCTATGCAACAGATGAGCAGCTTGATACAGTAAAAAGCTATGCATTAAAAGTAAATGAAGTACTGAAAAAATTCTTCCTTGAAATCAACATTAAACTCATAGATTTCAAACTTGAGTTTGGATTGTATGAAGGTAAGGTAATTCTTGCAGACGAAATTTCCCCTGACACATGCAGACTATGGGATGCAGATACAAACAAGAAACTTGACAAGGACAGATTCAGAAGAGATTTAGGCGGTGTTGAAGAAGTATATCAGGAAGTTCTTGAAAGAATAAGCAAAAAGAAATAACACTAAGAGGAGACAATATGCAGGATATAATATTAGATGACAAGCTGCATGAGGAATGCGGAGTGGTGGGAGTATTTTCAGGCAACCCTGATATAACATCACAATTGATTTATTACGGATTGTTTGCGCTGCAGCACCGGGGACAGGAAAGTGCCGGCATTGCAATCAATACCGGAGGAAAAATTCAATTTCACAAAAATATGGGGCTTGTTTCTGACGTCATGACCAGCGATGTTATTCAAAGGTTATCAGGCGGAATTGCCATAGGTCACGTTAGATACTCCACATCAGGAGGAAGTGAAATTGAAAATGCTCAGCCTCTTGTTGTAAGGTATAAAAATGGAACGCTGGCTCTTGCACACAATGGAAATCTTGTAAATGCTGATAGTCTTAGAAATATTCTTGAAGACAGCGGAGTTATTTTTCAAACTTCCATAGACACTGAAGTTGTGGCAAACATGATTGCAAGAAATGCAAACGGAGATGTTTTAAAGTCAATTAAAAATGTGATGGAAATCATAAAGGGAGCATTTGCCTTTGTAATAGCAACCGAAAAACAGCTTATAGGCGTGAGGGACCACTTTGGCCTAAGACCTCTATGTCTTGGACAAAGACCTGACGGTGGATACCTGCTTGCTTCTGAAAGCTGCGCCATAAATGCCATGGGCGGAGAGTTCATAAGAGACATTGAGCCTGGAGAAATAATAATCATAGATGAAAACGGAATCGAAAGCATAAAAAGCAGCAAGTACGCACAACAAAAATCATGTATTTTCGAATATGTTTATTTTGCAAGACCTGACAGCACCATCGACGGGGTGAATGTATACCAGTCAAGGTATAACGCAGGAAGAATTCTTGCTCAGGAAGCTCCCGTGAAGGCAGATCTGGTATTCTGCGTTCCGGACTCTGGAACTCCAGCTGCCATAGGATATGGAAATGAGCTTGGAATACCTTACGGCCTTGGCCTCATAAAAAATAGATATGCAAAAAGAACATTCATTGAGCCAAGCCAGGAACTTCGTGAAGAAGGAGTTAAAACTAAGTTAAGTGTGAACAAGGAGCTTGTGAAGGATAAGGTTGTTGTAATGATTGACGACAGCATTGTAAGGGGAACAACAACAAGACAGCTTGCCCAGATGGTAAGGGATGCAGGAGCAAAGGAAGTACATGTGAGAATTGCTTCTCCACCTGTCACTCATTCATGCTTCTTCGGTATAGATACACCGTTCAGAAGCTACCTTATAGGAGCAAACAAGTCAGTTGACGAGATGAAGGACTATATAAAAGCTGACAGCCTTCATTTTTTAAGCATGGAAGGACTTATTAAATCAACAGGTTCTGACAGAGGATTCTGCCTGGCATGTTTGAACGGTGATTATCCAATGGAAGTTCCAAAATTCGATTAGAGGAGATTGTTATGTCTGATAAATTAACATATAAAGATTCCGGTGTAGATATACACGCAGGATATGAAACTGTTAGGCTCATAAAAGATTACGTGAAGAAAACATACACCAAGGGAGTTATGTCTGACATAGGCGGTTTCGGAGGAATGTTCGGCATTGATAAAAATGAATATGAAGAACCGGTGCTTGTTTCAGGAACTGACGGCGTTGGTACAAAGCTAATGATCGCATTCAAGACTGATGTCCATGATACAATTGGAGAAGATGCTGTTGCTATGTGCGTGAACGACGTTATTTGTCAGGGAGCAAAACCATTGTTTTTCCTTGACTATATAGCAACAGGAAAACTGGACCCAAGAAAGGCAGCAGACATTGTAAAAGGTGTTGCAAACGGCTGTATCAAGGCCGGCGCTGCCCTCATCGGAGGAGAAACTGCTGAAATGCCTGGTTTGTACGGTGAAGGCGAATATGATATAGCAGGTTTTTGTGTGGGAATAGTTGACAGGAAAAAAATTATAGATGGATCAAAAATTGTAGAAGGGGATGTGCTCATAGGAATTCCTTCAAGCGGATTCCATTCAAACGGATATTCACTTGTAAGAAAAGTATTCTTCGACCACAAAAACTACAATGCAGATGATTATGTTGAAGAGCTTGGATGCACTCTTGGAGAAGCTCTTTTGACTCCTACAAAAATTTATCCGAAACTCATATTGGAACTTATATCAAAGTTTGAAATAAAGGGAATGTCCAACATAACCGGAGGCGGTTTCTATGAGAATATTCCAAGAATGTTCCCGGAAGGCATAACAGCAGACATTGAAACAAAAAACATAAATGTTCTTCCTGTGTTCAAACTTCTTCAAAGAGAAGGAAATGTTGACATTGATGAAATGTATTCAACATTTAATATGGGAATAGGAATGGTTCTTGCTGTATCAAAAGACACAAAAGATGATGTTATGGAATATTTGAAAAATCAGGGAGAAGAGCCTGTTGTCATAGGTTACACATCAAGAAGGGAAGGCGGACTGAAAATATGCCACAACTAAAAATAGGTGTATTGATATCCGGTTCCGGATCTAATCTTCAGTCTCTCATTGACAATGTTGAAAACGGGCAAATTGACGGAAAAATAACTGTGGTTATTTCTAATAAAATTGATGCCTACGGACTTGAAAGAGCAAGAAAGCACAACATAAAATCAGTGTTTGTAGATCAGAAAAATTATCAGGATTCAGAGATTTACAATGAAGCAGTTATAAAGGAGCTTAAAAGCAACGGAGTCGAGCTTGTTGTTCTTGCCGGATATCTGAAAATTTTATCCCGTAATTTCATAGAAACATACAGAAACAGAATTATCAACATTCATCCATCCCTCATACCGTCATTTTGCGGCAAGGGTTACTATGGGCTTAAGGTACACGAGGCGGCTGTAAACTACGGTGTCAAAATAAGCGGGGCAACAGTTCATTTCGTTGACGAAGAAGCTGATTCCGGTCCCATAATAATTCAGGAGACAGTAAAGGTAGACTTTAAGGACACTCCTGAAAAGCTTCAGAAAAAAGTGCTTAAAATAGAACATAAAATACTGCCACAGGCTGTGAAGCTTTTTTGCGAAGGAAGGCTTGACGTTGTGGGAAGAAAGGTTGAAATAAATTAAGAATTAAGTAATTAAATTAAGAATTAAGAGTTAAGAATGAAGAATTAATAGTCTAAAATTTTAGAGTTTCAGCTGAGCTAACGATGCTCAGCACAGTTACATAATTTACTGATAAAAAGGAGTTGGTTATTAAATGAGAGCTTTAATAAGTGTGTCAGACAAAAATGGAATAGTTGAATTTGCAAAAGAACTTCAGGAACTTGGAGTCCAGATAATTTCAACGGGAGGAACACACAAGACTCTGGAACAAGCAGGGGTTAAAGTTACAGGAATTTCTGAAGTCACTGGTTTTCCGGAATGTCTTGACGGAAGGGTGAAGACATTGCATCCAAACATCCATGCAGGACTTCTTGCAATGCGCTCCAATCCGGAACACATGAAGCAGCTGGAAGAACTTAAAATAGAAACAATCGACATTGTTGTAGTAAATCTGTATCCTTTCAAGGAAACAATTTTAAAAGAAGGCGTAACAAGGGAAGTTGCCATAGAAAACATAGACATAGGCGGACCTACAATGCTTCGCTCTGCTGCCAAAAACTATCAGGATGTGGCAGTTGTGGTTGACCCAAGGGACTACGACCTAGTAATTGATGAACTTAAGGCAGGCAATGGCGTAACTCTTGACACAAAATTTTATCTATGTTCAAAGGTTTTTGCACACACTGCTCACTATGACACATTGATTGCAGCATATATGAAAAGAGAACGTCAAGACAACAATCTTCCTGAAACATTCACCATGACTTTTGAAAAAGTTCAGGAAATGCGCTACGGCGAAAATCCTCATCAGAAGGCTGCCTTCTACAAGGAAGTGGTTAATACTGACGGACTTCTTTCATCAGCTGTGCAGCTTCACGGAAAAGAGCTGTCATTTAACAACATCAATGATACAAATGGAGCTCTTGAGCTTTTAAAAGAATTTGAAGAACCAACTGTTGTTGCCTGCAAACATGCAAATCCATGCGGTGTAGGCACCGGTGAAAATGTTTATGAAGCATATGTTAAGGCATACAATTCGGATCCTACTTCCATTTTTGGAGGAATTGTTGTAATGAACAGGGAGCTGGATGAAAAAACAGCCGAAGAAATCAACAAAATATTTGTTGAAATAGTTGTTGCCCCTTCTTACAGCGAGAAAGCACTTGAAATACTTAAATCTAAGAAAAACATAAGATTGCTTGCAATTGAAAACATAACTACAAAACAAGATGAAAATTCCTATGATCTAAAAAAGGTTGCCGGAGGAATCCTTGTTCAGACAATTGATTCAAAGCTTCTGTCTGGAGAACTTAAGACTGTAACAAAGAAACAGCCTACTGAACAGGAAATGAAAGATCTCATCATGGCATGGAAAATTGTTAAGCACACAAAATCAAATGCCATTACAATAGTTAAAAACGGACAGTCCATAGGCATCGGACCAGGACAGGTCAACCGTATATGGGCATGCAAGCAGGCAATCGAACATGCAGTGGAATTTTTGGGAGAAGACAGCATCAAGGGAGCAACACTTGCTTCAGATGCATACTTTCCGTTTTCAGACTGCGTAGAAGCAGCTGCAGAGGCAGGTATTACAGCAATAATCCAGCCGGGAGGCTCCATAAGAGACAATGATTCCATAGAAGCATGCGACAATCACAATATGTCAATGCTTTTCACAGACATGAGACATTTTAAACACTAAATAATTTAATTAAGAATGAAGGGTTAAGAGTTAAGAATTAAATGATTGAATTGTGCTTTGCACAATTCATACAATAATTCTTCATTCTTCATTCTTAACTCTTAATTTATATAATGGAGGTTTTTATGAAAATTCTTGTTGTAGGCAGCGGAGCAAGAGAACACACCATATGCTGGAAGCTTAAACAAAGCAAAAGAGTATCAAAGCTTTATTGTGCTCCCGGCAATGCGGGTATAGGGCAGATAGCTGAAATTGCAGACATAAAAGCTGAAAACCTGGAAGAACTAACAAAATTTTCAGCTGACAACAAAATAGATTTAGTTGTTGTGGGACCGGAAGGACCATTGGTCAACGGTCTTGTAGACATGCTTACGGAAAAAGGAATTAAAGCTTTCGGACCGGTAAAAAAAGGAGCAAGGCTTGAAGGAAGCAAGTCATATTCCAAGGACTTCATGAAAAAATACAACATACCAACTGCAAAGTACGAGGTTTTTGAAAATTCTCATCAGGCTCTTGAAGCATTGAAAAACTTTGACGTTCCTGTGGTAGTAAAAGCAGACGGACTTGCCGCAGGCAAGGGAGTTCTTATATGTGAAACAAAACAAGATGCTGAAGAAGCAATTAAAAGCATAATGAATGACAAGCAGTTCGGAGAAGCTGGCGATACTGTTGTAATTGAAGAATTTCTTGACGGAACAGAAACCTCTCTTCTTTGTTTTGTTGACGGCAAAAGAATTGTTCCAATGGAAAGTGCAAGAGATTACAAAAAAGCTTATGACAACGACAAAGGTCTTAACACAGGAGGGATGGGAAACTTTTCTCCAAACCCCATCTACACGGACGAGCTGAACCACTATATACAAAAAAATATAATAGACAGAACACTTCAGGGCTTCCATGGGGAAGACATGGATTTTAAGGGTGTGCTGTTCATAGGTTTGATGATTAAAAACAATCAGGCAAAAGTTCTGGAATACAACACACGCTTTGGAGATCCTGAAACTGAATCTGTTATTCCAAGGCTTAAATCAGATCTTGTTGATATTATGGAAAAGTGTATTGAAGGAAATTTGTCTGCTGATGATTTGCAGTGGAAAAATGAAAAAAGCGTTACAGTAATCCTTGCTTCAGGTGGATATCCTGAAAATTATGAAAAGGGCAAAGAAATAACAGGCCTTGAAGATGTTGACAGTGATATCATAGTTTTCCATGGAGGAACAAAGCTTGTGGGAGGGAAAATCCTAACAGACGGCGGAAGAGTCATGGCTGTCACTGCACTAGGCAATACCCTTGATGAAGCTAGAGAAAAAGTGTATAAAAATATACCTAAAATACATTTTGAAAAAATGGAATACAGGACTGACATAGCAAAATTGTAAAAGAAAATTACTAGAGCTGTAATCATCCTTAGGTTGATTACAAAGTAACTTTTGACGTTGTCATTCTGAGGACGCAGCCGAAGAATCTCATGTTTTCAATTGAAAATGAGATCCTTCACTAACGTTCAGGATGACAGCGTCGAAGTTTCTATAGTCCGAGGATGATTTATCATCCTTTTTTTTATTTTTAATCATTATGACAGCCTTGGCGAATATATTTATAATATATATTTATTTGGAGGTTGCCATGCGCATACATACGGTTCAAAAGGGTGAGGCATTATGGAAAATTGCCGACTTTTATAAAACTGACATAGAAGATATCATGGAGGCTAACGGTCTGGTCAATCCGGAGATTCTATTGGTTGGACAGCCGCTTTTGATTCCTGAAGACATAAGGGAACACACAGTGATACCGGGGGATACAATATGGAAAATTGCAGAGAGCTATGGTGTTCCCGTTCAGGAGCTTTTATGGGAAAACCGGATAATGACACCTGACACCATATATCCTGGTCTGGTTTTGAAAATTCCTGAAAAAGAAAAGCCGGTAATAGATGTGAATGCATTTACTTATATTTTGGGAGATGATGCCATACCTGTTGTTCAGGGAGCAGGAGATAGTCTTACTTATTTAAGTCCTTTTGCTTATCTCATCAATGAAGACGGAAGTCTTGTAGAAATAGATGATGAACCTGCCATAGGGGAAGCAATAGCCAAAGGAGTTGTTCCCATGATGTCCATTGTTAACTTCACAAGAAATGTCAAGGGAGAAAATATAGCAAAAATAATATTGAACAATCCGGAAATAGTGGAAACTGTACAGAACAACATTTTAAACACCATGAGGGATAAAGGATACAGAGGACTTAATATAGATTTTGAATATGTTTTTCCGGAAGACAGGGAAGCTTACAACAGATTTCTTGAAAGCACCGTAAACAAGCTTCATGAAGAAGGATATTTTGTTTCAACAGCTTTGGCTCCAAAAACAAGCGCAGAACAAAGGGGTCTTTTGTATGAAGCTCACGATTATGCAGAACATGGCAGACTGGCTGATTTTGTTGTGCTCATGACTTATGAGTGGGGTTGGAGAGGTGGTCCTCCACGGGCAATTTCTCCCATAAATGAAATAGAAAAGGTGCTGGATTATGCTGTCACTACAATTCCAAGAGAAAAAATACTAATGGGTTTCCAAATATACGCAAGGGATTGGAAGCTTCCTTTTGTTCAAGGTCAGGAAGCAGAAACAATAAGTGTTGAGGAAGCAATGAACAGAGCATATAGACACATGTCTGAAATCAAATATGATTTTGTAAGCCAGTCACCGTACTTTCGCTACACAGACGATGAAGGAAACGCTCATGAGGTATGGTTTGAAGATGCAAGAAGCGCCCGTGCAAAATTTGATGTTGTGAAGGAATATGGCCTCAGAGGCTTAAGCTACTGGGGACTTGGTTATCCCTTCACTCAAAACTGGGTGCTTCTTGATGATACTTTTGATGTAAGAAAGCTCTAGATTTTTACAGATAGATTTTTTGTGCTCCATTTAGGCAGTCTCATAACGTTGATTATTGGAACCAGGTAAAGAAATACTGCATATGGAATTGCTCCTGCATCAACGGACAATGTTGCAAGGGGCACCGCAATGGCAATGCTCCAGGGAAAAAGCTCGGCTGTTAAAATTACAGTGTTTTCAATGTCTATTGACAGATGCTCTTTAGTCAGACCCTTTTTTTCGTAAATTTTGTTCATGAGCTGTTCTGTAAGCAGTATGGGAAGCGTCTGATTGCAGCAAAATGCGCAAGTGGCAAGGCTTGTGAACAACGTTGTAAGGTATACTCCTATTTTTTCGCTCATTTTTACCAGAAATCCCTGTATGTCGTTAAGCATACCGGTTCCTTCGAAAATACCAGAATAAGAAGAAGCTATAAGAACAATGAATGAAACGCTCACCATGGATAACAGGCCCCCTCCGGATATTATTTTTGACAGTGAGCTTTCCGGATTCAGGTGAAATCCAAACAGCATGGTGCGCAGCAGTTCATAAAGCTTAATTTCCTGCACAGTAAGGCAGATTATAAATGCTGTTATGATGCTTACGAGCATTGATATTTTTACATTCTTTTTCATTATTGCAAGAAAAAATATGACGAGAGCAGGAATTACAGTTACAAAGCTTAAATTGAAATAAGATGCAATTTCATTCAGAAGTTCTGTGTTTTTTGTGTTGAGAGGGTATTTTCCTGACAAAAAAATGTAAAAACCAACTGTCATCACAAAGGGAATCAGCCCAGTAATAAACATGTTTTTAACGTTTGTGTACAAATCTGTGTCTGTGACCACAGCTACAAGATTGGCACTTGAAGAAGTGGGAGAGCACCTGTCTCCAAAAAATGCTCCAGACACAATTGCTCCTGCAGCAGCATATGTGTTAACACCTCCGCTTTTTGCAAGGACTATGAGAACAACCCCAATTGTTCCGCATGTTCCAAAGCTTGTTCCAAGGGCAAAGGAAACCACGCATGTAAGAAGAAATGCAAACAATATGAAAAAGTCAGGATTCATAATTTTTGTTCCGTAGTACACAAAAAATGAAATGGTTCCGGAAGCTCTCCACAATGCGGTTATCATGCCTATAAGAGCGAAAATCGGCATGAGTGAGAGGGCTTTTTTCATTCCCTTAATGTTCATTGCTGCAATGTTTTTAAGGCTGTGGCCTCTTTTGTACGCAACCATAGAAAAAGCAGCCATTCCTATAAGAAGCGGATAAATAGTTGATATACCTTTTGAAATGCTTAAAACAAGTGAAAGGGTAAATATGATAACAGCAATTAAAAAGTCCATGATATTCTCCTATATTTAATATATATATTATATAATCAATTTTGGAAATTACAATATCATATAAAAAAATAAGACTGTCAGTCCAGCATACTGACAGTCTTATTTTACAATTATATTAGGAGATTTCCTGTTATAAGATATTAGCTTATTTTAGGTATTGTCATTCATATGATTATTATAATATTCAGTTGTGAAGAAATTATGTAGAGAGTACATCTTCATAATTTCTTCATTAATCCAGGTTAATATTAAATAAAAAACTATAAGAGGATGTAATTATGGGATGCTGCGGAGGACCAAGACCAGATAAAATTTATTCTTTCAAGGAATATTTCATTACAACTATTGTTATTATTGCCATAGTTTTATTAATTTATTATCTAAAAAAATAATTTTAAAATTTAAATCAAAAAAAATTCAAGAGGTGGATAATGGGTATAAAAAAAGAGAAGATTAAAGTATATGATATGACCTGTTCTTCCTGCGAAGCAAGAGTTGAAAATGCAGCCTTAAAAACGGAAGGCGTACTGAAAGCAAAAGCAAGCTTCACAGAGCAGTATCTGGACATAGAGTATGATGATGAAAAAGTAAAAGTAAAAAAAGTTAAAGAAGAGATACTTAATGCAGGATATTCAACAGAAAAATCAGATCTTAAGTTTTTTGGAATATTAATAATTGCAGCAGCAGTTGCAATGCTTGGATTCAACACAAGCGGATTTAACATGGAAGGATTTCTTCAAAATGCATCATACGGTGTTTTGTTCCTTGCAGGTGTGCTAACATCTATTCACTGCGTAGGAATGTGCGGCGGAATAATGCTTACTCAAAGCATTTCAGCAGAAAGCAGCAATAAGTTTGAAGCCATTAAACCAACACTTTTATATAATTTGGGAAGGGTCATTTCTTACACAATTCTTGGAGCTATAATAGGAGCAGCAGGTTCAGCTTTTTCTCTTTCAATAAAATCTAAAGCAGCTGTGCAGATAATTGCAGGGGTATTTATGATTATGATGGGATTTAATATGGCAGGTTTTGGAATGTTTAGAAAATTTCAGTTGCACATGCCAAAATCTTTTTGTAAGATAAAAAGTAAGCATTCATCTCCATTTGTTGTGGGATTGCTTAACGGACTCATGCCATGTGGACCGCTGCAGACTATGCAGATATTTGCACTGGGTACATCAAGCCCTGTAAAGGGAGCTTTGGCAATGTTTGCATTTTCTTTGGGTACAGTTCCATTGATGCTTGCATTTGGAGGTTTGTCAGGACTTCTGAGCAAGGGATACACAAAGAGGCTTCTAAAAATTAGCGGAGTTCTTGTAATTGTTCTCGGACTGATTATGGGAAACAGAGGATTTGCCATAATTGGAATTTCTCCGGCAAATGTATTTGCCTTTGATAAAGTAGAATCATCCGGCGAAAACACAAATCCAAATGTTGCCAAGGCTGTCATGGAAGATGGTGTACAGGTAATAAGGATGACGGTAAACAACAAAGGATTTGTTCCAAATGCATTTTATGTGCAAAAGGGAATACCTGTAAAATGGATTATTGACGGCAAGGAATTAAACACATGCAACAATGCCATAATAGTTCCTTCCATGGATTTGCAAAAAGTTGTCAAAAGCGGTGAAAACATCATAGAATTCACTCCATCAGATAAGGATATCAGCTTCAGCTGCTGGATGGGAATGATAGGTGGAGTAATAAGGGTTGTGGATAAGCTTGATACAGTTGATACAACAGTTGAAGATCCATCTCTTCCACCACCTGCAGTTTCTCCTGACTGCTGCAAGCGTCCACTGAATGAAGAAGAGCAGGTAGATGTAAGCAAAGAGAGTATCTACGGAGATGATATAACAAAGGTGCCAACGGAAATGCTCATAGGAAAATCTGAAGAAAACAGCCTTAAAATTGAAGGCATTGGTTATGAACTAAAACCACTTATTTCGGTTGTGAAAAGCAATGAAACAATAGAGACTGAATTTAATCTGGATGAATTTGACGATAAGGTTGGAGAGTTTTTAGTGGTTGATGGAAGTACTGGCGAAACAGTTGCTTCATTTGATGGAACATCTGGTTCAGGCAAGGTTAAGTTTACATCTGGTGAAGACGGAATTTATGGTATAATAAAAGACGGAGCCGTACTTGGTGTAATTAAGACAGTTGAGGATCTTGAGAGTGCAGATCTTGAAGAAATAAGAAGCAGCATGATTCTGCAGTAAAATAATTTATATGGAGAGAAAATGAACAGCATTTTAATAATTGAAGATGATGAAAGAGTAGCTGATGTAATAAGAGCATACCTGGAAAGGGAAGGCTACAAAGTGTTTTGGACAGCAAAAGGTATTGACGGTATAGACATTGCCAGAAAAAACAAAATAGAACTGATTATTCTTGACCTTATGCTTCCCGACATGAGTGGGGAAGAAGTGTGCAAAATAATACGACTGGAGTCTGACGTGCACATTTTCATGCTAACGGCAAAGGGAACACTGGACAACAAAATCGAAGGCTTAAACATAGGTGCTGACGAGTACCTTGTTAAACCCTTCAGCCCAAGGGAACTTACTGCCAGGGTCAATTCGCTGTTCAGAAGACTTCACAAGGACACTGGAACATCTGAAGCTGTTTATGACGATAAAAACTTATCAATAAATTATGAAAAACGTACAGTAATGTTAAAAGGAACAGAAGTTTCACTCACACCTAACGAATTTGACATTTTGTACACTCTGGCTGTAAGCAAGGGAAAGGTTATGTCAAGGGAACAGCTCATAGATAAAATTTTTGGCTATGATTTTGACGGATATGACAGAACTGTTGATGTGCACATTAAGAACATAAGAAAGAAAATAGAGGAAGACACAAAAAATCCCAAGTATATAATTACTGTCACAAAGGCAGGTTATAAATTCGGCGGTGATCAAAATGCATTCAATTAGGAGAAAAATAGGAGTATTGCTTACTGTTTCATCAGCAGCAGCAATACTTCTTATTATGATTTTTGTTAATTTAACCATGAACAGCATTTTTGAGGAATACATGCTGGAAGTTCAAAACAAAAGGTATGAAACAATCACAACGTACCTGGAGGAAGAATACGAAAAAGAGGGCCAATGGTCCGAAAATACAGGCATAGAGCTAATGCACAACGCCTACATGAGCAATTACAACCTGACGCTGTACGACAAAGACAACAAGGCAATATGGGGAATGAATCCCAATGATATAAGGAATAAAGTAAACCTGGGACAAATGATGGTTCAGGACCTGGGAGTATACACAACTAAAAAATTCGAACTCCATTATAAAAATGAAGTTGTGGGATATGTTGAAGTGGGACAATACTCGCCTTTGCTGATGACAGAAGAGGATATTCAGTTCAAAGCATCAATCAATAAAAGCATTGTTGCAAGCGGAGCTATGACAGTCATTATAATAACAATACTAAGTTTGTATTTTTCAAAGCAGTTTTCTGCTCCAATCAAGGAAGTAGCAAGCATGTCCGTAAAATTATCAAAGGGTGAATTTGAAGCCAAGACAAATAGCACCAGCGATGTGAAAGAAATTGAAGACTTAAGAAGCAGCGTCAACATTCTGGCTGAAAAGCTGAACAAACAGGATATGCTGAGAAAACGTCTGGTTTCTGATATTTCCCATGAGATACGAACTCCTTTAAACGTCTTGCAGAACAATCTTGAAGCTATGATTGATGGAGTGTTCCCTGTAACTTCAGAAAGACTCTCCGGATTAAATGATGAAATAGTAAGGTTTGGAAAACTCTTGAACAACCTTGACTTGTTGAAGGATTTTGAAGCAGAAAGCATGAAACTAAGTTTTCATGCACTTAAACTTGACCAACTGCTTGAAAATTTAGTAAGTGAACTAATTATGGAAGCTGACAGCAAAAATATAACTCTTTCTTTTTCAAAGGAAAATGAAAAAAGCTACATTGTATCAGGAGATGAAGACAATTTAAAGCAGGTATTCTTCAATCTCATCCACAATGCCATAAAGTTTACTGGAAGCATGGGAGAAGTTTCTATAAATCTATACAGCAGGAACAAAAAAATATATGTTGAAGTTAAAGACAACGGAATGGGAATTTCAAGGGAGGACATTCCGTATATTTTTGAGAGATTTTACAGGGCTGATAAAAGCAGGCACAAAATAGAAGGCAACGGAGTAGGGCTTACAATTGTAAAAAACATTCTTGATCTTCATACAGCTTCCATTGAAGTTATGAGCAATGAAAACAAAGGAACGTTGTTCACAGTTATTTTTGATGACAAAGAAGAATAATATTGATAAATTGAAAAATATGGTTTAAGATTGTGCCATAAGGTACAATATCAAACCATAACAAAGGTTAATATTCCAAAACTATTTAATTCTGGAATGATATTGTTCCATTATTAAATGGTTTTTTTAATTTTTGCTATGAATTGTATTGAATTTTGAACATGAAATGGTTGGCACGATATATGCTATATTAAGATAGGAGACATTATGGAAACTAAAAAAATAAAACTTACAGCTTCTGAAGACAGGCCGCATTTGACATATGAAGCATTAAGCGTTCTTCACAAATATGATGTTGGCTTAATTTGGATGGAAGTGTATGCTTATGTGGCATACATAAAACTCATGCCTGTAGAAGATGATGTATGGGAAAAAATTAAGAATGAGCTCAACATTTTAAAGGGATGGGACAGTCTAGAGGAAATTGAACTGTTTCCTTTCGAGGAAAAAAACACTGAGTTAAAAAAAGTTCTTGATGTAATACCACACGGAGTGACACTGCTGAGCAGGACAGGAGACATTAAGTATGTAAACGATTACGCTGCTGAAAAAATTTTTATGACAGCAGGCAAGGACATAACAGGAGTAAATATACGCAAGTACATGGATTATGACAAACTCATTTCTTTCTTTAATAAAAAGGGAAAGAACGTTATGGCAAAGGACACCATGGAAATAGGAACTCAGTTATATCAAGTTAATTTGCAGCCAATCATCAATGAAGAAAACGTTTTAAGCAGTTATCTTATCTCTTTTTATGAAATGGACAACACAAGTTTCAGCAGATATGACAATCCCATAACATTTGACGACATAGTTGCTGAAAGCAACAAGATGCTCCAAGTAATTAACCAAGGTAAACTTTATTCTAAATCTGACTCGCCGGTCTTAATAACCGGAGAAAGCGGTACAGGAAAAGAACTTTTTGCCAGAGCTATTCACAATGAAAGCAGAAGAAAATCAAAACCTTTTATTGCCATCAACTGTGCAGCCATACCAGATCAGCTTTTGGAAAGCGAGCTGTTTGGATATGAAGGAGGAACATTCACCGGAGGCAGAAAGGAAGGCAAGGCAGGAATATTTGAAATTGCCGGTGGAGGAACAGTATTCCTCGATGAAATAGGCGACATGGCACCGCACCTTCAGGCAAAGCTTTTACGGGTTCTCCAGGAAAAAAAGGTACGAAGGGTTGGAGGAGCAAACGAAGTTAATTTTGACGTAAGGCTGATTTCAGCAACAAATCAAAATATCGATCACATGGTTAAGAACAAGGAATTCAGGCTTGATCTCTTGTTCAGGATAAATATTTTCAACATAAATATTCCTCCTCTCAGGGAAAGAAAAGAAGATTTGCCCATTTTATTTGAGCATTTTGCAGGAATCCATTCAAGAAGGTACCATAAATACATAAAAGGAATTGAGCAGAATGCCATGAGGAAGCTTTTAAATTACAATTGGCCCGGAAATGTAAGAGAATTTCAAAATGTTCTTGAAAGAGCTGCTGCACTTTCAACTTCAGAAGAAATTACTTCAAAGGACATAATGCTGAACTATGACATTGTTCCGGAAGAAGAAACATCAGGTACATCTCTTAAGGACTGCATTGAAAGTCTTGAAAAAAGAAAAATAACTGAAAGTCTTAAAATGAACAAAAGCATCAGAGAAGCAGCTAAAAACCTTGAAGTAACACATACGTTATTAATCAACAGGATGAAGAAATACAATATCGATAGAAATAATTTATAAATTAGGAGGATTCAAATGAATAAGGAAAAGTTAAGCAAGATGAAATTTTCTACAAGAGCTGTGCATGCAGGCTACAGGAAAAATGAATACGGAGCATTGGCTACACCTATTTATCAGACATCAACCTTTATATTTGACTCAGCAGAGCAGGGAGGAAGAAGATTTGCTTTGGAAGAAGACGGATATATTTATACTCGTCTTGGCAATCCAACAAGCTCACAGGTTGAAGACAAACTGGCAAGTCTTGAAAATGCAGAGGCTGCTGTTGCCATGGGTTCAGGCATGGGAGCCATAACTTCTGTAATCTGGGCTATAGTAAAGGGCGGAGATCACATAGTAGCAGCTAAGACACTGTACGGCTGCACATTTGCATTTTTAAATCACGGTCTTCCTAAATTTGGAATTGAAGTAACATTTGTAGATACTTCTGATCCTGAAAATGTAAGAAAAGCAATGAAAGAAAACACAAAGGTGGTATATCTGGAAAGTCCTGCAAATCCAAACATGCTCATATCAGACATAGAGGAAATTTCAAAAATTGCTCATGAAAAAGAAGGCTGCATGGTTGTTGTTGACAACACATACTGCACACCATACATTCAAAGACCTATTGATCTAGGTGCAGATGTTGTTGTTCATTCTGCAACAAAATATTTAAACGGACACGGAGATGTAATAGCAGGCTTTGCTGCAGGAACTCAGGAATTCATAAACCAGGTTAGATTTGTTGGAATAAAGGATATGACAGGTTCAGTAATAAGCCCATTTGATTCATACCTTATAAATAGAGGAATGAAGACTCTTGAAATCAGAATGGAAAAACACTGCCAGAACGCACAGAAGGTTGCAGAGTTTCTTGAAGATCATCCTGCTGTTGTATCAATTGCTTATCCTGGACTTAAAAGCTTCCCTCAGTATGAACTTGCAAAAAAACAAATGTCACTGCCGGGAGCAATGATTGCATTTGAAGTAAAGGGAGGGCTTGAAGCCGGAAGAATACTGATGAATTCAGTTGAACTTTGTTCGCTTGCTGTAAGCCTTGGAGATACTGAAACATTAATACAGCATCCTGCTTCCATGACACATTCTCCATACACTCCTGAAGAAAGAGCTGCATCCGGAATTTCTGAAGGTCTAGTCAGACTTTCTGTAGGGCTTGAAGATGCAGGGGATATAATTGATGATTTAAAACAGGCTCTTGACAAATTACTGTAAAAAAATTTTTAAACAAATGAATTTTTATTAAGCATTAAAAATAGGCTCACGAGTGGCTTTCAGCTGCCGGAGCCTTTTTGTCATGTTAATAAATCGTCATTTTGATGAATAAGCAACTTAATATAAGTTGACATTTGGCGTATTTCTAGCTAAAATTATATGTGAGTTATCTCCGAGTTTACGGATCTAAAGCTTTTGCCATGAGCCGCAAACCGACAGGGTTTATTTGGAAACGAATGAGCCTCCCATTGGAAAGGAGAATGCCAATGCATTTCTCTTTTCGTATACTATTATATGAAAGGGGTTTTTTTATTTATGAAAAAAACTAAAGCAAAAAACATTTTAGCACTTTTACTTTCATTGATGCTTATATTTTCAATGACAGCATGTGCTAAGACAGAACAACCTAAGACGGAAGAACCGGCAAAGGAAACACCTGCAGAAGAGCCAGCTGAACCTAGAGAATTCATATTGGCTACTACTACAAGCACACAGGATTCAGGACTTTTAGATTATCTGCTGCCAATTTTTAAAGAAAAAACAGGCATAACAGTAAATGTTGTGGCTAAGGGAACAGGTGCTGCTCTGGAGCTTGCCAAAAATGGCGATGCAGATGGAGTACTGGTACATGCCAAAGCACAAGAAGAAGCATTCATTGCTGAAGGTTTTGCTAAAGAAAGATTTGATGTGATGTACAATGACTTCATCATTGTAGGACCAGAATCTGATCCTGCAGGACTTATTGCAAATGCTCCGAATGATCCTATCAAGGCTTTCCAGTTACTGGCTGATACTAAATCAACATTTATTTCCAGAGGAGACGAATCAGGAACTCACACAAAGGAAAAAGGTTACTGGAAAGAACTTAACATCACTCCTGAAGGAGAATGGTATGTTTCTGCCGGAACAGGAATGGGAGCAGTGCTTCAGATGGCTGATGAAAAGCAGGGCTACACTCTTACAGACAGGGCAACTTATCTTTCTATGAAGGACGAACTTGGTCTTGTTATAGTAACAGAAAAGAACGACAAAATGTACAACCAATATGGTGTTATGATGGTAAATCCTGAAAAATATCCTATAAAAGAGGCAGAAGTTCAGGAATTCATAGACTTCTTGCTTTCTGACGAAGGACAGGAACTCATAGCAGGATTCGGCAAGGAAGAATTTGGTGAATCATTGTTTGTACCAAATGCAAAATAACAAAAGGTGAAATAATGTTTGAATTTATGAGAGAATTTTTAACTACATACAATGACATACTGCCTGTAATAGCACTTTCTTTGAAAGTGTCCCTGACTTCAGCCTTCATTGCTTCTGCTCTTGGACTGACCTCAGGCATAGCGGCAGCCCTTCATGAATTCAAATTGAAAAAAACAATCATGAGGGTGGCAAATACCCTCATGAGTCTGCCTCCGGTACTGATAGGTCTTCTTGTTTACATGATGCTGTCAAGAAAAGGTCCTCTTGGAAGCCTTGGGCTGTTGTTTTCACCGTCAGCCATGATTGTTTCGCAGTCACTGCTTGTGTTTCCCATAATATTCGGACTCACGGTATCATCAATTCAGGAAGAAGCAAAGAATATTGAGCTAACATGTTTATCGCTGGGTGCTGACAAAAAAAGCACATTGATTACAATAATCAGCGAATGCAGGTTTAAGCTCTTTTCTGTTATTACTGCAGGCTTCGGAAGAGCCATATCCGAGGTTGGAGCCGTAATGATGGTTGGAGGAAACATCAAGGACAAAACAAGGGTTATGACAACATACATTGCCCTTGAAACAGGCAAGGGAAATTTTGAAGAAGCGGTTATGATTGGTTTTGTGCTTCTTTTAATATCATTTTTGGTTAACTCAATTTTATACAGGATGCAGAGGAGGGAATAATCGTGCATATAAAGATTGAAAATGCAGTTAAAGATTATGGTTTAAGCCGTGTCCTGGACATTGAAAACATTGAGTTCAAAAAAGGAATATATGTAATTTTAGGCTCAAACGGCAGCGGAAAAAGCACCCTCATAAGCTGCGTGGCAGGATTAAATGAATTAAGCCATGGGAACATTTTTTATGACGGAAAAAAATTTGATTCAGCAATTAGAAATTCCATATGCATACAGATTCAAAACCCTTATCTTTTCAGCAAATCTTCCCATGAGAACATTGTAAGCGGACTAAAGTTCAGAAAAACTAGCAGGGAAGAAATTGAAAAAAGATTTAATAAATATAAAAATTATTTTGAAATCGAAGATCTGCTTAACAAGAAGTCATGGTGGCTGTCCGGCGGAGAAAGAGCAAAAATTGCACTTTTAAGGACAGCAGTGCTGGAAACTGAAATAACACTGCTTGATGAACCAACAGCAGCCATGGATATTGAAAGTTCCATGAGAGCTGAAAATCTCATCAAGGATATGGCAAGAGACAACAGGACGGTAATATTGGTCACACACGACGTATATCAGGCAAAAAGAATTGCTAATCATGTCATATTTATGGATAAGGGCAGAATAATAGAAATGGGAAGCAGGGAAGAAGTGCTTAACAATCCTGCAAACAAACTTGTAAAACAAATTTTAAACATATGATCACGGAGGGTATCATGATAAGAACAGGTATTTTAACAATAAGCGACAAAGGCTCAAAAGGTGAAAGAATTGACGGAACAGGACCTGCAATAAGAGAAAAAATTGAAAATGATCAATATAAAGTTGAATATTACAAGGTAATACCCGATGAAATAGATATAATTGCAAAAGAACTTATTTACATGTGTGATGAACTGAATCTTGACTTGGTTCTCACAAACGGAGGAACTGGTTTTTCAAAAAGAGACGTTACTCCTGAAGCAACATTGATGGTTATAAAAAAGCATACTCCTGGCATATGCGAAGCCATGAGACAAATGTCTCTTTCTATAACACCAAAAGCAATGCTTTCAAGGGCAATAGCAGGAATAAGAGACAACACGCTCATAATAAATCTTCCCGGAAGTCCCAGGGGAGCAGTTGAAAATCTGGAATTTGTTCTTCCGGCCCTTCCTCACGGAATTGAAATATTAAACGGCACCGGGGGAGAATGCGCAAGATAGGAGGCAGCTATGGATTTGTTCAATGTTTTGACAATTAAAGATACAAGAGAGTTAATAGATGAAAATTTCAGCCTGGAACTTGAAGGAGAAATGGTTAATCTTCATGAGGCAGCAGGAAGAATATTAAAAAATGATGTAATAGCTCCTGAAAATGTGCCGGATTTCAGACGATCAACCGTAGATGGTTATGCTGTTTTTTCAAGAGATGTGTATGGAGCAAGCGAATCAATGCAGTCCATGCTAGACCTTAAAGGCGAAGTGCTTATGGGTCATGAGGCTCAGGGCAAAATAAGCATTCCCGGACAATGCTACTATGTACCTACAGGCGGAATGCTACCTGAAGGGGCAGATTCCGTCATTATGATAGAATACACGGAAAAGCTTGATGAAACAACAATTCTTGCATCCAAATCAGCTTCTTCGGGAGAAAATACAGTCGATATTGGAGAAGACATAAAAAAAGGCGAAGCAGTTATAAAAAGCGGAACAAAAATTCGCCCCTACGAGGTGGGAGTTTTATCAAGCCTTGGAATAACAAGCGTTGAAGTGATGAAAAGACCAAGGGTTGGAATTATTTCAACGGGTGACGAGGTTGTAAATCCTGAAGAAAAAATCAATCCAGGACAAATAAGGGACATAAACACATATCTTTTGTATTCGCTTCTTGAAGAAAGCGGCTGTACACCCATAAAATACGGACTAATAAGGGATGACTATGATCTCTTAAAAAGTACTGTTGAAAAAGCAGTATCAGAGTGTGACATTGTGCTCATGTCCGGTGGAAGTTCCGTAGGTAAAAAGGATAATACCGTAAATGTAATAAATGACCTTGGAGATGAGGGAGTACTGGTTCACGGAATTTCCGTGAAACCCGGAAAGCCTACAATAATAGGTAAATCTAAAGGTAAAATAATTTTCGGCCTTCCTGGACATCCTCTGGCATGTGCTGTGATTTTTCAGGTGATGGTCAAATATTACATTGAAAAAATTACAAAGCATAATGACAAGGTATATCCGGTATCATGTAAGTTTAAAATCAATTATCACAAGGCAAAAGGCAGAGAAGAATATCTTCCTGTAGACATAGAAGAAAATGAACAAGGGCTTACAGCTGCTCCGGTGTTTGGAAAGTCCGGGCTTATAACTGGTTTTTCAAAAGCGTGGGGATATATAAGAATCGAAAGAAACGAAGAAGGATTAAAAGAAGGCCAGTCAGTTGCTGTGTACAAGTTTTAGGAGGAATTATGCAAAAGGTATATTTGTCAAATTATGAGCTGGAAGAAGCTCTTAACATTTATTTTAACAAAATAGGAAATCTGAACGCCGAAACTGAAATGGTAAAAACGTGGGATGCAAACGGCAGAGTCACAGTAAACGCTGTTTTTGCGAAGATTTCTTCTCCTCACTACAATTCATCGGCAATGGATGGTATAGCTGCAAAAAGTGAAAGAACAGTACTGGCTTCCGACAGAAACCATGTTGTCCTTACAGAAGGCGAAGATTACATTGTTGTTGATACGGGAGATCCCATTCCCAGAGAATTTGACTGCGTGATAATGGTTGAAGACTTAATCAGCGCCGGAGAAAACAAATTTGAAATTTACCAGAGCGCTGTTCCATGGCAGAACATCAGGCCTCTTGGAGAAGACATAGTGGAAAATCAGCTTATTGTTCCTTCAAAACACAAAATAAGACCCGTTGACATAGGTGCCCTTATTGCCGGAGGAATCAATGAAGTTGAAGTGTTCAAAAGACCAAGGGTTGGAATAATACCAACAGGAACTGAGATTGTTGAGCCTGGAACAGAGCTAAAGGTTGGAGACATAATAGATTTCAACTCAAGAACATTTTCTGCCCAGGTAAGCGACTGGGGAGGAATTCCAAAACGTTACGACATTGTTATTGATGATTACGAGAAAATCAAATTGGCAGTTATAAAAGCAAATCAGGAAAATGACATTGTATTAATAAATGCAGGTTCATCTGCAGGAAGAGAAGATTTCACTTCATCTGTCATAAGTGAATTGGGAGATCTTGTAATCCATGGAGTAGCCATAAAACCGGGAAAACCGGTGATGCTTGGTGTAATTCACAACAAGCCTATAATTGGAATACCGGGTTATCCTGTTTCAGCTTACTTTGTAATGGAAGAAATTGCAAAAAAATTAATTTTAAAATATCAGGGCCTTGAAGCTGTAGAGTTAAAGAAAATAGATGCAAGACTGACAAGAAGATGTATGTCATCCTTGAAATATCTTGAATTTGTGAGAGTGAAGCTTGGGTACGTGGGAGGAAGTTATGTGGCCACTCCTTTAACAAGGGGAGCCGGAGCAACTATGTCTTTGGTAAACGCCGACGGTGTTCTTGAAATAGACCAGGACGTGGAAGGAATTGAAGCCGGAACAGCTGTACAGGTTAAACTTCTTAACAATGAAGAAAATATCAAAAACACACTCATTAGTATAGGAAGCCACGACCCTATAATTGATATAGCCTCTGACATACTTCACAGAAGAAACAAAAAATATTTTCTGTCATCTACAAATGTGGGAAGCACAGGCGGTCTTATGGCTTTAAAAACCGGAGAAACACATATTGCACCAACACATCTTTTAGACATGGAAACCGGTGAATACAATTTGTCGTACTTGAAAAAATATCTTCCCGGAAAAGACATATGTCTTGTAAAATGTGTAAACAGAATTCAAGGTTTTATGGTTAAAAAGGGTAATCCGAAAAATATAAACACATTTGAAGATTTAACAAAACAAGATGTTAAATTTGTAAACAGGCAGAGAGGTTCAGGAACAAGGTTGCTTCTGGATTACAATTTAAACAAGCTTGGAATTGATCCTAAAAACATAAACGGATATTTCAGGGAAGAATTCAATCACCTGGCCGTTGCTGCTGCTGTTGAAGCAGGCGATGCAGATGCAGGTCTTGGGGTTTATTCGGCAGCAACAATGATGGGGCTTGACTTCATACCTGTGTGCAACGAAGAATACGACCTGGCCATACCGGAAGAATACATGGATACTGAAATTATAAAAGAATTCATAGAAACAATAAAATCACATGAATTCAAGTCAAAACTGGATGAACTGGGAGGATACGACTACTCAGACACAGGCAGGATAATCTATCAGAGGAGCTGATCATATGCTTGATAAAAAAGGCAGAACAATTGATTATTTAAGAGTTTCATTGACCGACAGGTGCAATTTGCGATGCATTTACTGCATGCCGGAAGAAGGTGTTGACAAGAAATGTCACCAGGACATAATGCGTTTTGAGCAAATTGAAAAAATAATTACAGCATGTGCAGCAATAGGCATAAAAAAAGTGAGATTTACCGGAGGAGAGCCCCTCATATTAAAGGGTATCGATAAACTCATAGCCCATACAGCATCCATGCCTTCAATAAAAGATATTTCTCTTACAACAAACGGAATGCTACTTTCAGATATGGCAGAAGATTTGAAAAAAGCAGGACTGAAAAGGGTTAACATAAGTCTTGATACTTTAAATGCTGATAAATTCAGGGAAGTAACAAGACTTGGAGACATAAGCAAAGTCATGTCTGCCATAGAGAAGTGTATGAGCCTGGACATGGTTCCTGTAAAAATAAACACGGTGCTCATGAAGGGCGTAAATGATGATGAAATAGGGGACTTCATAAATCTAACAAAGGAATATCCAATCCAGATAAGGTTTATTGAGCTTATGCCCATTGGAGAAGGTTACAAATATTTTGACAAGTGCAGCATGAAGGTTGAAGAAATTCTTGAAAGATTTCCGGAGCTGGTACAAATTAAGGATGACAGCAAAGTTGCTTCCGTTTACAAAATGCCGGGAGCCAAAGGTTCCGTAGGGCTCATAAGCCCCATAAGCTGCAAGTTTTGTTCTGAATGCAACAGAATTAGATTAACGTCTGTTGGAACTATTAAACCTTGTTTGCACTCTTCAGAAGAAATCAATCTGCTACCATATGTTGATGACCAGGAAAAACTTATTGAAACTATAACAAGTGCAGTCTACAACAAACCTGAAGAACATCATCTGGAAACAGACAAAAAGAGCCATTCTGAAAAAATGATGTACCAGGTAGGAGGTTAACATGGAACTAACACACATAAACGAGCAAGGCAGAGCAAAAATGGTGGATGTGAGCGAGAAAAAGGAAACGCCAAGAGAAGCTGTTGCATATGCTTGCATCCACATGAAAAGAGAAACCCTAGAAAGAATAAAGGAAGGCACAATTGCAAAGGGAGACGTGCTTTCTGTGGCTCAGGTTGCAGGTATAATGGGAGCAAAGAAAACATCAGACATAATACCAATGTGCCATCCCATAATGATGACTGGATGCGATATAAACTTTTCACTTGATTTTGAAAACAACAAGGTAGAAATTACAGCAACGGCAAGGACTGTAGGGCAGACAGGCATAGAAATGGAATCCCTTTGTGCTGTATCCATAGCCGCTCTTACAATTTATGATATGTGCAAAGCAATAGACAGGGAAATGACAGTATCAGATGTCATGCTTATGAAAAAATCCGGCGGAAAATCCGGAACATTTGAAAGAAATTAATTATTAACGAGGTGGATTATGGCAAAAGTAGTAGCAGTAAATATAAGCGCAACAAAAGGTGTTATTAAAGAACCAATAGAAAAAGGATATTTTGCATTCAATCACGGTCTTGAAGGAGATGCACATGCAGGAGACTGGCACAGACAGGTAAGCCTTCTTTCACAGGAAAGCATAGATAAAATGACTGCATCCGGAGCTGACAATTTAAGTGCAGGCAAATTTGCTGAAAATCTTACAACAGAAGGAATTGTTCTGTATGAACTTCCAATAGGCACAAAGCTTAAAATTGGTGAAACAGAAATGGAAGTAACTCAGATAGGGAAAGAATGTCACAAAGGCTGTGCCATAAGAGAGCTTGTTGGAGACTGCGTAATGCCTAGAGAAGGAATATTTACAAAAGTTCTTGTTCCGGGATGGATTAAGGCCGGAGATGAAATAACAATAATTTAAAATTTTTTTTTGATTGCTTAAGTGCATAAATGTCATTAAAATCATCAAACTAATATAGAGGTGATATAATGGCTAAAGCAGGAATGAGAAGGCCGGATCCAAAAGATCCCCATGGAACAGAAAGCAATAAAATAACTCATTTTCCAAAAAACGAGCAGCCGCCGGTCCCTGAATTACAGGGAAAAGCAAAAGCAGGGCATGAAAAAGCCAAGCAGATAATCATCAATAAAATACATCACAAGGAACTTGAATAAAATTATAGGATGATGTATTATTTCGATTTATATGAGAAAAATATATGATGTAAATCAAAATGTCCTATATTGTTAAAGGAGGAGTAATATGAAAGCAATTGTTGACAGAGACGCATGCATCAGCTGCGGTCTTTGCGAATCACTTTGTCCGGATGTTTTTAAGCTAGATGACGAGAATATATCTGTTGTTATAGCAGATCCAGTGCCTTCAGAATTTGAAGCTTGTGCTGAAGAATCTAAAGAATCATGCCCTACAAACGCTATTTTCATTGAATAAAAAATATTTAAAGGACTTTCCATGGGGAAGTCTTTTTTTTGCAGCTCAAAAATAAGTAGAAAGTTGGAAAATATATGCTATAATGTATAAAAAGGCTTAAGGCGGTGAAATCATATGAAGTACATAATTGGAATTGATGCCGGAGGAACTAAGTCTGAACTGATAGCTTATGATTTGGACTTCAGCCCTGTTTATTGTAAGACAGGAGGATTTGGAAACCCTGCAGTAAATTTAGATAAAACAGTAAATAATATAATTTCTTTGATTGATGAATGTGTGACTGACCTTGGCCGTGAAGACTGTGTGTTTATAGCCATAGGTATGGCGGCAGTTGAAACAGGCAACTATGCACAGCTCATAAAAGAGTATATTGAAAGGGCATTTGTTGTTGATGCTGTTGTGCTTAATGATGCTGAGCTTGCCTGTAAGGCATATTTTGGTGAAAAAGACGGCATTCTTGCCATTGCCGGAACCGGCTCCTCATGTTATGTTCAAAAATCCGGAAAAGGACAGATGGTTGGAGGATGGAGCCACATTTTAGGAGATGAAGGCAGCGGGTATCACACAGTAATTGAAGTTTTTAAAAATATAGTAAACAAATACGACAAAGACCTTCCTTTTGATAAATTGAGCAACTCAATGCTTGAGAAAATCGGAGGAACTTCCCGCTCGGACATTATGGATTTCATATACAGCAATGAAAAAAATACAATTGCTTCATTATTTCCTGTGATTGTTGATTTTTCTATGCAGGGGGACAGATATGCTGTGGAGTTGCTTGAAAATGCAGGCAGACACCTGGCTGAACTCACATGCACTGCATACAAAAAAGCAGGTTTCAATGGCAACGTGACAATTGGCTTAAAAGGCGGTATATTTCACAACAGCTGTTTTATAGTATCTTCATACATAAATGAAATTCAAACAAGTTTAAAGGACTTTGAAATTATAGGAGAAGATATATCCGCAACAAGGGGAGCGTGCAGCATATACAAACAAAATTATAATGGAGGAAAAATTGCACCAAAAAATTTACAATGACCCTGATATTTACAGATTAGATATTCCTCTTCCAAACAATCCCTTGAGGAATCTAAACTGTTACATCATAAAAACTAATGAAAAAAATCTAATAATCGATACTGGATTTAACATGCCTGAGTGTTTGGAAGCAATGAAACAAGGTCTGGAAGATTTAGAAATAGACATTGATAAAACAGACATGTTCATTACTCACATGCATTCTGATCACACTGGACTTGTTCCCGACCTAATGAACGAAAATTCAACCATATACATGAGTGAAATTGATTATGAATATGTGAAGATGATACTTGAAAACTTCTGGTCCAAAAGTGATGAAAGTTACCTGATGGAAGGATTTACTGAGGAACAAATTGATTACTTAAAAAACACAAATCCTGCAAAAGTATACAATCCCGGCAGGCTTTTCAGTGTTGTAACTGTAGGAGATCAATCAAAATTCAAAATAGGCAGGTATGAATTCAAATGCATTTCAACACCTGGTCACACACCTGGACACATGTGCCTTTATCTTGAAAAGGAAAAAATATTGTTTTCCGGAGATCACATTCTTTTTGACATTTCACCAAACATAACAAGATGGCCAAATGTAAAGAATTCTCTTGAAGATTATCTGAAAAGTCTGAAAAAGATAAAAAAGTTGGAAATAAATACAACACTTCCGGCACACAGAAAAAATGACATGAATGTGTACGACAGAATCAATAAGCTAATAGAACACCACAATGATAGGCTTAAAGAAACAATTGACATTTTAAGAAAAACTCCAGGCATTAACGCTTATGACATTGCAGGAACAATGAAGTGGTCATTAAAGGGAAAAATGTGGGATGAGGCGCCTCTTCAGCAAAAATGGTTTGCTGTTGGAGAGGTTCTGGCACACCTTGACTACCTGGAAGAAGAAAAAAGGGTGTTTAAAAAATTTGAAGAAGGAAACTACATATATTATGCAAATTAAAAAGGTGCCTGAGCACCTTTTTTTAATCTTCTCCGAACAAGTTTCCAATTCCTATGCTTCCAAGAAGGCTTCCTTCATTCTTTGAGCCTGAGCCTCCTGCCTTTCTGCTGGCAGTAAATATTCTGTCTGCCATTCTGCTGAATGGAAGAGACTGCAGCCATACAGTTCCCGGACCTCTCAGTGTTGCAAGAAATAATCCTTCTCCGCCGAACAATGCGCTTTTAACATTGCCTGCAAACTGAACATCATAATCAACTCCCTGAGTGAATGCTACAAGACAACCTGTATCAAGCTTCAGCATTTCACCTGCTGCAAGTTCCTTCTTGATGATTGTTCCTCCGGCATGAAGAAATGCTAATCCGTCGCCTAAAAGCTTTTGCATGATGAAACCTTCGCCCCCGAAAAAGCCTGCTCCTATTTTCTTTTGGAATGCAATTGTAATTTCAATTCCCTTTGCTGAACAAAGATATGCATCCCTCTGGCATATGAGCTGTCCGCCGTATTCCATCAATTCAACAGGTATTATTTTTCCGGGATAAGGTGCAGCAAAAGCTATTGCTTTTTTAACAGGGCTTGTGTTTGTGAATGTTGAAGTAAAAAGGTTTTCACCTGTAAGAACCTTTTTGCCTGCAGTTGCCAGTATTCCCTTAAAACCCTTTCCTTTGTCCTTGCCGCTTCCGTCACCAAAAACAGTGTCCATTTCAATGCTTTGATCCATGTACATCATGGCTCCTGGTTCAGCTACTATTGTTTCACCGTAGTCAAGACCAATTTCTACAAACTGAACGTCGTCTCCGAAAATCTGATAATCAACTTCATGAGCTTTTTGCATAATTCCCTCCTTTATTTTCCCCTTGAAAATTTATTAACAATAAATATATATTCAGCATAGCAAAAAATATATAAATATGCAATAAATTATTGAACTGGAAGAATAAATTATTTCTTGTATTATAATGTTTATGTTAATATAATATAAAGGCATTGAAAATTTATATTCGTAAAAGGATTAATAAATGGAAAAATTTGAAGAAGTAGAAAGAAGTATCATAAAGAAGTACAGAAAGACAATATGGTCTAAATTTATATCAGGAATAAAGGAATACAATTTAATCAAAGACGGCGATAAGATTGCAGTGTGCATATCCGGTGGCAAGGATTCCATGCTTATGGCAAAATGCATGCAGCAGCTTCAAAAATACAGCGAGATAAAGTTTGAAACTGAATACCTTGTAATGGATCCTGGCTATAACCCGGAAAACAGGCAGCGCATAATCGACAATGCACAACTGTTAAACATTCCCATAAGGATTTTTGATACGCAGATATTTAATATAGTTGAAAACATCGAGCAGACACCATGTTATCTATGTGCAAGAATGAGAAGAGGATATCTGTACAGAAATGCAAAGGAACTTGGTTGCAACAAAATAGCCCTGGGTCATCATTTTGACGATGCCATAGAAACAGTCCTCATGAGCATGTTTTATGCAGCGGAAATCAAGACAATGATGCCAAAGCTTCACAGCACAAATTTTGAAGGTATGGAACTTATAAGACCCATGTACAAAATACATGAGGAAGACATTATCAGCTGGAGAAAACACAACGGTCTTCAGTTTATCCAATGCGCGTGCCGATTTACTGAGCATTGCTCCATTGATGATGAAGGAACATCAAAAAGAGCCGAAATGAAAAATCTCATCAAAAAGATGAAGCTCATAAATCCCAATGTTGACACAAATATATTCAGAAGCATACACTCAGTCAATCTTGACACAATAATAGGATACAAAAAAGACGGAGTACAGTACAGCTTCATGGATGATTACGACAATCCAAATGTAAATATGCACGAAGAATAAACGAAGATATTATCTTCGTTTTTATTTTTGCTGATTACTATAATTAACAATTGACAAAATTGTACATATAATAAAAAAATGCAGTAAAGGAGATTATATGTACAATCCGTTTTATGAAGTTATTATGACAAATATGGCATAAATTTAAATCATGACTTTGTCATGATTTTTTTGTTTTTTTGCCATATTTTTGACACAAAATGTCTGTATAGTAATTTTAAATTATATGGGAGGAGAAATTATGAAAAAAAAGAATATTAGAATAGTGGTGCAGGTGTTTTTCTTTGCATTGATAGGACTCATATCCATCAATAAAACACTTGCTGAATCAGGAGGCGGCGTTACATTTCTATCTGATGCATCTCTTCACGCCCTGTGTCCTTTTGGAGGAGTAGTAACATTGTACAACTTGTTCACTCTTGGAACATTCATCAAAAAAATACACATGTCAGCAGTGATTTTGATGAGCATTATTTTTATTTTAGCAATTCTATTCGGACCTGTGTTCTGCGGCTGGGTTTGTCCTTTGGGAACTATGGAGGAGTGGATTGGAAAGGCAGGAAGAAAGCTGTTTAAGAACAAGTACAACAACTTTGTACCAAAGAAACTGGACAGAATTTTGCGATACTTGAGATATATTGTTCTTATCTGGGTTGTTTATATGACTTCTATTTCAGGGTATCTTTTATTTGACAAAATTGACCCTTACAATGCATTGTTTTCATTCTGGAGCGAAGAAGCAGCACCTTCGGCCATTATAGTGCTTGTTGTAACGTTAACTTTGTCCCTGTTTGTCGAAAGGCCATGGTGCAAGTATGCCTGTCCTTATGGAGCGCTTCTTGGAATATCCAATAAATTCAGAATATTCAAAATCAAAAGAAATGAAAATACGTGCATCTCATGTAAAAAATGCGACCGCTCATGCCCTATGAACATAGAAGTGTCAGCTGTGGAACAGGTTAACAATCTCCAGTGCATAAGCTGTCTTGAGTGCACCTCTGAAAGAAGCTGCCCCGTAGAAAACACTGTGAACATGCAGAACAACTCTTTCGCACCTGTGGGAAAGGAGAATGAAAATGAAAATTAATATGAAGAATATGGGAATAATAATTATTGTTGTAATATTTACAGGAATATCAGCAACAATTGCAGCAGGAGTATGGACTACTGAATCGGACAAAATTCCGGCTACATACAAGGCAGGAGAATTTGAAGGTGAATACAATCCTGAAGACATAAGAGGTTCCTACACATTCAAGGAAGTATCTGATTTGTTTGAAATTGATCAGGATGTGCTTTACAAAGCATTTGGTCTTGAAAATCTTAACAACGAGGAATTTAAGTCAAAGGACCTGGAAGGACTGTATGCTGAAGCAGAAAATGAAATAGGAAACGGTTCGGTGCAGGTATTTGTAGCATTGTACAAAAATCTCCCCATTGTTTTAGAAGACACATACCTGCCAGAACAGGCAGTTGAAATAATAATGGAAAACAACAAGAATCTCACTGAGGAGCAGATTTTATATCTTAAACAGCACACTGTAATCCTTCCTGAAATGAGTGGAAATACTTTAAATGAAGAAGACATGGAGCAGGCAGAAGAAATAAAAGATGAAACAAACGAGGAAGAAAATTTTGTAAAAGGCACAACTACATTCAAACAGGTTTTGGATGCAGGAATCACAAAACAGCAAATTGAAGAAATAATTGGAAGGGAAATGCCTTCTTCTAATATGGCAATTAAGGATTTTTGCCTGGAGGAAGGGTTGTCATTTTCTGAAGTTAAGACAAAATTAAATGATTTAATAAAATAAGATGCGCCGCATAAAATGCGGCTTTTTTCATGAATCCATAAAAGAATATTGAACAAAATATAATTTGATGATATATTTATTACAGCATGATTATTAGGAGATTTTATGAGAAGATTATTTAAGGAATATACAAAAGACAATGAAATAAATAATGAAGATGCCTTAGACTGGCTCTACATAGGTGATGAGCAAAATTTCAAGAAACAGGTAACAATACGAGACTATTACCGCATAATTCTTGTAGAAAATGCAGGGGAATTATCAGTTGATGATTTAAACAACATGCTCAATGAACTTAAGAATAGGGATGGAATTCTTGATTATGTTGACTCTTATGATGAACTGGCAGAAATAATAAACGCTGAATATAGCCTTGAGCTTGAATTTTATGCAAGTTCTTATTATGAAGACCTGGACCACTTCAAACATGGAAACATTGTTTATGACATGGAAAAAGACTGCTTTGACCTTGCAGAAAATTGGGATGAAATAGTGACTACATATTTGTACAAGGAAGAACATGGATACATTGCTGCCATTCAGGCTGAAATAATAGATGAAAATACTGAAAGCTTTTTTGCAGAAGTACACATCACAGAACTTGATGAAACAGAGGAGTTTGAAGATGAAGAAGACAGTGACAAGGAATTTATAGTTCTTGAAAAAAAGGTTATTGAAACCACAACCGTGAAAAAAATAATGGAAAATAAGTATCTTATAGTTGTATCATCAAAACTTCCAGGACATCTTGACATGGCCGCAACAGCCAGTGAAAAAGAAATGATAGAATATTTGGAAAAAGAATGCATAATTAATATAGAAGGGTACATGGAAAAATTCAATACATTGGAAAAATAATCCTGCAAATGCAGGATTTTTTCAGTTAAATTCCCACTGCAGACATTGCTGTGTTATAATCATAGTTGGTATGGTAATTAAGAAATTTGTAAGATTAGTGCCCGGCTAATTGTAAGTTTAATGAGCTAGAATACAGTAAAGGCTAAGAAAGGAGGATTTCTATGGATAATGCAAGAATACTTGTGGTTGATGATGACAGGGAAATTGCCAGAGCAATTGAGAAAAATCTGAAAATAGAAGGTTATGAAGTGGTCAAGGCATATAATGGACTTGAGGCGCTTGATGCTTTAGTGAACTCAAACATTCAGCTTATTTTGCTTGATGTAATGATGCCTAAGCTTGATGGGCTTTCAACCACAATGAAAATAAGAGAGAGCAAAAATATTCCAATTATAATCATATCTGCAAAATCAGATGACAGCGATAAAATACTGGGGCTTTCCATGGGTGCGGATGATTATATAACAAAACCATTCAATCCAGCGGAACTTGTTGCAAGAGTCAAAAGCCAGCTAAGAAGATATATGCACCTTGGATATATGGATGATGTGCGAAGTTCAAAAACCCAGGTTGGAGGATTGTGTCTTGATACTGATGCAAAGCAGCTTGAAGTTGATGGTGAGACAGTGAGGCTTACAGCAACTGAGTACAAAATACTTGAACTTCTCATGACCAACGCAGGAATGGTTTTTTCTTCAGAAAAAATATATGAGCGTGTGTGGAACGAGCCGGCATATTCTGTTGAAAACACGGTTATGGTACATATAAGGCGCATACGTGAAAAAATAGAAATCAATCCGAAGGAGCCTAACTATTTAAAGGTGGTGTGGGGCATTGGATATAAAATTGAAAAACATTAGCAGAAAAAAATCAACAAAGACAGCAGTATTTATTTTGACGGTTATATTGATAGTTTTAACCGTAGTGCAATTTCAGTTCGTTTCATACAACGACATAATTCCTGAATCGCTGATTATCAGGGAATACAGCCAAAGCGAATATTTCCTTACCCAAGAGGTGAGAAATGCCTGGTATGAAATAAATTCTGTGATGGAAAACAGAGGCGAAGTTCCAAAATCAGCACATTATTACTATTTCATATCAGACGGAGAAAAAACATATTCAAATGTTGAAGGAAAAGATAAAAATTTCTTTAAGCAATTTGATAAGGCGTTTTATTCTTATGAAATGGGCACATGGACAATAGGAGAAAACACTAATCCTGGAGGCATAACAAAATTCTACGTCAGTGATGGATACACTATATACATCTCTTATCCTGACGAATTTATTAATGAAAAACAGCAGGAATGGGAAGAAAGCAGGAATATATTAGTACCATTTGCTGTGAGAGTCGGAGTTGTAGCAGTACTTATTTTAACTTCAATTATTTTTTTGATGGTTCAAACAGGTAAAAATCAGTTGGATGACGAAATACATTTAACAAAAATAGACAGCATATTCTCAGATGTTTTATTTTCGTTTTTTATACCTCTGGCAGCCTTTTGGATTATCGGCATATCAAACTTATACTATTCGGGCATGAGCCATGTGAGACAAATGTATTCTGCTGTATGGATTGGTATAATTACAGCATTTATTTCAGTAATGTGCGGTATAATCTTATTATCGCTTACAAGAAAAGCAAAGTCCGGAAGGCTTTTTAAGCACACAGTGGTGTACTTGGTGCTTTACAAAATTTATGATTTTTTTAAAAGTTTGTATGACGGGAGAATGTTTGAAAGGTATCCACTTACAAAGTCACTGTTTTACAGGCAGCTGGTTTTCATTACCTCAAGCGCATTTCTTGTTTTCCTTACATTTTTGTTTTTCCTTTTATATGTTCCGTTGTTTTTGATTCCTCCTGTTGTGGAGATTGTCATAATTTACTGGTACATCAAAGGCAACAACAAAACATTTGAAGACATAGACAAAGGATTCAATGAAAGTCTGGGGGAGCAGATGAAAGCTGAGAGGATGAAAATTGCTCTGGTTACAAATGTGTCTCATGATTTGAAAACTCCTCTTACTTCAATTATAAGCTATGTGGATCTTTTGTCCAAGGAGGAAGACTTATCGGAAACAGTGCGTGATTATGTCAATGTTTTGTCTGAAAAATCAAACAGGCTTAAAAACATAGTTTCTGATTTGTTTGACCTTGCCAAAAGCACCAGCGGTGATATTCCGTTGGAGCTGGAAAGCCTTGACATAAAAAAGCTCATTGAACAGACTTTGGCCGACATGGAGGACGAAATAGAAAAATCAAATCTCCAGATAAAAACAAAGCTTCCTGAAAATTCTCTTAACATTTATTCTGACGGCAAGAAGCTGTATCGTGTGTTTCAAAATGTAATAGATAATGCTCTTAAATATGCCTTACCAGGCACCAGAGTGTATGTGGAGCTTGAAGAAATTGACGGAAAAGCAGTTGCCAAAATTAAAAATACTGCAGGCTATGAAATGGATTTTACTGCTGAAGAAATTCTTCAAAGGTTCAGCCGAGGAGATAAATCAAGGACAACAGAAGGAAGCGGCCTTGGACTTTCCATAGCAGAAAGCTTCACAAATGTTTGCGGCGGAAAATTTAAGGTCGAAATAGACGGAGATCTGTTCAAGGTTCAAATAAGTTTCAACCTGGACAAATAATTACATCAATGAAAATGCCTTCAATAGTAATGAAGGCATTTTTCTGTATGTTTGAGATTTCCAGGTGGAACCACTTTAGGATCTACTTATTCAAATATTATCATTTTTTTTTAATTTAAAGAAAACTCATATTCATAAAGTTATGGTGAGATTGATACCATTCCAACATAAATTTAAATGTAAAATCTACGTAAAATAATTACAAAAAATATTTAATTTTTACAGTGACAATGTTTTCATGTAATTATATAATTATTATGGGATATTTAATGAAAAAGTTAATAAACAGCATGTGAAGGGTGGTGGAATATGACTGGTTTCAATGACTTTAACAAGATGTTGGACTTATTTAGCGATGGAATAATAATTACTGATAGCAAAAGTAATTTTATTGTTAACCGGCAATTTAAGAAATTATTCAACCTTGAAAGCGAAGGACCGGATGATGTAAAAAATATTTTAAAAATGTATGGTTTGTCGGGGGTACTTAAAACAGAGGATGTTTCTGTTAAGGAAATTGCTGTAGGGTTGAAAAAAATATCTGTAGAATCTTTCAACCAATGCAATGGTGATGAAAGATATATGTTGACTGTTTTAAAGGAAATCATGGACAATGATGTGGACAGGACTGAAATTGAGGAACTAAGGCAAAGCCTCGGCGTAATGAAAGACATTCTTGACAATGCCTATCAAGGTATTGTGCTTGTCAATGAGGATGCCAAGATTATAAAATGGAACTATGAAAAGCTTTTTGGAATAAAGGAAGAAGATGTTCTCGGCAAATCAGTGGAGGATGTTATTGAAAATACAAGGCTTCACATGGTTGTCAAAACAGGAAATAAAGAATTGTACGACATACAAAGAATTCAGGGCCATGATATGATTGCCAGCAGAACTCCAATCATAAAGGACGGTCATATAATAGGAGCAGTTGGAACCGTGCTGTTCAAAGATGTTAAGGAAGTTAAAGATCTGGCAAGAAAAATCAAGGTTCTGGAAAACACTGTAAACATATACAAAAGTGAAATTGGAAAAATGTATTGTGCCAACTACACGTTTGACCATATAATAGGGCAGAGTCCCAAAATGCTAAAAATCAAGGAAATAGCCATAAAGGCTGCCAACTCTTCTTCGACAATTCTCATTGAAGGTGAAAGCGGAACTGGCAAGGAATATTTTGCCCATGCAATACATGATGCAAGCTTCAGAAGAAAAGCACCATTTGTGCGCATTAACTGTGCTGCAATTCCTCACGAACTATTGGAATCTGAATTGTTCGGTTATGAAGAAGGCTCCTTTACCGGAGCAAAGAAGGAAGGTAAAATTGGGAAGTTTGAACTGGCCAACGGCGGAACAGTCCTTTTGGATGAAATAAGCTCCATGCCATTCAACATGCAGGCAAAATTGCTGAGGGTTCTTGAAGAAAGGGAATTTGAGAGAATTGGCGGTCATACAGCAATAAGGCTGGACATTAAGGTCATAGCGTGCACAAATGAAAAACTAAATCAACTTGTTGAAAAGGGGCTTTTCAGGCACGACTTATATTTCAGACTAAATGTTGTGGAAATTGAAATACCTCCCCTTAAAGAAAGGCTGGAAGACCTTGAGCTTTTATGCGAAGACATATTAAACAGACAACTTCAGTCTGTTGGACTTGAGCCAAAAAAATTAACAGAAAAATCGTTGCTTGCATTAAAACTATACAACTGGCCAGGAAACGTGAGAGAGCTTAGAAATGTTCTGGAAAGGGCAGCAAACATGTCAACAAATGTTTATATTGATTTAAACAATCTGCCGGACCACATAAGCAGTATGATTATGAGTGAGGAAGAAGTTACTGACAAGAAGCAGCTTAAAGACAAGGTTGCAGAAATGGAAATAGACACAATTGTCAATGCCATAAAGATGTCAAACGGCAGCAGGACAGAAGCTGCCAAAAAGCTTGGTATACACCGTACGGCTTTGTACAAAAAATTATCATCCTATGGAATTGACATTAAAGGAATAGTGTAGAACAATTTCTACACTGAAAATATTCGTAGAATTTTTTCTACAGTGAAGTTTTGTTCTGATAAAAGAATAATTTGCTGATTATATTGAAATGGAAAATTATATGTAGACATGTGTCTACATTTTTTTTTTGCTCTCATTTTTAATTTAAATGACCATGATGAAAAACGTTTGAATTTCAACAGATAAATTATTTATTAAAATACAACTCATTTGGCACAATGTTTGCTTTAACAATAGCAGGTAAATTAAATTTAAATATGAACAAAAAGGAGGAAAACATGAAAGAGGTTGTAATTGTAAGTGCAGTGAGAACAGCCATTGGAAGTTTCGGAGGATGCTTCAAAGATGTTCCTGCTGTAAAGCTTGGAGCTGCTGTTGCAAAAGAAGCACTTGGTCGGGTAAACGTTAAACCAGAAATGGTAGACGAAGTAATTTTTGGAAATGTTCTTCAGGCAGGTATTGGACAAAACCTAGCAAGACAAGTTTCCGTGGCGGCAGGCATTCCTTTTGAGGTGCCTTCAATGACAATTAACAAAGTTTGCGGTTCCGGTCTAAAGACTGTTGAACTGGCAGCTCAGGCCATAATGCTTGGTGAAGCGGATATAGTTCTGGCAGGCGGAGCAGAAAACATGAGCATGGCTCCTTACATACTTCCTAAGGCAAGATGGGGATACAGAATGGGGGATGGTTCTGTTGTGGACACAATGGTAAGTGACGGATTAACTGACATTTTCAATAACTATCACATGGGAATAACCGCAGAAAATATAGCAGAACAATGGAACATTACAAGAAAAGACCAGGATGAATTTTCACTTAGAAGCCAGAACAGAGCAGAAAAGGCAATAAAAGAAGGCAGATTCAAGGATGAAATTGTTCCTGTTGAAATTCCTCAAAGAAAAGGTGACCCGATTGTAATAGATACTGATGAATTTCCAAGGTTTGGTGCTACTATAGAAAGTTTTGAAAAATTAAAACCAGCGTTTAAGAAGGATGGCACTGTTACTGCAGGTTCATCTTCAGGCATAAATGACGGAGCTGCTGCAGTCCTTCTCATGTCTAAGGAAAAGGCTGAAGAGCTGGGCATAAAAATTATGGCAACAATTGTTTCCTACGCATCCGCAGGTGTTGATCCAAAAATAATGGGATACGGTCCGGTGCCTGCATCAAGAAAGGCATTAGCAAGGGCAAACATGAACATTGAAGATATTGACCTTGTGGAAGCAAATGAAGCTTTTGCAGCTCAGTCACTGGCAGTTGTAAGAGACCTTCCGCTTGACCCTGAAAAAACAAATGTCAACGGAGGAGCTATTGCCCTGGGACACCCAATTGGATGCTCTGGAACAAGAATTCTTGTTTCACTGATTCATGAAATGATTAAAAGAGATGTAAACACTGGCCTTGCAACACTTTGCATCGGCGGAGGGCAGGGAACTGCATTAATAATAAAAAGATAGGAGGAAAAAAATTTGAACAAGCTGATTTCTGTAGAAGAAGCTGTGAACATGATTCAAGACGGAATGACAATAATGGTCGGCGGATTTCTTGGATGCAGAAACCCATATGTATTGGTTGATGCACTGGTTGCCAAGGGAGTAAAAGATATTACGCTCATAGCAAACGACACGTCATTTCCTGAAGTAGGAATAGGAAAACTCATTGTAAACAAGCAGGTTAAAAAATTGATTGCCTCTCACATAGGGACAAACAAGGAAACAGGCAATCAGATGAATTCCGGAGAACTTGAAGTAGAACTTGTTCCTCAGGGAACGCTGGCTGAAAGAATAAGGGCTGCAGGAGCAGGACTGGGTGGAATATTAACGCCTACAGGACTTGGAACTGTTGTGGCAGAAGGAAAGGACATAATCACAGTTGATGGCAGGGAATTTTTGCTGGAAAAACCTCTTAAGGCTGATATAGCATTGATTGTTGGAGCAAAGGTTGATAAAAAGGGCAATGTGAGATACAAGAAGGCAACAAGAAACTTTAATCCATTAATGGCCACAGCAGCTAACATAGTGATTGTTGAAGCAGATGAAATTGTTGAGGTTGGTGAAATTGATCCTGATGACGTAATGACTCCGGGAATTTTCGTAAATTACATAGTGGGAGGTAATGCGTGATGGATGAAAAAGAATATATAGCAAGAAGAGTTGCAAAGGAACTCCATGACGGAGATGTGGTTAATCTTGGAATAGGTCTTCCTACAATGGTGGCAAACTTCATTCCTGAAGACATTGAAATTACACTTCAGTCAGAAAATGGATTTCTCGGAATGGGACCAGCTCCTGAAAAGGGAGATGAAGATCCGTACCTGGTTAATGCGGGTGGCATACACGTTACAATCAATCCCGGCGGAGTGTTTTTTGACAGTGCGGAATCATTCCTCATAATAAGAGGCGGGCATGTAAATGCAACAGTTCTTGGAGCCCTTGAAGTTGATGAAAAAGGAAACCTGGCAAACTGGATGGTTCCGGGCAAAATGGTTCCGGGCATGGGCGGAGCAATGGACCTGGTAACTGGAGCAAAAAAAGTCATTGTTGCTATGAATCACACAGCAAAAGGGAATCACAAAATTTTGAAACAATGCACGCTTCCTTTGACTGCTGTTAATGCTGTTGACCTGATTATAACTGAAATGGGAGTTATGGAAGTTACAGACAAGGGAATTGTTCTGAAGGAAATTAATCGTGAATTCACTGTGGAACAGGTTCAGGCTGCAACAGGTGCTACACTTATAATATCAGAAGACCTAAAACCAATTGAAATGTAATTATGGAGGGAAAAATGTTAGAAAATAAAGTTTGTATAGTTACAGGAGCTGCCAGTGGCATAGGACTTGCCATAGCTGAAACATTTGCAAAGGATGGAGCCAAAGTCATAATGGCTGACATCAATGAAGAAAAACTTAAGGAAGAAGCCGAAAGAATTGGCGGAGATTATTTCAAGACTGATTTAAGCAAAAGAGAAGACTGCAAGGGACTGGTTGATTTTACTGTTGAAAAATATTCAAAAGTTGATGTTCTTGTTAATGTGGCAGGCATTCAGACTGTATGCCCCATAGAAGAATTTCCGGAAGACAAATGGGATTTCATGATGGATTTGATGCTTACAGCTCCATTTTTGCTTACAAAATATGTATGGCCCACTATGAAGCTTCAGGGATGGGGAAGAATATTAAATCTTAATTCAATTCACGGATTGGTTGCTTCAGAATTCAAGGTAGCTTATGTTTCGGCAAAACATGGTCTTGGAGGACTCACAAAGGTAGCAGCATTGGAAGGAGCGAAATACGGCATAACTGTAAATTCAATTTGTCCTTCTTATGTAAGAACTCCGTTAGTTGACAAACAAATTGCAGATCAGGCAAAGACTCACGGAATTCCTGAAGAAAAAGTGATTTCTGACATAATGCTTCAGAAGGCTGCAGTTAAAAAACTTCTTGAACCAAATGACGTAGGTGAAGTGGCAAAATTCCTGTGTTCAGATACAGGTTCTTACATCACCGGAACAATGTTCACAATAGATTGCGGGTGGACCTGCGCTTAAACCAAAGGAGTGCAGCAGTCTAGCTGCACTCCTAAAAAATAAAAAGGAGGATAATATATGTTTGGTATCATTTTAGGATTAGTACTATTGATGTTTTTAGCTTACAGAGGTTATTCAATATTGTGGGTTGCTCCCGTATGTGCTCTTGTTGTTGGACTTACAGGAGGGCTGGATCTTTTGGGAATGTACAAAGATACATACATGACAGGTCTTGCAGGATACGTTAAATCCTGGTTCCCTGTATTCATGCTTGGAGCAATTTTCGGACACTTGATGGATTATACAGGTGCGGCTAAATCCATAGCTCACTGGCTCACTAAGACTCTTGGACCTAAAAGAGCAATTGTAGGCGTCGTTGTAGGGTGCGGAGTACTTACATATGGAGGAATAAGCTTGTTTGTTGTTGTATTTGCTATGTATCCTCTTGCTCTTGAACTTTTCAGGGAAGCAAACATAACAAGAAAACTCATTCCCGGCGCAATAGCACTTGGATCATTTACATTCACAATGACAGCAATCCCAGGAACTCCTCAGATTCAAAACATAATTCCTACAAATTATTACGGAACAACTCCAACAGCAGCTCCAATAATGGGTATTGTGGCAGCAGCTCTCATGTTCATACTTGGAGTTATGTGGCTGCAGTACAGAGAAAGAAAGTTCACGGCTGCAGGAGAAGTGTTTACTGAACCTAAAAACAAGGAAGCTGTGGAAGTGGATTACAACAGCCTGCCAAATCCATTTTTATCATTCCTTCCATTGATTACAGTTATAGTTACAATGAACTTTTTTGACTGGGACATTATTCTTGCATTGTTAAGCGGAATAGTATTGTCCATGTTAATAAGCTTCAACAAATACCAGGGCTTTACAAAATCCATCAGCAACGGTGCAGTTGGCTCAATAACAGCTATATTAAATACAGCTGCAGCAGTTGGCTTCGGTACAGTTGTAAAAGCAGTTCCTGGATTTGCAACATTGACAGGAATACTCCTCAATGTTCCGGGAACTCCTCTTATTTCAGAAGCAATTGCAGTAAACCTTTTGGCAGGAGCTACAGGTTCAGCTTCAGGCGGTATGAGTATAGCTTTGGAAGCACTTGGAGAAAAGTACCTGGCCATAGCCATGGAAACAGGCATAAGCCCTGCAGCATTCCACAGAGTTGCATCCTTGGCATCAGGCGGTCTTGACACACTTCCTCACAACGGAGCAGTGCTCACATTGCTTGCAGTAACTGGAATGACTCATAAAGATTCATATATTGACATATGCATGACCAGTCTGATTCTTCCTGTAGTATCATCCATCCCGGCTATACTTCTGGGAAGTCTTGGAATTTACTAAAAACTGTTAGGAGGGATAATTTGAAACTTGAAGACATAAAAAAAATCGGAGTTGCCGGCGGCGGAACAATGGGCTCAGGAATAGCACAGATATTTGCACAAAACGGCTATGAGGTTGTGGTTACAGACATAGCTGAAAAATATCTGGACAACACAAAAAGAATAATATTGTTGAATCAAAAAACATTGATTGATGAAGGGCTTTTAACTGAAGAAGAAGCACAGACATCTTTAAAGAACATCAGTTATTCCACTGATAAAAACGTGTTTTCTGATGCTGACATGATAGTAGAGGCAATTATAGAAAAAATGGACATCAAGCAGGATTATTGGAAAGAAGTTGAATCAATTGCAAGACATGACTGTATTTTTGCAACCAACACTTCAGGCTTAAGCATTAACGGAATTTGCCAGAAGGTTTCTAACAAAGGAAGATTTATAGGCATGCACTGGTGGAATCCTCCTCATATAATTCCATTGATTGAGCTTGTAAAGGCTGATGAAACAACAGAAGAAACAGTGAACTTATTAAAAGAACTTGTTTCGAAAATTGGAAAAGAGTCTGTGGTTGTTTTAAAGGATGTAAATGGCTTTATAGGAAACAGAATTCAGTTTGCAGTTTACAGAGAAGCATTAAAAATAGTTGAAGATGGCATTGCAACAGTTGAAGATGTGGATAAGGCTATGAAGTATGGACCGGGGTTCAGATATCCGGTGCTTGGACCTTTTGAAACAGCAGATCTTGGAGGGTTGGATACTTTCTATTACATTTCAAGTTATTTGTTCAATGAATTAAGTGATGAAAAAAGGCCGACAAAGCTGCAGCAAAATCTAATGGACAATCAGATGCTGGGTGTTAAATCCGGCAGAGGGTGGTACGATTATTCTGACGGAAAAGGCGAAGAAGCAATGTCTAGAAGAGACAAAAACTTTTACAAGATGCTTAAACATATTCACAAGGAAAAACAAAATTAAGGCTATGTTAATATGCGTTCATAGAGTGACAGCTCATGATACGCAGTAAAAAGAGATTTTGGGGAAGCGGCTCATGTCATGGGCCGCTTCCAGCTCGTTATGCTAGTTTTTGCTTTCACTTTTTTCAGTGCTGGTATTATTGCTCTTTTTCTTAAATATAAATTGGTCTAACATTATGCCCAGTCCAATACCAATAGCTACAAGGAAAAAAGTTGCAGGACCTTGAATTTCTGAGCTTATAAACGGAGCTCCAAAAAAAGCTGTTAATCCCAGAAGCACAGGCAGTATTGCTTTTTTAATCATTTCAGTCACCTCCTTCCGTTAAGATATTTCTTATTGTGGGATAGACAAAAAAATAGACAGCCAAAAGTTAATGGTTATCCATATGAGGGCAGTCAATATTAAGCAATAAAATAAGATAACCACAAATGGCTATCCACCCTGATAGTCTAATCTCATATAAGAACATCATATCCAAAAGGACTTAGATGGCTTACTCCGCACATGCGGTTTTCACCGTATGGCTTTGACCGAACAATATTGAAATTGTTGTTACCATAAGTATACTATTGAAAAATCAAAATGTCAATCGTTTTCTCGGCAAATGTCCCATTCAGTATTTGTTGTCTACAAAATATGTTCAATTTATACAAAAAACCTTCCTGAGAAATTGCTCAAGAAGGTTTTATTCTATACGTTAAATCTGAACAACACTATGTCGCCGTCTTCCATGACATATTCCTTGCCTTCAAGACGCATAAGTCCTTTTTCTTTTGCAGCAAGCATAGATCCGCATTCTACAACATCCTTGTACGATGTTACTTCAGCACGAATAAATCCTCTTTCAATGTCTGAGTGGATTTTTCCGGCTGCCTGTGGAGCTTTAGTTCCCTTAATAATTGTCCATGCCTTTGATTCCATTGGTCCGGTTGTAAAAAAGCTTATGAGTCCCAAAAGGTGGTAGCTTGTTCTTATAAGCTTGTCGAGGCCTGATTCGTTAAGCCCCATTTCCTGAAGAAATTCTTTCTTTTCTTCATCGTCAAGCACTGAAATTTCTTCTTCTATTTTTCCGCAAACTGTAATTACCTCTGAATTGTCCTGTGCTGCATGTTTTTTAACTTCGTCCACATACGCGTTGCCTGTTGGATCATCTAAATATTTTTCGTCCACATTTGCTGCATAAAGAACCGGTTTTGCAGTGATGAGGTTAAATGTCTTAAGAAGTTTTTCTTCTTCATCAGTGTATTCCAAAAATCTTGCCTGCTGTTCATTTTCAAGCGCCTGTACAATTCTTTGAACCAGTTCATATTCAGGAATCAACGACTTGTCATTTTTAACTACCTTTGAGAGTCTTTCAAGTCTTTTGCTCATTACTTCAAGATCTGCAAGAACAAGCTCAAGTTCAATTATTTCTATGTCTCGTTTTGGATCAACAGATGATTCCACATGAATTACATTTTCATCATCAAAGCATCTTACAACGTGTACAACTGCTTCAACTTCTCTTATGTGAGAAAGAAACTTGTTTCCAAGACCTTCTCCCTTGCTTGCTCCTTTTACCAAACCGGCAATGTCAAAAAATTCTATAACTGCAGGAATTGTTTTTCCCGAGTTGCTCATTTTTGTTAAAAATTCCAATCTTTTATCGGGAACTTCCACAACACCTATATTCGGTTCAATTGTACAAAACGGATAATTTGCAGATTCTGCTCCTGCTGAAGTGATTGCATTGAACAATGTACTTTTTCCTACATTTGGAAGTCCTACTATACCTAATTTCATATTATCGTCCTTTCATTTCCATACATTATATATTAAATAATATGTCAAATTATTATATATCATAAGAAATCAAACTTCAACACATTTCTGTTTTAAGGTCCGTTAATAATATTACAGTAGCAATGATAATTTTGCTTTTTATATATTTTTGCAATTTGAAAGAATATATTGTATTTCATTGAATATTATGAAATATACAAGATAAATTATAGGGGGAAGAAGTTAATGAATGATAAACAGATGCAGTCAAATTATATAAGGATTGTCGGCAAAATAAACAGCAATTTGGAATTCAGCCATGAAGTGTTTGGAGAAAAGTTTTACGAATTTTATCTGGAGGTACCAAGGTTAAGCGACACAAAGGATTTGCTGCCTGTTATAATATCTGAGAGAATCATCAATGATATTAATATGGATATTGGCAATTATATAGTAATAGATGGTCAGTTCAGATCCTATAATCGTTATGAAGACACAAGCAACAAGCTTTTACTGAGAGTATTTGTAAGAGACATATTTGTTCCGGATGAAATTGAGCTTGAAGAAATGAAGAAACATCCAAATGAAGTATTCTTAAATGGATTTTTGTGCAAGGAAACTAAATTCAGAACCACCCCTTTCGGAAGGGAAATAACAGACATGCTCATAGCTGTAAACCGTTCCTACAATAAATCTGACTACATTCCTTGCATAGCCTGGGGGAGAAATGCAAGGTACTGCGAAAAATTAGAAGTTGGAGACCATGTGAAGCTCTGGGGAAGAATTCAAAGCAGAAAGTATCAGAAAAAAAGCGACAGTGAATCTTATGAAACAAAGACAGCATATGAGGTGTCTGTTACAAAGCTGGAACACATTAAGACTGAAAATAACAGAAAAAGAGAAGATGAACCTTTCGAGCTGGAATAAAGAGCCGAAAGGTTTCTTTTTTTATGCCCTGACCCCATTTGGACAAAATTGTATTGAAGCTGCCATATTTTAAGAGAAAATCTTAATGTTTATGATTGCTCTATGATAAAAATATTTTTAATTTCAATTATAATGTGATACAATATTACAAACATTAGAAAAGGAATAAAGATATGATATTAGTTTTAGCAGAAAAACCTTCCGTAGGGAAGGATATAGGAAAAGTTCTCAACTGCAGCAAGTCCGGAAACGGATTTGTTGAAGGAAACAAATATATTGTAACATGGGCACTGGGACATCTGGTTACTCTGGCTGATCCTGAAAGCTACAATCAAAAATACACCCGCTGGGAAATGGAAGACCTTCCAATAATTCCAAAGGAAATGAAAACTGAAGTAATCAAAAAAACAAGAGCCCAATATATGACTGTAAAAAACCTTCTTTTAAGAAAAGATGTGACTGAAATTGTAATTGCAACAGATGCAGGAAGAGAAGGGGAGCTTGTTGCAAGGTGGATAATAAACAAGGCAGAAGTAAAAAAACCCATGAAAAGGCTTTGGATTTCTTCTGTTACTGACAAGGCAATCCTTGAGGGATTCAGCAAATTAAAAGATGCTTCTTATTATGAAAATCTTTACTCTTCAGCAGTGGCAAGGTCTGAGGCTGACTGGATTGTAGGAATAAACGCTACAAGAGCACTAACTTCAAAGCACAATGCCCAGCTTTCGTGCGGCAGGGTTCAAACACCAACCATAGCAATGATTGCAGCGCTGGAAGATGAAATTAGAAACTTCAAGCCTGATTATTTTTATGGAATTGAAGCATTAGCCAAAGGTGTAAAATTCATATGGCATGATAAAAATAATGATACAAGGTCCTTTAACAGAGAAAAAATTGAGAACACAATAAGCACTTTAAAATCAAAAAGTCTATTGGTTACAAATGTTTCAAGAAATAAATCTTTTACCGTTGCGCCTGCTCTTTATGATCTTACAGAGCTTCAAAGAGATGCAAACAACATTTATGGTTATTCTGCAAAAGAAACATTGTCTGCAATGCAAATCTTGTATGAGCGCCACAAAGTTTTGACGTATCCAAGGACTGATTCAAGATATATTTCAGATGACATTGTGGAAACATTGAAAGACAGGGTAAAGGCCTGCAGTGTGGGACCCTATGCAAAAATAGGCTTTAAAATAAGCTCACAGCCCATAAAGGGGAACAAAAGTTTTGTTAACAACTCAAAGGTTTCTGATCACCACGCCATAATACCAACTGAACAAACCGTATTTTTAGGAAATTTATCAGATAAGGAAAGAAAAATTTACGACCTTGTTGTGAAAAGATTTCTGGCTGTATTGTCAAAACCTTTTGAATTTGAAAAAATAGTTGTGTCAGGTAAAATAGGTTCAGAAGAATTTTCAGCCAAGGGAAGAGTTACATTGTCCATGGGCTGGAAGGAAGTTTACGGCAATTATGAAGACGAAGAAATACTTGATGACATGGGAAGTGATGCATTAAGTGAATTCATTAATGGTAAGGAATTAAACGTATCAAAGATTTCCATGACCACAGGTGAAACGAAGCCTCCTGCAAGATTTACGGAAGCAAGTCTACTGTCTGCCATGGAAAATCCTGTGAAGTTCATGAAAAACGCCGACAAGGATCTTAAAAAAACCATCGGTGAAACCGGAGGACTTGGAACAGTTGCAACAAGAGCAGACATTATTGACAAGCTGTTTAACAGTTTTGTTATTGAAAAAAAAGATAAATTCATATACACCACATCAAAGGGAAGACAGCTTCTTGAATTGTCTCCTGCAGATTTGAAATCTCCTGTATTAACGGCAAAGTGGGAACAAAGATTAAATGAAATTGCTCAGGGACAGCTTAAAAAAGATAATTTTCTTAACGACATGAAGGAATACACACGCATTATAATTAAGGAAATCAAAACAAGCGATAAAAAGTATGTACATGACAATGAAACAAAATCAAAGTGTCCTGACTGCGGCAGCTACCTTCTTGAAGTTAACGGTAAAAAAGGCACAATGCTTGTATGTCAGAACAGGGAATGTGGCTACAAAAAAGGTATTGCACAGACAACAAACGCAAGATGTCCAAACTGTCATAAGAAACTAGAATTAAGAGGTGAAGGGGAAGGCAAGATTTTTGTATGCAAATGCGGATACAGAGAAAAACTGTCAGCCTGGAACAAGAGAAAGGAAACTGAAACAACGGCCATATCAAAAAAAGAAGCTTCAAAATTTTTGTCAAGACAGGATAACAAGAAGGAAGAAAATATCAACACTGCATTAGCTGATGCCTTAGCTAAATTAAAGCTTTAGAATATAAAATTTAAGGAGATACCATGGAATATGTAGTTTTTTTTATGATATTGTTTTTATCGGCAATATTTTTAAAATCAAAAAAGCAAATTGATCAGATAAATAAATTAAACAATCTGCTGTTTATAAAAAAAGACCCGGGAAGCTATGTTAAGGCCCTTGACAGAATATTGGAAAGAAAACAAAGCCCTAAAAACATAATTATCAATGTACTGCAGAAAACAACAGGTTTGTTCTATATGGGTAAATTTGATGAAGTTATAAATATTCTTACAAATGATTTGAAAAATGTGCCTAAAAACTGGGAACCCATTTACAATCAGAATTTGATTTTAAGTTTATATTTTAAGGGTGAAAATCAGAAAGCCCATGAAAATATGAAAAAAGCTAAATCAATGTTTGAAGAGTTTAAAAATAATAATTATTACACTGAAATGATTGAAATTGTATATGCTGTTTCTGATTATTTCAACGGTAAGAAGAACAAAAACTATTTTTCGGAGCTTTGTAAAAATGGAGCAAATGACTATAGAAAAGCCATGGGACATTATTTTCTGGGCCTCATATTCAAATCAGAGAACAACAAGGGTGAATCAGTTGCACAGTTTAATTTAGCAGCTGAATTAGGCAATGGTAGCTTCTTAGAAGAGCTTTCAAGAAAAAATAGTTAATAAGGAGAAAAAAATGTATTTTCCACTGATCATAATTGTTATAATTTTGTATTTTGCATATAAAAGGCATGTGTTGTACAAACAGGCAGAATTTTTTAACAAGCTTCTTTATATTGACAAGAATCCTGAAAGATATGTTGATGAAACTGATGAATTGCTTTTGAAAATGCAATCAGAAAGAGAAAGAAACATAAATCTCATACAAAAGTCAACAGGATTGTTTTACTCCGGGATGTTTGATGAGGCAATAAATATTCTTGAACAAAAAGTTGAAAAAATTCCTTCAAACTGGCAAGCATTATATTATCACAACCTTATATTAAGCTTGTTTTTCTCAGGCAGAACAGATAGAGCCAATGATGTTTTGAATGAAGCAAAGGAAGCAATTGACATTTATCTAAAGAAAAATGTCAATAAGACTTCGGTTGAATTTATATATGCTGTGTATGATTTCTTTAACGGCAGAGGCAAGGATAGAGATGAATATTTCGTCAATATAACCAAAAGCAAAGCAAATGATTACAGAATTGCTCTGAGCCATTACTTTTTAAGCAAAATCTACGAAGAAGAACAAAGAATTGATGAAAGTGAAGAATATATGGATAAGGCTAGAATTTTCGGACAAGGAAGCTTTATTGAGCATTTATAGAGGTGAAAAATGAAAATTATAGAAAAAGACAACATGCTTATCATTGAAGATATAAAGGATTTCAATACAACACATATTTTTGACTGCGGACAGTGCTTCAGGTGGAACAAAGAAGAGGACGGTTCCTATACGGGGGTTGTCTCAGGAAAAGTAATAAATGTGTCACAACTAGGAACAAAAGTTATTTTTGACAATTTAACTTTAGATGATTACCATATTGTCAAAGATTATTTTGACCTTGATACTGACTACGAAAAAATTAAAGAAAAAGTTAGTACAGATGACATAATGAAAAAAGCAATTGATTTCGGCTGTGGCATAAGAATATTAAATCAAGATGAATGGGAAACCATGATATCGTTCATGATTTCTGCCAACAACAGAATTCCAATGATTAAAAAAGTTATAGAAAACTTAAGCTGCAAATTTGGAAATTTTATAACCAGCTACAGGGGAAGAGATTATTATTCTTTTCCAACTCCAGAACAGCTTGCAGAAGCACATGTTGATAAAATCATTGAATGCAAGGCAGGATTTAGGGCTCCAAGAATCAAGGAGGCTGCAGAAAGGTTTCTTAATGAAAGAGACACAATATACGATTTGAAAAATAAAAGTTACCAGGAAGGCCTAGATTATTTGAAGACATATAGCGGAATAGGGGACAAGGTTGCTAACTGCATACTTTTGTTTTCAATGAAGCAGTTTGACACATTTCCGGTTGATGTATGGGTGAGAAGAGTTATGCAGACTTTATATGTGGACAAGGATACAAGCGACAAGGAAATAAGACGCTTTGCAGAAGATAAATTCGGAGATTTTTCAGGCTATGCACAGCAGTATTTGTTCTATTATGCACGTGAATTAAATGTAGGAAAGGATTGACAAATAGCTATTATGTTATTATAATATAAATGTTGTCGGGGTGTAGCGAAGCTTGGTATCGCGCTTGGTTCGGGACCAAGAGGCCGAAGGTTCAAATCCTTTCACTCCGACCATTTTTATACCCTTTTTTAAAGGAGGAAATATGCCTTCAGAAGAAAGAAGAAAAAAAATAGAAAATACATTGAGAAACAACACTGAGCCGGTGAGCGCAACTGCTCTTGCAAAGACTTTTTCCGTAAGCCGTCAAGTCATAGTTGGAGACATTGCTCTCATGCGTGCTGCAGGAATAAAAATATCTGCTACTCCAAGAGGGTATGTCATAAATTCAGAAGCAGAAAAAAGTGACAACAATTACACCATAGCTTGCAGTCATGACGACAAAAATATGGCAGAAGAACTGTATGCAGTGGTTGATAACGGAGGAACAGTGGTAGATGTTACTGTTGAACATCCCGTGTACGGACAAATAGTGGGTGAACTTCGTATTTCTTCTCGCTACGATGTTGATTTGTTCATGGAAAAAATAAAAAGCAACCAGGCTTTGCCCCTAAGCAATCTAACAGGCGGCATTCACCTTCACACCATAAGGTGCAGGGACGAAGAAGCACTAAAAAGAATAAAGGAAGCGCTGAGAAAACAGAGCATTATTTTGGAGTAAGTATTGACAAAACATAAAACATTATTTATAATTGTGTAAACATGTGTCAAGACACCTAACAAGACACATAACATATGTTTTGGAAAGGATATAAAATGAAAAAAACTTCAAATATCTATTCAATGGTTGTATCAGCGCTTCTTTGTGCAATAGGAATAATAATACCAATTATATCCCCAATAAAAATTACTATGGAACCCGCATCATTTACTCTTGCAAGCCATGTGGCGATTTTTATAGCAATGTTTATTTCACCTTCAACAGCAGTATTTGTTTCTGTTGGAACAGCAGTTGGATTCTTGCTTGCAGGTTTTCCCATAGTAATTGTGTTTCGAGCAGCTTCCCACATTATATTTGCAGCAGCAGGGTCGCTCCTTCTTAAGAAATATCACGGTATGCTCAAGTCATTTAAATCTTCACAGCTTTTTTCTCTGGGAATTGGCTTGATACATGGACTTTCTGAAGTAGCGGTTGTTGTTCCATTTTATTTTGGAAACAGCATGAGCTCAGGATACTATGCAAAAGGATTTGTAACAAGTGTAATACTTCTTGTGGGTGTTGGAACGGTTGTCCACAGCATGATTGATTTTTACCTGGCACAGGCAATATGGAAGCCGGTTACCAAGTCAGTAAAGTTTCAAAAAGAAGCTAGTGCCAATTAAGTTGTAATAAAGTATTTATTCCCTCTTATATTTTGAGATGAAAGGATCTCGAAAGAGATCCTTGAAAGTCTCCAGTATGTTAATTAAAAGACTGATTGTTCCCCTTAGCGGAGTTGCGGAGCAACTTTTTTATATGGAAAACAAAGTAAATATGTTGTATAATGAATTAACAAATATTTCAGGAGGAATGTATGGCTGACGAATATATAAACGGCGATGATGAGGCGCTTTTGCTGACAAATTTGGACAATGTTGAAGCAGAAATAATAATTTCGAAACTTAAATCATACGGAATACCTGTGCTTAAAAAAGAAAAGGGTGCAGGAGCACTCATGGAAATCTACACAGGAGTAAATTTTTACGGAATTGATTTGTACGTTCCTGCACATGTTCTTGAAGTTGCAAGGGAACTGCTGGAATCAAGAGATTTAAATGACCATCTTGATGATGAAATTTAAATTTTGAAAAACGCATATTGAAATAAAAATCTGACATAATAATAAAAATCTTTTAAGGAGAAATTTATGACAGATAATAAAATGAAAAGTACGAGCAATAACAAAAAAGAAGACGGAAAATTCCATTCAAAACATATAAAACATGATCCACAGGCTGAAAGTGCAAGAGCTGTATTTGGGCTTAAGGATGACAATTTTCAAAATTTTTATGATTCAAGAGAAAAGAAAAACAAAGAGTAACAAACACCTGTTAAGCTACAGCTTAACAGGTGTGTTTATGTTTATTTATAATAATAAAAAGTTCTAATTTATGTTGAAATATATTGACTAATTGGCCTTATTAGAGTAATATCATTTTACAAATTCAAATCGGGGTAAAAAATGGACGGCAATAAGGTTAGAAAATTAAGAAAGCACAATGAAATGACAATAGATGAACTTGCTGAGAAGTCAGGATTTACTTCAAGTTACATATCTCAGGTGGAAAGAAACCTCATTGAGCCTTCTTTGACTGCTCTTACTAAGATTTGCAGAGTATTTGGAATCTCGCCCTATTATTTTCTGGACGAAACAGTAAGCGTAACTGTTACAAGGAAAGAAGACAGACAAAGACTTATTTATCCGGAAAAGAATCAGGAGCTTGAATTCTTGCTTCCCATAGGAAATGAGCAAAAAAACAGTATGAAATTTTCAATATTCAAAAGCTCTATTGAACCCGGAAAATGGGAAAGTGATAATTTTTTAATAATAGATTCTGATAAATGTGTAATAATAATAAAAGGAAAATTGATAGTTAATTTTGCTGATTACAATGAAATAATCGAAGAAGGCGACAGCATTTACATATGCTCGAACATTCCGCACAAATTGTTCAATCCATCAGAAGAAACAACAGAAATTATGTGCATTGCATCGCCGGGAATATATTAAAGAAAGAGGAGAAAATGGAAAAGAAATTTGAAGAAATCAAAGAAGAATTCATAAATGCCAGTCTGGATGAAAAAATTAAATTATATACTTCTGCTCAAGGGCTTACAGTTGAACAGTTCAAGGAACTGCTTGCATATTTCCCGATCAAGTATCTTGATAAGCTTGAGCAGGCTGTAAACGGAATTTAAAGAAAAACTGTCTTAGGACAGTTTTTTTATTGCAAAACAGTATATAACAAGAAAATGTGGAAATAATTACAAAGAGGTGATTTTATGATTAACGACAAGAACATGAAAAGAATTTTTGTAAAAGAAGCACTGGGAAGCAGAAAATACTTCAGCTACAGGACAGATCTGGTTTTATATAAAATATTATTAAGCATTGTTGTTCTTGCAGTTATGTTTTTCATGACAAGCGACATTTTTTTGTCTGTTCTTTTTTGTGCTGAGGTTTTTCTTATATTTACGCTCATAAATAAAATGAACGTGGAACGCATGAAAAAAGAAGGAAAAAATAAGCTTTTTACAAGAATAAAGAAAGACTACTTCAAAAGAAAACTTTCTGAAATCAATACAGCCGATTTTGAACTTTTCATAGGATATTTACTTGAAAAGGAAGGATGGAGAAATTACATAAAAAAAGGACATCATATGTATCTGGCTGAAAAAGAAGGAATTATTCATTGCATTAAAATATTTAAACTTCTTGAAGAAAATGAAGTTGAAAAAACTGATGTGCGCAGCATGATTGAATTTATGGGCCAAAACGGCATACGAACAGGTTATCTGGCAGTAACGGGCTCCATTAGCCAGGGGGCTGCCGAACTTCTTGAAAAATTCAACCACAAGGTGGACATAAAAATTCTTGATATTGATGAACTTTATGATAGAGTCGAAAAACAAAATATGCTTCCTGAAGATGAAAGATTTATGGATCAAATATGCAACGAAAAGAAAATTGCAGAAAAAGAAGAAGTGAAAAATAATGTTTTTGACAGTAAAAAAACAATTCTTTATCTGGCTGCAACAGTGTTTTTTTATTTTTCGTCAAAACTCATTCCAAACAGCATAGTTTCAAGATACATATTTTATTATTTTGTAATTTTGTCTTTGCTGAACATATTTTATAGAATTGTTCCGGGTGATAAAGAGGTAAAAAAAGTTAAATAATCAATATAATTAAAAATTATGAAATTTAGAGTTGATATTATTTCTTCAGTATATTATAATTTTTCTAGAAAAATTAAATTAACGGAGGAAAAACATGAGTTTTCAAGTAACAGTGGGTTTATCAAACAAACATGTTCATTTAAGCAAAGAACATATAAATATACTATTCGGTGAAGGACATGAACTGACACCTATCAAAGATTTAAGCCAGCCTGGGCAATTTGCATGTGATGAAAAAGTTGACCTGGTAGGTCCTAAAAGAACAATTAAAGGTGTGAGAATATTAGGACCTGCAAGAAAAGAAACACAGGTTGAAATTTCATTGTCAGATGGATTTACACTTGGATTGAAAGAAGTTCCTGTAAGAGATTCAGGAAAGACTGAAGGTACACCGGGAGTTAAGCTTGTTGGACCATGCGGAGAAGTTGAGCTTGAAAAAGGTGTTATAGCAGCTTCAAGACACATCCACATGCACACATCTGATGCAGCAAAATACGGTCTTAAAGACAAAGACATAGTCCAGGTTAAAGTAGGCGGACCAAGAGGTTTAACTTTTGACAACGTGCTTATAAGAGTTCATGACGAATATGCTTTAGACATGCACCTTGATGTAGAAGAAGGAAACGCAGCAGGACTTGTAAACGGAGATACTGTTGAAGTAATAATGTAATACATAAAACGGAAGATACAGTCTTCCGTTTATTTTTTTATTGTTCCAATAATAAGTAGCCTCCATATTTATATTGTTTTAATTAATGTTTTAATGGTATAATTAAATTATAAAAAAATTATCGGAGGATACATGGATTTTTTACCAATTAATATAGATGATATGAAGAAAAGAGGGTGGAATCAGTGCGATTTCATCTTTGTTACAGGAGATGCTTATGTTGACCATTCATCCTTTGGTTCGGCAATATTGTCGAGGCTTCTTGAGCGATACGGTTATAAAGTGGGAATAATAGCGCAGCCGGACTGGAAGAACATTGAGTCTTTCAAAGTTCTTGGAGAACCGAGACTTGGATTTCTGGTGAATTCCGGAAATATAGATTCAATGGTCAATCATTACACAACATTCAGAAAAAAAAGAAACACGGATGCCTATTCTCCCGGAGGAAAACCAAACTTGAGGCCTGACAGGGCTGTTACGGTTTACTCAAACAAAATAAGGGAAGCATACAAGCATATTCCTATTATAATAGGTGGAATTGAAGCGTCATTAAGAAGGCTTAATCATTACGATTATTGGAGCGACAGCATAAAAAGAAGCGTCTTACTTGATTCCGGAGCAGATATACTTGTTTATGGAATGGGAGAAAAATCTCTCATTCAAATAGCTGAAGCCCTTGATTCAGGAATTCCTGCTGGAGAAATTACATTCATAAATGGAACCGTATACAAGACAAAGGACAGAGAACGACCATTTGAACCTCTTTTTCTGCCTACATTTGATGAGGTGTCATCTTCAAAGGAAAAATATGCCGAAAGTTTTAAAATTCAATATGAAAATACTGATGCCATATCAGGCAAAACTCTTGTGGAACAATATGGTACGGTATATGTGGTTCAAAACCCTCCAATGGAAACTCTAACCATGGATGAGCTTGATGATGTATATGACCTGGAATACATGATGGATTGCCATCCCATTTACAAAAAAGACGGCGGAATACCTGCTCTAAAAGAAATCAAATTCAGTATAACAAGCGTAAGAGGGTGTTTCGGAGGATGTAATTTCTGCGCTCTTAATTTTCATCAGGGAAGAATCGTCCAGGCAAGAAGTCATGATTCAATACTCAAAGAAGTGGAAACAATGAAAAATGACAAGGAATTCAAGGGTTACATTCATGATGTGGGAGGACCTACAGCCAACTTTAGAATTAAGGCCTGCAAAAAGCAGGAAAAGTTGGGAGCATGCAAGGACAGGGAGTGTATGACACCTGTTAAATGCAAGAATCTTCAGGTTGACCACAGCGATTATGTCAATCTGCTTCGAAAAATCCGAAAAGTTGAAGGAATAAAAAAAGTTTTCGTAAGATCTGGCATAAGATATGACTATGCAATATATGATAATAGTGATGAGTTCATGGATGAACTTTGCAAGTACCATGTGAGCGGGCAATTAAGAACAGCTCCTGAACATGTTTCTGATTCGGTTTTGAAGCTCATGGGCAAACCTTCAATTTCCACGTACAACAAATTTGTTAAAAAATTCAACGACACCAGCAAGAAAATAAACAAGGAACAGTATATAGTTCCGTACTTTATTTCTTCACATCCGGGCTCAACTCTTAAAGATGCCATAGAACTTGCCGAATATATAAGAGATATGGGTCATATTCCGGAACAGGTGCAGGATTTTTATCCAACGCCAGGAACAATGTCAACATGTATGTACTACACTGGTATAAATCCTTTGACTAAAGAAAAAGTGCATGTTCCTAAAGATAAAGAAGAAAGACGGATGCAGCGTGCCCTATTGCAATACAACAAAAAGGAAAATTACGACATTGTGCTAAAGGCTCTTATGAAGGAAAACAGGTACGATCTAATAGGTTATGGACCTAAGGCCTTAATAAAACCGCGAAAAAATTAAGAAAACATTGGAAATATTTAAGTGTTTTTTAATAATTAGTTTATTGCAAATTTCTTTGCATTAAGTTAATATTATAATATGAACAATTAATGTAAATCAAAAGCATTTTAAAAGATAATTAATAATTTATATAAATCAAGGGGTATAAATGAACAGAAAAAAAAGACTTAGAAAAAAAAGGCTCAGAGCTTCTTTGCTGGGTTTGATAGTTATAATAGGAATAACAGCAGCTTCATTTGCAGTGAGAGGATTGGGAAGTGAAAATAAAAACAACGAAGAAAAACCTTCGACAGAACAGCCGCCTCAAGAAGAACCTATAAAAGAAGAACCCAAAACGGACGTTATTCCGGACATTACAATAAATATAAAAGCAACAGGTGACATTATGTTTCATCCGTCACAAATTGACGGAGCATATGATGCAGCAACAAAGACATACGATTTTCACAACAGCTTCAAAGCAGTAAAAGACATATTAAGCGATGCAGATTTAGCAATAGCAAACTTTGAAGGAACAACTGCAGGAAATGAAACGTACAGTTACCAGGGCTATCCATTGTTCAATGCTCCTGACGAAGTTCTTGATGCAATAAAGGATGCAGGATTTGATGTTTTGTCCACTGCTAACAACCACAGCCTCGACACAAGAAAAGCAGGCCTCATAAGAACAGTACAGCAAATACAATCAAGAGGCATGGACAGCATAGGTACTTATGTGGAGAAACCAGCAACAAGAGTGCTCATAAAAGATGTTCAAGGTATAAAAATTGCATTCCTCTCTTATACGGAAATGTTAAACGGCCTTGATTCTGTAATGTCACCACAAGATTTGGATACATTGATCAACATTATTGATGAAACAAAAATGAAAGAAGACATTGCATATGCAAAACAGCAAAAAGCTGATGTAATAATTGCAGTTCTACATTGGGGAAATGAATATGCAAGGGTGCAGACAGCAACTCAGGAAGCAGTTGCAGACATGCTGTTTACAGAAGGTGCAGACATAATACTTGGAAGTCATCCTCACGTTATACAACCGGCCAAGACATTGGAGTATGACGGAAAGACAAAATTTGTGGCATATTCCATGGGTAATTTTTTATCAAATCAAAGAGTTGAAACTCTTGTTCCCTACGGAATGAGCGAAGAAATTTCAAAATACACGGAAGACGGCGTTGTTATTGATATTGAAATAGAAAAAAAAGGCGAAACAGGAGAAGTTTCTATTAAAAAGATAGAATATATCCCTCTATGGGTTTATAAGGGAAAGACTGCTGATGGCGGAACAGAACATGTGGTATATCCAATAATGGAATATATTGAAAGCAGTGAAGTAGATGCAAATTCAAAGACAAGAATGAACAGGTCCTACAGTGATACAATGGCGCAAATGAAAGCAGAGTAACAAATAGGTGAGAATTAAATTGGGGAAGTGGTGGCATGGAACAGATAAAATTAATTATTTCAAATATCGGACTAAACAGCATAGTGGACATAGGTCTTGTTTACTATGTGCTGTATCACGGATACTTACTCATTCGTGACATGAGAGCTAAACAGCTGGTGAAAGGAATTGTGCTTTTGGTTGCATTGATTCCAATATCGCAGATATTTCAGCTTCATATGGTTAAATACATTCTGGACCACACATTTCAGGTTGGCGTGATTGCACTGGTTGTGGTTTTCCAGCCAGAAATAAGAAAAGCACTGGAGTATCTGGGAAGAACATCATTTACTCTTTCAAGCTATGAAAAAAATGCTCAAACTTCTGAACAGGTAATAAAAGAAATTGTTTCTGCAACATCTTCACTGGCAAGGCAGAAAATCGGAGCATTGATGATATTTGAGCAGAAAATAGGTCTCACAGACATTACTGACAGCGGAACAAAACTTAATGCAAACATATCAAGCGGACTATTAATAAACATATTCATACCGAACACTCCTCTTCATGACGGAGCAGTGGTTATCAAGGATTATACCATTAGAGCAGCAGGATGTTTCCTTCCGCTTACAGAAAACAATTTATTGAGCAAGGACATAGGTACAAGACACAGGGCAGCCATAGGCATGACGGAAAAATCCGATGCCATTGCACTTATTGTTTCAGAGGAAACAGGATATATTTCATATGCTGTGGAGGGAAGGCTTTATAGAAACATTCAAATAGAAGAGCTGCAGGATTTGTTAGCCGGTATTTATACTGAAAGCGACAAGGGAAATTTAATTGATAAATGGAGAAACCGAAATGAAGATAAAAAACGATAAATTAGTCATCCAAGTTACTTGTCTAGTAGTTTCTGTAATCCTATGGATTATAATAATGGTTGAAACTAGCCCTCTGCTTAACAATACCTACACAAATATTCCTGTTACAATTAAAAATCTATCTGCACTTGAAAATTCAAACCTTGTTATGATGAACACAGACAAGGACAACCTGACTGTAAGCGTAAAGGTTGAAGGTTATGGCGAACAGCTTAATAACATAAAAAAGGGCGACTTTACGGCATATATAGATGTATACGGCTTCGGGGAAGGAATAACTAATGCCAAGGTGGAAATTTCAGGGCCAAACGGTGTTGAAATAGTAAATACTTACCCTTCTCAGATAGCATGCAACATAGAAAGAATTATATCAAGAGTCATGGATGTAACAGTTCAGTATGAAGGAAACCAGGCTGATGGTTACTACAAGTCACTGCCTCTTTCAAATCCATCGTCAGTGAAGATAACAGGACCAAGAAGCGTAGTGAATTCAGCAAATCATGCTATTGCTACTGTCAACATTGAAGGCGTTAAAAATGACCTTATAAAGACCGTACCAGTAAGAATTTATGACGGAACCGACACGGAAATATTCATGTCTTCACCGGTTGGCAATGTGGAAGTTACAGTTCCGGTGTATCCTACAAAATATGTGAACCTGGTTCCAACGGTAACAGGAAATCCTGAAGCAGGTTACCAGCTTGTGGATGTAACGGTTAATCCTGAGAAAGTAAGGATAGCTGCAAGACAGGACATTCTTGATACAATCAAGGAGCTCTCTTTGGCAGAACTTGATATTTCTGGAGCATATAACAATATACTTTCATCAAAGGACATATTGAACACCGATGGGCTCATACTCATGGACCTTACCACAACACCTGTTGTGAATGCAGTAATTGAGGAAGTAGTAGAAAAAGAATTTGTTTACAAGACATCAGACATACAGTTTGTAAATCTGAAGGAAGGAAGTAATGCATCACCTGCAAACACAGATCAGGATATCATTGTTAAGGTTGTTGGCACTTCAACTATTGTAAATTCTTTGAAAAAAAGTGATTTAATATTGTCTTCAGACATGACTGAAGCTGTTGTCGGAAACATAACAGTCAATGTAGAATGCGTTACTGATATAAAATTAAACAGTATATCTCTCAGTCAGAATACAGTTGATGTAACTGTTACTGCACCTGTCTCAGCAACAGATGCTGCAGATGAAGAGTAAATAAAGAGGATAATATGGGAAAACCAGATATTGAAATAAACAGCTTGGATTATCAGGGAATGTTACAGGCTGTTTTTCTGGCAACACAGGATGCAATCAGTGTTGTAAATGAAAAAGGCGTGCACATACTTGTAAATCCGGCATATACCAAAATTACGGGACTTGAGTATGATGATGTTCTTGGGAAAAATGCCCTTTATGACATTGAGGAAGGAGAAAGCCTCCACATGAAGGTTCTTTCTACTAAAAAACCTGTTGAGAACACAAAGTTGAAAATCAGACCAAGCGGAAAAACAGTTGTTGCCCAGGCCGCCCCCATAATCGTAAACGGAGTTATGAAGGGCAGTGTTGCTGTTCTTCATGACATGTCAGGAATTAAAGATCTTACAGACAAGCTTGAAGAAGCAGAAAAAAAATTAAGAGCATTGACATACAAGTACAAGCCTGAAGACATAATAGGACAATCTGCTTCTATTAAAGAAGTAAAAAACATGATTGAAAAAGCTGCCAAGGTTCCTGCCACGGTTTTATTAAGAGGAGAGAGCGGAACAGGAAAAGAACTTTTTGCTAATTCCATTCATGCACAAAGCAGCAGAAAATACAATAATTTTATCAGGGTTAACTGCGCTGCTCTTTCTGATTCGCTTCTAGAAAGTGAGTTGTTCGGATATGAGGAAGGATCTTTTACGGGAGCACTAAAGGGAGGAAGAAAAGGGCTTTTTGAAGAAGCAGACAAGGGTACAATATTTCTTGATGAAATATCAGAAATAAGCATGAACACGCAGGCTAAGCTGCTGAGGGTTCTGCAGGAAAAGGAAATAATGAGGGTTGGAAGCAACAAGACAATTTCCGTGGATGTGCGAGTAATTGCTGCTACAAATGCAGACTTAATAAAATCTGTGGAGGAAGGGAAATTCAGGGAAGATCTGTTTTACAGGCTTAGCATATTGCCGATTTTTATTCCGCCTTTAAGAGAAAGAAAAGAAGACATCCCCCTTCTTGTGAAAAGTTTCATAGTAAAGTTTAACGACGAATATGGAAGAAACATTGTGGACATATCTGAAGAGGCGCTAAATATTCTGATGAGCCATGACTGGCCAGGCAACGTAAGAGAGCTTGAAAATGTCATAGGAAGATCCATAATAAACATGAACATCAATGAAAAGATGATACAGGCTGTTCATCTGCCTCATTTATATTCAAATAGAAAAACCCAGACAATGAACTGTGTTGTGTACAAAGATGAGGAATTGACAAGTTTAAACAATGTTCTGGAAAAGGCAGAAGCAGAATATATAAGAAATGCATATTTAAAACTTAACAAAAACAAAACTGAAACTGCAAGACTTCTCGGAATTTCCATTAGAAGCCTTTACTACAAAATGGATAAGTACGGAATAGAATAGTTGTGCAAAAAATTGCAAATACTACTGCTGTGCAAAAAAATGCACGCAAAAATTTGCAAATCAAAAAAATATTAGAAACTTATAAAAATATATAAAATAATTTTAAAAAAGTTAGATGTTGAATTTTCAATGTTTAACTTTTTATTTTATTTTGTCGAAAAAAGTTGGCACAATAATTGCTTATATATTTAGTTGAGGTGAGACAGTGAAAAAGTTTGAAGATATATTAGTTTCAGCTAAGAACAAAGGCCTTAAAAAAATAGCTGTTGCATTTGCCCAGGACGAAGATGTGTTAAAGGCAATAAAAGCAGCTGTGAATGCGGGTATATGCGTTCCTATATTAGTTGGAGACAAAGAAAAAATTGAAGAAATATCAAAAGAAATTGAATTTGTCTTAGATGACATTGAAATTATTGACGAAAAAGACGGCAACCTGGCTGCCAGAAAAGCCGTGGAACTTGTCAGCAGCGGTAAAGCTGATGTTGTAATGAAAGGTCTTATTGACACATCTATAATTTTAAAAGCCGTTCTTGACAAGGAAATTGGACTTAGAACAGGAAATACACTTAGCCATGCTGCTGTGTTCGCAATTGAAAAATATCACAAACTCCTGTTAATTACTGATGCAGCCATGAATATTGCACCGGATGCAGAAGAAAAAAGACAGATACTTGAAAACTCATTGAGAGTGACCCGCTCTTTGGGAATAGAAAACCCAAAAGTAGCAGTTGTTTGTGCCAAGGAAAAAGTAAGTTCAAAGATGCAGGCAACAGTTGATGCTCAAGAACTTGTACAGATGCAAAAAGACGGCAAAATAACAGGTTGCATAGTTGAAGGCCCTTTTGGACTTGACAATGCTATTTCTAAAGAAGCAGCAGAGCTAAAGGGAGTCCATGGTGCAGTTGCCGGAGATGCTGATATATTGCTTATGCCTAACATTGAAGCAGGAAATGTGTTGTACAAGGCTTTGACATATTTTTCCGACTCAGAAAATGCAGGAATTATTTTGGGTGCAAAAGCACCAATAGTACTTACATCCAGAGCCGATTCAGACGTTGCCAAGTTAAATTCAATAGCTTTGGCAGTTTTGTGCTCATAATATAAGGAGATAACATGAAACAATTAATAATCAATCCAGGTTCAACATCAACAAAAATTGCTGTTTTCGAAGATGAAAGCCTGGTGTTTGAAAAAACTTTAAGACACTCAAATGAAGAACTAAGCCCATATCACAATGTGGCTGACCAGTTTGAATTCAGAAAACAGCTTATACTTGAAGCGTTGAAAGAAAATGACATCAAGGTTGAATCATTAAATGCAGTTGTGGGCCGCGGAGGACTGTTGATGCCTATAGAAGGAGGAACATACGCTGTAAATGACAGACTAATTGAAGATTTGAAAACAAACGTAAAAGGTGAGCATGCTTCAAACCTTGGCGGACTAATTGCCCGCAGCATAGCTGATGAAGTAAACATCCCATCATTCATAGTTGACCCGGTTGTAGTTGACGAATTGGATGATGTGGCAAGAATAAGCGGTCATCCACTGTTTGAAAGAATAAGTATTTGGCACGCATTAAATCAAAAAGCAGTTGCAAGAAGAGCTGCTAAAGAAAAATTCAACAAGGATTACAATGAAATGAATTTTGTTGTTGTTCACTTAGGCGGAGGAATTTCCGTGGGAGCACACAAAAAAGGAAGAGTAATTGACGTTAATAACGCACTGAACGGTGAAGGACCATTTTCACCTGAAAGATCAGGATCTCTTCCAGCTGATGAACTTGTAAGACTTTGCTTTTCAGGCAAGTACACTGAAGCTGAAATTAAGAAAATGATTGTTGGCAAGGGCGGCATAACTGCTTACCTTGGAACAAACAATGCAAAAGAAGTAAGCGAAAGAGCACAATCTGGCGATGAAAAAGCAAAATTGATCTACAGCGCAATGGCATACCAGGTAGCAAAGGCTGTTGGTGAATACGCAGTAGTTCTTGATGGTGAAGTTGATGCAATCCTTATTACAGGAGGCATTGCTTATGATAAAAACTTTGTTCAAATGATAGAAAATAAGGTTAAGTTTATTGCAGATGTAATAGCTTATCCTGGAGAAGATGAACTTTTAGCCTTAGCTCAGGGTGGTCTCAGAGTGTTAAACAACACTGAGGCAGCAAAGGAATACAAATAATGAGCACAGGCTTGAAAGGAGGGGCAAATATGCATGACAAGAGGTTGGTTATTGTAATTGGACATTACGGCAGCGGAAAAACAGAATTTTCAGTAAACTACGCCGTAAAACTTAAGGAGCATTATGATAATGTCAGCATTGCTGACTTGGATATTGTTAATCCTTATTTCAGGTCTAGGGAAAAAAGAGAATTTTTCGAAAAAATCGGCATCAAGGTATATGACAGCAGCATAAGAAATACAGCTGTTGACATTCCTGCCCTGCCTGCTGAAATGACCGGTGTTATCATGAACCAAAATGAGAAATCAGTCATAGATGTAGGAGGAGATCCTGTGGGAGCAAGAGTTCTTGCAAGATATGCAGAGCAAATCAAAAACGTTGAATACGACATGTTTTATGTTATTAACGGCAATCGTCCAGAAACAAGGACAGCTGAAGATACAGTGAAACTTTTGAGACTGATAGAACAAACATCAGGCTTGAAGGTTACAGGACTTATAAACAACACACATCTGCTTAAGGATACAACTGTTGAAGATGTAGAGTTTGGTCACGAGCTCACAAAGAAAGTATCCTGGGAAACAGATATACCAATACGATATGAAGCTGCTTTAAAAGAGACAGCTTTAAAAATTACAAATAAAGAAATATTAGAAAAAATTTTCCCCATAAATCTATATATGCGGGAAGATTGGATGAGTTAGAATGGAGGTTCAGTATGGCAAAAGGAAAGGTAACATTTAATGATGATGCATGCAAAGGATGCGAATTGTGTGTAACTGTTTGTCCAAAACAAATTATAAAATTAAACAAAGAAAAAATAAACAGCAAAGGATACAGCCCTGCTCATGTAATAAACATTGAAGAATGTATTGCATGCGGAAATTGCGCAATTATGTGTCCAGATTCAGTAATAACAGTAGAAAGATTATAATATCGGAGGTAGATTATGTCTAAAGTATTGATGAAAGGTAATGAAGCTGTTGGAGCAGCAGCTATAAAAGCAGGCTGCAGATATTTTTTTGGATATCCAATAACTCCTTCAAGTGAAATTCCAGAATATATGTCAAAAGCATTACCGGAAGTAGGAGGAGTATTCCTGCAGGCAGAAAGTGAAGTTGCAGCAATAAACATGGTATATGGAGCAGGTGGAGCAGGAGCAAGAGTTATGACTGGTTCGTCAAGCCCTGGAATATCTTTGAAGCAAGAAGGCATTACATATGCTGCAGGTGCTGAAATTCCATGTGTTATTGTTAACATGATGAGAGGCGGCCCTGGTCTTGGAAGTATTCAACCTGGACAGGCTGATTATTATCAGTCAACAAGAGGCGGCGGAAACGGTGATTACAGAACACTTTGTTATGCACCAGCAAGCATTCAGGAAACTGTTGATTATGTTATGCTTGCTTTTGACAAGGCTGATGAATACAGAAACCCAGTTCTTATTTGTGCAGACGGTATGATTGGACAAATGATGGAAGCAGTTGAGTTCAAAGAAAACTTAAACAAAAACTTGCCTGCAAAAGACTGGGCTACAACAGGAACAAAAGGAAAAAGAGAAAAAAATATTGTTAACTCATTGTTCCTGGAAGCAGAATTATGCGAAGATCACAACATAAGACTTGAAAAGAAATATAAATTAATGGAAGAAAATGAAGTTCTTTACGAATCATTCGGATTGGAAGATGCTGATGTAGTGTGCGTAGCATACGGAACAACTTCAAGAATAGTAAAAACAGCTATAAAATTAGCTGCGGCAAAAGGTATAAAGGTTGGAATAATCAGACCTATTACATTATGGCCATACCCATATGCAATTTATAAAGACATCAATCCAAACTGTAAGGGAATTCTTGGAGTTGAAATGAGCCAGGGACAAATAATGGATGACATTAAAATAGGAATCGAAGGAAGAATGCCTGTATATTTCCACGGAAGAACCGGAGGAATGGTTCCTACACCTGCAGGAATATTGGCTGAAATTGAAAAAATCGCAGGAGGTACTAAATAATGACAATGGTATACGAAAAATCAAAAGGCTTGACAGATGTTCCTTTTCATTACTGCCCAGGATGTACACACGGAGTAATCCACAAACTTGTAGCTGAAACTTTGGTGGAACTTGGAGTATTGGAAGATGCAATAGGAGTTGCTCCTGTTGGATGTTCAGTTCTTGCATATAAATATTTTAACTGCGACATGCAGGAAGCTGCTCACGGAAGAGCTCCGGCTGTTGCAACAGGTATAAAAAGAGTTCATCCTGAAAATGTAGTGTTCACATATCAGGGAGACGGAGACTTAGCTTCCATAGGAACTGCTGAAATAGTTCATGCAGCTCACAGAGGAGAAAAATTCACTACAATATTCGTAAACAACGCAATATATGGAATGACAGGCGGCCAGATGGCTCCTACAACATTAATAGGACAGAAAACTACTACTTCTCCACTGGGAAGAACAGTAGAGCACAGCGGAATGCCAATCCGTATGTCTGAAATGCTTGCTACAATTGACGGAGCAAAGTTTGTTGAAAGAGTATCTGTTGACACTCCTGCAAACATCAGAAAAGCAAAAAAAGCAATAAAAAGAGCTTTTGAATGCCAGATACAAGGCAAGGGATTTGCAATAGTTGAAGTGTTGTCCACATGTCCTACAAACTGGGGTTATACTCCTGTCAAAGCATTGGGATGGCTTCAGGAAAATATGATACCATATTATCCTTTAGGAAATTTCAGAGATTTTGAGGAGGACAAATAAATGGAAGAAAAAGTAATAATGGCCGGATTTGGCGGTCAAGGTATAATGGCTATAGGAAAGCTTCTGGCATATGCAGGAATGCTTGAAGACAAACAGGTTTCATGGCTTCCATCTTATGGTCCTGAAATGAGAGGCGGTACTGCAAACTGTGCAGTAATAGTTTCTGATGAAGCAGTAGGTTCTCCGCTTATTTCAAAAGACGGAACTGCAGCCATAGTAATGAATCTCCCTTCTCTATCAAAGTTTGAAAATGAACTTGTTCCAGGTGGAAAACTTATAATCAACAAATCATTGATTGATGTTGAACCAAAGAGAAAAGATATTGAAGTTTACTACGTATCAGCAAATGAACTTGCAGCTGAACTTGGAAACCCAAAAGTAGCTAACATGATTATGCTTGGTGCTTATGTAGAACTTACAAAAATAGTTGAAATAGATTCAGTTCTCCATGCATTCCTTAAAGTTTTCGGAGAAAACAAAACTCATCTTGTTCCTTTAAACAAAGACGCTTTGTTAAAAGGTGCTGAAGCAGTTAAGGTTAGAGCTTAATAATGGGCTGCCAAATGAAAATTTGGCAGCTTTTATTTATTAGGCGTTTCATGCTTTTAAGCTGTGATTTTTTAGCCTTGAATTATTTTGTAATATGTTATATTGTATATTAAGATGAGGAAATGATATGAAAAATATAATTGCTGATATTGCAAAAAAAATCGGAATAGATGTCATTGGGTTCACAGATGTTGTAGATTACAGCTATTTGCAGGAATTATTAGTTTCAAGAAAAAACAATGGGTTGAACAGTGAATTTGAAGAACAGAATATTAAAAAAAGACTTGATTCAAGGAACATTTTGCACGGATGCAAAAGCATCATTGCAATTGCTGTGCCTTATGCAGAGGGATATAAAAAATCTCAAGCCCCAAACAAGGGGCTTTTAAGCGTTGTGTCATATAAAGAGGACTATCACAAAACTGTTAAAAAACTCCTTGAAAATCTTGCTTTTGAAATGAAAAACTATTTTAGTTTTGAATATGCAGCCTGTGTTGACACTACACCTCTGGTTGATAGAGAAATATGCAAAAACGCAGGTATTGGACATTATGGAAAAAATAATCTATTAATAAATGAAAATTATGGTTCATTTATAAGTCTTGGTTACTTGCTAACGGATCTTGAAATAAAGTGTGTTAACAGCCAGTCTGTTGACATATGCAATGACTGTACCATATGCATTAAAAGTTGTCCAAACAACGCAATATTAAAAGGCGGAACAATAGATGCTACCAGGTGTATATCGGGACTCACACAGACTAAAAAATACATTCCTTTAGATTACAGAAAGAATATGAAAAATCAAATTTATGGATGTGATGTGTGCCAGTTGGTTTGTCCGAAAAACAGAAAAATTCTGGAGAAAAAAACAAATGAGGATTACAAAAGTCTGGAGCTTAACCTTGAAGAACTGCTTAAAATTTCAAATGCAGAATTTGAACAAAAGTACGGCAACATGTCAGGCAGCTGGAGAGGAAAAAATGTGTGGAAAAGAAATGCACTGATTTCCATTGCCAATCTAAAGCTTGTTTCATTGTTTGAGGATGTTGAAAATGAACTTGATAATCCTTCAGACATGATTAAAATTTATGCTTATTGGACATTGATGGAGCTTGACAGTAAAAAAGCATCAGGTATTTTGCATAAGAGATATGATTATGAAAATGATATAATTAAATGTGAGATTTTAAAATTGCTGGAGGATTATCATGACAGTGGGAACATGTGAAATTGAAATTTTAATTTATGAATCATATTCATTAAAAGAAAAAAGGCATGTGCTTAAAAGCATAATAGAAAGGATAAAGTCAAGATTTAATGTTTCCGTGGCTGAAGTTGATTTCAATGACATATGGAATAAGTCAGTTATAGGTATTGCAGCGGTTTCGAACAGCAAAAATATCTGTGATTCAGCCATAACAAAAGTGATTGATTTTATTGACAATGATGAAAGAGTTGAAATAATTAATTTTGTTAAGGAGATTTATTGATGACGAAAACAGAAAAGATTTACGAACTTTTGAAGGATACTTATCCTGATGCAAAGTGCGGCCTTGACTATACAACTCCATTTCAGCTTCTTGTTTCAACCATGCTCAGCGCTCAGGCAACGGACAAAAGCGTAAACAAAGTAACAGAAGAATTGTACATGCAATATCCGGATCTTGATAGTTTTCTTAAATTATCTCAAGATGAATTAGAAGAAAAGATAAGAAAAATAGGATTGTACAAAAATAAGGCAAAAAATATTTATCTTATGTGCAGGGAACTTAAGTGTAAGTATAATGGAGAAGTTCCACAAAATATGGAAGATTTGATGAAGCTTCCAGGAGTTGGAAGAAAGACGGCATCTGTTGTTTTAGTAGAAGCATTCCATATTCCGGCCTTTCCGGTGGACACCCATGTTTTCAGAATTTCAAGACGTCTTGGACTTTCTAAAGGCACCACTGCTGACAAGGTATCTGATGATATGATGAAAAGATTTCCAAAATACAAGTGGCATCTGCTGCATCACCTGCTCATAACTCATGGGCGAGCTACGTGTACTGCAAAAAATCCAAAGTGTACTGACTGCAGTGTTCGAGATCTTTGCGATTATTATAAGAAAGTGCACATAAAGAGTTTAAACAATTTGTAATATATGGAAAAAAATAATTCCTTTATTATATCGTCAAACAATGATATAATTACTGAGCGTTCAACATTATATTCAATTTAGGAGAGAAAAATGTCATTAAACATAGTATTATTTGAACCTGAAATTCCGCAGAATACAGGCAACATTGCCAGGACATGCGCAGCAACAGGTTCAAACTTGCATTTGATTAAGCCTCTTGGATTTTCCCTAGCGGACAAGTATTTGAAGAGAGCCGGCCTTGACTATTGGAATTTGGTTAACATAACTATTTATGAAAATTTTGAAGATTTCCTGTCCAGTGTGAAAGGTAGGGATGTATTCATTGCAACAACCAAGGAAAGCAGATTTTACACTGATGTTACTTATACAGATGATTGTTTCATAATGTTTGGTAAAGAAACAGCAGGGCTGCCTGATTGTATTCATCAGGAATATAAAAACAGCAGAATTAAAATACCCATGATTGACAATGTCGATGCAAGAAGTTTAAATCTTGCAAATTCAGTAAATATAGTAATGTACGAAGCTTTGCGTCAGTTGGGCTTCAATAACTTGGTGTAGGAGGAAATATGGATATAGCAATCAGTTTAATAGGTGGACTTGGTCTGTTTTTATTTGGAATGAACTACATGGGTGACGGCCTTCAAAAAGCAGCAGGCAGCAAAATGAAGGACATATTGGCTGCACTGACTAAAAACAAGCTCATGGGAGTGCTTGTGGGTACTCTTGTTACAGGAGTTATACAAAGCAGCAGTGCCACAACCGTAATGGTAGTTGGTTTTGTAAATGCAGGATTGATGAATTTGCATCAAGCTGTTGGAATAATAATGGGAGCCAATATAGGAACAACAATTACAGCATTTTTAGTTTCATTGAATATAACAAAGCTTGCAACATTTATGGCAGGAATAGGTGTAATATTATATCTTTCAGCAAAAAAGAAAAAAGTTAAGAACATAGCAGAAGTAATAATCGGTTTTGGTATATTGTTTATAGGAATGGATATTATGAAAGATGCCATGGGGCCTCTTGAGACAAACCCGGCTTTTACAGGTTTGATGACAAAGTTCAGCAATCCTTTTATTGGAATACTTGTAGGTTTTGTAATGACAGCTATACTTCAGTCAAGCAGTGCAACAACAGGTATATTGATTGCGGTTGCAGCTACGGGTGTTATTTCATTCGAATCAGCATACCCCATAGTTTTTGGACAGAACATAGGAACATGCGTTACAGCACTTCTTGCAAGCATAGGAGCAAACAAGACTGCAAAAAGAGCAGCCGTAATACATCTTTTATTCAATGTATCAGGTACGCTTTTGTTCATGATTTTCATGAAAGCGCCGGTTGAGTGGCTGGTACTTAAAATTGTTCCTGCGAATGTTCCTCAGCAAATTGCGGCAGGACACATATTTTTTAATATTATTAATGTTGTTATCATGTTTCCATTTTCCAGTCTTCTTGTTAAAGCTTCAGAACTTCTTGTTAAGACCGATGGTGAAGATTCAGAACATGCAACAAAATATATTGACGAGAGACTTCTTGTTACTCCTTCAATAGCGTTGGTTCAAGCTGCAAAGGAAGTGCTTCACCTTGGAAACATAGCATATGAACAGTTTGATACAGCTGTTACAGCTTTCTTTAATAATGACGAGGAACTTGTATACAAGGTCTTTGAACTGGAAAAGAAAGTAAATGAAGTGAGCAAGGAAGCTCTGGAATATCTTGTTAAGCTTGATAAGGAATCTATGACAGATGCTGAAAAGGATAAATTGGTTGTGCTCATGAACAGCATTAACGACATAGAACGTGTTGGTGACCATGCAGACAATGTAGGAGAGTTTGTTCTTTATAAAATAGAAAACAAGGTTAATTTTTCAGAACAGGCAGTAGAAGAAATCAGAGCTATGTTCGAAGATACAATGGCAGTTTTCAAGGCAGCCCTTCTGGCATTAAAAACAATAAATTGTGATGATTGTGACAAAGTTTCGGAAATAGACTCAAGAATCGATAAAGCGTATAAAACTCTAAGGAAAAATCACATTGAGAGGTTAAATAACTACATTTGCGAGCCAAGTGCGGGAATAATATTTTTGGATATAATCGGAAACCTTGAAAGAATTGGAGATCACTCTTCAAATATTGCAGAATCAATAGTTGAGGTCATTTCCGGTAAGGATGAAAAAAAATAATAAATATTACTTGATTTATTAAATATAATTATATATAATAAATCTAAGTGAATAATTGAATGACGTTTGCGGGAGAGACTGTTATGTTATTAACAGCGCCGAAGGAGTAAGTAAATTAATATTAGCCATATTATTGATGATGATCTCAGGCAGAAGGACCGTAAGCTGACAAAACTCTGAAAAGCGCAGGCACCGAAGGGGCAACTCGTAAGGGGAAACTCTCAGGTTATAAAACAGAGCAGAAGGCATAATATTTTTTACATGCTTTCTGCTTTTTTAATTTTAAATTTTAAAAACAATCTGTGAAATAACGTTTATTTTTATTATTAGTGCACAAAATACATACGATTAGTTTCTTATAAAAAAAGTATAAGTAAATAACAGGTGGGAATAATGATTATTACAAACAATGAAAAGGTTTATGACAAGTACAAGGATAAAATAAAAATCATATTTGTTCAAGGCGGTTTCAAGGATGTATTGGTTAAAACCAGGGACAAGATTCACGAGGGTCATGAGCTTCTGACACATCCTCTGTCCAGCAGTGTAAAACCAAATGAAACGCCATTTAAATCTGTTATGATTTCCGACGATAAGAGAAGCTTGAATTTAGATTCGCTGTACATAATAGAAAATTCAATAATGACCTATGATAATTTCAGCAAACACAAATTTGGCATGATGACGGATCAGATAACAGAAGATTTTAAATTAATTGATTTAACAGTGCTTGAAAGCGCGTTAAATATATAAACACGAGCAAAAATTTATGGAGGTGAACGGTTTGAAGTTAGAATTAGGCTACATTTTTATTAAGGATATTCAGTTTGCTGAAAAATCCAAAGTAGAAAACGGCACATTGTATGTTAACAAAGAAGAAGTTAAAGCGATAATTCTAGAAGATCAGAATTTCAAGTCAGCTGATGTTGAGCTTGCAAAACCAGGAGAAAGCGTTCGTATAATGCCTGTTAAAGATGTTATTGAACCGAGAGTAAAGGTTGAAGGACCTGGAGGAATATTCCCAGGCATGGTAAGCAAAGTTGAAACTGTTGGTTCAGGCAAAACAAACGTTTTAAAGGGTGCTGCTGTTATAACAACAGGTAAGATCGTTGGTTTCCAGGAAGGTATTATCGATATGACTGGTCCTGGAGCTGAGTACACACCATTTTCACAAACAAATAATTTAGTATTGGTTTGCGAACCAATCGAATCACTGAAACAGCATGAACATGAAAAAGCTTTAAGATTTGCAGGATACAAAGTAGCTATGTATCTTGGAGAACTTGCTAAGAACATGACTCCTGATCAGGTTGATACATTTGAAACTCCTACACTGGTAGAAGGAATTAAAATGTATCCTGAATTGCCAAGAGTTGCTTATGTATGCATGCTTCAAAGCCAGGGCTTGATGCATGACACATATGTATATGGCGTTGATGCTAAACAGACTATATCTACATTGATTTATCCTACAGAAATGATGGACGGCGCTATAGTAAGCGGTAACTGCGTATCTGCATGCGATAAAAACACTACTTATCACCACTTGAACAATCCTGTTGTTCATGACTTATTTGCTGAGCATGGAAAAACATTGAACTTTGTTGGTGTTATAATCACAAATGAAAATGTATACCTTGCAGACAAAGAAAGATCATCAAACTGGAGTGCTAAGCTTGCTGAATATCTTGGAGTAGATGGTGTTATAGTATCAGAAGAAGGTTTCGGAAACCCTGACACTGACCTTATAATGAACTGCAAGAAAATTGAAAACAAAGGCATTAAGACTGTTCTTATTACAGATGAGTATGCAGGAAGAGACGGCACATCACAATCTCTTGCAGATGCTGACGTAAGAGCAAATGCAGTTGTAACAGGCGGAAATGCCAATGAGGTAATTGAACTTCCACCTATGGACAAAATAATTGGCCACGTTGAAGTTGCTGATGTAATTGCCGGTGGTTTTGACGGCAGTCTCCATGCTGACGGAAGCATAACTGCTGAGTTGCAGGTTATTACAGGAGCTACAAATGAAATGGGCTTCAACAAATTGAGTGCGAGATAGGAAGGAGGAGATAATTATGCTAAAAGTTGTTCATTATATAAACCAATTCTTTGCCAATGTAGGCGGAGAAGAAATGGCTCACATTCCAGCTGAATTAAGAGAAGGCAATGTAGGACCTGGATTAGCTTTCCAGCAGGCATTCGGAGATGAAGCACAAATTGTTGCTACAATTGTGTGTGGAGACTCTTATTTCAACGAAAACATGGAAGAAGCACAAAAAACTATCATAAACATGGTTAAAGAATTACAACCAGATTTATTTATTGCAGGTCCGGCATTTAATGCAGGAAGATATGGCGTTGCATGCGGTACTATTGCAAAAGCAGTGAAGGATCAATTGAACATTCCGGTTCTTACAGGAATGTACAAAGAAAATCCTGGAGCTGACATGTTCAAAACAAGTCTGTATGTTGTTTCCACAAAGAATTCAGCAGCAGGCATGCGTGATGCAGTTAAGAAAATGGCTCCTCTTGCATTAAAGCTTGCAAAAGGTGAAAAAATAGGAGCTTCTTCTGAAGAAGGCTACATGCCAAACGGAATCAGAAAGAACTTCTTTGATACTGAAAGAGGATCAAAAAGAGCAGTTAAGATGCTGTTAAGCAAATTAGCAGACAAAGAATTCGAAACAGAATTCCCAATGCCTGACTTTGACAGAGTAGCACCTAATCCTGCTGTAAAAGACATAACAAAAGCTAAAATCGCTTTGGTTACTTCCGGCGGTATTGTTCCTAAAGGAAACCCTGATCACATTGAATCATCAAGTGCTTCAAAATATGGAAAATACGACATTGATGGTGTAATGGATTTAACAGAAGCAACATATGAAACTGCTCACGGCGGATATGACCCTGTTTATGCAAATTTAGATCCTGACAGAGTACTTCCTGTTGACATTCTTAGAGAATTTGAAAAACAAGGTAAAATCGGAAGTCTGCACAGATATTTCTATACTACAGTTGGTAACGGTACAGCTGTTAAGAGTGCAAAAGCTTTTGCTGCAAAATTCGCACAGGAACTGAAAGCTGACGGAGTTGATGCAGTTATACTGACATCAACCTGAGGTACCTGCACTCGTTGCGGCGCAACGATGGTAAAAGAAATAGAAAGAGCAGGAATTCCTGTTGTACATATGTGCACAATAGTTCCTATATCTTTGACAGTTGGAGCTAACAGAATAGTTCCTACTATAGCAATTCCTCACCCACTGGGAAATCCTTCACTGACTCTTGAAGAAGAAAGAGACATCAGAAGAAACTTAGTAGGAAGAGCATTAAGAGCATTAGAAACTGAAGTTACAGAGCAAACAGTATTTGAAAAGTAAAGATGCCCTAACCCCATTTTTCAGACGTTTTTCTGAAAAATGGCGGTAGGTCATTCGCGTCGATTATGATTTACCCAATTTCTTCGACCGTTAGTGAGAAAGAAATTGTTGGTAATTCAAACGCAATGAGTTCCATATTTGCATGAGCGAAAGCGAATAAACAAATATGTGAACGAAACTGCGCTTCCCAAATTATGAGAGCGATAGAGAGCAAATAATTTGGTGAATGAGACTGCGAGACATCCCAAATCTTCGATTTGGTGATGGTCGCTTATCCTGAGCAAAGCGAAGGATCTCGTCTTTGAAATGTGAGATGATCCAAATAGGTTGAATCCTTAAGCGACTGCAAAGGATCTCGAAAAATATTGTTTCAAAAATGATAGTTTTTAGGCAGTGTTTTTTGGGTATCATAATCTGTGTCCCGTACTGGCGACAGATTAGTAAATATTTTAGTTCGCGGCAGCAATTGCCGCGAACAAATATAATTATTGAATATTGCGTGCAATTTTCAATAATTATATATCATATTTTTTATTAAATATGATATCAGTGACTATAGGAAAGAGGTGTAAAATGGGCAAAGTATATGATGTTATAATAATCGGCGCAGGACCGGCTGGCTTGTCAGCGGGACTTTATGCTGGAAGAGCAAGACTTAGTACTTTGATTATTGAAAAAGAAAAAGATGGAGGACAAATAGTTCTTACATCTGAAGTTGAAAATTACCCTGGATGCTTGGAAGGCGAATCAGGACCGACATTGGTAGACCGTATGGCTGAACAGGCAAAGCATTTTGGAGCTGAAAAAGTATATGATGAAATAGTTGAAGTAAAACTCGAAGGTAAGGAAAAGGTACTGGTAGGCAAAAAAGGCGAGTATGTAGGCAAGACGGTTATAATTGCCGGCGGAGCTACATCAAAACTAATCGGTTGCCCAGGAGAAAAAACCTTCACAGGTAAGGGAGTTTCATACTGTGCCACATGTGACGGAGCTTTCTTTGAAGACTTTGAAGTGTTTGTAGTTGGCGGCGGAGATACTGCTGTTGAAGAAGCAATGTATTTGACCAAGTTTGCAAGAAAAGTATCCATCATTCACAGAAGAGATGAATTAAGAGCAGCCAAGTCAATAAGAGAAAAAGCTATGGCTAATCCTAAAATGAATTTCATATGGGATTCTGTTGTTAAGGAAATCAAAGGTGACGGAATTGTAAACTCCATGGTATTGGAAAATATTAAAACAGGAGAAGTTACAGAAGTAGTAGCAGATGAAGATGACGGAACATTCGGAATTTTTGTATTCATTGGTTATGAACCTAAGACTAAACTGTATGAAGGTATTTTAAATATCGATAAGGGTTACATAGTGACTGATGAAAATATGAAGACAAATATTGAAGGTGTTTACGCAGCCGGAGATATTAGAGTTAAAAGTCTGAGACAAGTGGTAACTGCAGCAGCAGATGGTGCCATTGCAGCTGTTCAGGCAGAAAAATATATAGAAACTTTATAGGAGGCTTTCATGTTAGTACTGGATAAAACAAATTTTGATGAAGAAGTTCTTCAGGGACAAGGATACATACTGGTTGATTTCTTCGGAGACGGTTGTGCACCATGCGAAGCTTTGATGCCGCATGTAATGGAATTGTCAGAAAAATACGGCGACAAGCTAAAATTTACAAAATTAAACACTACAAAGGCAAGAAGAGTTGCCATTGGACAAAAAGTATTGGGTTTGCCTGTCATTGCAATGTATAAAGATGGAGAAAAAGTGGAAGAACTTATTAAAGAAGATGCCACTCCTGAAAATATAGAAGCAATGATTCAAAAATATATATAGTATGGTGACACACCTTTAGTATAGAGATAGTCTTTGGAGTAAAAGGAATGTCCCCATATAATAGGTCAAACATAAAAAATAACAAAGGAGGAATTAAAATGAGCTTATTGAATGGTAAGAAAGTTATTATAATAGGCGACAGGGATGGAATACCAGGGCCGGCAATTGAAGAATGTGTTAAAACTGCCGGAGCTGAAGTTGTATTTTCATCAACTGAATGCTTCGTCTGAACTTCCGCAGGCGCAATGGATTTGGAAAATCAAAAAAGGGTTAAAGAATTTGCTGAAAAGTACGGTGCTGAAAATTTAGTAGTAGTGCTTGGAGCAGCTGAAGGTGAAGCAGCAGGTCTTGCTGCAGAAACTGTAACAAACGGAGACCCTACATTTGCCGGTCCATTGACAGGAGTTCAGTTAGGACTCAGTGTATTTCATGTATGTGAACCAGAAATTAAAAACGAAGTTGACGAATCAGTTTATGACGAACAAATAAGCATGATGGAAATGGTATTGGATGTTGATGACATCATCAGCGAAATGACTCCTATCAGAGAAGATTTTTGCAAATATCTGTAGTCGATTATATTTGATTTGTTAATTTCTATTATATAGAATATTAATTTATCATGAAAATTTGCTTCGCAGAAATGCGAAGCAAATTTTAAACTTTTTACACATAATTTGAAGTATAAAGTCTAGGGTTTAAATTCCTAGTTAAACTTTATACCTTGTATTTTAAATTTAAAAAATTGCGGAGGTAATATATGAACAGTGTAATCAGAGGTGCAAGTTACATTCTTGCGTTTGCGCCTGATATGGTAATTCATAACGGAACTACCCAGACAACAGAAAGAACAGTAAATCCCAATTCAGAATATTTAAAACAAATAAAAGACCATTTGAGAACTTTTGAACAGGTTGTAAAATACCTGCCTAACCAGACATATATAGGAAATATTCATCCCGAAGAGCTTGCAAAATATGAACAGCCTTGGAATGACAAGGAAGCTGAAGGTTTTGGAAGATTCGGAAAATACGGCGAAATCATGCCCCAAGATGAGTTCATAGTACTCATGCAGATGTGCGATGTGTTTGACCTTGTTAAGCTTGAAAAAAACTTCCTTGAAACAACGAAAGAAAAACTTGGCACACACCCATTGTTTGATGAAAGTCTCATGAACAGAATAAGCGAAGGTGAAGATGCTCAAGTTGTTAAAAAATATGTTGATGAAGAACATGCTGAACCTTTGTACAACAACGGTGAATTAATCGGCTGTGTAAAAAGAGCCCATGACATTGACACTAACCTAAGCGCACACGTAATGCTTGAAAACCTTGTTTCAAAGGCTTCTAACGTTTTGTCATTATTAAATCTTGTTGCAAAAAACAATATTAACAAGGAAGAAATTGACTACGTCATCGACTGCTGCGAAGAAGCATGCGGAGATATGAACCAAAGAGGCGGCGGAAACTTTGCAAAGGCTTGTGCTGAAGTAGCAGGATTTGTTAATGCCACTGGTTCAGACACAAGAGGTTTCTGTGCAGGACCTACACATGCACTCATTGAAGCTGCTGCATTGGTAAAGGCGGGAGTTTATAAAAATGTTGTAGTATCAGCTGGCGGATGTACTGCAAAACTTGGAATGAACGGCAAGGATCACATAAAGAAGGGTCTTCCTATTCTTGAAGACGTTCTTGGAGGATTTGCTGTATTGGTAAGTGAAAATGATGGTATCAGTCCAGAAATAAATCTTGACCTTATTGGAAGACACACAGTTGGAACAGGATCTTCACCACAAGCTGTTATCACATCACTGGTTTCTTCTCTAGATAAGGCTGGAATGAAAATAACAGATGTTGATAAATATTCTGTTGAAATGCAAAATCCAGATGTTACTAAACCTGCCGGAGCAGGAGATGTTCCATTGGCAAACTACAAAATGATAGGTGCTCTTGCAGTTAAAAGGGGAGACATAGAAAAGAAGGATCTCCAGGACTTTACTGAAAAGCATGGTATGATAGGCTGGGCACCAACACAGGGACACATTCCATCAGGAGTGCCATATATCGGATTCTGCAGACAGGACATTCTTGACGGCAAAATCAAAAATGCCATGATAGTAGGAAAGGGAAGTTTGTTCCTTGGAAGAATGACAAACCTGTTTGATGGAGTATCATTTATCGTTGAAGCAAACAAAGGCAAGGAAGAAGAAAAATCCGCTGTTTCTGAGGACAAAGTAAAAGAATTGATAGCTCAGGCGCTCAAAAATTTTGCTTCAAATCTGCTGGCAGAATAGGAGGACATATGTCTGAAAAACAAGTAAACCAAATAATCGGCAAGGTGTTCAACCAGCTGGCTGATACATTAATAAGCGGCGAATATGGACAGAAACCACGCGTTGCTGTTACTGCCATGGGAAGCGAGCACGGCGAACAAACTATATTTCAAGCTGCAGCAAAGGCTGCTAAAGGCGGCATTGATGCAACAGTCATAGGAAGTATGACAATTGAAGGAGTAACAACTGCTTTTGTTGAAAATGAAGATCAAGCCCATAAAAAAATGGAAGAGCTTCTTGACAAAGGTGAAATAGATGCATGCGTAACAATGCATTACCCATTTCCAATTGGAGTTTCAACAGTGGGAAGGATTGTAACACCTGGAAAAGGAAAGGAAATGTTCATTGCAACAACAACAGGAACTTCTTCTACAGATAAAGTTGAAGGAATGGTTAAGAACGCCATTTATGGTATAATAACTGCCAAAGCATGCGGCATTAAGAATCCTACTGTTGGTATTTTAAATGTTGATGGTGCAAGACAAACTGAAATAGCTCTGACAAAATTAAAAGAACAGGGATATGACATAAATTTTGCAGCTTCTCAAAGAGCAGACGGCGGTGCTGTCATGAGAGGTAATGACCTTCTCATGGGTTCAGCTGATGTTATGGTAATGGATTCTTTAACAGGAAACCTCATGATTAAAATATTTTCTTCTTACACAACTGGCGGAAACTATGAGTCACTAGGCTACGGATACGGTCCTGGAATCGGTGAAGGCTTTGACAAGCTCATACTTATAATATCAAGAGCTTCAGGCGCTCCATTAGTTGAAGGAGCCATGAAGTTTGCCGGAGAACTGGTAAAAGGAAATTTAAAAGCCATTGCAAAAGAAGAATTTGAAAAGGCACACAAAGCAAATCTTACTGAAATACTGAAAGGAACTAAAACAGTAAAAAAATCTTCTGAGGACGAAGTGAAAGCTCCAAAGAAAGAAGTTGTGACTTCCCAGATTTCAGGAATTGAAATAATGGACCTTGAAGATGCTGTAAAGCTTCTGTGGAAAAACAATGTTTATGCAGAAAGCGGAATGGGCTGCACAGGACCAATAATTCTTGTAAATGAAGCAAACACTGAAACTGCCATTAAAGTTCTTCAGGACAATGAGTTCATAGCAAAAGAAAAAACCTGCTGCTAAAACAAATTTAGGGTAGGACTACTGTCCCACTGAAGATAACAAAATTATTGAATTAATAACACGGGCGGACACGAGGTCCGCCCCTACAATTACATTTGTCAATAGTCCGAGATTCTTTAGAATCTCGTTTTTTAATTTTTAAAGCTGTGAATTGGTGCCGGAATTCTGCCGCCTCTTGCTATAAAGTCATCACTAGAAAAACTGCTTACCTTCATTATGGGAGCCCTTCCTAAAAGTCCTCCGAATTCAGCTGTATCTCCTAATGTTTTTCCGTAAACAGGAATTAGTCTCACTGCTGTTGATTTTTGGTTTATAACGCCTATAGCGCATTCATCAGCAATAATTGCTGAAATAGTGCTTGCTTTTGTGTCTCCGGGTATGGCAATCATGTCAAGGCCTACAGAACAAACACATGTCATAGCTTCAAGCTTTTCGATGTTTAAGGAACCTCTGTTAACAGCTTCAATCATTCCTTCATCCTCGCTTACAGGTATAAATGCTCCGCTTAATCCCCCTACATTTGAAGAAGCCATGATGCCGCCTTTTTTAACCGCATCGTTTAATAATGCCAGAGCAGCTGTGGTTCCATGGGCACCGCAAGCTTCAAGTCCTATTTCTTCTAATATTCTTGCTACGCTGTCACCGACTTCCGGAGTGGGTGCAAGGGATAAGTCCATTATGCCGAAAGGAATATCCATTCTCCTTGAAATTTCCTTTGCCACAACTTCACCGGCTCTTGTAATCTTAAATGCAGTCTTTTTGATTGTCTCGCATACGGTTGTGAAATCCTGACCTCTTACTTGTTCCAAAGCATTTTTTACAACTCCGGGACCGCTAACTCCAACGCTAAGGCATGTTTCTGATTCTCCGGTGCCGTGGAATGCTCCTGCCATGAAAGGATTGTCTTCAACAGCATTGGCAAACACAACTAATTTTGCACATCCAATGCTGTCTTTGTTTCTTGTAAGATACGCTGCTTCTTTTATAACTTCACCCATGATTCTTACAGCATCCATGTTAATGCCTGCCTTTGTGGTTGCAACATTAACTGAAGCACAAACCTTGTTTGTTACAGCAAGAGCCTGAGGAATTGAACGGATAAGTATTTCATCGCCTTTGGTAAATCCTTTGTGAACAAGGGCTGAAAAGCCTCCCAAAAAGTTTACTCCTGCCACATCAGCAGCCTTGTCCAAAATTTCAGCATACTTGATATAGTCAACATCATTGCATGCACCTGCTATTATGGATATTGGAGTGACTGAAATTCTTTTATTTATTATTGGTATTCCGAATTCTTTTTCTGTTGCTTCGACAGTTTCTACAAAGTGCTCGGATAACCTTGCTATTTTATCGTATATTTTAATCCTTGATTTTTCACCGTCTGAATCAGCACAGTCAAGAAGTGAAATACCCATAGTTATTGTTCTTATGTCAAATTTGAGCTCATCAACCATTTTGACTGTTTCCAGTATGTTATTAGATTTAATCATTCGTCTACACCTCGTACATTTTGTCAAAAATATCTTCCCGTTGAATTTTGATTTCCATATTGATTTCTTTGGCTTTTTTGTCTAATTCCTGCTGAAGTGTTGTAAAATCAGTTGTAATGCCATCAAGGTCCACAAGCATTATCATTGTGAAGTAATCTCTCATTACTGTCTGGTTAATATCAAGGATATTTGCGTTGTAGCTTGCTAAAAGTGTTGAAACATGTGCTATTATTCCAACGCGGTCCTTTCCGATTATTGTTAGTATGCCTTTCATGTTATCCTCCGTTTATAATGTTAGTATGTATGCAGCCTTTAAGGAAAATGGTGTTATATAAAATACAGAGAGACGCCAGTCTCTCTGTACAACAAAAACACATATGTGCTTTCTTTCAGCTCTGTTCTTTTACCTGAGAGTTTCATTGATATCAACTTTCCCCTTCGGTGCTCTTAAAGAGTCTCTCCAGAGTTATGTCCGCTGACGGTCGACTGCCTTCCGCCAGTTTCATCCAAAATATTTTATTAGGGGTTAGTATATACCGTCTTGTTTTAAAAATCAAGCATAATATTTAAATTTATAAAATTTTCTTTTTTTAACAAAATACTTTGGCATTTTCGATAGTTTTTTGATATAATAAAATAATGACAACATTTACTCGTTTTTATTGTTAATATTGATAAAGCAGTACAAAATAATATCATGTTGAAAATATAATAAATTTTGTTATAATATATGGTAGCAAGGAGTGATATTATGAAAATGGGCTTTGAATTGAATCTGTCTCAGACTCAAAAGCTTATCATGACACCTGAATTAAGACAGGCTATACAAATTTTGCAATTTAATAATGTTGAATTAATGGAGTTTATATACAAACAGCTTGAGGTTAATCCTTTTCTCGAATCAGTTGACAATAAAGTCCAGGAATCATCATCAGATGAAAGTGCTGAATATGAAAAATCTGATTTTGATAAATCTGACAACAAAGATGAAATCGATTGGAAGGAAATTACAGAAAAGTATGATGACCTAAGCTACAAGGCTTATGAAAAAACTGCAGATTCTGATGAAAAGCAAACATTTGAAAGCTACACTTCCAAAAAAATGTCTCTTAAGGACCATCTCATGGTTCAATTAGGAGTTTCCGTAAAAACTAATAAGGAAAAAAGAATAGGCGAATTTATTATTGAATCACTTGATAACAAGGGCTACTTAGGTTGTTCAATTCAAGATATAAGTCTTTTGTTGAATGAAGATGTGGTTGAAGTGGAAAGAGTTTTAAGACTTATACAAACTTTTGACCCTGTGGGAGTTGGAGCAAGAAATTTAAGTGAATGCCTTATGATTCAACTTAAGGAAAAGGGAATTCAAGATAAGAATGCATATATCATAGCAGAACAATATCTTGAAGAAATTGCTACCAACAAAATTCAAAAAATAGCAAAAGATCTTCGTATTACAGTTTCAAGGGTACAAAGCATTTGCGATATAATCAAGATGCTTGAGCCAAAGCCATCTAGAGGATTCATAGTAGACAGCGACAACATAAGATATATTGTTCCTGATGTGACTATTGAAAAAATAAACGGTGAATATATAATTATAGTAAACGACAACAACCTGCCTGTTCTAACTATAAGCGGCTATTATCAGAATATGATAAAAAATCTTGATGACAAAGAAGCAAACAAGTTCCTGAGCGACAAACTGAATTCATCTATGTGGCTTATAAAGAGTATAGAGCAAAGAAGAATGACACTGTACAAGGTTGTTGAATCCATACTCAAGTTTCAGAGAAAATTCTTTGACGAAGGTAAGACTGCATTGAAGCCTTTGGTTCTCAAGGATGTTGCTGAAGACATAGGCGTACATGAGTCAACTGTCAGCAGGGCTACAAACGGAAAATACGTACAAACTCCTATAGGGTTGTTTGAACTTAAGTACTTTTTTGCAAGCAGCTTAAGCGAAAGCGATGGCGAAGGAATTTCATCCACCAGCGTGAAGTCTCAGATTCAAAAATTAATTAATGAAGAAAACACACAAAAGCCGTTAAGTGATCAAAAAATAGCTGAAATGCTCAGCTCTGAAGGAATCAACATATCAAGAAGGACTGTAGCAAAATACAGGGATGAAATGAGGATACCATCTTCATCAATGAGAAGAAGGTTCTAATTAATTAAGAATTAAGAATTAAGAATTAAGAATTAAGAATTAAGAATTTAAAATCTAAATCAGTAAAGAATATTCAAAGACACGTTGGATATTCTTTTTTATTGCACATAATAAAATAAGGAATTTCATGAAAAATTACTGGTTTATTTTTGCTTTTTTTGCTGTACAGCATCATGATGCTGTGATATAATCAAAATATAAATGTGACACTATTAATAAATAGTATAACACATATCTCAAATCATGTCTGATTACCAATCAAAAATAATATTCCAAAATTTAAAAATACTATTGCAATATAATATAAATATGGTAGAATAAACCTAGGGACGTAAAACGAACAACAGGGACATTAAATATCCCGGAGGGATGTATGGAAAACAATAAAATTCTGGAAATTCAAAACAAAATAGTTCCTGAAACTGTTGAATTGTTTATGAAAAGATACGAGATACTAAAGGTTATAAGTTCTATGCAACCCATTGGAAGGAGATCCCTTTCTGTGAAACTTGGCATAACTGAAAGAACCATGCGTACGGAAATAGATAAACTTAAGGAAATGAACCTCATTGACATCAAATCGGCAGGAGTTGAACTCACAAAAGATGGAATTGATGTGCTTTCGGAAATTCACGGCAGCTTTTATTACATAAAAAACTTATCAGATTTGGAATTAAAGCTTATGGAAAAGCTAAAGCTAAAGAAGGTTGCAGTTGTTTCCGGGGATGCTGAAAAAGACAGTTTTGTTTTCAACGACCTTGGAAAAAAGGCAGCTGAAATTGTTCTGGAACTCATTAAAAATGACACTGTGCTTGGAATCACTGGGGGCACAACAATGGCTTGTGTTGTGAGGCAAATGAAAAGAAAAAAAGGAATAAAAAATCTTTTAGTGTTGCCTGCAAGAGGAGGATTAAGCGAGGAGCTTGAAATTCAAGCTAATACAATTGCTGCAAATCTGGCTGAAAAAATTGATGCTCCATACAAGCTGCTGCACATACCAGACAATCTTGATGAAACAGAACTCGGCGTACTTAAGAACAATAAACTGATAAACGATGTTTTGCAGGATATAAAAAGGATTAATCTTCTTGTGTTCGGTCTTGGAAATGCAAAGGAAATGGCTGCTAGAAGAAAAGCAAACAAAGATGTTCTCGACAAAATAGTCAAGGATAATCTTACAGCAGAAGCATTCGGGTATTTCTTTGACAAAGAAGGAAATGTAAAAATGCAAACAAATTCAGTGGGAATATCACTGGATAATTTTAAGGAAATTAAAAATTCAATAGGAGTTGCTGCAGGCAAGTCTAAAGCTGAAGCAATTTATGCAATATCAAAATTCAATAATAATTTTATCCTTGTTACAGACGAAGCTGCTGCAAGAAGGATATTAGAATTATAAATTTAATAATTATAATATTATGATATAAAATTATAGGAGGATAACATGGTTAGAGTAGCAATTAATGGTTTTGGAAGAATAGGAAGATTGGCTTTGAGGCTTATGGCACAAGATGAAGAATTTCAGGTTGTTGCAATCAACACAAATTCTGATGCTGAAACACTGGCATACTTGCTGAAATATGATACAGCTCACGGAAATTTCATGACTGATAAAATTACTTACAATGGCGATGTTTTGATTGTAAACGGCAAGGAAATTGCAACATCAAGAGTAAAAGAGCCTGAAAATTGCAATTGGAAAGAGCTTGACATTGACTTGGTTATCGACTGCACAGGAAAATTCAATGAAAGAGAAAAAGCGGAAGCTCACATAAAAGCAGGAGCTAAGAAAGTTCTTCTTTCTGCACCTGCAAAAGGAGATGTGAAGACTGTTGTTTACAACGTAAACCACAATATTCTTGATGGAACAGAAACAGTAATTTCAGCAGCATCTTGCACAACAAACTGCCTGGCACCTTTGGCAAAAGTTTTAAATGATGAATTCGGAATAGTAAAAGGACTTATGACTACTGTTCATGCATATACAAATGATCAGAACATTCATGACAACTCCCACAAGAGTGGTATAAAATCAAGAAGAGGCCGTGCTGCAGCCGCAAACATAGTTCCTGCATCAACTGGAGCGGCTAAGACAGTAGGTGTTGTACTTCCTGAACTGAAAGGGAAACTTGATGGAATAGCTCTTCGTGTTCCTACAATTACAGGTTCTGTAGTGGACCTTACTGTAGAACTTTCAAGAAACACAACAGTTGAAGAAATAAACGCTGCTGTTAAGAAAGCTGCAAATGAAACTCTTGCTTACACAGAAGATCCTATTGTTTCAAGCGATGTTATAGGAAGCAGCTATGCATGCATATTTGATGCTTTGTCAACACAAATCATGGAAGTTGACGGAAAGCAGATGGTTAAACTTATTGCGTGGTATGACAATGAAATGTCATTTACATCACAGTTAGTAAGAGTTGTAAAATACTGGGGTTCAATGAAATAGATAATAAGAACAATTGAGAGCAACTATTCATAAACTTTATGAGTAGTTGCTATTGCTCATGTTGTTTAGGAGGAAATTATGAATAAGAAAACATTGAAAGACATAGATGTGCAGGGCAAAAAAGTTCTTGTTAGATGTGATTTCAACGTTCCATTGGATAAGGAAGGAAATATTACTGATGATATAAGAATCACAAGCTCCATGCCAACCATAGATTATCTGTTGGAAAACAATGCAGCAGTAATTTTGATGTCGCACCTTGGAAGACCAAAAGGACAGCCTTCAAAGGAATTTTCACTGCTTCCTGTTGCAAAACGGTTAAGCGAAATATTAGGTAAGAACGTTTTGTTTGAAGACTGCGACACAGTAGTTGATGACAAAGTAAAAGAAGATGCAAAAAAGCTTCAGCCAGGAGATGTAATGCTTCTTCAAAATACCAGATTCAGAAAAGAAGAAGAAAAGAACGCAGGTGATTTTGCTCGTGACCTGGCCTCTCTTGGAGATATGTTTGTAAATGATGCCTTTGGAACAGCTCACAGAGCTCATTCGTCAAATGTTGGAATATGTAGCTACCTTCCTTCGGCAGTTGGTATTTTGGTTGAACGCGAAATTGATATAATGGGTTCAGCACTTGAAAATCCTAAAAGACCGCTTACTGCAATTTTAGGAGGAGCAAAGGTTTCAGACAAAATTGCAGTTATTGAAAATTTACTTAACATTGCAGACAATATTTTAATAGGCGGAGGAATGATGTATACATTCCTTAAGGCTGAAGGATTCAATACGGGCTCATCACTTCTTGAGGAAGACAAGGTTGATCTTGCCATGGAACTCATTAAAAAATCCAAAGAAAAAAATGTGCGTTTGATCCTTCCGAAAGATACTGTTGTTGCAAAAGAATTTAAAAATAATACGGAATTTTTCCAGGCTGATTCAGATAAAATACCAAATGATTTCATGGGGCTGGACATAGGCGAAAAAACAATCGCGGATTTTGAAAATATAATCAAACAGTCAAGGACAATAATATGGAACGGACCTCTTGGGGTTTTTGAAATGGAGAACTTTGCAAAAGGAACAAATTCTGTTGCAAAAGCCATTGCTGATAACAAAGAAGCAGTTTCTATAATTGGCGGCGGAGACAGTGCTGCAGCAGTTGAAAAAATAGGTCTTGCTGACAAAATAACTCATATATCCACTGGCGGAGGAGCTTCACTGGAATTTCTGGAAGGAAAAATTCTGCCGGGCATTGATGCAGTTAACGACAAATAAAGGAGTATATGATGAGAAAAATTTTAATAGCAGGCAACTGGAAAATGAACAATGATGTTGAGGCAAGTGTAAAGCTTGTGGAAAGTCTTAAATCATTGTCCAAATACTTTGATAGCAATGTAGATATCTTAGTATGTCCTGCGTTTACTTCTCTTTATTCAGTAAAAGAAGCTTTGAAGGGAACAAACATTAATATCGGTGCTCAGAACATGCACTTTGAAGACAAGGGTGCATATACTGGCGAAGTATCTCCTGTGATGCTTAAAAACATGGGAATTGAATATGTTATTATAGGACATTCTGAAAGAAGACAATATTTCAATGAAACAGATGAAACTGTAAATAAAAAGCTTAAAGCTGCATTAAAACATAACATAAGACCAATACTTTGTGTAGGCGAAACATTGGAGCAGAGAGAATGCGGCGTGGAAAAGGAAACTGTAAAAAATCAAATTACAAATGACTTTGCCGGTATAGACAAATGTGAAGCAGAAAATATTGTTGTTGCATATGAACCAATATGGGCCATAGGAACCGGAAAGACTGCCAGCAGCGCTCAGGCCAATGAAATGGCTTCATTTATCAGAATGTGTGTAAAAAACATTTATGATTTGGAATTATCTGAAAAAATAATAATTCAGTACGGCGGAAGCGTAAATAAAGACAATGCCAGTGAAATCCTAAGCCAGTCAGATATTGACGGAGCTTTAGTAGGCGGTGCAAGTCTTAAAGCTGAATCTTTTTTAGATATAATTAATTATGCAAAATAAGGAAGGTCGTAGTATGAATAAAGTAACAGCATTGATTATCCTAGACGGATGGGGATTGGGAACAGATTATGAAGGAAATGCAATTAAAAGAGCAAAGACTCCTAATTTTGATGTATTAATGAGAAAATATCCTAATACTGTACTGTCCGCCAGCGGTTATGACGTAGGTCTTCCAAAAGGTCAAATGGGAAATTCTGAAGTAGGGCATTTAAACATCGGAGCAGGAAGAATAGTTTATCAGGATCTTACAAGGATTACAAAGTCAATTGAAGATGGTGAATTTGAAACAAATGAAGCATTGTTAAACGCCATTGATCGCGCGAAGAAGAACAATTCAACTCTTCATTTAATAGGACTGTTGTCAGACGGCGGAGTACACAGCCATAACAGTCATTTGTACAGCCTCATTGAACTTGCCAAGAAAAATGACTTAAATGATGTAGAAATTCACTGTATCACTGACGGACGGGATGTAAGTCCAACAAGCAGCCCAAATTACATAAAAGAACTCAATAAAAAAATAAACAGCATAGGAACAGGCCACATAGCTTCTATAATGGGCAGATACTATGCCATGGACAGAAACAAGCAGTGGGACAGAGTTGAAATTGCATATAACACGCTTGTGAATGGAACCGGCGAAAGATTTGCTGATCCTTTAGAAGCAGTGAAGGATTCTTATTTGAGCGGAGTAACAGATGAGTTTATAAAACCTCTTCTTGTTGAAAAGGAAGATGGCACTATTGCTTCTATTAAAGACAATGATGCTGTAATATTCTACAACTTCAGACCAGACAGGGCAAGACAGCTTACAAGAGCATTTGTTGACGAAGAGTTCAGCTATTTTGACAGAAAAAAAGTTAATGTGAAATTTGTATGCATGACTCAGTATGACAAGACCATAGAGAATGTTGAAGTGGCATATAAGCCTCATTTTGTTCAAAATACACTTGGAGAATATTTAAGCAGTCTTGGACTGAAGCAATTAAGAGCTGCAGAAACCGAAAAGTATGCACATGTGACTTATTTTTTCAACGGTGAAATAGAAGAACCATTCAAGCATGAAGTAAGAAAACTGATTCCTTCTCCTGATGTGGCAACATATGACCTGAAACCTGAAATGAGCGCCTATGAGCTTAAGGACATGATAATTGAAGAACTTGAAAAGGATATGTACCAGGTTATGATAATTAACTTTGCCAATCCGGACATGGTTGGACACACAGGAGACATTGAAGCAGCAATTAAGGCAGTTGAAACAGTTGACAAATGTCTTGGAGAAATAGTGAACTTTATTATCAGGACAGATGGAATTGCACTAATTTGCGCTGATCACGGCAACTGTGAGGAAATGACTGACCCGAGCACTCATGCTAAGCTTACAGCCCATTCAACAAACAAGGTTCCATTCATAGTTGTTAACAACAACAGAAAGTTCAAACTGAACGAAGGAATTTTGGCTGACATAGCTCCAACCATGCTGGAACTCATGGGGTTGGAAAAGCCTGTTGAAATGACTGGGCATAGTTTAATAGAAAAATAAAAACGGAGGAAATTTAAATGACAATAATATCAGATGTATATGCAAGAGAAATATTGGATTCAAGAGCCAATCCTACAATAGAAGTGGAAGTTTGGACTGAATCAGGCGGATATGGAAGAGCAGGAGTTCCTTCAGGAGCATCAACAGGAGCTTTTGAAGCAGTGGAATTAAGAGACGGGGACAAGTCAAGATATCTTGGAAAAGGAGTTTTGACAGCCGTAGACAATGTAAATAACATAATAGCTCCTGAACTTATAGGAAGAGATTCTGTTGATCAGCTATCAATCGACAAGCTTCTCTTAGCTCTTGACGGAACGCCAAACAAAGGAAAATTGGGTGCAAATGCAATACTTGGAGTATCTATGGCTGTAGCAAAGGCTGCTGCTGACACTTTGGGACTTGAACTTTACCAGTACCTGGGAGGAGTAAACAGCAAAACTCTTCCTGTTCCTATGATGAACATATTAAATGGAGGACAGCACGCTGACAACAATGTTGACATTCAGGAGTTCATGGTAATGCCTGTTGGCGCATGCTGCTTCAAGGAAGCGCTGAGAATGGGAGCTGAAGTTTTCCACAGCCTGAAGAGCGTTTTAAAATCTAAGGGACTGAACACTTCAGTTGGAGATGAAGGAGGATTCGCTCCAAATCTTACATCAAATGAAGAAGCATTGGCAACAATTGTTGAAGCAATAGAAAAAGCCGGATATGTTCCTGGAAAAGACATCATGCTTGCAATAGATGTTGCTGCAACAGATCTTTACAATCCTGAAACAAAAATATACACTCTTGAAGGCGAAGGAAGAAAGTTCACTCAGGAAGAAATGGTTGATTTCTATGTTGATCTTGTAAACAGGTATCCAATCATATCCATCGAAGACGGTATGAATGAAGAAGACTGGGAGGGCTGGAAGATTCTTACTGATAAACTTGGTGGAAGAATTCAGATCGTAGGAGACGATTTGTTTGTCACAAACACAGAAAGACTTAAGAAGGGAATCGACCTTAAGGTTGCAAACTCAATATTAATAAAATTAAATCAAATAGGTACAATAACAGAAACTCTTGATGCAATTGAAATGGCAAAAAGAGCAGGATATACAGCTGTTGTTTCACACCGTTCAGGAGAAACAGACGATGCAACAATTGCAGATCTTGTAATTGCTGTAAACGCAGGACAGATTAAAACAGGTGCTCCTTCAAGAATTGACCGTGTGGCTAAATACAATCAGCTTTTAAGACTAGAAGATATACTTGGAGACACTGCTCAGTACAAAGGTTTGGAAGTTTTCTACAATATAAAAAAATAATTTATATAATAACAATTTGTGGGAAAGTTCGGGCTTAGCCTAAATTCTTTCCCATAATTTTTAATTATTATTGAAAAAATGTTGATTTAAGATATTATTAATGTTATAATTCTACTGTTATTTAAGAGAAGACAGTAACAGGAGGTGTGTATAGTGGAAATAGTAGTAAGAATATTTTTGATACTAGCAAGTTTAATATTAATAGCAAGTATTTTACTGCAATCAGGTAAATCAGCAGGTTTGTCTGGAGAAATTGCCGGAGGCGCTGAATCTATCTGGGGTAGAAACAAAGGCAGAAGCTTTGAAGGAAAACTTGAAAAAGCTACAACAATTTCAGCAATTATTTTCGTTATTGCTTCATTAATTTTAGTAGCAATTCAGTAATATTTTGTAATTTTTTGGTAATAATATTTATAAATTCTATTTAGAATTTAAAATGTTGTATAACAGTGACCGGCACAAAAGTGTCGTGCACTTTTGTGTGCATAAGAAAACGATACATATTTGTGGCTTATCACTAAATAATAAGCAATATTGTTGTGTAAATTCTTATGAAAAATTTATTTAAACTACGGAGGAAAGAAACAAATGGGTACTTTAATAATAGCCCCTATAGTTGGGGTTTTGGCTTTGCTTTTTGCTTTTTATAAAGCATCAGGCATCAATAAGGTTGATCCTGGTACAGACAGAATGAAAGAAATTTCTTCATTCATTCATGAAGGTGCAATGGCGTTCCTTGCAAGAGAATACAAATCAGTTGGACTTTTTGCTATTATTTTGTTCGTTATTCTTGGACTCGGAATCGGCTGGACAACTGCATTAGCATATGCAGTAGGATCAGGATTTTCTATATTAGCAGGATATTTCGGAATGACAGTTGCTACTAAAGCAAATGTAAGAACAGCTAATGCTGCTAGAACTTCAGGAATGAACAAAGCACTTGATGTTGCATTCTCAGGCGGTTCAGTAATGGGTATGGTTGTTGTTGGTCTTGGACTTTTAGGAACAGGCATATTCTGGCTGATATTCAAAGATGCTAGTATTATAACAGGATTCAGTCTTGGTGCTTCTTCAGTAGCATTGTTTGCTCGTGTTGGCGGCGGTATCTACACTAAAGCAGCAGACGTTGGAGCGGACCTTGTTGGTAAAGTAGAAGCAGGTATACCTGAAGATGACCCAAGAAACCCGGCAGTTATAGCAGACAACGTTGGTGACAATGTTGGTGACGTTGCTGGTATGGGAGCTGACTTGTTTGAATCATATGTTGGAGCAATTGTATCATCAATTACATTGGGAGTTATTGCTTACGAAGGCGGAAACGGTGTTATGTTCCCTCTTTTGATTTCAGCAGTAGGTATATTGGCTTCAATAATAGGAACATTGTTTGTAAGAGGAAAAGAAGGATCTAACCCACAAAAAGCTTTAAACATGGGTACATATATGAGCTCATTGGTAGTTGTTGTTGCAGCATTCTTCCTGAGCCAGTCTATACTTGGAAGCTTACAGCCATTTGGATCAATCGTATTCGGTTTGGCAGTTGGTTTAATTATTGCAAAAATTACTGAAATCTACACTTCAGGTGATTATAAATATGTACAGGAAATTGCTGATCAGTCTGAAACTGGAGCAGCAACAACAATCATCAGCGGTTTGTCAGTTGGTATGAGATCAACTGGATACCCTATAGTTGTTTTGGCTGTTGGTATAATCGGAGCTTATTACATAGCTGGTTATACACCAGATGGACTTAACGCAGTTAAAGGATTGTATGGTATAGCTCTTGCAGCTGTAGGTATGCTTTCTACAACAGGTATGACAGTTGCAGTTGATGCTTACGGACCAATAGCAGATAATGCCGGCGGAATTGCAGAAATGTGCGAATTGCCTCATGAAGTAAGAGAAATCACTGATAAGCTTGACTCAGTTGGAAATACAACAGCAGCAATCGGTAAAGGATTTGCAATCGGTTCAGCAGCTTTAACAGCTTTGGCACTGTTTGCATCTTATACTCAGGCTGTTGGAATCACTTCAATCAGTTTGACAGAACCAACAGTTATAGCTGGCTTGTTCATAGGCGGTATGCTTCCATTCCTGTTCTCAGCTATTACAATGAGCGCAGTTGGTAAAGCAGCATTCTCAATGATTGAAGAAGTAAGAAGACAGTTCAAAGAAATGCCTGGTATTATGGAAGGAAAAGATAAGCCAGATTACAGAAGATGTGTTGATATTTCTACAGCAGCAGCTTTAAGAGAAATGATTGTACCAGGTCTTTTGGCAGTAGTAGTTCCATTGCTTGTTGGATTCCTTTTAGGAACTGAAGCTTTAGGAGGATTACAAGCAGGAGCACTTGTATCAGGTGTTCTTATGGCAATCATGATGTCAAATGCAGGCGGAGCTTGGGACAATGCAAAAAAATACATTGAATCAGGAACTCACGGCGGAAAAGGAAGCGCAGCTCACAAGGCAGCAGTTGTTGGAGATACAGTTGGAGACCCATTCAAAGATACTTCAGGACCTTCAATAAACATCCTTATAAAGCTTATGACAGTTGTTTCACTGGTATTCGGACCAATGCTTGCACAGTACGGCGGAATATTGATGAAATTATTCCAATAAAAATAAATTAGAATTCTTAAAGGCTTCTCTCATGAGAAGTCTTTTTTCTTGCAGTATTATGGAATAGTATGGTATAATCATTTTTGAAAATTTACATATAATGATAATAGGATATTTTATTAATAACCAAAGATGAATAATTAATTGAATGATTAAGTATAAAAATATATTCATAACAATACCATGGAATGTTATACTTGATTAAAATGTGATAAGTTATTCTACATAAGAAAATAATTTGAAGTTTTATTATTATTTAGTAACAAAGAGAGGATATAATGCATATTGATGTAGATGGACTTAAAATAAATTACATAATTGAAGGCGCCGGAAGAGACGTGCTGCTTCTTCACGGCTGGGGCGGAAGTATTCAGACCATGATGCCAATATTTAATATATTAAAAGATAAATGCAGAGTTGTGGCATTGGATCTTCCAGGCTTTGGTGAAAGCGATGTGCCGGAGAGACCGTGGAATTCATACGATTATTCTGAGTGCATTAAAAAATTTATTGATAAAATCGGACTTAAGAGTATAATATTGTTTGGACATTCTCACGGGGGCAGAATTTCAATTATTTTGTCGGGACAATACAACATGGTAAAAAAGCTTGTTCTCATTGACAGTGCAGGATTGATTCCCAAAAGAAGCACAAAATATTATTTCAAGGTGTATTCTTTCAAACTTTTTAAAAAATTATACACAACTTTTTCATTTGGAAAAACAAAAGAAGAAAAACTTGAAAAATTTTATGAAAAATATGGATCAACAGATTATAAAGAATCTCACGGAATCATGCGCCAGACTATGGTGAAGGTGGTAAATGACAATTTAGAGTCTTTGATTCCAAAAATCAAAAATCCTACACTTCTTATATGGGGTGAAAATGACCAGGATACTCCATTGTACATGGGCAAAATCATGGAAGAAAAAATCCCTGACAGCGGACTTGTTGTTTTAAAAGGAGCTGGACATTATTCGTACATTGATTGCTATGACCAGTTTAAGGCAGTCATTAATTCTTTTTTGAAAGATGATTTCATAAGATAGGAGAGAGAAAATGCAGTCATTAATTTTATTGTTTACAGCTTGTTGGTTTTTATTGTGTGCTTTAAAACTGAAATTTTCACTACATATGGTTCAAATTGAAGGTTATGATTTAAATAAGTACATAGAGTGGATGAGCAGCCACAAAGACAAAATATATACAACAAAGGATAAAGCATATGCCTTGATTTCTGCAGTGAACGGGGTATTTTTTGTCATAGCTTCCATTAAAGGCGAAAGCAATCTTTATTCATATTCCATTGCAAGTTCCATTTTCACATCCTTGTTTTTGTACTTGGGAAACAAGACCAAGTATGAATCTAAAAAGCCACTTGTTTTTACTTCAAGGGCAAAAAGGCTGTATGCAATTTCCCTTGCGCTTGTGGCAGCTGATTATTTGATAGTCTTGCTGCTTGTAAAATTATTTCTTAAGGATGTATCTGATTATTTTCCGCTTTGGGCAGGCATGCTTTCAGTTGTTTATTATTTTTGTTCTTATTACATGGCAGGTGCAATTTACATTGCTAATCCCATAGAAAAAAATATAAATCAAAAATACTACACTGTTGCCTCAAACAAAATAAAAAATATGAAAAATGTGAAGTCCATAGGAATAACAGGAAGCTATGGGAAAACAAGCACGAAATTTTTTACTGCAACAATTTTGAGCGAAAAATATAAAGTTTTGAACACTCCTGAAAGCTACAACACTCCAATGGGAATTAGTAAAATTATAAACAATGATTTGGATGAAAATTTTGATATTTTTATAGCTGAGCTTGGAGCCACAAAAATAGGAGACATTGATGAAGTTGCAAAACTCACAAATCCAGAAATAGGCATAATAACTTCCATAGGGCCATGCCATCTTGAAACATTCAAGTCCATTGACAACATAATGAGAACAAAGTACGAACTCATTGAAAATCTGCCTGATGATGGTGTTGCAATATTTAACTATGACAATGAATATGTAAAGAAACTTGCAGACAAGACGTTTAAGGAAAAAATTCTCTATGGAATTGAAAATATTGAAGATACTGACGTGTTTGCAACTGACATCAAAGTGAGCAGCAAGGGAAGCACATTTTCACTTTGTATAAACGGTCTTGGAACAATTGAATGTGAAACAAGGCTTTTAGGAGCCCACAACATACATAACATACTTGCAGGAGCAGCAATTGCAAAGGTCATGGGACTCACACTTCAAGAAATCAAAATGGGAATATCAAAAATTGAAAGTGTGGAACACAGACTTCAGCTCATAGATCCCGGAACTGGTGTAATAGTAATAGATGATGCATTCAACTCAAATCCTGACGGAGCCAAGGCAGCTTTGGATGTGCTGGATTCATTCAAGGACAACAGAAAGATAATAGTTACTCCCGGAATGGTTGAGCTTGGTGAAATAGAAGAAAAAGAAAACGAGAAGTTCGGTGAAAATATAGCAAAAGTATGCGACATAGCAATTCTTGTTGGAAAGAAAAGAACAACTCCTATTTACAACGGATTAAAAAGAAAGACATTCAATGAAGATAATTTGTATGTTGTTAATTCATTGGATGAAGCAAGCGAACTTATGAAGACACTGACTAAGGTCGGTGACGTTGTGTTGTTTGAAAATGATTTACCCGACACATACAATGAAAAATAATGGAGGTATTATGAAAAAATCTATTGGAATTATAATCGGCGGAAAATCTGTTGAGCATGAGGTATCAATTATATCCGGTCTGCAGGTTTTAGACAACATTGATAAAGACATTTATGAACCTATGATAATTTACATCCAAAAGGATGGGAAGTGGTATATTGGCAAGAGCCTCCATGATATAAACAATTACAAGGCTAAGAAATTTGAAGGAGCATACGAGGTGCTTCCAGGTTTTAAGGATGGAAAACTAGTTTTATATCCACATCCGGAACTTAAACAGGGATTGTTTGGCAAGAAGTATGAAACCGCTGAGGTTGAAGTTGTATTTCCTGCAGTTCATGGAACTAATGTTGAAGATGGAGCTCTCCACGGAATGTTTCAAATGAACAACGTTGCATGTGCATTTGGTTCTGTTTTAAGTTCATCTGTGGGAATGGATAAAGTTGTAATGAAGCAGGTGTTCCAAAGCAACAATCTTCCTGTAGTAGACTACACATGGTTCTACAGAAGCAGCTACGAAGGCGAAAAGGAAGAAATTATAGAAAGAATTGAAAAAATAGGATATCCGTTGATTGTAAAACCTGCCAATTTAGGCTCAAGCATTGGAATAAGCAAGGCTAAAAACAAGGAAGAGCTTTTGGTTTCAATTGAAGTGGCCATGGCTTATGACAGAAAAATAATAGTTGAAAAATGTATTGAAAATGTAAGAGAGATTAACTGTGCAGTAATGGGATACGAAAATGACCTGACAGCGTCTCTTTGCGAAGAACCTGTGGGATGGAAGGAATTCCTTACATATGAAGACAAATATGTTAACAAGAAAAAAGATGCTTCTGAGTCAAAGAGAAGAATTCCTGCGGATATACCTGATGATATTACGGAATCTATTAAAAAGTATGCTAAAGAGTCATTTAAATCAGTGGATTGCTGCGGAAACGCAAGAATAGATTTCCTCTATGATGGCAATAATATTTATGTCAATGAAATAAATACCATTCCTGGTTCCATAGCATTTTATTTGTGGGAAGGTATGGGTATTAATTTTACTGAATTAATCACTAAAATAATCGAGTTTGCTGAAGTACAAAAGGATCAAAGAAAAATTAACATTGTTTCCTATGACATTGATTTGTTGAACAAGATGGGCGGAGGCAGCAAACACAAGTAGGTTACAATACCTGGGAGAAATATATGAACATTAAAGAAAAAATATTATTATTCATGAAAGATGAAGCTTACAAACCTTTGACGATTAATGAGCTCATGCAGGCTCTTGAAATTGAACAAAGTATGAAAAAGGAAATTCTTAAAATCTTAAATGAGCTGGAAAACGAAGGGAAAATCATATTTACAAGGACGGAAAGATACGGTATTCCTGAAAAAATGAATCTTGTTATTGGAACATTGGAAGGTCATCAGAAAGGTTATGCTTTTTTAAGGCCTGACGACAAGGAAATCAATGACATATTCATCTCCCCTGTGGACATGAACGGTGCCATGCACGGAGACAAGGTAATAGTGCGTCCAATGAAAATATCCGAAGAAGTGAAAAGCCCCGAAGGAAAAGTAATTAGAATAATTGAAAGGGCTAATACATTTGTTATAGGAACATTTCAAAAAAGCAAGCACTTTGGATTTGTTGTGCCTGACGATAAAAGAATCGCCACTGATATTTTCGTTCCACAGGAATATATCAACAACGCAAAATCAAACAGCAAGGTAACCGTAAAAATAACAGAATGGCCTGAAAAGAGAAAGAATCCTGAAGGAAGAATTGTTGAAGTAATTGGAGATATCGAAGACACCAAGACCCATATTGAAGCAGTGCTTCTTGCAAAAAAAGTAAGACAGTTTTTCCCTGAAGATGTCATTAAGGAAGCAATAAAGGTATCAGCTGAAGGAATACACGAACAGGAGTATAAGAGAAGGAAGGATTTAAGAGAACTTCCTATCATTACAATTGACGGTGAAGATGCAAAAGATCTGGATGATGCTGTTTATGCAGAAAAAATAAATGACAATGAATATAAATTAAGCGTTCATATAGCAGATGTAACCCATTATGTGAAAGAAGACAGAAAACTAGACAAGGAAGCTCTAAAGCGTGCAACAAGCATATACATAAGCGACAGAGTTATTCCAATGCTTCCTAAGGAACTTTCAAACGGAGTGTGCAGCTTGAATCCAAATGAAGATAAGCTGACATTGTCTGTTGATATGACAATAACTGCTGACGGTAAGGTTACTGACTATACAATATTTGAAAGCATAATAAGAAACCACTACCGCATGACATATACGGATGTTTCAAATATCCTGGAATTTCCCGATGAAAACCAGGAACTTCTTGATAAATACAAGGAAATCCTGCCAATGCTCAAAGTTATGGAAGAATTAAGCCTGCTTTTGAGACGAAAAAGGGAAGTAAGAGGAGCCATAGATTTTGAGTTTCCTGAAACAAAAATAATAACCGATGTAAAAGGAAAGGCAATAGATGTTACAAAGTATGAAAGAAGAGTATCAAATAAAATAATCGAAGAATTTATGCTTGTTTGTAATGAAACTGTTGCAGAACACTACTACTGGCTGAACATGCCTTTTGTTTACAGAATACATGAGGACCCTGAAGATGAAAAAATGTATGAGTTTTCAAAATTCATACACAACCTTGGATACACGCTCAAGGGTAACAATGACGTCCACCCAAGGGAACTTCAGCAGCTTCTTTTAAAAATTAAAGGAACAAAAGAAGAAACCCTCATAAACAACATGATGCTTCGTTCCTTGAGAAAGGCAATTTATTCACCTGAAAGCTCCACACACTTTGGTCTGGCTGCTCAGTACTACTGCCATTTCACATCACCAATAAGAAGATACCCTGACCTGCAGATACACCGCATCATAAAAGGTCAGATAAACGGCAAATTTTCAGAAGCAGCACTTAACAAGCTGGCTGAAAGAACGGCTGCAGTTGCAGAACAGTCTTCAAAAATGGAGAGAATTGCAGATGAAATCGAAAGAGACACAGACAAAATAAAAATTGCCGAATTCATGTCCGATAAAATCGGAGAAGAATATGAAGGAGTGATTTCCGGTGTAACAAGCTTCGGAATATTTGTGGAACTTGAAAACACCGTTGAAGGCCTTGTGCATATATCAAATATGGTAGATGACTACTATGTTTATGACAATGAAAAGAAGGAACTCTTCGGACAGGGAAGCAGAAAAGTGTTTAAAATAGGTGATGCAGTAAGAGTAAGACTGGAAAAAGTAAGCATTGCAAGAGCTGAAATAGATTTTGTTTTGATCTGATATTGCAATTGGAAAATTTAAACATAATAATATTAAGTTAAATAAAATAAAATTTAAGTTTTGTTTAAGCAAAAATCTCTAGAATATAACTAGAGATTTTTCTTATACCAATCAGGGGGCGTACTTGGTTTCGACGGGGGTATAGAAGGAAGATAAGCGAGTCGTTGCCGCAAAACAACGTAAAAAGTTGCAACAAAATATAAACGCAAAAGAAAACAATAATTTAGCATTCGCTGCTTAATTGCAGCTGCTTGTTCCGTTTAGCCGGCCTGTAGGCTAAAACGGGGCATCATCTAAATCAGGGAACTGCTTAAGGGGGCTTCGACCTTAAGCTGAACAATGGAAGCTAGCCGATACTATAGCCTGACGATAGGCGATAGCTTCTGCAAAATGAAAATTATCGTCTGCACTCGGAGAAAGTCTTTTGGAAATATTTTCGGACGTGGGTTCGACACCCACCGCCTCCATCATTCAAAACCACGACAGAAATGTTGTGTTTTTTTTTATACAAGGATATAACTATTAGAAATATATTTGTTTTCTGGTACAATACACGTTGAGACAGTTGTGTTGATAGAGAAGAAATACTATTCCACAATTTTTCCTTTATTTAACAAAATTATTAGACATGCATAATATATTGTAGACATGCTTAAGTTATTTAACTATTATCATATCAAATAATTGTTAAATTATATTAAGCTTGTTATATATTGAAATATTTTAGAGGTGAAATAATTGAGTATTAAAACACTTGTAAATAATAATATGGGAAATCCCATCCCAGACTATTTTGAAACTGCCAACTGGGCATATACAAAACCAATCAGAAAATTTGTTGATAAACTCCCGGGTTTAGAAGAAATTAATAAAAATGGTTTAGGACAATATATCCCAATTGCAGTTGCAGACACAACTACGTATTCAGATTCTGATTATTATGAAATTGCAGTAGTTGAATTTAAGGAACAAATGCATTCAGATCTGTCCAAAACTACCCTAAGAGGATATGTTCAATTGTCTACAGATGTATTTGAAGGCAAAAAAATCCCTTTATATTATAATGGAACACAAGTTGTAAAAGGTGATGGAACTTTTGCTTATGCAGTGGATGTCCCTCATTATATGGGACCAATGATTGTTGCTAATAAAAACAAGACTGTACGAATAAAATTTTATAATTTGCTTCCTATAGGTACTGACGGAAATTTATTCATACCAGTTGATACTACAGTTATGGGTGCCGGCATGGGACCACTTGAACATGATGCAATGCCAATGGATTACACCCAAAACAGAGCTAATATTCATCTTCATGGGAACAATACAGTGTGGATTAGCGATGGCACACCTCATCAGTGGATAACACCTGCTAATGAAATGACTCCATATCCGCAGGGTGTCAGTGTCAAAAATGTACCTGATATGGATGTCAAAGATAATTCTAACAATGGTATGCAAACTTTATACTATACCAATGCACAAAGTGCAAGGCTGATGTTTTATCATGACCATTCCTACGGTATCACTAGACTAAATGTTTATGCAGGGGAAGCAGCGCCATATATTTTAACTGACGAAGTTGAACAAGATTTAATTAATGGAGATAATTTTTCAGGAGTGAACCCAAACGGAGAAACAGTTCTTCCGGGCCTTGGTATTCCTTTAGTAATTCAGGACAAAACATTTGTTGACAAAGACACAATAACAATAACTGACCCTACCTGGGTATGGGGAACAAACAATACCGATCCTACAAGTGACCTTTGGTATCCTCATGTATACAGCCCGGCACAAAATCCATATGCTGCTGATGGTGTAAACCCATATGGTCGCTGGATGTATGGTCCTTGGTTTTGGCCACCTACAACAAATGTTAAAAACCCGCCAACTGAAAACCCTTATTATATCGATCCCGTAAGCACACCAAATCAGCCGCCTATGACACCGCAAATGCCTTTCCCGTCCATGCCGGGTGAAGCGTTTATGGACACTCCAATTGTAAACGGTACTGCATATCCATATTTAGATGTAGAACCAAAAGCATACCGTTTCCGTATATTAAATGCTGCTGATGACCGTTTCTTTAACTTGCAGCTTTATGAAGCTGATGAGACTAAAATTTCGCCTGATACAGGTTATTCTACTGAAGTAAAAATGATAGAGGTTTGCGGAACACCGGGTATTCCAGCAGATTGGCCACCAGGAATTCCAGATCCTGCTTTAGCGGGACCAAGTTGGATTCAAATAGGAACAGAAGGCGGATTTTTGCCGGAACCTGTTATTATTCCAAACCAGCCCATCACTTGGAACCTTAATGCTACAACATTTAATGCAGGAAATGTAGATAAACATTCCTTGCTTTTAGGAACAGCAGAAAGAGCAGATGTTATTGTAGATTTCTCACAACATGCCGGCAAAACACTTATTTTATACAATGATGCTCCTGCAGCATTTCCAGCAGCAGACATGAGATATGATTATTATACAGGAAATGACGACTTAAGACCAGAAGGCGGTGCACCTCCAACAGATATAGGTAAAGGGCCTAACACAAGAACTATAATGCAAATAAGGGTTAGTAATTCACCTGCTGATGATGCTTATGATTTTGATTTATTAAAAAATATATTTAAAAAATCAAGAATTGATAATAAAAAAGGTGTTTTTGAAACAAGTCAGGACACCATTATTATTCCTCAAGCTGCATATAATTCGGCTTATGATGTTAATAATTTACCAGAAGATGCAGCTGATGCTTACGTCCAGCTTCATGAATTTTCTAAAACATTCCGGCCCATAAACAAAGATGGCACACTTTTAGACCCCGTACCACTTAATATAGAACCTAAGGCTTTACAAGACGAAATGGGCGAAGTATATGACTTAGGATACGGTCGTATGAGCGGTATGCTTGGATTAGAATTTCCCGTTACAAGTTCTAATTTCAATCAATTTGTTGTATATGGCTTTGCCAGTCCACCTGTAGAAGTTATTAAAGGCACAAAGGATTTAGATACAACTGTCATAGGCTCATTAGATGATGGCACCCAAATATGGAAGATTACTCACAACGGAGTAGATACCCACACAATTCACACCCACTTGTTTTCAGCACAGCTTATAAACAGGGTTGCTTGGGATGGAGCCATGATACCGCCTGACCCTAACGAATTAGGGTGGAAAGAAACATTTAGGGTAAATCCTTTAGAGCACACAATAATTGCTTTTAGGCCTAATATTCCTGATTTTTCAAAAATACCGTTTAAAGTACCAAACAGCATTCGCTTAATTGACCCAACCATGCCAGAAAATGCAATATTAGAAGGTCCTCCTCCTAATGGCTGGTTTGATCCATTAGGAAACCCAATCAATGAAGTTAGAAACCATAAAGTCAACTACGGTTGGGAATATGTATATCATTGTCACATTTTAGCTCATGAAGAAATGGATATGATGCATTCAGTTGCATTTGCATTACCTCCGGAACCTCCTAGTAATTTAACGGGCACTCTTGTGGGTAATGGCAATAACAGACGTGTTATATTAAATTGGACTTATGACAATATTTATGGCGCTGTTCAAATTGTTCAAAGAAAAATAAATTTAAATGGTCAGTGGACTGATATAGCAATAATCCCTGCTGGCACAACCACATATACAAACGTGGTTGGAAATGCGAAGAATAATTATTACTATCGTATATTTAGCAGGGTAACAGTAGGTGATGAAACTCTTTCTAATTTTCCAACTGTCACTATGAATTCGGATTTTACTAATGAGATTATAATTGCAACAAATATGGAACTGATTCCTAATGCTCCAACAAACTTGACACTAAGAACAATAGCAGGTGGAGTTCGCCTTATTTGGCAGGATAACTCCATAAATGAAACAGCTTTTAAAATTGAACGTTCAGTTAACGGTGGAAACTATAGAGTTATTGGATACAGTATTGGATCAAGTATATATACAGGCACAAGATTCCACACCGACAGAACAGTAACTAGAAACAATGTATATTCTTACAGAGTTGCAGCAACTAACGATTCAGGAACTTCAGATTATTCAAATACTGCAACCATTAATTATTAAAATGAATTGAAATAAATTGAATAAAATTCAAATTAAGATATTGAATAAAAAATATGGCTGTTGATTAGTAATAAAAAATTTTACAATTCAGCAGCCTCTTTTTCTGCATATTCTATTAGACAATAACATAAAGATATTAGCTTTCTTCATATTGATGTGCACACTTTTTAAAATTGGCTTTATTAATTTATTTTTAGAGAGATAAGTTATATATGAAGATTATAATGGAATGACTGATGATTTCGCTTTAGTAACATACCAAATGCTTACTGGTATTAGCACAAAAAATTAATTAAAAATGAAAAAAACAATAATAACATTAATTATGGTAGGATTTCGTGGATTTGCACCTTGCGGTCCGCCTCCATACAATAAAATCACGACATAATTAATGGCTAAACCATTGTTAATAAATGAAAACACAGCAAGTATATGCTGTGTTTTTTTAAAAAATTAAAGGATATTGTATATATCTTTAAATATTTTATGAGAGCTATATGATATAATTAATAGAATAAAATTAGTTAGGAGAGATTTTTATGCAGTTTATTAAATTAGTAGTAGTTGCTACATTAACTTTCGCTCTTATAATTACAAATACTGCATGTGAGCAGAATTTGAAAATAAAAGATATATCAAATCATCCTGTTGTAGAAAAGCAAAATGTTGTACCTTTGCAATTTAAAGATGTAATTATAGAAAATACTATTAATGAAATAAACGAAAACAAAATTCAAGAGATTTTAAAACAACACAATGTTGGTGATAATAAATTTATTATTTTTATTGATAAAGAAGATACAGATAACTTTCATGGTGGTGTGATTATAGGTAACAAAATATATGATTTTGGAATAGTGTCTATGATTGGAAATTTAGATGACTTGTATTCGTTACAAGAACTAGATATTTACGAAAAACGCCTGGTGAAAATTCAAGGAGCTATGGGCGCAAATTATGCACCAACTAATTATTACCTTATTGATAATAATGTACCACAATTATTTTTACACACAGAAGGCCATACACAGGAGTTAGACATAGATAAGGATGGGGTTAAAGAAATTGTTACATCGGTACCTGGAGGGGTTACTACATCTATAGAAATTTATGAGTATAATAATGAAAAATTTTCGATGGTTGATATTAATGAAACTTTAAAAGCAGTATCTGTTTATTTAGAAGATAATAGTATTATTAATGTCTATTTTAATGACCAGCAATCTAATTCAATAAAATTTGAATATACTGAAAATGAGTTAAGAGAAATTTTCTCTATTATTTGATTAGTTTGAAAGGTTATCTAACTTAGTGGATTTACACCTTGTGGTCCCCTTCATTAAGTATGCTGCTGACGCTGAAAACTGTAACAATTAATGATGAACAATGAACAATTAAAGTATACAGCCAGGAAAATTGCCGTATACTTGTATTATTCAATGTTCATTTTTGTTTTTTGCTCTTTATGGTAGAAAATTGACCGTTCTCATTGAAAAAATGGTATAATCTGTTTGTAGTTATAAAAAATATATTGTGACTAAACTGAATTGATAAAGGAGCATATTGTGAAACCAATTTTAATTGTTGCACCTCATACTAAAATTGAATATACAGCAAGAAAAGCAGCAGATAATTATGATGATGTTACGGTCAAGCTGGCATTGCTTGATTCTGCTGCTGAAGTAGTTAAGGAAGCAGAAAAAAACGGTGTAGAAGTAATAATATCAAGAGGCGGTACTGCCAATCTTATTAAAAAAACTGTCCCTTCAATTCCGGTAATTGAAATAAAGGTTTCGCCATATGATCTGTTTAATGCTATAAATATTGCAAAAAAGTACGGAAAGAATATTTATATCATTGGATTTAAAAATGTAATAGACCAGGTTCAAATCCTTGGCCCGATTTTAGATATAAACATAAATGCCTATCAAATGGAAAACGAAGAAGACGGGAAACGATATATAAGGAATTTAGTAAACTCAGGCGAAAAAGTTGATGCCATTCTAGGCGGAACATTAGCTGAAAACTTAGCTTTAGAATATAATATACCAACTGTTTTTCTGGAAACAAGCACTGCAGCAATTGATACAAGTATTAAGGAAGCAAAAAGGATTTTAAGAGCAACACGTAATGAAAAAGAGAAATCAGAACGATTTAAATCAATTTTGCAATATATTAATGAAGGTGTTGTTTCAATTGACAGCGATGGAAAAATTACTACATTTAATTCAGCAGCCAGAAAGATAATGAACACTAAAAATAAAGAAGTAATAGGAGTACCTATTAATGAGATAACAAGCAATACAAAACTAATTGAAGTTATGGAAGAAAATAAGCCTATTTTAGGGCAGATTTTACTCATGGGAAAAACTCAGGTTCTTGCCAACATACTTCCTATTGTCATAAAAGATAAAACCGTTGGAGCTGTTGCAACTTTTCAAGATATATCTAAAATACAGGAATATGAGCAAAGAATCAGGGCTAAGCTTTTAGATAAAGGTCATGTTGCAAAGTATAGTTTTTCAGATATTATAGGTAATAGTGATGCAATGATAAAAGCTATAGAAAAAGCTAAAAAATATGCCGATAACAATGGTACCATATTAATTACAGGAGAAAGCGGTACAGGAAAGGAAATGTTCGCACAGAGCATACATAAAGAAAGTCCGAGAAAAAACGGACCATTTGTGGCTGTAAACTGTGCTGCCATACCCAAGACGCTTTTAGAAAGCGAGCTTTTCGGATATGAGGAAGGTGCGTTTACCGGCGCCAGGAGAGCAGGAAAAAATGGTCTCTTTGCTGAAGCGCATGGCGGAACAATTTTTTTGGATGAAATCGCAGAAATTGACATTGAGTTGCAGTCGAGGTTGTTGAGGGTGCTGCAGGAAAGAGAAATAAGGCCCGTCGGTTCAACAAAAGTAATACCAATAGATATACGTATTATTGCTGCTACTAATAAAAATCTTCTTGAACAGGTAGAACAAGGAGCATTTAGAAGTGATCTTTACTACAGATTAAATATTTTAAAACTAAAAATTCCTGCTTTAAGAAATAGAAATGGCGATATTGATTTGCTAAGTAAATATTTTGTAAATAAAATTTCTGCAAAATATAGTAAAGATGTAAAATTATCAAATAAGGTCATAGACAAATTAAAAATCTATGACTGGCCTGGAAACATAAGAGAACTTGAAAATGTTATTGAGAGTCTTGTAGTGCTCTGTGATGATATAATTACAGAAAATGATTTAGAAGAATTGATGGACCAGGAACAAGTTACAGAACAAAACTATTTTTTCATTGATGAAAATGCAGAAACCCTCGAAGATATTAAAAAGAAATACATTTTAAAAATTTTATCCCAATGTGACAACAATCAGACTTTAGCAGCAGAAATACTGGGAATAAGCCGTACGCATTTATGGCGTCTTATAAATAATTATCACTATAATTTAAATTAAATTTCAACTGTTACATAATGTAATTGACAAAATTACATTATGTAACAGTTTTTTTATTTTTGAATCATCCAAAAACTGAAAGATAAGCAAATTTAGCCCTTTTAAAAGTTGGCACGTATTTTGCTGAATAACAAGTGTAAATGTTTTTATTTATTAATTTATTAATCACATGGAGGAATATCAATGCATGCTATTGAAAAAATCTTAGCTAAGGCAGCTGGGAAGGCAAAGGTAGAAACAGGTGAAGTTGTTAATTGTAAAATAGATTTTGCTGAAATCAACGATCTTTACCTGCAAACAATATACTCTTTTTATGAAATGGGAGGCATGAAAGTCTGGGACAATGAAAAAATTGCCTTTGTTTTCGATCATTACTCTCCGGCTCCAACTATACAGACAGCTCAAAATCATAAGGAGATGAGGGCTTTTATAAAGGAACAAAATTTAAAATATCATTTTGATATAAATAAAGGTGTATGTCATCAGGTTATGCCGGAAGCAGGGGTAGTTTGGCCAGGGATGATTCTTGTAGCAACTGATTCCCATACTACTACTCATGGAGCTTTTGGAGCATTTGGAACAGGTCTTGGAGCTACGGATATGGCAACAGTTTTAATTTCAGGTGAACTTTGGTTCAGAGTACCTGAAATAATAAACATTGAAATAAATGGAAAGATTCAGAACGGCGTTTACGCAAAAGATGTTATTCTTTATATATTAGGACAGCTAAAGGCAGATGCAGCAGTATACAAGGCCATAGAATTTTCAGGAAGCTATATTGATGAATTGGGAGTTGCTGAAAGAATGACAATCTGCAATATGGCAGTAGAAATGGGGGCTAAAACATCTTATATAAAGCCAAATGACAAGGTGTTAAAATATCTGAGTGAAAGAACTACTCATGACTTTGAAATTCATGAAACAGATGATGACTTCGAGTATTCAGAAACTCATGTTTTTGATGTAAGCGAATTATCTCCTCAGCTTGCTGTTCCCCACAGTGTTGACAATGTGTACAAAGTAGAAGATGTTAAGAAGATTAAGGTTGATCAGGCTTTCATCGGATCTTGCACAGGAGGAAGATTAGAAGATATAAAAGAAGCTTATAAAATTCTTAACGGTAAAAAAATACATCAGGATACAAGGTTGATTGTTATACCTGCATCAACAGAAGTTTACCAAAATGCCATAAAACATGGTTATGTACAGTCACTTTTGGAAGCAGGGGCAACATTTACAGCCCCTGGCTGCGGACCATGTTTAGGAACTCATGCAGGTCTTATTGCCGATAAAGAAGTATGTATAACTGCTACAAACCGTAACTTTCCAGGACGTATGGGAAGCACAGGAGCACAAATATACCTTGCATCACCTGCAAGTGTAGCAGCTGCAGCACTGAAGGGCCATATTACAGACGTCAGAGAAGTAATTAAGGAGGCAGAACAAAATGCGTAAAGAAATAACAGCGAAAGCTTTTGTTTTCGGAAAAAATATTGATACAGACCAAATATATCCTGGAAGATTTGTTGAACTTGTAAATCCTGCGGATATTGCAAAGCATTGTTTAGAAGGTGCGGATCCAACTTTTGTAGAGAGAGTATCTCCAGGAGATATTGTAGTTGCCGGTACAAACTTTGGATGTGGTTCAAGCCGTGAACATGCAGCTATTACATTGCTGCACACTGGTGTCAGCGTAGTGCTTGCTGAATCATTTGCCAGAATTTTTTTTAGAAATGCTATTAATTTAGGTATTCCTCTAATGATGGTTCCAGGAATCAGTGAAAAGGTAAGTGATGAAGATACATTAGAAATTAACCTTGAAACCGGAGTAGTCCTAAATAAAACTACAGGAGTTTCTCTGCAAGGTCAGAAAATATCAGATTATACAATGGACATTTTAGAAAACGGCGGAATTAAACCATTATTCAAAAAGAAAACAGAAAATATGTATAATCAAAATGATTTAAGTTAAAACTATAAAATAAGGACAAATAATTCAGTAATATTGAATTCAAAGCTTTTATTGTCTTTATTGCAAAAAAATTATAGAAATCAGTAAATAGGACTGTGGCTTACTGCCACGGTTCTTTTTATACCATGAACCATAATGTAAAGACAGTAATTGTAATAATAAAAGATTATTTTAAAACTTGTATAACTATGTTATAATAAACGAAAAATATTAAATTACATGGTGATAATATGTTGTTGGATAGCTGGATTAAAACATTATTTGATAATTTGTATGATGGCATTTTAATTATAGATACTGATGAAATTGTGAAATACATCAATTATTCCTATACGAGAATTACTCATGTTGCTTATGATGACATTGTGGGTAAGCGTCTTAGAGATGTGAGGCCAGGAGCAAGGCTTCATAATGTATTAAAAGATAAAAAACAAATTGTTGGAGCAATAAGAGAAGAATTTGGAATTCAATATTCTGTTAACATGTCTCCAATATTTGAAGATTCAGAAATTATAGGTGCTGTTTCTGTTGTAAGCAATCTTGAAGACATATATAAATTGTACCAGGATATAGATAAATATAAAACAAAATTGAAAACACTGGAAAATAAAATTAATGCCATACAAAAGGCAAAATATAATCTAAGCAGCATAATTTCTCAAGATATAAATTCATTGCAGATTAAAAGCACAATTAAAAAAATAGCAAAAAAAGATATTACAGTTTTAATTTATGGGGAGAGCGGTACCGGAAAAGAATTGTATGCACAGGCCATACATAATGAATCAAACAGATTAGACGGACCGTTTATAGCAGTAAACTGCGCTTCTTTTCAAGGAAGTTTACTGGACAGCGAACTATTTGGATATGATGAGGGCTCATTTACAGGAGCAAAACGCGAAGGTAAAATGGGTTTATTTGAAGCAGCTAAAAACGGAACCATATTTTTAGATGAAATTTCTGAAATGGATATGGAAGTTCAGACTAGGCTGTTAAGAACATTGCAGGAAGGCACAATAAGACGAATAGGCAGCATAAATGAAATAAATATAAATACAAGGGTCATAGCAGCCACAAATAAAAAATTAGAGGACTTGATTAATGAAGGTAAGTTCAGGCAGGATTTATATTACAGAATATCTGTTTTTCCCATCAATATACCGCCATTGAGAGAAAGAAGAGGAGATATACTGCCTCTTGTGAATCATTATTTAATGAGTCACAAAAACGATTTGAAAATGGACATAATTTTAAGTAAAGATACTGAATCTTTATTATACAATTATGATTGGCCGGGGAATATAAGGGAGCTAAAAAATACTATAGAGTTTGCAGTTAACATGATGGATGGAAATGAAATAAAAGTAAATCATCTCCCCACAAGGATACAGTATTCTCAAAAGGATGTTGAAGTAAAAATAGATAGATTAAGCAATAAAATACAAGAATTAGAAAAGCAGGAAGTAAATAAGGCGTTAAAATTGTTTGGAAATGACATTGATGGAAAAAGAAATGCTGCGAAAGCTCTTGGCATTTCTCTTGCTACTCTTTACAACAAATTAAAATAAATAAAAAAGTATTTCGTAAGGAATATTCAGGTTCATGACTAAGTAATTTATATTAATTAATATTGGCAATTGTCGTTGATCTTGAAATCTAAGTTCGTAGGGGAGAGCCTTGTGCTCTCCCGCACATAACAACTTTTTTGAATTAATAGCTCCGGGCGGACACGAGGTCCGCCCCTACGGGTCAATAGTCTGAGTATTCCGGTAAGGAATATTTTTTTGTTTCTAATATTTTAGAAATTATTTCTAAAATATTAGAAATCGATAGAATTGCTTTCTGTTTAACAATTATTGACAAAAGATTATCAATGTGATTTAATAAATTTCTAAAATATTAGAAACGATAAATGATGATAATATTTAATTGTTGAATTTTCAATATAAAATTATATATTTTTTTGGCATTGGTTTTGCATATATGTTTATTGTAAAAAAATAAATTATTTTTGGAGGAAAATATGTTAGCAGTTTTAGGTTTTTTATCAGTTATACTTTTACTTGTTGTCGTAATGACAAAAAAGTTATCACCGACGGTTGCTCTAATTGCTGTACCCAGCATAATGGCTTTTATCGGTGGTTTTGGATTTAAAGATGTTGGAACGTTTATTACTGATGGAATAAAGACTATATCCCCAACAGGAGTCATGTTTATATTTGCAATATTATTCTTTGGAATACTTAGTGATGCAGGAACATTTGATCCAATAATACAAAAAATACTCAAGTTGGTTGGAAGTGATCCGGTTAAAATTGCAGTTGGTACAGCAATTTTAGCAATGTGCGTACATCTTGACGGTTCAGGAGCAGTAACATTTATAATAACAATTCCAGCTCTTCTTCCTTTATATGATGCTGTAGGAATTAGCAGAGTTACGCTGGCAACTGTTGTAGCACTTGCTGCAGGTACAATGAACATGGTGCCTTGGGGCGGTCCTACCATAAGAGCAGCCACATCTTTAAATGCTCCAATAAATGAGCTGTTTAATCCTATGCTGGTGCCTCTTTTGGCAGGTTTGATTACTGTCCTTGTTATTGCAGTCTTTCTTGGTAAAAGAGAAAAGAAAAGAATTGGCGAAATTAGCATAGCCAATTTGGACAATCTTGATCTGAACGGGATGAATAAAGAAGTAGATGAGAAAAAATTAAGTTTGAAAAGACCTAAGTTATTTCTTGTAAATATAATTTTAATTGTTGCTGCTATTGCTGTAATGATATCAAATTTATTGCCGCCACAGGTAACATTCATGTTTGCATTTTGTATAGCCATAGTTATCAACTATCCAAATGTTAAGTTGCAAAGAGAATTAATTGATGCTCATGCAAAAGAAGCATTGATGATGGCAAGTGTATTATTTGCAGCCGGAGCATTTACAGGAATAATGAAAGGTTCTGAAATGATAACTGCTATGTCTGAAACTATTGTTAATCTTATACCAACTGCCATGGGTAGATTTATTCCGCTTATAGTAGGTATTGCCTCAATGCCGTTAAGTTTGTTGTTTGATCCTGATTCATTTTATTTTGGAGTATTGCCTGTTCTTTCCAGTGCAGCAAATCAATTTGGCATAGATCCGTTAATGGTGGGAAGAGCATCAATAATAGGACAAATGACAACAGGTTTCCCAATAAGCCCATTGACAGCAGCAACATTCCTTTTGGTAGGATTGACAGGGGTAGACCTTGGAGATCATCAGAAGAAAACTATTCCGCTAGCATGGCTGGTTACAATTGTAATGCTTATAGTATCTATAGCCATCGGAGTAATAGCACTCTAATATATTAAATTGATACAATAAAAATGCTCAAGATTTTATTTTCTATACTTAATGCGTTGAGCAAATTAGAAAGGATATAATAATGAAAAAGATAAGAGTAGGAAGCGGAGCCGGATATGCAGGCGATAGGCTTGAACCAGCCTTAGAGCTCATGGAAAGGGGAAATCTTGATTACATTAGTTTTGAGTGCCTGGCTGAAAGAACAATAGCAATTGCACAGCAGCAAAAGTTAATGGATCCTAAAAAAGGTTATAATGGACTTCTTGAACACAGAATGGATAAAGTGCTTCCATTGGCATATAAAAATAAAATTAAAGTTATTACAAATATGGGGGCTGCCAATCCTCAGAGCGCAGTTGATGTAATATGCAAAATGGCTGAAGAAAAAGGACTGAAAGGATTAAAGGTTGCAGGAGTTTATGGCGATGATTTCTTCAATCAGCTTAATAAATATCAGGATGCAACAGTCTGGGAGACAGGCAAGCCACTTTCTGAGCTGGACGGTGAAGTTGTTTCTGCCAACGTCTACATGGGCATAGATGGAATAGTTGAAGCGCTGAAAAATGGTGCTGACATTATTGTAACCGGAAGAGTATCAGACCCTGCATTGTTTCTGGCACCACTGGTATATGAATTCGGCTGGGATATAAATAACTATGACCTGATGGGTAAGGGTACATTAGTTGGTCATCTGCTTGAATGTGGAGGCCAGTCTGCTGGTGGATACTATGCGGAACCAGGAAAAAAAGATGTTGAAAGACTGTGGGAGCTGGGATTTCCATTAATTGAGGTTAGCGAGAACGGTGATTTTATCATAACTAAAGTTGAAGGTTCAGGCGGAGTAGTCAACAAGGACACTTGTATAGAGCAGATGATATATGAAATTCACAATCCTAAAGAATATTTGACTCCAGACTGCATAGCAGACTTCTCAAATGTTACATTTATAGACATAGCAAAAGATGTTGTTGAAGTTAAGGGTGCAACTGGTAGAGCAAAACCTCAAACATTGAAGGCAAGTCTAGGATACAAAGATTGCTTCATTGGCGAAGGAGAAATATCTTACGGCGGTCCAGGCTGCTTAGAAAGAGCAAAGCTTGCTGCAGAGATAGTTGAAAAAAGACTTGAGTTGACAAATGTAAAATATGATGAAATAAAAATAGATTTCATTGGAATAAATAGCATTTATAAAAATCAAAACAGAGTATATCAGACTCCGGAAGAAATAAGACTGAGAATTGCTGCCAGAACAAAGACAAAGTATGATGCAGTCCAGATAGGTAATGAGGTTGAAACGTTGTATACAAACGGACCTGCCGGAGGTGGCGGAGCCACTAAGACAGTTAGTGAAATTGTATCGGTAGCTTCAGTATTAATCAACAGAAATGATGTAGAAGCTAAGGTAATATACAAGGAGGTATTATAATGAAGTTATGGGAGATAGCGCATTCAAGAACTGGTGATAAAGGCAATATTTCAAATGTTTCTCTTATAGCATATGATATAAAAGACTATGAATTATTGAAGGAAAAAGTAACACCGGAAGTAGTAAAACAATGGTTCAAAGAAATTGTCAAAGGTGAAGTTGTAAGATATGAACTGCCTCAGTTAGGAGCAATGAATTTCGTAATGTATGACGCTCTTGGGGGCGGTGTTACCAGATCTCTCGCTTTGGATAAACATGGGAAAAGCTTAAGTTCATATTTGTTGGATATTGATATATAAAATTAAAACGAAGTTTGTTATGCAAACTTCGTTTTTTATATATTAGGAAAGTTCTCTTTCCTAGTATATAAAAAACGGGGATTGCAAAGGGCGGGACGCCCTTGCCGTCAAGGGGGGTGCTCAGCAAAAAATACGTTA